>Ga0070741_10012742_pt1 | contig 15087 bp, 11 predicted proteins | sample Coa_R1_4_FD_66440 | JGI IMG/M metagenome (GOLD analysis project Ga0070741, IMG submission 66440) | Surface soil microbial communities from Centralia Pennsylvania, which are recovering from an underground coalmine fire - Coalmine... | ecosystem: Environmental > Terrestrial > Soil > Unclassified ... | reverse complement strand
CCTGGGTGAGCGCGACGAGCGCGGCGCCGATCAGGCAAATGCCAAGGAATTGGCCGAAATGGCTGGCTACCCAGAGCTTATCCGCCGCGTACTCGGCGAAGGCGGCCTCCGCGTCGTTCGGATCGGCAGCTAGCGGGTGGAGCATGGTCGACACCAACAGCAGGAGTGAGCCAAGCAGTGCTGCGACCGCGCCGAGGCGGGTCAGATTGGTCTCGCTGTTCATCCTTCTCGGCCCTCGTTCATGACAGAGGTCGGCGCCAGCGTGGGACTCGGCTCGCTAGCCCCCGCCAGGTAGGCCGCGCAGCCACTGTCTCTCGTTGCGGGCGCGTGAATCGTACTGTAATACTGCTCGCGTGGAGGGCTAACTGTGAGCAGGATACGGGTCGGCGTGGATACCGGGGGCACCTTCTCGGACTTCGTCTTCTTCGACGAAGAGTCGCGAGAGATGCGCATCTTGAAGGTGCCGTCGACGCCGGCCGATCCGTCGCAGGCGGTGATCGACGGCATGCGCGAGCGCGCGGCGAGCCGCGGCGGGGAGGAGATCACCTTCTTCGCGCACGGCACGACCGTCGGCACCAACGCGATCCTGGAGCTGAAGGGCGCGCGCACGGGGCTGCTGGTCACCGCGGGCTTCAAGGGCATCCTGGAGATCGGCGACCAGACCCGCGGCTACGGGGCCGCCACCTACGACCTGTTCTGGGAGAAGCCCGCCCTGCTCGCACCGCGCAAGTGGACCGGCGAGGTGCCCGAGCGCGTGGGCGCCGACGGTGCGGTCGTCGTGCCGCTCGACGAGGCGGCGACGCTGGCCGAGATTCGCCGGCTGCGGGCGCAGGGCGTCGAGTCGCTGGCCGTCTGCCTGCTGTTCTCGTTCATGAATCCGGCCCACGAGCGGCGGGTCGCCGAGCTGATCCAGCAGGAGATGCCGGAAGCCAGCGTCTCGCTGTCGTCGGAGATCCTGCCGCAGATCCGCGAGTACTACCGCCTGTCCACTACGACCATCAACGCCTACATCGGGCCGATCCTGGCGCGCTACCTGGCGAACATGGAGCGGCGCCTGCGCGACATCGCGGTGGCGACGCCGCAGCTCTACATCATGCAGTCGAACGGCGGCGTGTCGACCTTCGGCGCCGCGGCCGACCGCGCGGTGACCACCGTGCTGTCGGGGCCGGCGGCGGGGGTGATCGCCGGCGCGCACCTCAGCCACCTGGCCGGCTACGACAACGTCATCACCTTCGACATGGGGGGCACGAGCGCCGACCTGGCGCTGGTCGAGGCCGGCACGCCGGTCCAGACGACGCAGGGGCAGATCGCCGGGCGGGACATCGCCGTGCCGATCCTGGACATCAACACGATCAGTGCGGGCGGCGGCACGATCGGCTGGGTCGACGAGGTGGGGATGCTGCGCATGGGACCCCAGAGCGCGGGCGCCGACCCCGGCCCGGCCTGCTACGGGCGTGGCGGCGCGCAGCCGACCGTCACCGACGCCAACGTCGTGCTCGGCTACATCGACCCGGACTACTTCCTGGGCGGCTCGATCCGGCTCGATCGCGCGGCAGCCGAGCGAGCCGTGCGCGAGCGGGTCGCCGCGCCGCTCGGCATGTCGCTGGAGGCGGCGGCCGACGGGATGCTGCGGATCGTCAACACGGACATGGAGCAGGGAATCAAGGCGATCTCGTCGGAGCGGGGCTACGACCTGCGCGACTTCGTCCTGATCGCCTTCGGCGGCGCGGGGCCGGTCGCGGCCGGCCGGCTGGCGGCCGAGCTGGGCATCCCGCGCGTGCTGGTCCCCATCGTGCCCGGGGCCACGTCTGCCATGGGGCTGCTGATGTCCGACGTGCGCCGCGGCTACGTGCGCTCGCGCCTGGGCCTGGTCGATCGGGTGGACCCGGCCGAGGCCAACGGGCTGTACGCCGAGCTGCGGGAGAAGGCGATCGCCGAGCTAACGGCGGAGGGCTTCGCGGCCGAGGAGATCGGGCTCGAGTACTACCTGGACATGCGCTACGCCGGCCAGGGCTACGAGCTGACCGTGCCGGGCGTAGAGGTACCGGTCGATGCCGCGCAGCTTGGTCGGCTGCGCGAGCGCTTCGACAGCCTGCACGAGCGGCTCCACGGGCACCAGGCGCCGGCAGCGCCGGTCGAGGCCGTCAACTACCGCCTGGTGGCCGTGGTGAGCGTGCCGAAGGTGGAGCTGCGCACGGCGGAGCCGAGCGGCGAGCCAGTGGAGGCGGCGCGAGCGGGCGCGCGGCCGGTCTACTTCGGCGAGCTGGGTCGCTTCGTGGACTGTCCGGTGTACGACCGGACGCGGCTGCAGCCGGGCCACCGGCTGGAGGGCCCGGCGATCGTCCAGCAGCTCGACTCGACCACCGTCGTCTACCCGGGACAGTCGGCCAGCGTGGACCGCTACCTGAACCTGATCGTACACATCGCGTGAGGCGGCAGAGATGGCTACGGCAGCGCGAACCAGCATCGATCCGGTGACTCTGCAGGTGATCGCGACGAGCCTGTCCGGCATCGTGCGCGAGGTCACCAACTCGCTGTTCCGAACCGGCTTCTCCACGATCGTACGGGAGAGCCAGGATGGGAGCTGCGGGTTGACCGACGCTGAGGGGCGGCTCATCGGCCAGCACGTCGTGCTGCCGCTGCACTGCGGCGCGTTCCCGGCCATCGTCCAGGGCATCCGCCGCGCCTACCCGCTGGCGGAGATCGAGGAGGGGGACGCCTACATCACCAACCACCCCTACCTCGGCGGCAGCCCGCACTCGGTGGACATGGGCGTCGCCACGCCGGTCTTCTACCAGGGCGAGCTGGTCGGCTTCGCCTGCAACATCGCCCACAAGAGCGACCTGGGCGGGCTGGTGCCGGGCTCGGGCTCGGGCAAGGCGCGCGAGATCTACCACGAGGGCATCCACCTGCCGCCGATCAAGTACGTCAGCCGCGGCCGCCTAATCCGTGAGGTCGAGGAGATCATCCGCGCCAACTCGCGCACGCCGGACGTGGTGATCGGCGACATGCGCGGCCAGGTCGGCACGAACCGCATCGCCGAGCAGCGCTTCCAGCGCCTGCTGGACAAGTACGGCAAGGACACCGTGCTGAGCAGCTTCGAGCTGATCTTCGACAAGACCGAGCAGCGCGTGCGCCAGGCGCTGGCGCGCTGGCCGGACGGGGTGCAGGAGGCCGAGGGCTTCCTGGACAACGACGGCGTGGACCTCGAGCGGCCGGTGCGCGTCCACGTGCGCGTCACCAAGACGGGGGACCGCATCCACTTCGACTTCTCGGGCTCCGACCCCCAGACCAAGGGCCCGGTCAACATCCGGCCGCCGCTGGTCCGGGCCTGCTGCTACTACGCGCTGGTGGCGCTGATCGACCCGACGCTGCCGACCAACGAGGGCCTGCAGCGCGTCGCCGAGACGACCTTCGCCGAGTCGTCGGTGCTCAACCCGACGCTCCCCGCACCCTGCAACAGCTACTTCCAGACCGCGTCGGCGGTCGTCGAGACGCTGCTCACGGCGCTGGCGCCGTTCGTGCCGGAGAAGGCGATCGCCTGGGGCGGCGGCACGGGCGCCTGGATCGTCGGCGGGCGCAACCGCCACACGGGGCAGAACTACGTGCAGTACGAGCTGATGGGCGCGGGCGCGGGGGCTCGGCGGCACAAGGACGGCGTCTCGGGCACCGACCAGCACCTCGGCAACTGCCGCACGGCGCCGATCGAGATCATCGAGAGCGAGTTTCCCGTCCGCATCCGCCGCTTCGACCTCCTGCCCGACTCGGGCGGCCCTGGCGAGCACCGCGGCGGCCTGGGGATGGTGCGCGAGTACCTGCTGCTGGGCGACGAGCCGGTGCGCTCGTCGATGCGCTGCGACCGCTACCGCGTGCGGGGGCCCGGCCTGGATGGTGGGCAGCCAGGCTCGCTCGGCGCGGCGATCGTCAACCCGGGCCAGCCCGACGAGCGGCACCTGGAGGCGCGGCACGGCGACGAGATGCTGAACCCCGGCGACGTGGTGCTGCTGCTGCGCGGCGGCGGCGCCGGCTTCGGGCCGGTGGAGCGCCGCGACCCGCGCCGCGTGCGCGACGACCTGGAGAACGGCTACATCTCCGTGGCGGCGGCGCGCACGGTGTACGGACTCGAGGACTAGCGATGGCGCTCCTGCGGGCGGGCTTCCTGGCCGGCGCGGGGATCCGGCTGCTGGCGCTGGCGGCGGTCGCCGTCGTCTGGGAGAGCGTGTCGCGGGCCGGGCTGATCCCGCCGCTGATCCTCCCGCCGCCGTCGGCCATCGCGGCAGCCGCGCTGAAGGACGGCGGCCTGTTCCTGGCCAGCCTGCAGGTGACGGTGTTCGAGATCGTGGTGGCCACGGCGCTCGCCTGGGCCGTCGGCGTGCCGCTCGGCGTCCTGATCGGCAGCTCGCGGCGCGCCAGTGGACTCCTGGCGCCGCTGCTCGACTCGGCCTTTGCGGTGCCCTGGGTGATCCTCTACCCGCTGGCGCTGGCCTGGCTGGGCATCGGCTCCCCGTCCAAGATCGCCTTCGCGGCGGCCTACGGCGTGCTGCCGATCCTGCTGACGACGATCGCGGCGGTGTCGTCGGTCGAGCCGTGGTATTACACGCTGGCGGCGGCGCTGGGGGCCACCCGCCGCCAGCTCATGGTGAAGATCCTGCTGCCGCGGATGCTGCCGGCGATCCTGAGCGGCTTGCGGGTGGGAACGGGGCTGGTGGTGATCGGCGTGATCGTCGGCGAGATGCTCGCTTCAGTCGGCGGGCTGGGCTTCCAGATCAGCTCGTACCGCACCCTGCTGGAGTCGGGCCACGTCTACCTGGGCGTGCTGCTGGCGCTGCTCCTGGCCTGGCTGGTAAACGCCGGCCTGGGCCAGGTGGAGCGCCGGACCACCCCCGGGCGGGCGGAGGAGTAGGTGACGCAGGCGCTGTGGAGAGAGAGGGCATGGTGAGACGTACTGGCGCGGGTCTGGCTCTGGCTGCCCTGGCCGCGCTGCTGCTTGCGGCCTGTAGCGCCTCGGGGAGCGCTCCGAGCGCCGCCAAGCCGGCCGGCGCGCCGGCGGGGGGTGGGGCGCCCGCAGCGGCGCCGGCCCAGCGGACGAACGTGCGCGTGGCCCTGGCCGTGCCGAACTACGGCGGCTACTCGGCGGTGGAGGTGGGCAAGGACCGCGGCTTCTACGAGCGGTACGGCATCGACGTGCGGATCACCGCCTACAACGGCGGCGGCCCGGCCCAGGAGGCGGTCACGGCCGGCGAGGAGGACGTCATCCACTACTTCCCGCCGGGCGTCGGGCTGGCCGTCGGCAAGGGCGTGAAGGAGAAGATCGTCGCCACCGACTCCCCGCGCCCCGCGGGCTGGTACCTCGGCGTGGCGGCCAGCTCGCCGATCCAGAGCGTGAGCGACCTGAACGGCAAGCGCATCGGCGTGACGAGCAAGGGCTCGACGACCGACTTCTACGCCCTGTGGATCGGCAAGCGGGCCGGGATCAACGTCGAGCCGATCCCCGTCGGCGCACCGGCCATCCTGCCGTCGCTCACCTCCGGCAACGTCGACGCGGCGATCCTCAACCCACCGCTGCCGTTCAAGGCGTTCGCCTCGGGCGAGGCGCGGCCATTGATGAACCTCGCCGAGGAGATGCCGCCCAACCTGCCGAGCGTCGTGGTCGCAACCGACCAGATCATCGAGCAGCACCCCGAGGCGGTGACCGCCTACCTCAAGGGTCTGTTCGAGGCGATCCGCTACATGAAGCAGAACCGCGACTACGCGATCGACTTCCTGATGAACTACACCAAGCAGGACCGCGCGACGGAGGAGCAGGACTACGACCAGGTGATCATGAAGCTGAGCGACGACGGCCACATCGAGCGGGAGTGGCTGCAGAACTCGCTCGACCTGGGCACGCAGGGCAGCGGCCTGACCTTCCCGCCGATCGAGCAGATCTACACCGACCGCTTCACGCCGGTGAAGCTGGACTAGCCGCGCCGTGCGCCTGCGTCTGGCTCAGCTCAGCGTCCTGCTCGTCCTGCTCGTCCTGTGGCAGGGCGTCGCGCAGTCCGGCCTGGTGAGGCCGTCGCTGCTGCCCGCGCCGACCACGGTCGCCGCCGCGCTGGTGAAGGTGCTCGGCGACCGCGACGTGGTGCGGGGCCTCCAGGTGACCGCGGCCGAGGTCGGCGTCACGGTGCTGGTGACGGTGCCGCTCGCCGTGGCGCTGGGCATGGCGATCGGCGAGAGCGCCCGCGCCACGCGCTGGCTGTCGCCCTTCTTCTACTTCGCCACGGCAGTGCCCAAGTCGATCTTCCTGCCGCTGTTCATCCTGGCGCTGGGTGTGGGCGTGAACCAGAAGGTGGCGTTCGGGGTGTTCCAGGCGGTGTTCGTCATCCTGGTGGCGACCATCGCCGCGACGCAGGCGGTGCCGCCGTCGCTCGTCCTGGCGGCGCGGGCGATGGGGGCGCGCCGCCACCAGATCTACTGGCACGTCTACCTGCCCCACATGCTGCCGGTCGTGCTGCAAGGCGTGCGGATTGGCGTGGTGTTCGGCATCACCGGCATCGTCCTGGCCGAGATGTACGTGACCCGCGAGGGGTTCGGCCGCTTCATCACCCTCTGGGGCACGGCCTACCAGATGCCGGAGCTGCTGGCCGGCGTCGCCATCCTCGGCGGCGGCACGATCCTGATCAACGAGCTGCTGCGCGCCTACGAGCGGCACGCCGGCCGCTGGCGCGTGCGGGAGTAGGGGCATGGCGCGACAGGCCACCGAGCCCGGAGCAGCGCAGCCCACGCCGTCGGTGCCGGCGCTGGAAGCGCGGGACGTGGGCAAGGTCTACTCGGCCACGCGCCAGCCGGTGACCGTCTTCGCGGGGCTCGACTTCGCCGTCGAGGCCGGCACGTTCACGACGATCGTCGGCCCCAGCGGCTGCGGCAAGACCACGCTGCTGCTGCTCCTGGCCGGGCTGGTGCCCCCGACCAGCGGGGAGGTCCTGCTGCAGGGCCGGCCGGTGCGCGGCCCGCAGCCGGCCGACATCAGCGTGATCTTCCAGGACGCGAACCTGCTGCCGTGGAAGACGACGCTGCAGAACGTCGAGTTCCCGCTCGAGCTGCGCGGCGTGTCGAAGGCCGAGCGTCGCGCGCAGGCCGCGGCGCTCCTGGACCTGGTGGGGCTGCGGGAGTTCGAGAGTCGCTACCCGCACGAGCTGTCGGGGGGGATGCGCCAGCGAGTCGCCATCGCCCGCGGGCTGATCCAGGATCCGAAGATCCTGCTGCTGGACGAGCCGTTCGCCGCGCTCGACGAGCAGACGCGGATGAAGATGGGCCTGGAACTGCTGCGCATCTGGGAGCAGCGCCGCAAGACGGTCCTGTTCGTGACCCACAACCTGACCGAGGCGACGTTCCTGTCCGACCGCGTGCTGGTGCTCGGGCCGCGGCCGGCGCGCGTGCTGGACGACGTCCCGATCGACCTGCCCCGCCCGCGCGACTTCGAGCTGATGGCCACCGAGCGCTTCGGCCAGCTCCGCAACCGCATGTGGCGGCTGATCATGGCCTCAGAGGGCGACGGTGCGCTCCCGGATCGGCGGTGAAGAGCACGTCGGCGGCGGCGCAGGCGTCGCGCTGCGGACTGAGCAGGCGCGGTTTTGCCTGGGCCTGGCTGCCGCGGCGGGCGGCTTGCTCGCGCGCCCGCCGCTCGGCCCAGCCCGGCCGCATGACGCGGGCGACGGGGGCGTGCAGCCGCCCGGAGGCGCGTTTGGCGCGGTACTCCAGGTTCAGCTCGGCCAGACAGGCGTCGAGCGCCGCCGCCAGGCGGGCGACCGACGCCGCGTCGGGGAGCGGCGGGGGCAGCTCCAGCAGCAGCTCGTAGCGGCTGTTCTCGGCGTCGGCCTGGAGGCAATACTGAGGGAGCGGTAGCCGCGCTGCTTCTGCTGCCCGCCGCATGGCGGCGATCACCTGATCCACGTGGAGCTTCTCGCCGGTGATGCTGGCCATGTCGGCGCCCTTGCGCACGAACTCGATCAGGGGCGTCTGGCGGTGCCAGCCCGTCACTCGCACCACGTCGTTGATGTCGTAGCGGTAGAGGCCGCTGTGCGTCGTCAGCAGCACGCGGTAGTCTGCTCCCGCGGACAGTTCGTCGGCCAGCAGCGGCGCTCCCGCCAGCTCGCCCTCCTCGTCCAGCGGTAGGAACTCGTAGAAGGCCGAGCCGAGGGCCAACACGCCGCTCGCGCCGCCATCGTCCAGCGGGAGCGAGAACTGGCCCTCGCTGGCCAGGTAGCCCAGGTCGCGCGTCGCCGCGCCCTCGGGCAGCCAGGGGCGCAGCCGCTCCAGGTGAATCCCCACGCTACCGCCCTTCCAGCAGCCGAGTAGCTGCAGCGACGGCCAGCACTCGCGGGGGCGGAGCCGGCCGGCCTGGCGCACGCAGCGTTCCAACTGGCGAGCCCGCGCCGGGTCGGGGCGCAGGGGCGCTTCCAGCTCCGCGCGCAGCGCCGCGGAAATGGCCAGCCAGGGGGCGAGCGTGCCGTCGTGGACGTCGCGGATGAGGTCCGCCGCGTAGCGGTCGCCGACGTCGACCAGCCGCAGGACGGTGCTGGGGTTGGGCGTGGCCAGGAACGACACGTCGGCGGCGATGCCGAGCCGCAGCAGCGTGTAGTAGCGCGCCTCGTAGTCGGGGATGCGCGGCGCCGGGCCGAGCGCGACGCACTGACGCCGCAGCAGCCAGGCCGCGCTGCGGTAGAGCTGTCCGGACGCCGAGCCGTAGGGCACGCCGCCGGGCGTGCGACCGGCCACGGCCCGATCGACGACGACGAGGGTCTTTCCCGCCAGCAGGCGCGGGTGGTCGTGGCGGGCGCGGTAGAGCCAGAGGGCCGCCAGCCGCGCGCCCTCCCGCTCGGCCGCACGCGTCAGCGGCACGAGCTTGGGCGCGCCGGTGGTACCGCTGGTGAGGAGGAAGCAGTGCAGGCGCGCGCGCGTCAGGACGTGCCGCTCGCCACGGTCGATCCGCGCGACGTAGGGGCGGAACGCCTCGTAGTCCGCGACGGGCACCTGGCGGCGGTAATCGGCGACGCTGCGGATGCGGGCGAAGCCGAAGTCGCGACCGAAGGCCGTGTCCGCGTTCGCGCGCAGCAGGCGGAGTAGCAGCGCCTCCTGCTGCGCGCGGGGATCGGCCGTCGCGCGGTCGAAGGCCCGCCAGAGCAGCGAGCCATAGAGCCGAAGCGTCCCGTCCATCAGCGCCCTCGCTCCAGGTGCAGGCGGTCCACGGCTAGCCGCTCCAGGGCCGCGTCGTCGACCGCGACGCCGAGCCCGGCGCCGTCCAGCAGCGGCGCCTTGCCGCCGTAGCCGAAAGCGACCTCGTCGGGCGCCACGTCGTCGGCGAGCAGCAGCCGCCCGAAGGAGCCCTCGACCGCGCAGACGTTGGGGAGGTGGGCGGCCAGATGGCGTCCGGCCGCCGACAGGAGCGCCGTCTCGCCCACCTGGGCGCCGACCTGGACCGGCAGCCCGTTGGCCAGGGCCACGGCGGCGATACGCAGGGCGCCGCTGATCCCGCCGCACTTCGACACGCGGACGTTGAAGACGTCACAGGCTTCCTGGGCGACCAGCGCCTCGGCGTCGGCAAGGCGGACGAGCGACTCGTCGGCGACCACCGCCAGGCCGCTCTCCTGGCGGACGCAGCGCAGGCCGGCCAGGTCAGCCGCCGCCACCGGCTGCTCGACCGCGTCCAGGCCGAAGCGCCGCAGGCGCTCCAGCCGCGCCAGCGCCTCGTCGGCCGTCCAGACGCCGTTGGCGTCCACGCGCAGCCGTACCCCGTCGCCCACGGCGTCCCGCACGGCGGCCAGGCGCGCCTCGTCGTCCGGCGTGCCGACTTTTACCTTCAGGCGATCGATGCCGAAGGCCACGAAGCGCCGCGCGATGGCGGCCGCGTCGGCCGGCTCGTCGCTCGGGATGACGCCGTCGTACTGTACGACGTTCCGCACCGGGGGCAGGTAGTCGGCCAGGGAGCGCTCGGCGCGGCGCAGCGCGAGGTCCAGCAGGGCCAGCTCGACGGCGCAGTAGGCCGCGCTCCAGGCCAACGGTCCCGCCGTGGCCGCCGGGCCCCGCGTCCAGGCCGCGGCGTGCTCGCGGAGGAAGGCGAACAGGTCGCCGTCCGGCGTCCAGGCCGTGGCGAACAGTCGCGGCGCCAGGTGATCGCGGATGAAGCCGACCATGCCGGCCAGGTCTTCGCCGGTGACGTACTCGCGGGGAAGGCCCTCGCCGTAGCCGACCCGGCCGTCCGCGTCGCGCAGGCGGACCACCACCGCATCGCTTGCCGCCCGGGTGTAACGGGCGTGGGCGACGGCCCGGACGAACGGGATGTGCAGGCGATACACGTCCAGGACGGCGATGGCCGCGGGAGGCGCCAAGCGCGGCGCGCGCATCGGTGTTGGCGACGGACGCGAGGGCGCGGGGGCGAGCCGCGGGGTCTCGTCCGGAAAGTAGGCGCGGATGACCGGATTCTGTGCGAAAGTAAGCTGGCAGACGCGAGCAAACGCCGGCTCGTCCAGGCCGTGCTCGGCCAGGTAGGCGCAAGCTACGTCCAGGCCCTCCTCCGCGTGGCGAATATCAACCTCGGCGTGCAGGTCGAACCACTGCAGGCTGGCCCGCGGGAGCCCGTAGTGTACAGCCAGGGCCTCGGCTAGCCGACCGGCGTGGTGGGCCAGGAAGTGCTCGAAGGCCAGCATCTCCAGCAGGACGCCCAGCCCCACCTCGCGCATGGTGGGGAAGGGCAGCGGGCGGGCGCAGAGCGCGCGCACGCGCTCGGCCGCGCCGGCGATCGCGGCGTCGGCCTCGGCGGCCGAGAAGCCCGCGCCGGCCATCAGGTCGCGGAGCAGCTCCGGGTGGGCCCGCCCGCGCTCGGTCTCGCCCAGCTCCTCGCGCAGGTTCGCGAGCAGCGCGGGGGCGGCCGCACCGGGCGCCAGCCCGAACACGAAGGCCAGCACGTGCGGCGACAGGAAATGGGTGCGAACCACGTTGCCCACGAGCTCGCGGACCTGATCGGGGGGAAGCGCCCCCGCACCCAGCCGCCGCAGCGGCTCGGCCGCCACAGCGTCCGCGGTGGCGCGGTCCAGGACGGCTCGGACGTCCTCAGCGGTCACCATCGTACTGCCTCCAGCGTGCGGGGTGTTCGGCGGTGCCTGGGTCCAGCGTAGCCGGCCGCTACCTCGCGCGGCAGGGGCGTTCGCCCTATTCTCGGAGCGGGAGAGCGTCCCATCGCGAGGGCCGCGCTGCGTCCGCGCTAGCGGATGGCAGAGCTTGCCTCGGGTCAGCCGGATTGTTGCCCGGGCGCTCGCCCGTGTGCGAGCATATGCGGCTCGATACGTCTCTTGGCCGCGGAGCCGTCCCCAGGATACCAGTCGTCCGCGTCGCGGCGTGGTGGAACATCGACTGGCTGGATGCGACCCTGGGCGCACCCTGAGAAAGGCGAGGTGCTGGATGACGCTGTTCATCGGGGATAGCGAGATCAACCGCGTCCTGCCGATGGCCGATTGCATCGCCGCGATGGAACGAGCCTTCGCCGAGGAAGCGCGCGGCGAGGCGGCGAACCAGCCGCGCGCCCGCTACAAGGTGCCGCCCGACCCCAACGTGCCGGGCTACATGGCCAACATCATCGCCGGCGCCGTCCCCAGCTCCGGCGTCGCCGCCCTGCGCTACGACTCGACGGTCGTGCAGGAGCGCGTCGTACACGGCCAGAAGCGGCTCGACTGGCTGATGCCGTCGCGGCGGAGCTGGGGGTTCGTGCTCCTGTTCAGCCTGGCCACGGGCGAGCCGCTGGCGCTGATCCAGGACTTCAGCCTGTCGGCGCTGCGCGTGGGCGCCACAACCGGCGTGGCGGTGCGCGCCCTGGCCCGCAGGGACGCGACGCGCGTGGGCCTGCTCGGCTCGGGCAACGAGGCGCGGCGGAACCTGGAGGCGATCTGCCTGGTGCGCAAGGTGCGGGCGGTCAAGGTCTACAGCCCGAACGCGGAGCATCGGCGGGAGTTCGCCGAGGAGATGACCGAGCGCCTGGGCGTCGAGGTCCAGATGGTCGGCTCGGCGCGCGAGGCGATCGAGGATGCGGACGTCATCATGAGCGCCACCAGCGCGAGCCAGCCGGTGTTCGACGGCGCCTGGCTGCGGCCGGGCCAGATGGTGATCACGATCGCCAACACCGACGGTGTCCACCGTCGCACCGAGGCCGACGACACCACGATGGAGCGCTGCGACCTGCTGGTCCTCAACAGTCGCCAGACGCTGCTCACCAACCAGCAGCGCGAGCTGCTCGACCTGATCGACGCCGGGCGGGTCAGTTGGGACAAGATCACGGAGCTAGGGCAGGTGGTCGCCGGCCAGCATCCCGGGCGCACCAGCGACGCGCAGATCGTCTACTACAAGAGCAACACTGGCGTCGGCATCCAGTTCGCGGCGGCGGGCGCGCTGATCTACGAAGCCTGCAAGCAGCAGGGGCTGGGGCACGAGGTGCCGACCGAGTGGTTCGGAGCCGACCTGGGCGGCTGGCTCGACCGCGGGTTCAACCCATCGCCCTGACCGGTTATGCGCCCGCTGAGAGCGGGACCAGCGAGGAGAGAACGAATGGCTCGCGCGGGCCGACTGCTCGGCCTGCTCCTGTGCGGAGCCCTGCTGGTCGCCTGTGAGCGGCCCGCCAGCCCGGCACCGACTGCCGCGCGCACCGAGCCGCGCAGCGCCAGCGCGCCGCCGGCCGCGGCTGCCACGACCGTGGCTCCAGCGCCCGCGCTGCTGCCGGTGCGGGCCGCTTACACTGCCGTCAGCGGCTCGATGGCGCCAGCCTGGTTCGCCGCAGATGGCGGGTTCTTCGCCCAGCAGGGGCTGGACGTCGACCTGCGGTTCGTCGCCACCAGCACCACCCTCACCCCGGCGCTCATCTCGGGCGAGGTGCAGATCGCCGAGACCGGCGGCGGCGAGATCATCCAGGCGACCCTGGCCGGCGCGGACCTGGTGCTCGTCGGCGCCCTCGTCCCCGTCCTGGTCTTCTCGATCTACGGCGACCCGGCCCTCGGCCGCCTGGAGGACCTGGCCGGCAAGCGCCTGGCCGTCTCGCGCTACGGGTCGGCCACTGACTACGCCGCCCAGCAGGCGCTCAAGCGCGCCGATCTCGTGCCGGGGCGCGACGTCGCGGTGATCCAGGCGGGCGGCGTGCCGGAAGCGCTGGCGGCCGTGCAGGCCGGCGGCGTGGAGGCGGCGGTGGTGTCACCGCCCACGACGCTGCAGGCGCGCCAGGCCGGCCTGCGCGAGCTGGTCGACCTGGGAGCGCAGGAGGTGCCCTACCTGCAAGCGTCGGTGGCCCTCGGCCGGGGCCAGCTCAGCGAGGAGCCGGAGCGGGCGCGGCGCTTCTTGCGCGCCCTGGTGGCGGGGATGGACCGCGCGCGCCGCGAGCCCGAGTGGGCCAAGGCGGTTATCGGCCAGTACACGCGCACCCAGGACCCCGCCGTGCTGGACGAGACCTACCGCGCCTTCGCGCCGCGCTACCCGGCGCTCCCCTATGTGCCGGCGGAGGCCGTCGAGGCGTCGCTAGCCGAGATCGCCGAGCGCGACGAGCGCGCGCGGGGCGCCGACCCGGCGCGGTTCTACGACAACAGTCTGGTAGCCGAGATCGAAGCGCGGCGCTGAGGCGCTGCTCTCGCTAGCCGGGCAGCAGCGCCTCGATCTTGGTCAGCAGGCGGTCCAGCTCGATCGGCTTCGTGTCGTAGTCGTCGCAGCCCGCCGCCATCGCCTTCTCGCGGTCGCCGACCATGGCGTGGGCGGTGAGGGCGATGACGGGGATGTGCTGCGTCTCCGGCGCGGCCTTGATCTGCCGCGTGGCCTCCCAGCCGTCCAGCACCGGCAGGCTCATGTCCATCAGGATCAGGCTGGGCGCTTCCGACCGCGCCTTGGCCACGCCCTCGCCGCCGTCGCCGGCGAGCACGACCTGGAAGCCGCGCTTCTCCAGGCGCCGCACGAGGATGCGCTGGTTGACCTCAGCAGGATGCCGGTGGCCAGGAGCAGGGCCAGCGCGGCGGTGATGATGGCGGTGGTGCGGAAGTCGCGCGCGGCAGCGTCGAAGGTGGGGACTGGCAGCGCGACGACGTAGCTCCACGGCGTCGCGCGCAGGGGGATGGCGAGGGCGTGGAACTCCTCGCCGTCGAGCGGCCAGGAGAAGACGGCGCGCTCGCGCAGCCCAACCGCGCTGGTGAGGGCGTTCTGGTCGAGCGCCGGCGGCACCGGGTGGTCGCGGCCCCACACCGTCCCCTTCACCAGGGTCTCCGCGACGGCGGGGCTGAGCGGCACGACCGGCCGGAGCTGCCAGTCGGGGTTCACGGTGCTGGCGATGACCAGGCCGTTCTGGTCGAGGAGCACGCCGACCGCGCCGGCGCCCACGGCCAACGTGGGTACGGCCGCCACCGCCAGCCGGTGCTGGGCGACGCCGCGCAGGGTCGTGCGGGCCAGGGCCCCTACCAGCGCGGCGGGGACGCTCTTGCCCGCCACGTCGGCCACGGCGATCTGGAGCGGTAGGGCCGTCGTGTCATCGTTCGGGGCCGCGGCCAGCTCGAAGACGTCGTAGAAGTCGCCGCTCGTCTCGCGGGCGGGGCGGAAGCGTGCCGCTAGCTCGAGCTGGCCGGGCCAGTGGGCCAGCTCGCGGGGGAGCAGGCGCTGCTGGATCGCCTGCGCCCGCTCGAGGTCGGCGCGGGCCTTGCGCTCGGCCTCGTCGCGGAGCAGCTTCCGCTCCAGGCAGGCGCCGATCCGCGCTTGCAGCAGCACCGGGTCGAACGGTTTGGGCAGGTAGTCTTCGGCACCCATCGCGATGCAGGAGAGCACGCTTTCCATGTCGTCGGAGGCCGAGATGACCAGGAAGGGAATGTCGCGCAGGCGTAGCTCGGCGCGCCGGCGGGCCAGCACCTCGTAGCCGTTCATCACGGGCATCTGGATGTCGAGCAGCACCAGGTCCACCGACGCCGTCTCGAGGATCTCCAGCGCTTGCTGGCCGTGCTCGGCGCGCAAGACGGTGTGCCCGTCGCGCTCCAGGCGCCCCGACAGCACGTCGCGGTTGACCGCGTTGTCGTCCACGACGAGCAGGGTGCCCGTGTA
>Ga0070741_10012741_pt1 | contig 15087 bp, 15 predicted proteins | sample Coa_R1_4_FD_66440 | JGI IMG/M metagenome (GOLD analysis project Ga0070741, IMG submission 66440) | Surface soil microbial communities from Centralia Pennsylvania, which are recovering from an underground coalmine fire - Coalmine... | ecosystem: Environmental > Terrestrial > Soil > Unclassified ... | reverse complement strand
GCGCGCGGAACTTCGTTTGAGAATGCGGATACCTCGCGGGTGTCCATCGGCACAATCGTCACGCTGCGTAACACGGAGAACAACAAGGATGAAACGTTCACGATCTTAGGTGCGTGGGACGGCAATCCTGATCGTCACATCATTTCATACCAAACCGCGATTGGGCAAGCGCTGCTTGGTCACGAAATAGGCGCGACTGTCTCGCTAAACACCGAGCACAGCACCGCTCAATTTACAATCGTTTCGATCCAAGCCGCGCCGCCAGATCAGACTGGGCACGCACAGGATCTCCCCAGCGAATCTACTGTCGAAACCGCGATAACTGGGTAGCGCACGGGTCTCGCGTGGTGGCGAGCGCGTGTTCACGATCGCGAACTTTTCTTGTAACTTCGTACCTTCTGGAAGCAGCGAAATTCAAAGGAAAGCCTGTTCGGCGCGACGCCGAAACCAACACGCGAGACGCGTCCGCTACCCAGACGTCGCGGCGCGGCGTTCGGAATCCGCTAGATCAGTAGTTCGTACGAGAGAACGCTCAGGCAATAAATTGCCGCGGTTTCCACTCGCAGGATGATTGGGCCGAGCGTAATTGGGTGGCATCCGTGACGGCGCGCGAGGGCGAGTTCCGCAGGCGTGAAGTCGCCCTCCGGCCCAACAAGCATCAAGACACGGCGAGGAGGATCTTGATGCTCGCTCGAATAATCTGTAAGGACCTTCTTTAAGTGTCGAGCACCTGGCTGGAGCGATCCGATCAGTCCTAGATCGAATGATTCATCCACCGCAGAAAACAATTCTGAAAGTTTCCTCGGCGCGCGTACGTGTGGCAGCCAGTTCTGGCCGCATTGTTTGGCCGCCTCAATTGCAATCTGTTGCCATTTCGACTGTTTTTGCGCGGCGCTTTCGGAATCCACCTGCACAATGGTGCGATCAGAAACGATCGGCACAATTTCGGCAGCGCCAATCTCGACCGCCTTTTGCACAATCAAGTCCATGTTCTTTCCCTTCGGGATTGCCTGTCCGAGAACGATCCGGCATTGCAGCGGTGGAGTTTCCGCTTCGTGCAATCTTCGCAATCGAATTTCATCCGTGCCAAGATCGACGATCTCCGCGGTGATTTCGCGCCCGCGTCCGTTAAAGAGAACAAGTTTCTCCCCCACCCTCATTCGCAGGACGTCGCGCGCGTGGTGTGCTTCCGAGCCGGCTAATGTGAGCGTGCCAGGGTTCCAGTTCTCGGGAGAGACAAAGAAGCGATGCATGTGATCTGAAGGACTAGACCAATAGGAGCTTCGAGGCGCTCAACTTGTCTTCCTATTGGTAGTCGGACGCGATAAGCGAGGTCATTGCCAGCACATCTGCCAACGATCTGTCTGTCGGCAGCTCTACGCCACGCTGTTGAAGCGCTGCGATTACGCTCTCCGTGGGAATGTTTCCAACCAACGCGTCCTGCGCGAAGGGACACCCACCAAGGCCACCCAGAGCGGAATCAAAGCGTCGACACCCTGCATCGTAAGCAGCGAGCACTTTAGTTATCGCTTCGCCAGGAGCGCTGTGGAGATGCACGCCAATATCGTATCCGGTGTAATTGTTGGTGATCGATCGGACCATATGGCGAATCAAATGAGCGCCGGCAACTCCCACGGTGTCAGCCAGCGAGATTGATCGGATACCAAGCGCCGCCAGTTTCCCTACTGCCTGGCGCAGCTCGTTCTCATCCCAAGGATCGCCGTACGGATTTCCGAACGCCATCGAGATATAAGCGACCACGTCGAGCCCGGCTGCGTCGGCTTTTGTCTTAATTGATTCCAACGTTTTGTAAGACTCTTGGAGTGTCTGGTTTTGGTTTTTGCGCAGGAACGTCTCGGAAACAGAACAAGGATAGCCCAAAGTCTTAACCGCTTTGGTCGCAATGGCGCGGTCGGCCCCCTTCTCGTTTACCACGATGCCAATAATTTCGACGTCACCCGGTACGTCGAGCTGTTCCAGCACCTTTTCGCTATCGGCCATCTGAGGTACGGCTTTGGGAGAAACAAAGCTAACCGCATCGATGTGCTTGAACCGTGCCGCGATTAACGCACGGAGGTAACGCGCCTTGAGTTCTGTTGGGATTTGTCGCTTGAGACCCTGCCAGGCGTCACGCGGGCATTCAATCAGTTTGACGGCATCGTGAACCACAAGAGGCTGCAGAGTTCTATTTGAAAAATTCCTTCGCGCGTTCAAAAAAGCTCTTGCGCAAGGGGGTGTTTTCCTCACCGCAAAGCGCTGCGAATTCCTCGAGCTTGCGACGTTGTTGCGCGTTCAGGCTCGACGGCACTTCGACAATTAAACGGGCGAACAAATCGCCACGCCCACGTCCGTTGACGTTTGCAATTCCTTTGCCGCGCAGTTTAAACATCTGCCCGCTTTGCGTGCCGGCAGGTACCTTCAGATGCGCCCTGCCTTCAAGCGTCGGCAGATCAATCTCGCCCCCCAGGGCCGCAACGGAAAAAGGAATTGGCACATCGCAGTACAGATCATCGCCTTCGCGCTGAAAGATCTTGTGCTCCTTCACGTGTATGACCACATAAAGATCGCCCGGAGGTCCGCCGCGAGTCCCGGCCTCGCCATTGCCCAACGAGCGCAATCGTGAACCCTCTCTAATTCCGGCAGGTATTTTCAGCTTAACCCGGCTCAGTTTTTCACCGCGCCCTTCGCCCCGGCATTTCAGACACGGTTTCTCAACGACTTCACCAGCGCCGCGGCAGCGGGGACAGGTCTGTGAAACGTGAAAAAATCCGCGGGAACTAATCACCTGCCCACGGCCACCACAGGTAGAGCAAGTGATCGTGCGTGAGCCGGGTTCAGCTCCGCTGCCGTTGCATTTGTCGCAGGTGGCGAGTTTCGCGATCTCGATCTCTTTTTCGGCGCCAAACGCAGCCTCTTCGAGCTTGATCTGCATGTCGTAGCGCAAATCGGATCCGCGCCGCCGATCTTCTGATCGGTCGCCGCCACCGAAGAATGTCTCGAAAATTCCCCCGCCGAAGCCGCCACCGCCGAAAACTTCCCGGAAAATCTCAAACGGATCGTGAAAAACGCCTCCTCCAAAACCAGCGCCGCCCTGCGCGAATGCTGCGTGGCCAAACCGATCATAAGCGGCGCGCTTTTCAGGGTCGATTAAGACATCGTACGCTTCGCCTAATTCCTTGAACTTTTCTTCGGCGTGCGGGTCGTCCGGATTTTTATCAGGATGAAACTTGACCGCGAGCTTGCGATAAGCGCGTTTGACCTCTTCCTCGGTCGCGTTTCGTTCAACGCCCAGGACCTCATAGTAATCGCGTTTTTCAGTAGCCATGTGAGCCAATCTTACTCTTACTCGTGCTCCTGCTCCTGCTCTTGCTCAAACCGCGAGCGCAATCTCGATTAAGAGCATCTGCATGAGACCGACGCCTTTACTTTGCAGGCCCGCTGGAAACAACCACTTTCGCGGGTCGCAGTAATCGGTCTTTGAATCGATAACCGCGACGGGCCTGGCGCACCACGATCCCTTCGGGGATTTCATTGCTGGGCTCGTGGCCAATTGCTTCGTGCATGTTTGGATCGAACGTTTTCCCCTCCGCCTCGATCGATTGCAATCCGTTTTCAGTCAGCAAATCGTTGAGTTGTTTCTGTACGAGAACCATTCCGGAATAAATTGGAGAATCTGCGCCCTGTTCTTTTGCCGCTGCCAGGCCGAGCTCAAAATTGTCAATAATTCCCACCAAACGCTCTAGCAAAGCGCTGTTGGCGTATTTGATCGCCTCTTCCTTTTCGCGCGCCGAACGTTTCTTGTAATTCTCGAAATCGGCCTGACTTCGCAATGCGAGATCGCGGAAACGGTCGAGATCTGCCTGCAGGCCGGCCGTCGGATCTTCTGCTTCGTTTTGCGCAGCATCGCTCCCACGTGCTGCAGATGACGGGATCGAACTTGCCGAAGCGGATTGTTTCATTTCTTTGTTTTGTTCAGTCACAGGCATTTTTTTCATGTTTTACGAATGGCAATTAAAGTGATGTCGTCGTTTTGAGGAATCGAGCCGGTAAAATCGCGAACGTCCTCGATGATTTTCCTTACAATTGCCTGAGCCCCGTCGTTCGCACCGGCGCGCACCGATTGCATCATGCGGTCGAGGCCGAACTCCTCTCCCTCGGCATTAAGCGTTTCGGTCACGCCGTCGGTATAGAGAACGAGGCAATCATCGCGTTCCAGCGGGACGGCGAAGTCGACGGTAAGCCTATCGAACACGTTTCCACTGTCAATTCCCACGACCATTCCCGGAGATTTTATTGGCGTAACCGTCTGCAACTGGCGCTTGTAAAGCAATGGCGCGTCGTGTCCGGCGCGCGCGAGCGTGACGCTGTCGCGTTGGTGGTTTAGAATCAGATAGGCCATGCTGATGAACATGTCTTCCTTGATATCGGGGTAGAGCTGGCGGTTCACCTTTCGCAAAACATCAGCTGGAGAGGGGTTGCGCGCAGCCTCCGCGCGTAAGACACTGCGACAAATCGCCATGATAAGTGATGCCGGTACGCCTTTGCCTGACACGTCCGCAATCGCTACGCCGAGCCGTTCTTCATCGACTTGGATGTAATCGAAATAGTCGCCGCTCACTTGTCTGGCAGGCGCGTTGATGCCGCTGATCTGAAATCCGTCAATGGCCGGCGCTTCCGACGGAAGCAAGATGCGCTGGATGTCGCGCGCGATTTCGAGATCGTGATCCAGCCGCTTCTTTTCGTTCGCCATGGAGTAAATGATGGCGTTATAGAGCGCGAAAGCGGACTGCTCGGCGATCGACTTAAAAACGACAAAGTCCCCCTGCGAGAAGGCTTGACCGGTAGGGCCCTGGGCTAGCGCAAGCACGCCAAGGTCCTGGTCTCCATACCGGAGCGACGCCGCCATGACTGACGCGCTGCCAAAAGCGCTTCCACGCAACTTCGCCAGTTCCGGCGTCTCGGAGAACTCAACCAAGCACACAGATTGTCCTGTTTGCCAAACCCGTCCAATTAGTCCCTCACCCGGGCCGACTGTGTGCAGCCGTACAAAGCTATCCAGCGCGATCGGAGCAGCCGCCGCTTGTTGCAAGATGTTTTGGGGAACATCGACCAACGGCGGACAATCTTTGGAAATAAACGCAGGGGTAAGTTTCCCGCCCGTTCGATCGGTCACATAAAGCGCGCCGCCGTGCGCGTCTAGAACACGCGTAGCCCCCTCGACGATGAGCCGGTGCAGCTCCTGAGGCCGAATGGTCTCCCGGAAAGCCTCACCCAGGCCGTGCAAAAAATCGAAGACGAGCGTTTCCTCGACTTGAATTTCTTCATGAGAGCGTTCCAACTGTCGAATCCGCCGGATTTGAAACCAAACGGTGATAATCCATCCGGCAACAGACGCGACAAGCAGTCCCAGAAGAAGAGGCGGCCACATCATGCAAGGGCCAGCTTACTTCAAAGGCGTCTCGTGATGAAGGTCTTGTCTTAGGAAATCGAGAACGTCTTTAAACCGAAGAATATTTTCTGGCGCGGCCTCGCAAAGCGCCTCATGCGCTTCCAGCATCGTCTCCGTTTGTTTCTTTTTTCGGTCCGCAGAAGATCGGACCGCCGGGGTCCGTTCAAGCGCGCCGCATTCGGGAGGACTGGCACCATTAGCGCGAATATCGAATATCTGGTCCAGACCCAGCCCTGAGAGAAGCTCCTGGCTGCGGTTCCCACAATGGACGATGTGAAGATGTCCATGTCCTAATTCCTTCAATCGAAGTGCCACGCTGGCCATCGTCCCCATGAATGTGGAATCCATCATGGCGCAATCGGCCAGATCAACCACAAATTCACGATAGCCGCGGTCCAACATTTCGCGCGCGAACTCTTTGAGATTTCCGCTGTTGAGGAAACTGCCTTTCCCCTCCACTTTCACCCACACGGTTGGGCCGCTCACCCCTACTTGAATAGATGAGTCCACAGTTACTACCGGAAAGATACCAGCCCGGAAGGCATGCTGTCAATGCTCACCGGACTCGACGAAGCCTCAGGAAATGATTCGGAATCTGGAGCGCCAAAGGCCTCATTACGTATCACTTGCCCGGAAGATGAGATGCGCTTATTGGATCTCACTCCCACATAAAGGAGCGATTTTCCGCAACGATCCGCCCGTTTTCGATTAACAGACACCGCCATGCGATCACGCGACCATCGTCAAAATAATCGTCTCCAACGACCTTGAATTCCGTCTTGTGAGTGCCGCGCACATTTCGATATGAAATTTCCTGCGCCTGGACGTGCTCGTGCAGTTTCTCCTGACGATATTCCAAACGCACTGTGACATCGGAAGGGTGCTTGGCCCGCCAGAAGAAATCAAAGTAATTACCGAACCGCTGACGTTGATCGAGTCCGGTTACCGCCCCGAAGAGTCGATACTGTCGTTCAAACGTAATGGGAGCGTCCTGAAGCGTCGCCACTTTCTGGTTCGGCGAGCCGGACTTTCCACCCAAGGAGGTGGTGCTACTCGTCTGCCGCGCGCGTTCGCTAGCTTTTGGCGCTTTCTCACTCAAAAAGGTGAGCTTCGTCTTTCGAAACTCGAAATCGTTACTTAACGCCACCGGTAGCGGTGAGACTTTTTCCACGATTCTTGGTTCTACGCGCTCACGTGCAGCCTGACTGGAGGCGGCAACAACCAACGCGCTCAAAGCGAAGAGAGCAGCAACAAACCTCATTGCCCTAATAAAGCCGGTTTTTGAATCAGGTGTCAACGGGCAACCCACAGATTCCACTTTCTCGATGTACAATGGAAGTTACGCGGATCTGAAAGTACGTTTCGGTTTTATGATTGAGGTTCGTTACGATCGCGGGGTGTATCTGCCGCGCCAGGACTTATGGCTCGACCCATGGGACGCAAAGCGATTCGCTTTCGTTTCGCACGCGCATGGCGATCACATTGCGCCACACGAAGAAATCATTGTTTCCGAGCGCACAGCGCGCCTGATGCAAACCCGGCTGCCGGGCTCCCGCACAGAACACATTCTGCCGTTCGGTCAAAAGCGAATGGTGCACGGCGCCCATCTTATGCTATTGCCGGCCGGACATATCTTTGGGTCGGCTCAATGTTTCGTTTTTGCCGGAAACGAGACACTGCTTTACACCGGCGATTTCAAGCTGCGCCCCGGGAAATCCGCCGAGCCGGCGGAGTGGCGCAAAGCGGACACACTGATCATGGAGACGACATTCGGTCTGCCACGTTATCGGTTCCCGCCGACGAAACAGGTCATCGATCAAATAATTGCCTTCTGCCGGGAAACAATTGATGACGGTGGAGTACCCGTGCTACTTGGATATTCGTTAGGCAAAGCGCAGGAGATCCTCTGTTCGCTCGATGGAGCTGGGTTAACGCCGATGCTGCACGGTTCCGTTTATCGGATGACGCGCATCTACGAACAGTTTGGCCAATCGTTCTGCAAATATCTTCGCTACAACCCAAGCAATGTTGCTGGAAAAGTTCTGATCTGCCCACCCAGCGCGAGTCATTCACACATGCTGGAAAAAATTACGCGCAAGCGCGTCGCGATGATCAGCGGTTGGGCGGTCGATCCAAATGCAATCCATCGCTATCAGGTGGATGCGGCGTTTGCGCTTTCGGATCACGCTGACTACAGCGACCTGCTTCGCTGTGTCGAACTTGTTCAGCCGCGACGCGTACTCACGCTCCACGGTTTCGCTGCTTCGTTCGCGCGTGACTTGCGCGAACGCGGCATCGAAGCATGGGCGTTAAGCGAAGAAAACCAACTGGAGTTTACGCTGGCGAAATCTGTAGCGGCAAGCGTGTCGCCCACATCCGCCAAGGTTGCGGCTGACCCAGCTGCTACTAAGGCATCTGAATTCCTCGTATTCGCAAATGTTGGTGAAGCGATCGCTGCAACTTCGGCCAAACTGGAAAAAATTCGGCTGCTTGCCGATTATCTGCGGGGCCTAACGAGCGACCAGCTCCCGGTGGTAACGCCCTATTTCACAGGGAAGGCGTTTGCCCAGACCGATTCGCGTACCCTGCAGGTTGGCTGGGCCGTAATCTTCCATGCTCTGCAAGCCGCCGCCAAACTCAGCGACACGGAATGTCATCAAATCGCCAGTACCCACGGCGACGCGGGCAAAACAGCGTTCGAAGTTCTCGACGCAAGAACGACGCCTCAACCCCTCAGCATCCGTGAATCGGGCGAATTCTTTGAAAATCTCCACCGTGCGCGCGGTCCCATTGCCAAAACCGAGCTGTTGAGAAATCGATTCTCGAAATTGTCTGCGCGCGAAGGTCTGTACGTCGTGAAAATTTTGACGGGCGATCTGCGTATCGGATTACGTGAGGGTTTGGTCGAGGAGGCAATCGCGAAGGCGTTCGGTGTTCCGCTTGAGCAGGTAAGGGGGGCCAACATGTTGTTAGGCGATATTGGTCAAACAGCTGTACTTGCTTCGCGAAACGAGCTGGCACGCGCAGAGCTGGCGCTGTTCCGTCCCATCAAATGCATGCTTGCGACTCCTGAACCGACAGCCGAAGCCGTATGGGAACGCTTTGCTAAAGCTGCAGCTACTGATCGGGAACCGCCCTCTTACGCGCCCGCCACCGTTTATTTAGAGGATAAATTCGACGGGATTCGAGCACAGCTGCACCGCACTGCGCAACGGGTCGAGATTTTCTCTCGCGACCTGCGGCGCATTACAGATCAATTCCCGGAGCTGGCGGACCAAGCCAGGAATTTCCAGGAGGAGCTGATCGTCGACGGCGAAATTATTGCTTTCGAGAAGGGCCGCGAACTCACTTTTTTCGATCTTCAAAAGCGGCTGGGGCGACGGAGCGACGGTGCCGATTTATTTGCACGTGCGGCGGCGGACGTGCCAGTCGCGTTTGTAATCTTCGATCTTCTTTGGCTGAACGGCCGGTCAATGCTGAAGACTCCGCTGCGTGAGCGGCGAAGGCATCTGAGCAGCGTGCGATTGCCTTCGCATTTTCAAATCGCCAGGGTCATGCCTGCCCATTCTGCTGCCCAGATCGAACAAACATTTCAACAGGCGCGGCGACGTTTGAATGAAGGGCTGATGATCAAAGATCCAGGGAGCTTTTATCTGCCCGGGAACCGCGGCATGTTTTGGTTCAAGCTAAAGAAAGAACTGGCGACGCTGGATGTCGTCGTTGTGGGGGTCGAGCTTGGGCATGGCAAACGCAATAATGTGCTGAGCGATTACACGTTTGCCGTGCGCGATGAAACGACCGGTAAGCTCCTGCCGATCGGTAAGGCTTACAGCGGATTAACCGACACGGAAATTGCGGAACTGACGGCGCACTTCAAGCAGAACACAATCGCAGACCATGGCCGGTATCGTGAGGTGAAACCGGACGTGATCCTCGAAGTCGCTTTCAATTCAATTCAACCCAGCTCACGTCATGCCAGTGGACTGGCGCTGCGCTTCCCGAGAATTAAAACCATCCGGCGCGACAAGACCATCGATTCAATCGACACACTGCAACATGCCCAAGAACTGGCAACGCAACGAGCCAATTCGCCCGCCAGTTTTCGGCGACAGGCATGATCAACGCGGCCGCTATTTACTAGGGCGTAGGCGAAGGAGATGGTGAACTCATCTCGGTACCGCCATAAGCCCCAGCATCGCTAGAGGGTTGGGCACCAGGAGAGGCCTGCGCGGGAGACGCCGGCGCACGCATTTGTCTCATCTTGCGTAACGCGTCCAGTCTCTGCTGCCTTTGAGCGAGTCGCTCTTGTATTTTTCGTTCTCGTTCAACCTTGAGCTGCGTGGTGTCTCGCGTCGGGATTAAACCGGCAGGAATGGACGGGGCAGGAACGGGATTCCCAGAACTGTCCTTGATCGCGCTTCTCAACTGGAGATCGCTCGAAAGCTTCGACGTATGCGCCACAACTTTTTCTCTTTCGGCCAATGCCTTCTCTCGTTCATCCAAAGCTTTCTCACGCGCATCCAGTTCGGCTTTCCGCTGGGTGAATTGCTGTTCGGCGGCCGCATCCTGTTTTTGGCAGGAGCAAACCATCGTCAAGGGAATGAGCATCGCGAGGGCAAAGAGTTTTTTCATATTAGAGGTCGTATTTTAGATCTTGCGTTAATTTCGCACGAACAAACCGAGGGGACGGCTGCTAGTCAAATGAAAGTTAACGAGGCTGCGGTGTTGTAGAACTTGCGGGCACTACGACAACCGTTTCGATCTGGCGACGGCGAAGCCGCTGGATATTGGAAAAGATGGCTACCAGCGCCAGTGAGGCGACGATGATGATCATCAGGACAAAGACGCTCCTTGAGACCTGAGGGGATCGACGTTTTTCGGCGGGTCGCTGGGGCGAATTCACGGGTGCAGTATCGACGTCCATCTCACGCTCGCGCAAGGGAAGCCTTATTTGTTTTCTTTATTCGGCTAAGGCGTCAACCTGCATTAGTTCAAGCGCAAAGCTGCGATGGCATCCATGACTCGCTGACTTAACCGCTTGTAGAGATCCTTCCCTGGTTGGTTCAGGTCGGCAGCCGTAAAGAAAATCGGTTCTCCGATTACAATGGTAATTGGCACAAGATGCAAGCCGCCGCCACCGCGCGGCAGGGCTTCGTGGGCGCCAAAGATCCGCATCGGCACGACTGGCGCCAGCGTTTTTGCGATGACGAGACCCAATCCCGGCTCAGCTGACTGCAAACGACCGTCGACGGTGCGCGAGCCTTCCGGAAACACAAGCGCTGCGTTCCCGGCCTTTAGAACACGAATCAAGGCCTTCAGGGCGCTGCGGTCGATGCCTTCTTGATTGACTGGGATAACGTTAAGCTTCGGCAAAAGCCAGCCGAGGAGAGGTACGTCCAGCAAGGTTCGCCGCGCCAAAAAGTAAACCGCCCGATCGCACGTGGTCCCCGCAAGCGGCGGATCGAGATAGCTCTGATGATTCATCGCAAGGATCACCGGGCCGCTCTGCAGCATCCGGTCCCGGTGCGCGACATGGAGACGGAAAAATAATCGGCCAACGAGGCGACTAAGATGATACCCGAGCCAGTAATAGAAATTCATTTAACGGGTGAGCGATTTACCGATTCAGCGATCCGTTTTCACTCAATCTTTGAATCTCTACTCATTAAATCGGTAAGTCCGCAGACCCAGTTTCTCGAGTACGCCAACGATCTCGTTGATGACCTCCTGAATCGTAAGATGTGACGTGTCGATGACATGTGCGTCTTTCGCGATGACCAGGGGGGAAAGCGCGCGCGAAGAATCAACGCGATCACGTATCGCGATTTCGTCGCGCCCTCCTTGTGCGACGCGACGCTGGAGACGCACTTCGGGCGAGGCATCAATGTAAAATTTGTAGGGTGTGTCGGGAAAGACGACCGAACCGATATCCCGGCCTTCCACGACCAGATCGTGGCTTTGCGCATTCTCGTGCAGTTTCTTTGCGACGATTTGACGAACCACAGGGAACTGACTGACGCCCGCAACGCTTTCGTTTACGCAATCATCACGCAAGTGCTCCCCGGGGTCCAGGTCGTCAATCAGAATGCGCGACTCATTGTCTTGCAGTCGGCAAGTGATGCCGGCTGCCTGAACGGCGCCAGCGATACGCTCTCTTTCGTCCGGATGGATTTTCTTTGCCAGGATGTGCCAGGTAATTGCTCGATAAATGGCGCCAGAATTAACGTACACAAATCCCAATTGCCGGGCGAGCCCGCGTGCAACACTGCTTTTTCCAGAGGCCGCCGGGCCGTCAATGGCAATTACGCGATGAGAAGATCGTTGGTTCGAAGACATAATTAACAGGGCCGCTTAACTGTAGCCGGTCGCCCTGAGGGCGACGCAATGTGCGCGAGGTCTCATCGACTCAGCACCGCGCTTCGCACAGCGAAGCGGCTACAGAGATCATGCTTCTTCCTCAACCGGACCTGGAGTCAGTGAACCGATCACGGGCGTGCTGATCTGCATCCGCTTTGAATTTGTGAACTCTTCAAGAACGGTCTCAAATCCAGGGTAAGATTCGCGGATACACTGGGCGTCCTGAACAATGGTTTCGCCATCAGCGAAGAGCCCCGCTATGGCAAACGCCATCGCGATACGATGATCGCCAAAACTCGGCAGGCGTGCTCCGTGCAGGGGCGCCGATCCAAGAATCTCAAAGCCATCATCCAATTCAGATACTTTCGCACCCATGGCACGCAGATTGTGCGCGATTGCGGCGATGCGATCGCTTTCTTTTACGCGCAACTCTTCCGCGTGGCGAACAATCGTCTTGCCGTCTGCAAGAGCGCCGGCGACTGCAAGGATCGGCAGTTCATCCATAAGTTGCGGCACTTCCTTGCCTTGAATGACAGTGCCTTTAAGCGGGAAACCGGTAACTTCGACAATTCCGCGCGGCTCGACTTGATCGATGTCCTCGATGGCCTCGCGCACTTGAGCGCCCATCCGAAGGAGAACGCCGAGTAGTGCGGTCCGTGTGTGGTTTAAACCTACATCGCGAATGAGCAGATGACCTCGCCGTCGCGCCGCAGCGGCAACGAGCCAAAACGCCGCGGAAGAGATGTCGCCTGGAATGGAAAAGTCGCGCGACTCTGGAACCTGATCGCCGAATACACTTACACTGCCATTGCCGTCCACTGCTGTTCGAACCAGAAAATAATCGAACATCATTTCCATATGATTTCGAGTTGGTACTGGTTCGATCACAGTGGTCTTGCCCTTGGCAAAGAGGCCGGCCAGCAGCAATGCGCCTTTCACTTGTGCGCTCGCCACAGGCGGTCGATAGCGAATGCCACGCAAAGAACCGCCCTGGATTCGTAGCGGTGGCGTTTCTTCCGGACCTTCCGCAACAATATCTGCGCCCATCTGACGAAGTGGCGCAACGACACGCTCCATTGGACGCTTTGACAGTCCGGCATCCGCTACAAGGCGACTTTCAAATGTCTGCCCGGCAAGCAGTCCGGCGAGAAGCCGCATGGTGGTGCCGGAATTGCCGCAATTGATTTCGCTTTTGGGCGGCGTAAGAACTCGCTTTTTCCCGTAAACGACCAACGTGGCCGGCTCCGGCTGTTCAATCTTAATCCCGAGTGCGCGCAGGGCGTTTACGGTGTGCATGCAATCTTCGCTGGGAAGAAATCCCTCCAGAGTGCACACTCCATTCGACAAGGCCGCGATGATTACGGCGCGATGCGAGATGCTTTTATCTCCCGGCACAGTGATCTCGAGGTCAATTCGAGGTGCCCGTTTTACCCGCAACTCCATAAATAAAAGAAACCAATAGTGAATACTTAGCCGGATGCCCGGTAAAAAACGGCGCTGGCTAATTCAGCGCCGAATACTACCATCCAGCAGCAGTCTCGAACGCCTTCAAGGCCGTTACGGGACAAGAAAAATTTTATCCGTGTACGGATCCTTTACTTCCGTTCCCGGAGGGAATCCTTCGACATCGATATACTTTCCAGGTGAGTAAGGACTCTCCACGAGGTGAGGCTTGCCAGGAACGGGAATTCCATAGGGATAATCGCCCTTTGCGACCTTCGTCGGTGCCGCTGTTGGTGGAGGCGAAGCTGCTGTGGTCTCCACAGGCGGTGCACCCGTTGGTTGGGCAGGGCCATTCGGATTGAATGGCTGTTGCGGTGGCGGGTACTGTTCGGGCTGAGTGGGAGGATAACTCGCGACCCGATGCCGAGGGGGCGGTGGCTGGGGCTCTTCACTGCATGAAGCGACAAGGAAGGCCGTGAACAGAGCAAGCGACAATGAGAATTTCATAAATGGAAAAATACTGTAACAAGCGTATCTGCAGTCTAAGTCGTTGCCAATAATTAAATCGTTTTTTGTTCGCGCTCAGCTACTCGTTCGCAAAACGTTCTGTGGATACAATGACGGTTAGCCTCCCATCCGAATCCAATATAGAGATGTCTACAGCCAGCAACTCCGAGGCGAAAATCTTGATAGTGGATGACGATGCGTTGAGCCGCAAAATCCTGGCCCAAGTGCTAACGTCCGCAGGCTACAACTGCCAAGTGTGCGAGAATGGCGCTGAAGCGCTGGACATCATTCACGCCAAGCCGCCTTCGCTTCTGTTGCTCGACTTCGATATGCCAGGGGCAAATGGCGCCGAGGTGCTAAAACAGCTCCGCTCGGATGAACATCAGTCAGTCGCGCAGGTGCCGGCAATTATGCTGACTGCGCACGGAAGCGAGCAGAGCGAAATCTCCTGTTTGCAAGCTGGCGCAGATGATTTTGTGACAAAACCAGTCAATGCCGCGGTGTTGCGTGCGCGAATCGAGACCCAGTTTCGTCTTCGCTCCATGAGGCGGCAGTTAGAGAGGCAAAATGACGAGCTCGAACAATGGCGCCGCGACCTCGAGCGCGATCTTGCTGCAGCGCGTTTGACGCAGCAATCGTTAATTCCCCAAAAGCCTCTGGTGCTGCCTGGATGGGAGGTTGCGGCCCGTTATCGCCCGGTGATCCAAGTGGGCGGCGATATTTACGGATGGCTACGAATGAAGGATGGCCGGATCTTGTTTTGGATTGCCGATGGCTCCGGTCACGGAGCCGCCGCTGCACTGCTTACCACGTTGGCAAAGCTTCTCTTTCACCATGGCAGTGTGGAACACGACGGGCCATCTGGTGTGTTGGAAGCCGTGAACGAAGATTTTCGCAGCATTTTTGGCGGACACTCTTTCATGACCGCGATGTGTGTGGCGCTTAATCACGCAACCGGCAACGCTCAGGTCGTAGGAGCGGGTCATCCGCCGCTTCTCATTCTCCGCCATAACGGCGCGACGGAATCGATCGCGTCAGTCGTACCTCCGTTGGGCTTGGTCGAGCGCCCCGAATTTGTGGAGACCGCTGTCGACTTTGGACCAGAGGACGCCTTCCTTCTTTACACTGACGGCTTATTTGGCTCGTCAAAACAGGAACCGCGTCGGTTAACACCGCAGGAACTGCAGAACATGCTGGATCATTCCGCGACGACTGCGGAACTATTGCTCAAGAGAATTTTGGAGCAGGCAATGCCCAATAATGCCGAGAACTCTCTGTCCGATGACCTGACAGCTCTGGCGGTGCGCCGGATGGCCCATCAATAAATTTTT
>Ga0070741_10012740_pt1 | contig 15091 bp, 10 predicted proteins | sample Coa_R1_4_FD_66440 | JGI IMG/M metagenome (GOLD analysis project Ga0070741, IMG submission 66440) | Surface soil microbial communities from Centralia Pennsylvania, which are recovering from an underground coalmine fire - Coalmine... | ecosystem: Environmental > Terrestrial > Soil > Unclassified ... | reverse complement strand
TAGGGCAAGGAGCGACAAACTGCGTCGCAAGCGACGCAGTTTGTCGCTCCTTGTCTAACGTAAAAATTTTATGACACGCTCTACGGATTATCCTCTGCCGGACGCGGCGGCGCGGGCTTTTTCACCTTCGCGCTCGCCCGTTCGTTCTCCACACGCGTAATCATCTCGCTCGCGAATTGTTCATAACGCGAGTTCGAGTTGCGTCCATAATCAATTTGCATTCGCACTACATCTGCCAGCAGGTTGACAAACCGTATGCGGTCGGCATCCATCCGCTCACGCAGTTCGCGGAATTCTTCCATCACCGTCGGACGCCATTCTTCCAACGGGTCAAAGCGCACTGCCACTGTCGCAAATTTTTTCGACCAATCCTGGCGCATAAATTCCAATTCTTTCACCGCAACATCTTCGCGCTTGCCGAGTTCCTGCTTCATCGTCTCTAGCTCTTTGTGCATAAAATCTTCGTTCATCTTTTGCCGCTGCACGAGACGCGGTTCAATTTGTTTGAGCTGTGTTTCTAATTCCCTCAGCAACCCCAGATAGCCGCGCACTTCTTTCGGCAAATCAAGTAGCGGGCGCAGTTGCCCAATCCAATCGTCCATTTCGCGTCGCTGCACTTTCATCTGCTCGTTCCATTCGGTAACTTGACGCGAGCGTGACTGGTCAGCCCGGCGCATTGCTTCCAGCGCGTCGGCGCGATCTTGCCGCAGGCGGTCAGCCAACTGCTGCACTTCGGCAATTAACGAGCCGGTGCGCCGTACCCATTCTTCGGCAACCTGAATCCGCGTATTCAGTGCTTCTACGCGCTTATTCACGTCTTCAATCCCGCGAATGAACGCCACCTGCCCGCCCTCAAGGCGTTTGAGCAACTCGTGGTCGCCCTGGATATACCGCTGCGGGAGCGCGAGTTCCTCAATTTTCTTGCTCAGCTCCTCAATCGCCTTGTCGAGCCGATCCCGGTCTAGCACGCGCACCTGAAGATATTCCGTCTCGCGCTGTTGGGCGCGGCGCTCTGCCTGCTCGAACATGACATTGACTTCGGTCTTGACCTGACCGAGCGCACTTTCAATTTGCGAATACCGCAGCGATTGCGCCTGGAGACGCGCCAGCCGTTCCTCCATGTCCTGCAAGCCCTTGGCGAGACCGTTGACCAGGGAGATGTACATGTCGAGCTTGCCGTTGACATCGGTGAGAACTGCCTTGTCGCGGCGATGTTCGTCGTCCAGCCAATTGAGTTTTTGAATGGTTTGATCGGGCGTCATCTGACCTCCAGCCCCATTGAGGAATCATTAAGCTCTGCTCGATGCGTGAGGACGCTCTAACGGGTGGCGGCGTGATTATACAACAAATCAAAAACTGCCCTACAAAATCCAAAATCGAGGGAAAGGAGAAGGGGTCTTTCGCAAATCCCCTCAAAATACTATAATCTCGTCATGCCGAACCGCGAACAAATCCTCGTGCAAAATGTCACACCCTTCCTCAAGCCCCACCATCACATCCTCGAAATCGGCGCAGGCAACGGTCTCGTCGCCGAAATGCTTCACCGCACCACCGGCGCGCGTTTTACCCTCCTCGATGTCGTGGACTATAACCGCAGCGCGTTGCCGATGCAGCTCTATGATGGCAAGACCCTCCCGTTTGCGGACAAGACCTTTGACCTCTCTTTGCTGATTTTTGTGCTCCATCACAACCCCGACCCGCGCTCGGTCTTGCGCGAAGCATTGCGCGTCTCGCGGCACGGCATCTTAATTGTCGAAAATGATGTACGGGGAACGGTGAAAAAACCGATGACCCAGCTGATTGATTCAGCCGAGTATTTGCGGCGAGGGGTGCCGCGCTGCTATTTCACAAAATCTGCTGAAGAATGGCGTACCCTCTTGCATCAATTGCCCGCGCACGTGGAAACGCTTTCCACCTTCCGCATCGGCTGGTTCTGGCAAAACATTATCCTAAAAGTCGCCCGCTAAAACCTACCCCAGTCCATTTTTAAGAACTCCATACCTCACTCATCGCCTGCAAGCTCACATCAAACCGATACTGCACATTGAAATGCCCATCTTCGAATTCCTCGCGACGATGCGCAATCCCCGCGCGCATTAACCTCGCGCCAAACGTCCGCGCCCCGAACTGCAAATTGAATTCATCGCGCGCTCCGCAATCAATATATAACAGTTGCAGTGAACGCAGTGCATCTCCGTACTGGGGAATCAACTCAATCGGGTCCCATTCTTTCCAGCGCGCCCACACGGCGTCATTCCATTCGCCTGTTTCAACGTCGAACGGCAAATCAAAACCCCACGCCGAATCAAGATTTGGCGAATAACAGGCCGCCATCGCAATCGTATTCAGGATTGGATGAAAATCACCGCTCTTTGGATGCAGCGCCCGAAACGTTTCAATAAATTTTCCTACACCACCGAATTTGTGAATCGAGCGCAGCACGGCGATAAAATCCTGCCGATAACTCAATTCAAAGTACATATCGCCGCTGTGACATGCCACCTCGCCGAACGTTTCGGGATGCCGCATCCCCATGGTCAGCGCGCCAAACCCGCCCGAACTTTTACCCGCCACCGCGCGCCGTTCACGTTCAGGAATCGTTCGAAAGGTCGCATCCGCCCACGGCACCAGTTCCTCCACAATATGGTCCATATAACGCCCGGTACCGACGGAATTGATATATTGACTCCCGCCATACCGCGTGAAACAATCCGGCAGCACGGCGATGAGCGGATGAATCGCATTCGTCATAATCAATCGGTCTAACCGTTGTTGAATATTTTCATCCCACGCCGATTCGTTCAACATCATTGTCCCGCGTCCCGTAAAGCCCGCGAGCAAATACACCACGGGATAGCGATTGCTCTCCTCATAATCGGGCGGCAAATAGACAGCGACCCGCCGCACGGACGGGTCGTTGAGAAAATTTCCTTTGAGGACTTGCGACTCAAAGGAGTGAATCACAACGCGACTCGAACTCATTCCGTTTTATCCTGTTCCCATTCTGCGTAAGGTAATGCCTAACCAGACATAAAACACGGGACTGATAATAAATCCAGTCACGACAATGACAATAAATACAATCGGATTGGCGGGCGAGAGAATAATCAACCGTGCGAGATAAATTACGATACTGATGATACCGAGAAGAAGCGCCAATTGCGCGAGACGTGTTGGAAACATCTTGCCCCGCAACATGAGCCACCCGAAAACTACCAACCCCAATCCCGTCAAGCCAAACGTCGCAAACCCGCGCGGGTCAATCGCGCTGGGATAGTTGGAAGTTTCTAGTACATTGGGATTCGGTGGGTAGAGGACATTCGCGAGGTCAAATGCGCCATGCGCCGAAGATGCCAGCGCACCCGCTGCGCCAAACAAGATCGCGAGCAATGCAAACCCGGAATCCATCTCCCGCACATGCAGATACAGTGCCGTAAAAACAATTACCGTCAGTAAGCCATCCACTAGCAGCAGGATCGCGCTAAGCGGCAGCCCGATGTTGGGCGCAACTCTCAAACTGGCCAAGATGACAAAAGCGATTGAATAGAGCTCTACACCGATGCCCGCAAGAATGGCAGCGATGCCGGAAAAATTATTGTACGAGCGGGTATTCATAACTTGGCTCCTTTGTCAGAATAGAGATTGGAGATTTGGGAAAACTCCCTTATAGTGTAGATATTACACGCCCGTTGCGGACATCGCCAGACTAAAAATTGCTCACTTTTTGTCCAATTCTGCCTTGCCCCTTGACGTGCCGCCCTTTGGCGCACTTGCCATTTTTTCGCGTTCCAAACTCTCGCGTTCCAAACTCTCGCGTTCCAACCCCTCACCCTTTCGCGGATTTCGTTGCGCCGCCTTTTGGCACACCTTTCCCTGAATTTCGCGACCCAGTCCCCTCGCGCGCTCCAGACGCCTTTTTCTGTAACTCGAACAATTTATTTAACGCCTCAATTGGCGAAAGCGCCATCACGTCCAGCCCCGCCAGCTCGCGCCGCAAATCATCATCCGGCGAAAACAGCCGCAGCTGTACAGGCAACGAATCTACCTTTTCAGAAGCGCCATTCTCCAGCTCCACCAAGATTTCTTCCGCGCGGCTCACCACCGGTCGCGGCACCCCTGCCAGCCGCGCGACATGAATCCCATACGACTTGTCTGCGCCGCCTCGCACGATTTTGTGCAAAAATACCACCTGATCGCCCTGCTCGATGACTGCCACGTTATAGTTCTTGACGCGCGGCAAATACGATTCCAGTTCGGTGAGCTCGTGATAATGCGTCGCAAACAACGTCTTGGCGCGCGCCTGCGGATGATTGTGCATATATTCAATAATCGCGCGCGCAATCGCAATGCCGTCGTATGTGGACGTGCCGCGCCCGATCTCATCAAGCACTACCAGCGAGCGTGGCGTACAGTGATGCAAGATATTCGCCGTCTCTACCATCTCCACCATAAACGTAGACTGCCCCGCGCTGATTGCATCCTCCGCGCCAATCCGCGTAAAGATACGGTCAACAATGCCCAGCCGCGCCCGTTCCGCCGGAACAAAACTCCCGATTTGTGCCATCAACACAATGAGCGCGGTCTGGCGCAAAAAGGTACTTTTCCCCGACATATTCGGACCCGTAATCACGTGAATCAATTCGTCCGCGTTCAGCTTCACATCATTCGGCACGAACGGCGTATCTTGCAAGCGCAGCTCCACTACGGGATGCCGACCGCCTTGAATTTCAATCACGCTTTCTTCTACCAATTCGGGCCGTACGTACCGATTCCGCAGCGCGACCTCCGCCAAAGCCGCATATACATCCAGTTCGCCCAACTGCCGCGCTGTATTCAAGAGACGCGGCGCATACTGCGCGACCTCGACGCACAGCGAACGGAACAGCGTCGTCTCCAACTCCACAAGACGTTCCTCTGCATTCAAAATCAACGCTTCATACTCTTTCAATTCGGGAGTAATAAACCGTTCCGCATTGGCGAGCGTTTGCTTACGAATGTAATCACTCGGAACTTGGCCCAAATTTCCACTCGTAACTTCGATGTAATACCCAAAGACACGGTTGTATCCGACCTTCAGCGATTTGATACCGCTGCGTTCCCGTTCCGTCCGTTCCAGCGCAGCGACCCAATCTTTGGCGTTACGCGACGCGTGAATCACCGAATCGAGTTCGGCAGAATAGCCATCCCGAATCGCGCCGCCGTTCGTCAAATTCGCAGGCGGGTCATCCACCAGCGCGCGTACAACTACTTCGCTCACTTCGCTAACGGGGTCAAGCACCAGCGATGTATGCGCCAATATTTCGAGCTCCTGATTCAACGCAGGAATCACTTCCAGACTCGCACCCAGCATCCGTACCTCGCGCGGCGAAGCAATCCCTTGCTGCACGCGATTCGTCAATCGTTCCACATCACCGATTTTTTTCAACACCGCGCGGGTGCGTTCCCGCAGCGCAGTATCTTTGAAAAAAGCATCCGCCCAATCGAGCCGCGCATTCAACGTGTCACGATCACGTAAAGGCTGGACGAGCCATTGGCGCAAAAGGCGTCCGCCCATCGCCGTATGGGTCGCATCCAGAATGCCAAGCAGCGAAAATTTTTGTCCGCCCCCGCGCAGCGCCGACACCAATTCCAAATTCCGCCGCGTCGCCGCGTCCAGCGTCATAAACGCATCAGTCGCATATACCCGCACCGCGCGTAGTTGGCCCAACGCGCTGCGCTGATTCTCCTGCAAATAGCGCAGGATGCCCGCCGCCGCCCGCGTCGCCAACAGCATTTCGCCCAGCCCAAACCCATCTAGCGATGCCACGCGAAATTGTTCCAGCAAGGTGCGCGTCGCCGCCTCGTCATCGAGCGGGAGAACAACTGAAGTCGGATAAGGAAATCGTTCGCGCGCTTCTTTTGTGAGATACAACACTTCGGCAGGCTGCAAGCGGTCCAATTCCATCAAAACATCGCGCGCATCGAGTTCCGTCGCCGCAAATTCGCCCGTCGTAATATCCGCGTGCGCGATGCCTGCGCGTCCATCCTGTATCGCCACCGCCGCGAGATAATTATTCGCCTTGTCTTGCAACAGATTCGGCTCCACAACGGTGCCGGGCGTAACAACGCGCGTCACATCCCGCGAAATCAGCGCGCGCCCCTGCCCTGTCGCTTCGGCAGTCTCTAACTGGTCAACAATCGCTACCTTATGCCCCGCCTGCACTAGCCGCGCCAGATACGTTTCTATCGCGTGATGCGGGACGCCCGCCAGCGGCACGCGTCCCGCCGAACCCATATCCCGCGCCGTTAAAACAATGCTGCACACTTCCGATACAATTTTCGCATCGTCGTCAAACGTCTCGTAAAAATCGCCGAGGCGAAACAGGACAATCGCTTCGGGAAATTGTTTTTTGATTTGAAGATATTGTTGGCGGAGAGGTGTAGTCATATTACGACAACTCGGCAAGCAATGCCTCTGCTTGTTTCATATCCGGCGTCATAAATCCTCGGCTTATTTTTTCATACGCTGCGCGCAGCAGCGTTTGCGCTTGTTCTATCTTGTCCTGATCCCGCCACAACTGAATCAAAGGCAGCGCGGCGCGCAGTTCCAGCATGGGAGCATCAACCTCTTGCGCGGTAGCAACTGCCATTTGAAACCAGTTCTGGGCTTCCGCGATGTTATCGGGAGAGAGTGCCATCACCAGCTTTCCCTTTAGTGTCAAGAACTCGGGTGCAAACGTTCTCCTTCCCCCCGCTGATCCCAATACAAGCGCCTCCTCCAGCAGCGGCACAGCATCTGCGGATCTGGACGCGGCGAGGTACGCGCTCGCATTCAGAAAGAGGAGCAGCGGCAAAAACACCGGTGGCGACTTGAGTCCCCGATATACCGTCACACCCTGTTCGATGGACGTAATACCCTCGTCTAGCGAACCGAGCGCGACGCGCGCAGCACCGTGGACGCAGGACCCGACAGCATTCCAAATCCGAAAGTCGTATTCCTCCGCGAGCTCCATGACCGCGAGGGCATGTTCTTCGGCGATTTCCGGCTCACCCAGCCACAAGTGGAGGAACGCGTAATGAAAGTGAGCATATGTCAGGCTAAAGGGATGATTCAGCAACTGCGCCAGCGCTACCGCCTCGTTAGCGCGTTCGCGCGCCCGCTCGGGGAAACCGCACATCCAATGAAAGAGCGCGGATACCACATGCGCGACCACTGCTGGATTACTGCCCAGCCCGAACCGCCGTGCGCGTTGACGATGCACGTCGTAGGTGGCAATTCCCTTTTCCAGTTGTTCTAATCCTTCTGGAACATTACCGAGCGATCCGAGATTTTCACCCAGAACCAGATACCCGGCGACCTTCATATCACTATCATTGAGTCGTTCCGCGAGGTCCAGAATTCGTCGTCCTATGTCGGCGCCTTTCTCGAACTCTCCACGAAGAATATAAAAAGTGCTTAGCCCGCGCAAGACCGGAAACAATTGGGGAATTTCCCCCGCGCGCTCACATAATTCCAATGCGCGAGTGTATGCCTGCTCAACCTCCGCTGTATATCCTTTAGTCGCCAACAGCGCGCGGGCGAGGCTAGTCTGCAATGTAATTTCTTCTCCCACGCGTTCGGGTGTAGATACTGCCAAAGAAAGCACCTTCAATAGCTCGGTCGTGAGTTGCACTGTATCGTGATACCAACCGCGCGCATCGTAAAGAAACCATAAACTATCTGTAAACTTGCGGAGCTGCTCCAGATTACCTTCTGCTGCCCAATAGCGCCACGCGTTCCGAAGATTCTCCAATTCGACTGTCAGCTGCTGCAAGGCAGTCTCGCGCCCTTCGCCGTTCAACAGCTCCCACTGACTCTGGGTGAAATCGGCAAAATAGGTTGCGTGGGCGCGCCGAGCAGCGGAACTCAAGGCGGTATCCTCTTCCAAACGCGCGATGGCAAATTCCCGGATCGTTTCGAGCATCTGTAAGCGAGACGTACCGCTCTTTTCCTCGATCTGCCGAAGCAGACTCTTGTCCACCAGCGAACCCACGCCGTTCATAACATCGAGCTCGCTTTCCTTCAAGCGGGGTATCTCGTTTGACACGGCTTCAATCGTCTCTAGCGTCGCACCCGCAAAGACAGAAAGAAACTTGAATAAATCCTGCTCGCCCTTATCCAGCAGCTCATAGCTCCAATCAATGGTATCGCGCAACGTCTGTTGGCGCGCAGGCAAGTCCTGCGCGCCGCCCCGCAGCAGCTTTAACCGATTTTCCAATCGTTCCGCAAGGGCTTGCGGTGTAAAAACGTTGAGCCGCGCCGTCGCCAGTTCAATCGCCAGTGGCAAGCCATCTAATCGCACACAAATCTTGGCAACTGCTTCCGCGTTATCCTCCGTGAGCCGGAATCCCGGTTTCGCAGCTTGGGCACGTTCCACAAACAACTGTATGGACTCCGCTTGTGCCAATTGTTCAAACGAAATATTTTTCGATTCGATGGGAGGCAGCGCGAGCGGCGGCACAGGAAACACATGTTCGCCTCGCACATGCAGCGCTTCACGGCTCGTCACCAACATTTTTAGTTCGGGGCAATCGTAAAGTAGCTCGACCATCGTTGGTGCGGCGACTGTGACCTGTTCAAAATTATCGAGCAGCGACAGCATTTTTTTGTGATTAATATGTCCCTTGAGTTCATCCAGCAGAGGCTTGTTGCTCGTTTCACGCAAGCCAATCGTTCGACCAATCGCCGCGAGGACGGATTCAGGATCACGACTCGACGCGAGATCAACAAAGTAAACTCGATCCTCAAAGGCATTCCGCAAATCCGTAGCGACTTGGACCGCCAGCCGTGTCTTGCCCGTGCCTCCAGGTCCGGTCAGCGTTAACAAGCGCGTCTCGGCAAGTCGTTTTTTCACCTCTCGTAGCTCGCGCTCACGTCCCACCAGCCGATTCAACGCGCTGGGAAGATTACTGGGTACGATGTCCAGTGTTTGGAGCGGGGGAAAATCTCGGCGCAAATCGGGCGCAACGACTTGCCAGAGCTGTTCGGGCTGCATCAGACCTTTCAATTTGTGCTCGCCCATCTCCCGCAATGTCACGTCTTTCGGCAATTCGCCGCGCACCAAGTGCGCCGTCGCGTTCGAGAGCAAAATCTGTCCCCCATGCGCGGCGGACATCACTCGCTGCACGCGCGTGAGCGTGAGGTATCCGACATACGGGTCGAGCTGTGTTTCGGTGGAATTCGTTCGCGCCTCTCCCGTGTGAATGCCCATGCGGACGCGGATCGGCGTTGGCGTCCATGTCTCATGCTGCAAGGCGCGCTGTGCCATCAACGCCGCATCAAGTGCATCGCTCGGTGTTCGAAACGCGGCACAAAATGCGTCGCCTGCCATGCGAAAGACTTGCCCGCGATTCGATTCGATAGCCCCTCGCAGAATCGTATTATGGCGCGCGAGGAGTGCGGGTAGTGCATCGGGAAACTGTTGTGCCAGTTGTGTGCTGCCCTCGATGTCAGTAAACAGAAAAGTGACTGTTCCGGAAGGAAGTTCAGACATGACTTGTCACCTGCAGCCAACGATCTCGTATGTCTTGCTCAATAGATCTTGAAATCGAGAACCAAATACCCTGTAAGTTTAACTCCCATGTTCTATGGATTTGTGGAGTTGTCAGTCCGAAATCTCATTTCGCTTTGCGCGCGGCAAGCCAGCCACCCAATCCGACCGCGATAAAACTGACCAAGAACACGATATAGACCCACGCGGCAGCAGTGGCCCAGTTCATATCTCCCGCAAACCGTATCAAGGCAATCAATTCCAAGACTCCAATGGCTATATAGCTCATTGTAGCAACGCGCACGCGCTCAAGGTCATTTTCCCACGCGGCTTGCGCCGCCGCAACACCAATGGATACGATCCATGCGCCGATAGCGCGTCCTGTAAGCGGTGTGAGACTCCACGGCCAAACTGTCGCCATGGCTTCGGGAGCGATTAATAAAGCAATCCCGACGGGAATCATAATGACCGCTTGCAAGAAGGCAGCTACACGCAACCAAGCGGGCATAGGAAAAGCGCGCGGCGGGTCTATTCTGGGCGCGCGTGCTTGGAGCAACCAGAGTACTCCCAAAATAATCGGTACAGTGGTATATACCAATAACCAGACCCACGTTCCGGAACGAGTGATGAAATCGGGACTATCAAAATGAAAGCGGTCGCGGTGGATGAGCGTGACGATGAGGGTGAGGATGGTAAAGAGAAATACGGCAGGAACTGCAATGCGCGCCCGTACCCAAACGTGTTCACGGGAGGCGAGGAATTCAAGAACCCCGCTCGACCAGTAGGCTGCGCCAAGGAACGCAGCGGTGAGCGGCGTAGCAATCGTCCAGGCAAAGAAGCGATCTGTTTGCAGAGGGAGCAGATTGAGCGGAATCCCTACGGTAAAGACGAGGAGGGCAGCCACTATGAGCATGACACGCATAGCGGGCAATGTCGGGCGAATCGGTTGCGACGTTTTGCTCACGAATCACCTCCCGCAGCAGCCGCGACCGGAGCGTGTGCGGGCGTTCGATGGAACAAACTGTGCCGCATCACTTTCGCGACGATAGGCGCGCTCCCCAAGACCGAGGGCGGACGAACGAGATGCAACACCTCCAAAAAGGTTAAAAAGACTTCCGGTTCGTCGGTGAGTGTCTCAATCAATTGCTTGAGGTACCAGTGTGCGAGGCGCGTGGAGAGACCCAGTTTCGGTCCTTGCGTCGTCGGGTAGCGATAATCTTCGGTAGTTGCCAATAGCCACGGGGTTTCATTTTGTTTTGCCAATTGTTTTTGAAACGGATAGCTCGACCCGCCGTCCTTGGTTCGTAGTGCCTGATCGAGCGTCAGCGCGCTCATCGCCGCATTGGTCATTCCCTGTCCATAGACGGGATTGAACGCGCAGACCGAATCGCCGATGAAAAAGAGATTCTCCGGCAAGTTCGCCAGCTGCTCGAAGTGTCGCCAATGATTCTCCGTGCGCTGGTAGCCACTAATTGGCGACAGGGGTTCGGCATGGCGAATGGCTTCATATAGGTCGGGCACGGGCAGACTTGAAGCAAACTCCAGAAATCCCTCTTCGTGAGTAGGTGGATAATTGCGCCCATAGCCGGCGAGAGTCACAATCCAGCGATTACCCTCCAATGGCAAAATCACACCGCCGCGACCGGGCGATGGAGCGCGCGCCTGAACGACGAGGGCTTTCCAGTTCGACAACGGAGGCGTCGGCGCGGCATAGATGCGGCTGGCATAGCCGAGAAAGGCATTGACGGTCGTTTCTGGCGGAACGGGATAACCAAGCGCCGTGAGCCATTCAGAGGAATGTGAACTGCGCCCGCTGGCGTCCACGATGAGTTGCGCGGGGAGTTCACGGAGGTCGTGACTCGCTTCGCGGCTGCGAACTCGCACATGCGTCACGCGATTCTGTTCCTTGTCAATCACCAGCCCGATGGCATCGGATTTTTCAAGAAATTGAATGGTGGGGAGCGTAGCCAACCGCTGCCGCAGACGCGTTTCCAGCAAGTCGCGGCTGCACGAAATAGTGACAAGACCTGTGGCAATGCGCGGCGTCCAGCCCGCTGCGAGGAATGCCTGAAAATCCATGCCGATGTCAAGCGCGAATGCGCCTTCGGCAATCAACGCGTCCACCAAGCCGGGAAACAGTTGATCCAGAATTTGTCTGCCCCGAATCAACAGGAGATGGGCATGACGCGCTTGCGGCACGCCGTTGCGTGGACTGGGTGCGTCGGGCAAATCGTCGCGCTCAATGAGTATAACCTGCCGATAGTGGTTCGCCAAGACGCGCGCCGCCAACAGGCCTGCCATACTTGCACCAATGACAACTGCCGGTACTTCCGCTGTCGGCTGGCTCATCGTCTGCTCCAGAATTGCCATAGATTCAACTCAACCGTTTAATCCGCTGGACTTGATAGACATGTACTGCTTAATCGTGTGTAGCTCTATCAACTCGCGTTATTCCACCTGAATGCACCGCCCATCAATTCTCCTCACGTTGATAAAGGAATCCAAATAGCACGAGGCCCGCCGCTAATCCGCCTAGGAACATGAGCAAAGCATTTCTTCTCTGCTCTCGTTCTATGCCTTCCTCTGTTTTCAAGCCCATCTGCATCAATACTTTACCAAATGGTTGGCGCGTCAGATCCAGGGTAACGGGTTCGTTGATCCGATGCGCGGGCACGATAATGCGCTCTTGGCTCATGGTGTTAAAAAATGTCGCCACTTCATAAAGAGGTAGGTCACTGGTAGATACATCCACCAGCGTTCCGGGATCAAGCGCCAATCCCCCTTTGGTCTCCCCGCCCGAACAAAAACACGTACAATTCTGCGGATTGTCACTTTCCGCAATGCAGCCGCAACCTTTTCCGGGCGCGCATTCGACTTCGCAATCACCAGCTTGGCATTTTGCCATAGTTCGCCTCCATTCACTTTTTACAACGCGTTACCTTGAGCGCGGTCGTTTCGGATCACCTATTCGCCTTCCAATACAGATTGGTTGATAGCATCGGACAATGATTCCGGGTTGACCTCCCAAGCCTTTCCATTGCTTGCCGCTAAACCCGCAACGGATTCCGGCGCTAACGTTTGAGGAGAACCTGTAGGTTCTGTTGCGCCAAGATTTGCCGTCGCGCGGGCCTCCGCTTCCACGCGTGCGGCGTGCGCTGTCGTCAACTCGCGCTGTAACCGTTCCACCTGCGCGGCGAGCTGCCGTTTTTCGTCGTCCAATCCCTTGGCCATGCTTGATGCCGCTGCCGCCCGCGCCGTAAACTTGGCAATATCACCCAACAGCGCGTTATTATCCTCACGTAGCTGTATCAACTGCGTACGCGTCATGTCAATTTCATTCACGCGCGTCGCAAGCTGCATTGCATAGTTCGCATTTTCCTTATGCGCAATGCCAAGAACCGCGTCCAGCTTGTTCAATTGCAATTTCAAATCCGCCAATTCCCCTTCCGCAAGCGCCCTCCCTTTGGTCATGCTATCCAAATTCGCTTGGAGTTGCGCTACTTGCTCTGTCAGCGCGCTCTTGTCGCCTTCTAGCGTCTTGATCAATTCACTCGCCGCCAACGCGCCCGCCGTGAGCTGCGCCACTTTGGACGCGAGCCGACCATCTTCATTTTCCAAGCGCACTATCTGTTCGCGCGCACGGCCCATTTCCACTTTGAATTCCGCAAGTTCATTCTCTACTTCCGCTTTGTCCAGCAGCGCCGCGTTCAAGGTCGCCATACTTATCTCCAATTCACTGTGCAGCGCCACCATTTGCTCGGTCAGCACCGTTTTCGACATATCCAAATCTCGAATCAACATACCATCGGCAGCCGCAGCATTGCTAAGCTGTTCGACTTGCGCTGTGGCGTCATCGTGATGGCTGTTCGCTTCCGCAAGTCGCTGTTGCAGCGCGGCGCGTTCAGCCTCCAGCCCCTGTATCTGCGCGACCAGCGTATCTATCTGTCCGCGCGCATGCTCCAGCTTGTTCGCATTTGCATTCACATTCGTTTCCAGCTGCGCTTGAGCACTTGCAAGATTGGCGGAGGCAGCTGCGAGCTGTTGCCGTATATCAGCCAGCTCCTTTTCGGCATTTTCGCGTGCGGCGAGTGCAGCTTGTAACTCTTGCCCTTTCGCTTTCAGCTCTCCGCGCGCTTGGTCTAGTGTATCTTGCGATTCTTGAAGTTGGCTATCGCGACGTCCTAGCATTGCCTCCAATTCATTCACATTTGCATTCGTACGCCGCCGAAACACGAACAAATCCAGCAGCGCGAAAACCAACACGCCCAGCAAAAACGCCGCAATCATCCAAAGCCATAGATTTTGAGTGAATGGGGTATCCATGAATAACTCCTCGAATTGTACTTGACATAGGCGCGTGACAAATCATAGGCACAAACATCATTAATTGCAACAGCGCCCTGTAGGGGTAATTCATGAATTACCCCTACAGGGCGCTAATTTTTGCGCCGCCTATCAGTGCGGATATAATTAGTAATACTCTATGTCTAGCAAGCCCGCGCTGCGCAATGAAGCTCGTCGCGGCGGTTGAACAGAAAGTGACGAGCTAATGCGAATTGGAATTGATGCGCGGTTGGTTTTTTACCATCAAGCGGGTATTGGTCAATATATTTTGCGCCTGACTGAAGCGCTGGCAGCCCTTGATCATACAAACGAATATTTCCTTTTTCAAAGTCGCAAAGACCGTTCGCGGCTGGTGGATGCCCCGAACTTTCATCGCCGCGTCCTCTGGACACCAAGTCATCATCGCTTTGAGCGTTTAGCCGTCAGCGCCGAAATGCTGCCCCATACGCTCGACGTGTTCCACAGCCCCGATTTCATTCCCCCGCGCAAAACCCGCGCGCCCAATGTCATTACCGTACATGATTTAGCGTTTTTGTTATATCCACGTTTTCTCACGCCCGACGCCGCGCGCTATTATGGACAAATTGACCACGCCTCGCGCAGTGCTGCGCGCATCATCGCCGTCTCGCAAAGCACCAAGCGAGATGTAACGCGATTACTCGGCGTGCCGGATGAAAAAGTATCCGTCATTTACGAAGCCGCCGACCCGCATTTTTCACCGCTGGATCACACACAGGCGCAGCAACACATCAAATTAAAGTACGGCATCGAAGGCGACTTTATTTTATTCGTCAGCACCGTCGAGCCGCGCAAAAACTTGCCAACACTCCTCGCCGCCTACGGCAAATTAATAGACGGCTATAAAAGCAGCGCACGCCTCGTCATCGCGGGGCACAAAGGCTGGCTCACCGACGAAGTGGATCAGGCGATTGAAAAGTACAAACTGCGCGACAAAGTTTGTTTTCTCGGCGGCGTTCCAGCACAAGAACTACCCTTTCTCTACAATGCCGCCCGCGTCTTTGCCCTTCCGTCCTTTTATGAGGGCTTTGGGTTGCCGCCCGTCGAAGCGATGGCAAGCGGTACGCCGGTCATCGTCTCAAACGTCTCGGCCTTTCCCGAAATTATCGGCGATGCGGGACTCTTGATTGACCCATCCAATGTGGACGCATGGGCCGTTGCGCTCCACCGCGTACTCACCGACAACGAACTGCACGCCGAACTTGCCGCGAAAGGACTCC
>Ga0070741_10012739_pt1 | contig 15092 bp, 18 predicted proteins | sample Coa_R1_4_FD_66440 | JGI IMG/M metagenome (GOLD analysis project Ga0070741, IMG submission 66440) | Surface soil microbial communities from Centralia Pennsylvania, which are recovering from an underground coalmine fire - Coalmine... | ecosystem: Environmental > Terrestrial > Soil > Unclassified ... | reverse complement strand
GACCGAATGATCGCATCCAGGCTCGATCGTGAAAGTGTCGAGCGGGGCCGGCGCGTAAGGCATGGGCAAGTAGAGGACGAGCGTCGTCCCATCCCACGTCTTAATTTCGAAACTCTGTCCCGAGAGCGGTCCGCTCGTATAGGTGATGATGCCGTTGTTAAACCATCCAGCCGGCGCCGCGGCGGTCGGCGTCGCCGATCCCTTCATGACGAGCCCCGAATTCGGGACGACCGTCCGCGCGTCAGTGATGGACGACAAAGATCCGGTCTGTCGATACGCTGTGACGTCAATCTTACAGAGCCACTGAGATCGCAGGTCGATACCGTTGAGCCCGCTTCCGAATTGCGCGCGGCATGTCGGACCGTAAAGGCTTCCGAGGATTGTCGTGAGCTTGTGAGCGAGCCCGCGGATCTCGGCCGTGAAAAGTCCATTGACCATCTTCACGATTCCGAGCGTTCCAGATCTCCACACGAGATGCCCCATAGTGAGATCGTTCCAGTTGACGACCATGATGGTTATAGCGGCATCGTCGTACAGGCCGCCGCGCAAGTCGCTTTCCGTGATCGAATCGCTCTCAAGAAAGCCCGTCACTTCGAGATTGTCGACCGAGAGATTGCTCTTCGCGGATGTGGCCGTGTTTGAAAAGCCGGTGGCGGCCAGATAGGTAATTGAACCGTCGCCGTCGCCGGCGTTGTAGACGATGTCCAGGTCGTGGTTTGTGAAACCGAGCTTTGTACCGTCGGTCCGCTTCACTTTCCAGAGATAGGCGAGCGTGGTCTGCGGCTGCGCGAGATGGACCGCGAGAGAAGTCGCACCCGTCACGTTGAAAATGGTTTTCATGGGGCCCGGAGTTTCAGTAGTTCGGAGGCAGGACTTCGACCAGTTTCACGCCGGTGAGGCTGACGATTCCCTGCCCTGCGGAGATATTGGACTCTTCAACGGTTAGCGGAATTTCGTCGGTGTCGAACCTGACCGGAAAGTGGTACTCGAAGTCCGCCGTCAGCGTTCCGTGCGTGGTCGTGACGATGCCGGTCGTCGCGTCGATTGTCCAATCGGCGCCGTATGTCAGGGCCGAACCCGACGACTTCAGCACGACGGTATTCGAAAGCGCATTGCCCTGGTAATCGTTGACGGAGCTCCAGACGGGTTTGGTGATCGTACGGACGTACGTGCGGCCGCCGATCGTGTAGCTGCGCTGCAGCTGATAGTGATTCGAGCCGAGGCTCGCGAGCGTCTGGCCGGTGCACTTGTAATCCTTGTGATCTTTCAGCCGGAAGCCGTCGGCCCTCCCGCCCACGGCCAGGAAGAACGCGAGGAGTAGATCGATAAAATCCTGGCGAGAGACGCCGGCGGGCGTTTTCAAATCGATCGTCCACTTCCCTCGAGAGCTGGACCAGTTTCGGTTCCGGTATTCCTGTCCCGAGAAACTCTGGTTTACGATCGTCGAAAAACCCGGACCGCCCATAGCGCGATATCCGATGGTCCGCGGGAATTCGACTTCAAAAAAGGCCATCAGGATCTCGAGTGCGCCATCGCGCTTAAACGGTACATATGCGCGGCGATCTGCCCTTCGGAGCGGAAAAAGCTGTCCGAATCGCTCACGCCCTGGAGAACGATTTGAGGAGCCCAGACGCTTGTGCGGTTCTGCATGCTCAATGAGGGAGCGACGGTGCCGGACTGACGCGGCAGGAAAAATTCGGGATGTTTTTCGCCGACGATGTAAGCCTTCCCGGGAGTGACATCGCCGCCGCCGGCGAGGAATCCTCCGAAAAATCCTCCAATAGCGCCGAAGATCGATTTACCCACATTGCCTAGAACACCGTCGAGAGATTTGAAGATCGACGAAAACTTTTGGGAGATGTCGTTTGCAAACGACGAGATCCGCGAGCTTCCCGAGTCCTCGTTATACAGCGCCGGCGTGTAGAGCGGATTGTCTTCATCAGAGGATTTGCCTCCGAAGAGTGAGCCGATGATGGATTTGGTACCGACGTTTTTCCCTGTGAGGTCTCCGAGGATATTTCCCTGCGAGTCGGTCGGAATCGTATAGAAGGGGTTGGAAAGAGATCCATCAGGGCCGCCGGCGCCCGCGGAGCCAGGAATTTTGATTCCGACCGCGGCCGCGATCGAGGAGCCTAGCCCCAGAGGCCCGCGAACGATTCCGGCAGTGCCACCGGGAGCGTTGGGCCCTCCAATTCCGGCTGGGTTTCCAGAAACCGCGCCGGCGATCTGTCCAAACACTCTTTGCAAGTTTGCTTTGACGATCTGCTCGGCCAGCCCTTCAAAGAGCTGCTTGAAATTCGATTTTCCGGTAACGACGAACTTCGCCAGTTGGTCGGAAATGTCATCGATTGCCTTCGAAATCGACGAGAAGATCTTCGGACCGAGATCTCGTCCTTCGAGTTGGAGCTGATCCGCGATTGCCCGGAACTTCTGCGGCACGGTGGACCAGGGATTCGAGAGCACCAGCTCATTCATATGAGCGGCCTCTTCTTCCTGAGCCTGGTAGAGGCGGACAACCGCTTCGTAACGGTCTTTCTCGAGTTGCGTTGAGATCGCGTCGAAGTCCTGTTGCTTAATCATCTGGGCGTTTAGCATGTCCGCCCAGGCTGCCTTTTGCTCGTCGTAACGCGCGTTCAGTTTGTCGAAAGCGTCGCTGGCCACATCTCCGTACGTTTGCCAGAAATCCTGGACGGCGGAGCTGCCCTCGCGCAGCTTGTTGATGCGGTCTATCCCTTGCGCTGCGGTGGCCTGATCCGCGGCCGCCTGTTCGGGAGTGGGACCGAAGTTGATGGAAGGAACCGCGGGCTCCGCATATTTTTTGAACCCTTCAGGCAGTCGAGGAGAAACAAGCTCGGCGCGCGCGGCCTGGTTGAAAATTCCCTCGCGAAGCTGTTTGCGCTGCTCTTCGAGCTTAATGGCCTGCTGCAAAGAATTGATCTGTTGCTGGAGCGCCGCGGCCTGCTTGTAGTCACCGAGAGCGATTGCTTGCGCGAGATCTTCTTTCTTCCTCTGCAGCTCGAGCTGCTGTTGTCCGCCGGCCGCCAGGAAATCGAAGAGGTCTTTGTAAGAAGCTTTCTGTTGGTCGACTGAAGCCTGAGCAACCGCGGCTCGCGCACGCGCTATCGAGTTCGCTGCTTCAGATTGATCGATGCCCTGCTTCCCGAGAGCGGCCGCCGGATTGTTGATCTCTTCGGGAGTTAGGCTTCCTTCTGATCCCAGCCGTTCGTTTGCCTGATCGAATGCGTGTGAGACGGTTTCGCCGAATTTGGCCCACTGCTCGACGGCAACCGCAATTTTCTCGGTCATCCAACTGAACAGAGGAAGCAAAGCTTTTTCGATATCGACCGTGGTTCGCTGCCAGGCCTCGGAGAGTTCGAGTGTGGATTTTTTCCATCCTTCGAGCGCCGTAACGGCTCGCGTGTTCACCACCGGCCCGAATTCCTCGACAATCGACTGGAACTCGAGGATCCCGTCGCGGCCCTTGTTCAGAACGGGAATGAGATTGAGTCCGGATCTGCCCAGGAGCTCGACCGCGATCGCGTCCTTCCGCGGGCCGTCCTCCATATTGGAGAATGCGTCGGCGAGCTGCAGCAGAGCTCCCTGATTGTCTCGCGCGGTGATGCCAAGGCTCTTGAGCGTCGCAGTAAGGACGGTCGATCCGCGGCCCGTTCCTGTGAGAACTTGATCGAACTTCCGCATGCCGGTGACCACATCGTCCAGCGAAACGCCGACGGATGCCCCGGCCGCCCCTAGAACCTGCAGTCCGCTCACTCCGATTCCGGTCTTCTGGCTGACCAATTCGAGGTTCTCGACGACCTCCGCCCCCTTGATCGCGAGCTCCGCCAGCCCTACCGCCGCGGCGATCGCTGCGGCTCCAACCCCGGCCAGGGCTCCCGCGACGCTCAGTGAACCGAGTGCGGAGAATTTGCCAACCGCGGATCCCGCGGCCTCGGACATGCCGGCCAGAGCGCGGCCGATCGATTCACCGGCCTCGCCCAGAGGCGCCAGCGCTTTCTCGGCAAGCTGCCCCAGTTGGCCAAAGGAATCCTCCGTCTCACGCGCGAACTTCCGCGCGGCATAGGACGACTGATTCATTCCGCTGACGAAATCGGCGACGTTCGCGCGAAGGTCGACGAAGATGGAGAAAAGTGACATGCCTATTTACCGGGAACCAGGAAGGCTTTTTCTTTCTTGTCTTTGGTACCGAAAAAAGCGACGAGGCCCTCGATGCTCGGAGCTTCTTCCGGCTCGGGCTCGTTATCTGTTTGCGAAATCTCGCTAAGCGGTCTCGGGACGAAATCGGCTGCAGTCCATACCCGATCTCTCGAATCTCCCCGGTTTACGTTGTAGATCGCCGCGGCAATCTCTCCGGCTGCCCACATGCGCCGCCGGTGCTCCTCGTGGAGCTCCTCGAGGAAAGCATCAAACTGAGCCCAGCTCAGCTCGCCGAATTCGTCAGTGCCGATGCCATGGGCTCGGGCGATGGCCCAGAGTTTCCGCCAATCGATTGATTCGACAGCGGCATCGCTGGGCTCGTCTCCAAAGGGCGATTCGGCTCACCCCGCTCGGCTCGCTGTTCGGCCTCCGCTTTTGCTTTCAGAAGCAGCTCGCGTTTTGCAGGGGGTAGATAGGAGAGGTAGGCTTTCCAAAGCGCATCGACGATCTGCTCGGAATTTTCTTCCTGAATGTAAGACCCGATCGTGGGCAATCCATCGCGTGATTCGTATTCCGGCTGGTGAGCAATCGCGGCAGCCCAAAGCATCGCGCGCAGGAGCTTCGGCTCTCCAATGTGATTCCAGATCTTCACATCGGTCAGCAGATAGCCGGTCTCCTCTTGCACGGCCGCGGCCGAATTCATGTTGAAGGCGAGCTTCAGCTCGATTTTGATTTTCCCGCCTGGCTCGTCCAGCTCGAGAGTGAGGGGAGTAAAGGGCGCGATTCGGCGCCGTAGCGCCGCGTTCTTCTCAGGCATTTGTGCTCCTTAGGCGATATCCGTTTCGGCGACCCAGGCCTCGCCCCACCAGACACGAGTCGCGGCGAGCGATCCGGACGTGAGGGAAATCTTTAGGCGGTAACTTCTTCCCGGGTTTGGGTTGAAAGACGCGGCCGGAATTGTGGCTGTGTAGACTCCTGCTGATCCCGTTGTCGACATGCTGATGCCGGTCGCTCCGGCGACCGCCTGCCCGTATTCGTCATATAAGGTCATGCTGCCGGTTGCATCAGTGACCGGAGTCGTACCGTCCGATCCGCGCGCGACCGTTATCGAAACGACGTTGTCGCTCTGCGGAATCAGAATGAAAGGCGTTCCCGCCAGGACACTGACAGTGCTACCCATTGATCGCTCCGTAAGTGACGCCGATCGCAGTCGCGACCATAGCCGGCGAAGCTTGTGCGGATGTGATGATCATGGCCGGAGTGCTCGATGCAAAAAGCGATTTGAGCCAGTCGAGAGCCGCCTGGCCGTTCGCCAGCAATCCAGCCCAGAGAGACATCGCTGCAGAAATTGTTTTTGAGGTCCGCTTCGGTAGGACCGCAGAAAACGAGGACATCGCTGCATTAAATGTCAGCGCGAAGACCTGGCCGCCCGTCGAAAGAAGTCCCGACCAGGCGCTCATCGCCGCGGCCAGGATCTTCGTCGTTCGCTTCGTGCATGTCGCGCTGAAGCTGCTCATGCTGGCGGCGAGCGACTTACACGCCTGTTTCGGCAGAGCTCCCGCGAAAGAGCTCATAGCCGCGGCGATCGCGTGCCCGGTCTGTTTTGTTAGTGAGCCGGCAAAGGTCGACATCGCCGCGGCTAGAGACTTGGAAATCGAGCGAACCAGAGCGCCAGCAAAGCTCGACATCGCTGAACTGAGCAGCTTGTCCGTCTGCTTTGTTATGGTTCCCGCAAACGAACTCATGGCCGCATTGAAAGTGATGACAAACGTCAGCGAAGTTGCGAGCGTCGCGGACCAGGCGGCCATCGCGCCGGCGAGAGCTTTATTGGTCTGCTTCGCACAAGCTCCGGCAAAGCTCGACATCGCAGCCGCCAGTACGTGGCTTGTTCGCCGCGTAATCGCGCCCGCGAAGCTGGCCATGGCCGCATTGAAGGTCGTCGCGTACTGATGCGTGAGCGCGGGAAGAACGCTCGGGAGCGGCGCCCGCGTTGGCGGCGGATGTCGGTAGACGTAAGACAAAGCCTTACTTCTCCATTAGGACGAGTTCGAAATTCCAGGTCTGTGAAGCGGGCGCGGTCGGAAACTTGAGCGCAATGATTCCGGCCGGAGGAACGTAAGGCCGTTCCTCGGGCGTGGGAAGATAGAGCCAACCGTTCAGCACGTTGAAACCTTCACGGATGATGACGTCGGAATCGGTGCCCTCGGCTGTCGCGGTGACTCCAGTCGCGCTCGTTCCGAGCGACAAGCTGGCCGTGGCCTGGTTCGGATCGCGCGACATGAGGCTCGTACCGGCAACGGCCGCAGTAACGGTCGCCGCGCCCGACTTGCGCACGATTTCGATTTCTTCCTGCGCGCTTGTCGTCGAGCCGTACTGCGTCACGCTGGCGCGCACGATTTCAAAACCGTTGTTGGCTCCCGCTTTCGCCTGGAGCACTGATATCGCGGTGCTCACGGTCGCGTGATTTCGAAGGGTGTAGATATCTCCGGCTGGCATGGTTTCTCCTTACATCCTCAAAAGTGTGTTGAAGTTCTGCAGCTCGGGCATAAGTGGAGGAAAAATCAAAGTCTCTGTCCCGACCGTATAGAACGTGCTCGGGCTGTTTTGATTGTTGTACTCGGTGAGAACCCAGTCCGCTGAGCGCGCGACGCTGGACAAGCGGACCTCGTCAATCAATCCGCCGAAAAATTCGACGTTTCCGAAGCCGGTCGTCTCGTCTACGCCGATCCCCCAGTTCGTCGAATTCGTCGTCGTGAACGTATCTGAGGCGGTCGTAGCGTCGGCTACGCCGTTGATATAGACCTTCCAGTTCGTGCCATCCCACGTGCCATGTACGAGCGTCCAGGCCCCGGCCGAGATCCCTGTCGTCGTTGCCCCAATTCCCTGGTTCGATCCGTTGTAGGCATAGAAGCCGATCTTTCCCGCGGCGGTGATTTCAAGACGACACTCGACGGAAGTGCCTGAGCTTTGGAATCCCTTCCCGATGATTGACTGCTGCGCGTTTACCGCGGTCGGCTTGATCCATGCCTGTAAGGTGCGCGCCGTGTTTAGGTGCGTCCCGCTGTTCCCGAGATCGATGTATTGGCTGGACCCGTTAAGGTTCGCGGCGCCGCCGACCTTTCCCGTTCCCGCTGTCGCGCCGTTATTTGTGGCGACCCATCCCGAGACTGACTCGGCCACGCTCAGAGTCGTTCCGTCGGGCAAATGGAAAACGGCGACAAAGTTTCCGAGCCAGGCTGCGCCAAGCGCGCCGCCCTGGAAGGACGTGATTCCGCCGCCGGCGCCGTAACACATATAGAAAATGGTGTCGGAAGTGTGCGAGAGGTTCGGAAGTTTGACCCAGGCGATGAGCGTCCCGGCCGTTCCGTCGTAGGATTCGACCTCCCAACTCAGAAGGTTTTTTCCGTTTGGATCGCTCGAAAACAGGATGTCGTATCCGCTCGAGCTCGATATCTTCCCGCCATTCGCTGTCGTTTTGAGATAGTTCTGACCCGAAAGTGAAACGAGGACGGGAAAATTCGCCGAGTCAGACGAGCCGCATTTCGTGTGATCAACCGTCAGTTTGCGGACGTAATTGCAAGGTGGCGGATCCTGTTTGAATCCGACGATGAAGTGAATCGAGTCGGCCGAGCCGTTGAAACCCCACGAAGCCGAGTAGCTGCCCGAGCCGCTCGTAACCTCGTATCCGCCGGCCATCATTGGACCGAGGTTGATCGCGTTCATCCCGCCTGAAAGAGAGTTTGCGTACGTGGAAGGACCGCCGCCCGGAAAAATGAAGGCGCAAACGATCCCAGGGAAGGTCGTCGATAGCGTGGGACTGCTGGCCGTCGCTCCCGATGTGACGTAGCTCGTTATGGCAAATCCGTCGACCGGATAGATATTCTCGACGTGCGCCAGGCTGAGCGCGATCGCGTAAACCGTGTCCGTTCCTCCGCCCGAAGAGGTGATCGTGACCGAGGTTATCGGTTGCACGCCGACGGCGTACCACACCTCCATTTCGGCCTCGATGCCGCCGCCATGCGAGATCCTGACAACGTTGCCGTTGTTGTCGAGGACGGGCGAATATCCTTGGGCGAGGTTGTCCGTGACGTTGCTTATGGTTGAGAGCGGATTATTGACCGCGACTCCGAAGACATGCGTGTTCCCGTTCATCGTGAGCGCGAGCGCACTTCCGCTCGCGCCCGTCACGTACGCCGTGTTTCGGACGTCGACTGGAACACTCATCGGCTTTTCGCAGGCGAGAGAGAAAAGATCAGCTTCCGCCTGCGGAAATGGTCAGTTTGTAGGTGAACTGGATCGAGTCGCCGTTGGCGACGTTAATCGCAGAGAAAACGCGATGATCCCAGAGCGTTCCCGAGGTCGAGGCAGAGAAGAGACCCCACTCGGTGATCGCGGCCGTTCCGGTGTACGGAAGCGTTGCGACCGACTGATAAATATTCGAGCTCGGATTGGACGCGGTTCCCGACACGCGCGCGTTGCCCGTTGCGGTCTGAAGCGCGGTGTCACCGGTCGCCGCGGCGGTCGTTCCGGTTCCGGAATCGTGATACTTGAACCCGGAAATCGTTGGCGAGGCTCCGCCCGAGGCGAAATCCGAGGCCATGTAGTTCACCCCGGCCGTCGTGACGAGGCCGAACATTACCGGCGCCGCCGGCAGATGACCGCTATGGGCTAGAAGCAAAAGAAGTGCAATCGCCGCGGCCTCGCCCATATGCCGGCGCAGACGCTTGAAGAGCCTTCCCACCTTGCGGACGAGATCGCTGAAGGCGCGGCCGGTCTTTGAAATAACTCCAAGATCGACTCGGGTACCGTCCTTGCGGATCAGCACCGCGGACAGGTTGGCCCGATAGTCGAGATGCTGTGAAATTTCCATGACTTCCTCCGGAAAATAAAAAGGGCGCGAGATGCTCGCGCCCTTCGTGACCTGGCAATTTGTCGGCGACTAGCTCAGGGTCGTGTTGTTGTTGATGACGTACCACACGCCGTTGTAGGCGATCAGCTCGATGTGATCTGCCACAGCCGCGAAGGTCGCCGTCAGCTTGTTTCCATTGATCTTGTTCGATGGAGTCGTGACGGTATGTGCTTGGGCGGTCGTCGAGATGATTTCCAGACGATCACCGTCATTTCCACCTGCCGAGCGATCGCCGGCCGTTGGAGCAGCGAGCGTGAGCAGCGCGGCCCCGGAATCCGTGATGATGACGCGGCCGTTAGTAATTCCCACGACTCCGGCGCCGCCGGTGCCCGAATGTACTTCGACGTTCCGGGTAGCTGATTGCCCGACGTTCGTGCTGCCGTCCGGACTGTTGCCGGCAACTGCGGGGCCGATGCTCTTCGTCAGTGTTGCTGTGTCTGCCATGGTGTTTCTCCTCGCCCCGCGCGGGGGCCGTTGAATTTTTTGAAAACGGGAAAATGTTAGAACTCGGTGATCGGGCCGGTGATCGTGATCTTCAGAGCCTTCGTTCCCTGTTTATCGATGGGAAGATCGAAGTTCTTGTCGGTCACATAGCCCTGAAAGCTCACGCCGTTGGTGTTGTTTGGAAGCAGGATCTTCCAGTAGAGCAGCGTCTGACCGTTGAAGTCTGTCGTGAGCTGGTTCTGGATGGACGATCCCGGGACGTAGTTGCAATCGAACTGAATTTCGCCCGAATCGAGCAGCGTCGGCAGTTTTTCGCGAAATGCCGATGGCGAATCCATGTTCGTCACATCTGCGAGATCGGATTTGCTCCCGCTCTGAGAAATCTTTAAAACCTCGGCGATGGTGGTGAACGTCGAGTTATCCGGACTCCGCTGCAGCTTGCTGCCGCGTGCGGCAAATGCTTGACTCATGTTTTTAGCTCCTCACGTAGAAATGGGCTCACGTGGTCAGCGAGCCGGTATCGCGATACAAAATGCGAAAGTCGATCGGCGCCTGGAAGGTGAACGGCGCATATTCAAAGGCATCGAGCTCCGAAGCGAGAACAACCGAACCAATCTCGGTGCCATCCGCCAGCGTTCCCTGGTACCCCTCAAGAAAGCGGCGAAGCGTGATTTGAATGAGTTTCGCGCTGCGTGCCGTCTTCGCCTGGCAAGTAAACGCTATACGCGCCTCATGCAGCGGATCGGCGCCGTCATGTGAATCGGCAATCGGAGATCCCTCGGTTTGTCCGAACACGATTGCCGGCAACTTCGCTGCCGGAGGCATCTGCTGCAGAAAAATCCCGTTTGTTGGAGGCTTTTCGCCGCGGCTGGCCGCCGTTCCGATCAAATGAACGATGCTCGCTTCATTCGCCAGAAGCGACTGCAGTCCGTCAGTGAGCACCGTATTCCTCGCCAAGCGCCTGCTTCACGCCGTCCGTGAACCGATCGAGAACAGCGCCCGATTCCGCTTGGCCGGCCGCTCCCAGGAATGGGAACGCCGGCATGACGTTGCCCCGAGCCCTGGCTCGCGTCTGTGATCGAGTGAGTCCCGCGCGGCGCCGCGATCGCGGCCCGGTACCGCGTTCAAGCCAAAGCGCCCACGGAAACCGGTGTGAAAACCCAACGCGAACTCGGCCCTCGAGATCCTGTTTAACGCTGGTCGACAAATTCACATTTTTGGCGAGAACACCGTAGTCGACCGAGCCACCGCCCGGCGGATGATGAGGCCCGCGGCGCACGCGCGCAGCGATCGCGCGTTGCCAGATCCTCCCAGCGCCGACGAGGGCGTTTCGCATAATCCTCTTGGCGACGCGAAGCGGCGCATGCTCGAGCGCGTCTTCGATGCGGTCAAGGCCCGAAACGCGCGCCTCGATGACAGTCCTCATATCGCGGATCCGCCTTGTTCGCGCGCGGAGCTGTCGCGCTCGATGCACAGGAGAATGAGCATTTTTGTGCGCTCGTCGGGATTCTCGACGTACTGGATCTGAAACTCTCGGCCGCCAAACCGTATGTTGAGCGTCGCGTCGATGCCGGGCATGTAACGAATGGTGATCTGATGACTTACTTCGGACACCTTCTGCTGAGCGGCATAGAGCTCGCGACCAGATAGAGCTTCGATCTTTGCGTACACCGTCGCGACGACATTCGCCTGGTCCTCCTCAAAACCGCCCGAGGCGTCCTGGAGGAGCGTCGGCTTGACGAGCTGGATCCGGTGCCGGAGCTCGCCGGCCCGGATCCGCGTGCTATTGGCCACTTGCGCGTCACTAGAATCGAAGGACGGTAAATTTCACCGTGGCATCGTCGGCGGAAAAATACACATTCCCGTCCGATTGCTGCCAGCCTTCGCTCCCGCCGCGGAAACTGAAAGCGCTGATCTTGCCCGCGCCGACCGCGTAGGTCGAGATATCGCCCGTCCGTCCCTTTGAATCGGCGATCGACGTGAGCGTGATGTGGTGAGTCGATACGTCGGTGTTGTGGGCGAGCAGCACCTCCGCGCCGGTCATTGCAAAAGAATTGTTATTCGAAGTGTCCGCGGCTGTTTCTGTGAGATCGAGCTGGCCGGCCGATGGCGAAAAGTAAGGGCCCTTGGGGGTTTGCGGCGTAACAGCGGTTCGTGACATGGGTTCTCTCCTGTTCGATTAACCCCGCGTGGGGGCGAAGTCTAAAACTCGAATGTTCCAGAGCAGTTCCTTGCAATGATTCGGGATCTCTTTGAGCGTTTCCGGCGTCACGCTTTCGCGGTTCTCATTCCAGCTTGCGCACTGCTGCAGGATGGAGACTTTTGCCGAAGCGGGAACGTTGCGGCCGTCGTCGCCATAGCCGACCGTGTGATAGATCTTCACGGCATCAGGCACGTAAAGGACGCTCGGCCAGTTCGCGCCTGCTGGCGCGGGAAAAATCCGCGGGGGCTCGCTGATGCGATCAACAAAGAAGCTGCCTTGGGGAGCAGCTCCGCCGCTTGTCCAGCTGAGATCGCCATCCGTCGTGACGATTCCTGACGGGCTGTTTGCCGCTGGCCATGACGGGGTCGACGACCCGCTCAGCCCCTTTTTCCCCTCGGCGATCGCCGTGACAGTCTGGAGGTTTCCGTTTGGATCCTCGATTTCGTCCCCAAGTTCGTAGAGATTCTCGGCGAGCCAGTTCTCGAGGACCGGATAGAGGCTCTGAACGTTGCCGGATTGAGAGTCGACGTAATCGATTCGATCGACGTCCACCAGCGGCGAGCGGAACAGCTTGATCATCTGGGAATAGTTCCAGAGCGTCGTGCTGTACTTCGGAAGCGCATAATATGCCGGCGGATAGGCCATCTGGCTCATGATCGAATCGGTGAAATAAGGGAATGAGTCGAGGCTCTGGACAAACCGCGTGTTCACAAAAGCGCGGCGCGTGAATTCCTCAGCATTCTCACAGGCTGCTTTTGCGTAAAGCTCGATGAGCTCGTCGTCATCCTTGTTGTCGACGCGCAGATGACGCTTGATCACACCGAGAGAGACCGGCAATTTCGCCGGCGGAGTAACCACCTGCAGACCAGCCATTTTCTAACGCCCTGATTTCGCTTTCGGCTTTTTCGTTTGCGCCGGAGCCACCGCGTGCTCTGGCGAGGGATCAATCGATCCGGTTTCGACCAGCTCCGCGGTCCCGCCGGCGAGCATGGCGCGCGCAACGGCTGGAGCAAATTCCTCGACTTGTCCAGTCGCTTTTATTTTGAGCCGCGTGTAACGGTCGTTCGGAATTTCGATCGTCATGGGAATCCTCATAAAAAAGCGAAAGGGCCGCCGAAGCGGCCCTTTTGCCCGGGGTGGAGGACCGCCTCTCGGGGGGGAGGGGGAACGGTCCAGGGTGGAACGTCGTTTTAGCTCGCGGCCTGTTTCAGGTAGTTCACCGGATGCGTGCCGGCATCGATGAGCTGGCCATCGTAGCGGGCGAATCCGATGAAGGCGACCTGGCCGTAGTCCGCGAAGCGCTCATTGAGGCGCATCACGCCGAGTTCCTTCACGCGGCGGATGAGGTACTTATCGAGCGCGCCGAAGATCACCGTCTTGTTGTTGACGGCAATCTGGTCCATGTCGTTGTTGATCGAATACTCGTAACCCAGGATCACGTTTGGAGCCTGGGCGGTCATACCGGGAACCCAGATCGGACGACCGTACTTATCGAGGATCGTCTTGATCTGGCGCAGCGTGGTGTCGTGCATCATCCACTTCGCGCCACGGCGATAGAGCGGATCGACCGAGTGTTCGAGGTTGACGAAATCGGCGTAACCGATGGTGGTGCCGCCGGTTTCGGTCCCGCCGGTGTTGGCCGAGGAACCGGCCGCGATTAGCGGAATGCCCGGTCCGGAACCGGCTCCCCACACTTGCGGGGTTCCATTGTTTGCCACGACGGCCGTAACGATGCCGTTCGGCTCGCTCGTTCCCGAACCCACCGTGAACTTGGTGTTCAGGATGCGGCCCAAGCGGACAGCCATCTTCTTTTGCAGGTAGGGCTCGATCGCAAAAGCGGAATCCTGGAGCAACTCGAGCGAAACCTTGATCATTTTCGTCGAGAACTTCCAGGCGTTCAGCGTCACGTGTCCGATGGTCACATCGGCCTGGCTCACCTGCTTCGCTTCGGCCACGATTTCACCGCTCACCGTGGTGTCGTTGTCGGTCGGATAGGGCATGGCGTTGCCGGTCGCTGTATCGAGGATTTCGGCAACATTCAGCATGTCGCCGTAGTACTTGAGCGCTTCCTCGATCTTGTAAACGAAGCCCTGAGGCACGAAATAGCCGCCCAGGGTGTTCGTCCCGATGCCCATATCGCGGAACTCCTCGTTCCGGCCGGCGATGATCGCGCGGTTCTCGTCCGACATGGCGCCTTCGCCGTGAGCGAGATAGTCCTTCATCGCATCCCAGAAGCGACGGTTCATCTTGCGAACCTGAGCGCGCGCTTCGGGGCGGATGGTTTCGATCGCCAGGTCGCGGAAGTTCTTTCCGTCCGCCTCGGCGCGTACGCCGTGCTCGCGCAGAGCCTCGCGATACTCCGACAAAGCGCTTACCTGCTCGCCACCATTGCCGGTCTGTGCTTCGGGCGGACGCTTGGAGTCTCGCAGCTCGGCATCTACGGCCGCATCGCGCTGCAGAGCTTCAATGTCCTTGCCCAGCTCGTCGATCTTGTCGTGCATGGTGTTGAACTTCTGGCGATTCTCGGGCGTCCACTTCTCGCCCTCTTTTGGGATGAGCGCGGTTGCATCCGTATGGAGCTTGGCGCGTTCTTCCTGCAACTGCCGAATTCGGCTCAGAGCCATTTTCGTTTCCTCGTTTGATTTGTTATTTCGAGCCGATCGGACGTTCACCGTCCGCCAGCTCGATCTCCTCTGGTGCCCGCTTGCGCTATCACGCGCAGCCGCATCCGGCGCGGGGCCCGAGGTTGAAACTCAAAATCTTGCGGCGTGATCTAATTGCGCGATCAGGCGCTCGCGTTCCTCGGCCGTGACGACGTCGCCCTGAGGTGCGGAGTTTTCTTCCGATACCTTGATGCCGTGCTTCTTGGCCGCCGCTACAATCCGCTTCCAGACCTTCGGTTTTTCGCTCTCGGGTATTCCCTTCGTCTGGCTGAAGCGCGCGATCGCGTTGCGGATGTGGCTCTTCGTCTTCTCGTCAGTCGAGAAGCGAATCGGTAGCTTCCAGGTCGCCGTCTTTTCGGGATCGCCGACATAGGCGAAGGCGCTTGAGGTTAAATCCTCACCGTCGACGCGCTTGGTCTTGCCGCTGGCGCGTAGCGCCCGGTCGTCCTCCTCCTGCATCGGACAATCGCGGCAATTCGGATCGTCACAATCCTCGTTTGAGCACTCGTCGCACTCACCGTCCTGGCAGGACGTACAACTGCATTCACAGGCATCGTCTCCATCTTTCGCGTCGCGCAATGCCTCGACGTGCTCGCGGATCTCGTCGGGAACGCCGTCGGGAAACATGGCCCGGAGCTCGGCTGCGCGCGAATTCACATCGGTGCCGGTATAGGCCGGATAGGTCACTGGGGAGACGTCGAAAACTTCCGCAGCATGG
>Ga0070741_10012738_pt1 | contig 15092 bp, 15 predicted proteins | sample Coa_R1_4_FD_66440 | JGI IMG/M metagenome (GOLD analysis project Ga0070741, IMG submission 66440) | Surface soil microbial communities from Centralia Pennsylvania, which are recovering from an underground coalmine fire - Coalmine... | ecosystem: Environmental > Terrestrial > Soil > Unclassified ... | reverse complement strand
GTCAGTTCATTCAGCCCCATCGGTCCCCGCGCGTGCAGCCGGTTGGTCGAAATCCCGGTCTCCGCGCCGAATCCGAATTCGAAGCCGTCGGTGAAGCGGGTCGACGCATTCACGTAGACCGTAGCTGAATCGACCTCCCGTTCAAAGCGAGCCGCTGCCTGGGGATCCTGGGTCACGATGGCGTCGGCGAGATGCGACCCGTGGCGTTCGATGAAGGCGATCGCCTCATCGATCGTGTCCACGACCCGGACGGCCAGTATCAGGTCCAGGTACTCCGCGTCCCAGTCGGCATCGGTGGCCGGCTTTGCCTCGCGCACGATCCGCCGCGTCCGCTCATCGCCGCGAATCTCCACCCCGGCCTTCTTCATCCGCGCCGCGATGGCGGGCAGAAACCGCTCGGCGACCGCCGAATGCACCAGCATCTTCTCCATCGCGTTGCATACCGACGGGCGGCTGCATTTCGCGTTGAAGCAGATCTCTTCGGCCATCTTCAGGTCCGCCGCGCTATCGACGTAGGTATGGCAGATGCCGTCGAAGTGCGGCAGCAGCGGGACCGCCGAATCCGCAAGCGCTTCCTTCAACGCCGGTCCGCCGCGCGGGATGATCAGATCGATTAGTTCCGGATGGCGTTTTAGGATCTGGATCACGTCGCGCGACGGGTTGTCGACGAAGCTCGCGCATTCCGGTTCGAATCCGTTCTCCTCCAGGGCGCGCGCGATCAACTTCGCAAGGCGGGTGTTCGCTGCGATCGCTTCCGAGCCGCCGCGCAGCACCACCGCGTTTCCCGACTTCAGGCACAGAACCGCCGCATCCACCGTCACATTGGGGCGCGACTCGTACACGATCGCTATGAGACCGAGGGGGACGCGCACCTTGTGAATCTCAAGCCCGTTTGGCCGCCGCCACGACTCGATCTCGCGCCCCACCGGGTCGGCGAGCGCCGCCACTTCCTCGACGCTTCGCGCCATCGCCTCGATCCGCGAATCGTTCAGCGTAAGCCGCTCCAGGAAGGCGCCCGGGCGTCCCATCGCGCGCGCGCGTTCGAGGTCCCGCGCGTTCGCCGCGAGGATCTCCCTATGGGATCGGCGAAGAAGACTGGCAAGCTCGCGCAGCGCGGCGTTCTTGCGCTCGGTCGATGCGAGCGCGAGCTTGCGCCCCGCGGCGCGGGCCCTCGCAAGCATCGTCGTTACGTCCGATTCCAGGCTCATCCGATATCCTTCAGGAGCACGAAGTTGTCGCGATGGATGATTTCGTCGGCAACCTTGTAGCCGAGCACTCCGGAGATCTCCGCCGAGCGCCGCCCCATCACTTTTAACACATCTCCCGCCGGATAGTTGACCAGGCCGCGCCCGAATTCGATCCCGTCCGGATCGATCAGGCTCACGCAGTCGCCCCCTGAGAAATCTCCCTCCACCCGGCGGACGCCCGACGGCAGCAGGCTTCTTCCCTTGCTGCGCAACGCCTCCGCGGCTCCGCGATCGACGCCCAGCACCCCTGCGGGCCTGAGCGCGAAGGCTATCCAATGCTTGCGGCTTCGCAGCCTCTCTCCGGCAGGAACGATCAGGGTGCCGCATTCGCGCGCCGGATCGAGCACCGCGCCCAGGACCCCGGGCTCGCGCCCCGGAGCGATCACCGTCGGTATGCCCGCACGCGCGGCCTCCCGCGCCGCCTTGAGCTTGGTGGCCATCCCGCCGCTTCCGAGAGGTCCGGCGCTTTCCGCCACCAGTCCCTTCATCCCGGCTTCGGGGTCGGTGATCAGGGGCACCAGCCGCGCGTCCGGCCGTTTGCGGGGATCGCCGGTCAGCACTCCCGGCACGTCGCTGAGAATGATGAGCAGTTGCGCCTGCACCAGGGTCGCCACCAGCGACGACAGCACATCGTTATCCCCAAGCCTTATCTCCTCGACGGCAACGGTGTCGTTCTCGTTGACGATTGGCACCACCCCGGCGCCCAGCAGTGCCGCGATCGTCTGGTTCGCATTCGCGCGCCTGCGACGCTCGGCGAGATCCTGGTGAGTCAGCAGGAGCTGGGCGACCGCGCGGCCGTGATCGGCAAATCCGCGCGCCCATTCCCTCATCAACTCGATCTGACCTGCCGCGGCCGCCGCCTGCCGCGATGCGATCGTTGAATCGCCGAGCGCGGACAGGCGCGCCCGGCCCGCGGCAACCGCGCCCGAAGTCACGACTACCAGCTCGCGGCCGGAACGAATCGCCGTTTCCGCCTCCACCGCTATTCCATCGATGACGCCTGAGATCAGGCCCTGGCGGTCGGAAAGGACCGCGCTTCCCACCTTGACGACGATACGGCGGGCGCGCCCCAGGATTCCGCCCTTATAGCTCAGTTGTGACATTGCGCCGCCGCCTGATGTATCTCCGAAAGGGTCTTTGCGATCCGCGTGACCAGCGGATCGAGACCCTTGCGCTCTGCCGCCGAGATGGGAAAGACCTCGAGGCCCGTCGTTTCCCGAAGCTTCCGCGCCGTATCGTCCGCCTCCGCCTCTCCGATCAGATCGATCTTGTTGAGCGCGATCAGAGCCGGCCGGCCAAGCAGCGCCTCATCGAATGCGCCGATCTCCTTGCGCACGGTCGAATAGGCGGCGTCCGGCGACGCCGACGCATCGAGCACATAGACCAATAGCCGGGTTCGCGACAGATGCCTCAAAAACCGGATTCCAAGCCCGTGGCCCAGATGTGCGCCTTCGATCAGTCCGGGGATATCAGCGATCGTGAAGCTTTCTTCTTCCGAAACGAAAACCCTGCCGATGTTCGGTGTCAGCGTGGTGAAAGGGTAGGGCGCGATCTTCGGCCGCGCCGCGCTGAGCGCCGCAAGCAGCGTTGACTTTCCGGCGTTCGGCAGTCCGACCAGCCCCGCCTCGGCCACCAGCCGAAGCTCCAGCCTGACCCATCTCTGTTCGCCCGGCGTTCCGGGGGTTGCGATTCTCGGCGATCGCCGCGTCGGGGTGGCGAAATGCATGTTCCCGCGGCCGCCTTCGCCGGCGCGCGCGATTATCGCCCGCTCCCCGGGCATCACCAAATCCGCGATTACGTCACCCGTCGCTTCGTCAATCACAACCGTCCCGGGCGGCACGCGCGCGATCAGGTCTTCGCCCGACTTTCCGTATTGCTGTTTTCCGCGTCCCGGCTCTCCGTTCCGCGCCACCAGCCGCGGCTGGTACTTGAAATCGAGCAGGGTCGAAAGCCCTTCATCGACCTCGAAGATCACGTTCCCGCCGCGGCCGCCGTCTCCGCCCGCCGGGCCGCCGAAGGGCCGATACTTCTCGCGCAGGAAAGCGATCGCGCCGTCTCCCCCTTTGCCGGCGTGGACGTACACCCGCGCTTCGTCGATGAACCGCATTGCAAGACAGGAATTATAACAAGCCCGCCGACCCTCGCCCTCCACGGCCGTTCGGTCCGTTGGCGAGCCGCCGCGAGGGACAGGGTTCGTCGAGGACGCTCGCGAGTCGGCTACAGGCACAACTCGGCGAGGGTGCGCACCGTATCGATTGATCCCGTCTGGATGAGCATCGTCTTGACGGGAGATGCCTTCCACGCCTTGAGGCGGTCAGCGATTCGGTCCTTCGGGCCGACCAGCGCGACCTCATCCACCAGCCTGTCCGGAACGAGCGCCGTCGCCTCGGCCTTCTTGCCGTCGAGATAGAAATCCTGGATTTTTCCGGCGGCGTCTTCGTAGCCGAGTCTTCGCGCATAGTCGTTGTAGAAGTTCTTTGACCGCGCGCCCATCCCGCCGATATACAGGGCAAGCCCCGCCTTCACCGCGGCGCGGCACTTATCTACGTCCGGTCCCATCACGCACGTCACGAAAGGCGCCACTTCGAAATTGTCCATCGACTTCGCGCCGCGGGCCCTGGCGAATCCCTCCTTGAGAGGGCCTTCGTAGAGATCCCATCGCTCCGGATTCATCCAAACGGGAATCACTCCGTCGGCAATCTCCGCCGCGAGCGCAACGCCCTTGGGGCTGATCGATGCGGTGTAGATTTTCAGATCCGCCCGTCCGTGCAGGATACTCTTGAGCGGTTTGCCGAGGCCCGACGCTCCGGGGCCATCGTACGGGATGCGGTATTCCTTGCCGTGATGTTCAACCGGCGCTTCCCGCGCCAGGACCTTGCGCACGATCTCGATGTATTCGCGGGTGCGCTGCAGCGGCTTTCCGTACGGCACGCCGTGCCATCCTTCGACCACCTGCGGTCCAGAGGGGCCGATCCCGAGGATGAATCTTCCGCCGGAGAGGGCATCCAGCGTCATCGCCGTCATCGCGGTCATCGCCGGAGTCCGCGCCGGCATCTGCATGATCCCGGTCCCGAGCTTGATCTTCTTCGTGAGAGCGGCAATCCACGAGAGCGGAACGATCGCATCCGAGCCGTACGCTTCGGCGGTCCACACCGAGTCGAAGCCGAGCCGCTCGGCTTCCAGGATCAGCTCCATCGGCAATCCCATCTGGGAGCCGGAATATCCCGTCACAAGGCCGAGTTTCATTTTCCAATTCCTCCACTGGCGGCGGCACCGGGCCGCGCATCGCCAGTCAACATCAGCGCCCCGAAAATGAAAAGCCCCGCGGGGATTGCCGCGGGGCTTCGCAATTCGTCGATTCGATGGGGTTCAGGCCTGGGCCTCCGCGGGCTTCGCCTCCACGCTCACCTGCTTTCGCTCGCCTCGCGGCTCGTACTTCACGACTCCGTCGATGCGGGCGTACAGGGTGAAGTCGCGGCCCATGCCGACGTTGCGCCCCGGATGAATCCGGGTGCCGAGCTGGCGGACGAGGATATTGCCGGCCTTGACCGTCTGGCCGTCGAAGATCTTGATACCGCGACGCTGTCCCGGACTGTCGCGGCCGTTGCGCGTCGAACCTTGTCCCTTCTTGTGCGCCACGGCGGTTCTCCTCTGGAAAAGCGGCAGGTCTGCCGCGATTTGAAACGGTGCGGCTAGGCGCCCACCGAAATGTCTTCGATTTTCAGGACCGTAAGGTCCTGGCGATGCCCATGCTTGCGGCGATAGTTCTTGCGCCGTTTCTTCTTGAAAACGATGACCTTGGTCCCGCGCGGCTGCTGAACTATCCTCGCGCGGACCGACGCGCCCGCAACCGTCGGGGTTCCTACCTTCGGATTCTCTCCGCCCAGCGCCAGAACTTCGGTCAGGGCGACTTCCGAGCCGATTTCGCCCGGAATTCGCTCGACGACCACCTGGTCGCCAACGCCGATGCGGTACTGCTTTCCGCCTGTCCTTACGATCGCAAACATGGAAATGCCGGAACCATCTTCATTATCCGAGCCGGAAATGCGTGTCAACTTGCACCCGCTTCCGCGTTCCCAGAAAACACCCCAACTATCCTTGCCTTCACGTAGATTGACAAACTGTCCGAAAATGACTCATCTTGTTTCGGTCTGGTCGGTCGCCGGCTGAAAGGGAGGGGCGGCTATGGCCACGCTCGTTGACTCTCTGACCTTGCCCACCGGCCTTCGGCCGGTCAAAAAACCTGCGTCCGAATCCCGGGTCTGGGCTCCCCTCACTCACGGCATCTTTGTGCTTTTCCTCTTCGGTTCGCTGGGCGGCAGCCTGGCGATGCGGATGGACGAGATCGTGTCGGTATGGCTGATGACAGAACTGTCAAAATCGCCATTCGTGATCTCGCTCGTCACCACCGCCTTCAGCCTGCCGGGCTTCGTGATGGCCCTGCCCGCGGGCGTCCTCGGAGACATGGTTGATCGCCGCCGGCTTCTGCTTCTCTCGCAGAGCTTAGCCTCAAGTGTCGCGGCGATCGTCGCGATGCTCACGCTCAAGGGGATGATGGGGCCGTGGGTGCTGCTTGCCAGCGCCGCGATCAGCGGATTTCTGTCGACTCTGGCTTCGACGACCACCGATGCGATCCTTCCTCAAATCGTTCCGCGCAAGGACTTCGGCGCCGCCATCGCCCTGACGGGAGTTCGTTATCACCTCTCGCGCGCGATAGGCCCGGTCATCGGCGGATGGCTCATCACCGTGGCCAGCATGGGCCACGCTTTCCTGGTATGCGCGCTCGGTCCGTTCGGGATGCTCTTCTTCCTATGGGCATGGCGCAATCCCCATCAATTCGACGAGAAGCCGAAGGAGCAGATGGGAGACGCGCTGCGGATGGGTCTGCACTATGTCCGCCACGCGCCGCAACTGCTCGCGGTGCTTGTCAGACTGGTCGTCTTCGTCTCAGTGGGATGCGTGATGTGGGCGCTGCTGCCCGTCTACGTCCGCCATCATCTCGGGTTCAACGCCCTGCACTATGGGATGCTCTTCGGAACGTTCGGCGCCGGCGGGATTCTGGGAAGCACTGCCGCATTCAGAATCAACCGCAGCGCATCCGAGGAGTCCGTTCTCGCCGCGTCCACGATTGCATTCGCGCTGGCCCTTTTCATGATGACCCGGGTGCGAACCGCTATCGGTCTGGCGGCCGTCCTGTTCTTCGCCGGAATGGTGTGGTCGGCGGGGATGATTGGACTTAAAATCGCGATCCAGGTGGCGGCGCCCGATTGGATCCGCGGCCGCATCTCCGCCATCTACATGGTCACCATGCACGGCGCGGTGACCGTCGGCAGCGCCTCCTGGGGATTGATCGCATCCTACTGGGGAACGCCGATTACGATGCGATGGGCGGCAGTCGCGATGGTTCTGACCACGTTGTTCGCCCTCCGTTTCAGGCTCGCTTCAGTGCCCGCCGTCACCGAAGATCATCCCGTTCCGAAACTCGCGCCGCTGGAACTGCCTGCAGCCCTGGTCCAGGCGGGTGCTCCCGTCATGATCGCGCTCGAATATCGCGTCGATCAGAAACGCGCGGAGGAATTCGAGGAGTTGATGCAGGAGATTGGGGTGATCAGGAAGCGGGTCGGCGCTACCTTTTGGGGATTGTTCGCCGATCCCTCAGTGCCGGGGAAGTATTCCGAGTATTTCTTCGTGGAGCACGCCGCCGACGCGCGCCACATGCACGATCGCATGACCGACCCGGAGCGCGAGGTCATGAGCCGCGCCCATTCGTTTCATACCTCGGGCCCCCTCCCCGAATTGCGCCACCATCCGATGGTGTCCCATCACCACCGGCGACCGCGTCCTCACATGATCGTGACCTGATACCCGGCGCGCGCCGGTCTTTCAGTCGAGCCCCAGGCGCTCGCGACCCTCGGGCGAGATCATCTGCGGATTCCAGGGCGGATCCCAAACCAGATCCACTTCCGCGTCCGATACTCCCGGCAATCCCAGCAGCTTCTGGCGCGCGTCATAGGCGATCGACGCTCCCATCCCGCAGCCTTGCGCGGTGAGCGTCATCTTGACTTCGACCTTGCGAGTTCCATCCGGCTGGTCCTTTATCTCCATCCCGTAGACCAGCCCGAGGTCGACGATATTCACCGGGATCTCGGGGTCGTAGCAGGTCTTGAGCTGCTCCCACACCATCGATTCGAGATCGCCGCCCGACTGCGATGAAACCGCCTGCTCTGGGGTCTTTCCGAGCGCGTCGGCATCCTTGCCGGCGATACGGAACAGGCCTCCGTAGGCGGGCACCTGTACGGTGAAGCTTCCGCCAAGCGATTGAGTCAGGTAGGCTTCGGTGCCTTTTTCGATCGTGGTTCTGACGCCCGCGGGAATCTGAACCGCTTCCACATCGCGGGAAAGTTCGACTCGTTCCATGTTTGATTTTCCTCGCCGGTACTAAGGGCAATTCTAGACCGCCGCATGGCATCAAGCCACCCGCGTTGCCCCTTGCCGCGAGTGCTTGTAGATCGTTGGAGGCGAGGATTGGGAAGGTGGCGGAGTCGGGTTCATTCGGATTCGCGCGCGATCCGCGCGCGACGACCAGGGAAAAGCTGCGCGCGTTCCTGCAATCGCGGCCCGGCGGCGCCGACTCCCGCGAGCTCGTGGGACTGCTTTTCTCCGGCGCAGGCTCCGACCCCGAACTCGGCACGCGCATCGTCCATACCCTGCTCGGTTCCGATCCCAACTTCGTGTTCGATTCCGCAACCAGCCTGTGGTCGCTGCGCGCCGACCTCGCGCTGCGCGTGCCGCTCGAAGAGGCGCCTTTCTGCGTGGTCGACCTCGAAACCACCGGCGGCCGTCCCGGTCCGGGTACGATCATCGAGATCGGCGCCTACCGGATGGTTGGGCGGAGGATGGTTGATTCCTTCAGCAGCCTGGTTCGCCCCCATGCGCCGATCCCTCGCTTCATCAGCAGGCTCACGTCAATTACCAACGAAATGGTCGCCGGCGCTCCTCCCATCGAACAGGTCCTCGGAGGATTTCGCGAGTTTCTCGGCGATGCCGTGATGGTTGCGCACAACGCGGCTTTCGATCACGCCTTTCTCGATTTCGAGTTCCGCCGCATCTTCGGGATCGGACTGCGCAATCCGACCCTGTGCACGCTCAGGATGGCCCGGCGGTTCCTCCCTTCGCTCAGGCGTCGAAGGCTCGATCTTTTGGCCGAGTACTTCGGCCTTTCGACCGACGGGCGCCATCGGGGGCTCGGCGATGCGCGAATGGCAGCCGAGATCCTTTCGATCTTCATCGAGATGGCGCAGAAGATGGGAGTTGAGCGGCTCGACCGCCTTCTTGATCTTCACGGACGCGGCGCTTCGGGTCGCCGCATCGAACGCCACGTCCCGCCCGAGGTGATCTCCGCGCTGCCTGATGCCCCCGGCGTGTACCTGATGCGCAACGAACGGGGCGACCTGCTCTATGTCGGAAAGGCGCGCCGGCTGCGCGAGCGCGTCGGCTCCTATTTCAACTCCTCCGTGAATGCCAAGACCGCGGAACTCATCAGCCACGTGCACGCGATCGAGACGCGCCTTGCGCGCTCATCGCTCGAAGCCGCCCTGCTCGAAGCAAAGCTCATCCGCGAGCTCAAGCCGCCGTACAACAGGATGCTCAAGTCGGCCGCGCCCGCCTATTTCATCAAGATAGACATGATGGATGAATTTCCGCGCATCTCGCTCGCCCGCGGAATCGGTGCGCGGCGCGGAGTGATGTACCTCGGTCCCTTCATCGGAAGGCGAAGCCTCGATATCTCCGTGCGGGCGCTGTCGCGAATCCTTGGGCTTCGCACCTGCGCGGGAAGGCTCGAGCCCGATCCGGACGCTTCTCCCTGCATCTACGGCCAGATGAAGCATTGCTGCGCTCCCTGCAACGCAAGCATCCGCTCGGACGACTACGCCGCGCGCGTGCATCGCGCCGTCGGATTTCTTCGCGGGCGCGCAGGGTCGTTGATGGGGGAGATCGCGCGGGCGCGCGACCAAGCCGCCGCCGCCCTTCGCTACGAGGAGGCCGCCAGGCTCCGACGCGACCTCGAAGCGCTCGCCACGCTTTCGAACCGGGCGTCGCGCCTGAGCCAGGTCGTCACCGAAAACAACCTGATAATCATCACAGGCAGCGGCGACGACCGCATGGTTCATGTGGTGCTTTCGGGACGGCTCGCCTTGTCGCGCGAACTCGACTCGCCGCAAGCGGCCGAGGAAGTGTGCTCGTTCGTTGCCGCCAATTTCGATCGCTACGCCGCCAGACCCGTCAGCCGCGAGGAGTTGGAGCCGATGCAGATCGTCGCACGATGGCTTCGCGAGCGCGCACCGGACGAGGGAAGGCTCGTGTACCTCACGGGCGCCTCCGTCGATCCGCGCGCGCTCATCCCGGAGCTATCCGGCCGCCCGCGCGGGCAGGCGCCTTCGGTCGATCAGCCCTGGGTAGCCGTCAACCCTTCAAATTCGCGTTGAACAGTTTGAGCGTCTGCTGCCACGCGTCCCGCGCCGCGTTTGCGTTGTACACGTCCGCGCGGGTGTCGTTGAAGAACCCGTGGGAGCACCCGTCATAGACCTTCACTTCACCCTGCTTGCCGAATTTCTTCAGGTCCGCGGCCAAACGATCGACGTCGGAGCGCTGAATCCATCCGTCGTTCTCTCCATACGCGTAGAAGATCGGACATCCGAGGTTTCTGAGCTTGTCGTCCGGGGGAATCTCGCCGTAAAACGGGGCTGCGGCCGAGATCTCCCGGCTCTCGCACGGGAGCAAAAGGGCGAAACTGCCGCCCATGCAGAAGCCAATCACGCCTATCTTCGATGTGCCGGTGCGCTTGCGCTCGCGGATCCATGAAATCGTGGTCTTGAGATCCTCGATTCCGTCCTCCTTGCTCAGACCGCCCATCAACTGCGCCGCGGTGTTCGGATCGCTCGCGACCTTGTGTCCCTGGCGCGAGTAGAGATCGGGGGCAACCGCGACGTACCCCTCGCGCGCGAAGCGCCGGGCGATATCACGGATGTTCTCGTTGAGCCCCCACCATTCCTGGACAACGATGACCGCCGGTTTCGGCGCTCCGTCGGGAGGTTCAGCGACGTACGCCTTGATGGTGCAGGCTTTGCCCTGATAGCTGACCTCCTGCTCGATCACCTGTTCGTTCGCCATGGCTAAACTCCTGTGCGGGGTTCGGGTCCGGTTGCGGTTGGGGATATGCTATTCGGCGGCGGCTTCCGGCACGAACCCGACCGTTCCATTTCTAAGCTTAATTTGCAGATAGCTGCCCGCAATTCCAATCACGTGGACGTATTTCTTGCGGCGCACCTGGCCGATCACCGCACTCGAAGGATCGGGATTCTGATAGACCGGAGAGTTTTTGGTCAGAAGAAACACCTTGTTGGTTGGTTTTATCCTGGCCGTCCCGGCGGTCGCGGTTTCGGCGGGCGATGCTTCGGAGCCGGGCGCCTTTGGCGCCTCCGACTCCGCGAGTTTCGGATCGAGAATCCGCGCCGTCGAAAGCTCGGTGTCCGCTTCGGCTGATCGTGCCGGATCGCCGCGCAGCAGGTTGGCGAGCGCGAGATGCGCCTGCGCGTTGCGCGGACTGAGGCCGATCGCGGTGCGAATCTGCGCTTCCGCCTCTGCGGCCTTGCCCTCGCGCGCGAGCGCGTCGGCGAGCTGCAGGTAGTAGGACGAGCGCGAAGGGTCGAGCGCGATCGCCGCCCGATATTGCTCCTCCGCCTGCCTGAACGCCTGCTGGTCCAGATAGAGGTTTCCCAGCGCGACGTGAGCCGCCGGATTGCGCGGGTCGAGGTCGATCACCTTCATGTATTCGGTCTGCGCGGGCTGGGTCTTGTGCTCGAACATGTAGAGGTTGCCGAGCGCGACGTGGACCCGCGGATCGTTGGGGGCGATCTTTGACGCTTCCAGGTACTCGTGCTCCGCGTCGCCGAGCTTCGTCGCCTGCATCGCGGCGTCTCCCGCCCGCAGGTAGTCGTCGACCGATTTCCGGTTGCATCCGCCGATCGCCGCCGCCACGATCATCGATGCGATCGCGGCGAAGAACACGGGCGAAAATCGGGCCCTATTTCGCATTTGCCGGAATCCCTTTCTCAAGTGAGTGGCGAATGTCGTGGATGCCGGGACGCGATGCGGGAGGCGGCCCCGACTCACGCCACTATCTTGGCTTGGCCTGGAGCGGTGTCAAGCAAAAACTTGATGCGCGTCGGCTCCGTTTGGGCTTTTGTTGTATCCGTTGGCTAGCCCGGTCCGGTACGTTATAAAGTGACGCCGTGCGCGCCATCCTGATCGCGGCCAAGGAACTGGCCTTCGCAAAAACGCGCCTCGCTTCGGTGCTGCCGGCTGCCGAGCGCGCCGCCCTTGCCGAGGCGATGTTCCGCGATGTTCTCGCGGCGGCGCTGTCGTCGCGCAAGGCCGACGCGATCGCGGTGGTCAGCTCCGATGCGGCGTTGCTCGAAATGGCGCGCGCGGCCGGCGCCCGCGCTATCGACGAGCGCTTTCCGAGGGGACTCAATGTCGCCGTCGCGATTGGCACCGCCCGGCTTGCCTCCGAGGGAGCATCGGCCGTATGCACCGTCCTTTCGGACATCCCGATGATAACCGGCAGCGAGATCGACGCGGTGTTTGACGCCATCCCCGAGGACAGGGCCGCGGTTTTGGTTCCTTCGCGCGACTTCAGCGGGACCAACGTGATCGCGCGGTCGCCCGCCGATGTGATCGCGACGCAGTTCGGCCGCTTCAGCCTGGTTCGTCACCTCGACGATTGCCGGGAACGGCGGGTGGCTTGCGAGGTTCTCCGGCTACCGGGCGCCGCTTTGGACCTCGATGTCCCGGGCGACCTGTACGAGTTCGTGCGAGCCTCTTCGACCACCCATACCCTCAATCAGCTAGTCCGGCTCGGTATCGCTCATCACTAGGATCTCTCTGCGCGTAAATGCGGATAGTCGAAGCAATCGAGCGCCTCGGCGCCTATATCATCGACGGCATCCTGGCCCTCGGAAATTTCACCCTGTTTCTCCTGCGATCGATCATCTATGCGCTGGTTCCGCCCTACAAGCCGCGCCTGACGCTGCGTCAGATACGGATCATAGGAGCGGAGTCGCTGATGCTGATCGTGCTCATCTCGACTTTCACCGGGATGGTACTCGGTCTGCAGGGCTATCACACGCTGCATCTGTTCGGCGCCGAGGACTCCCTGGGGACGCTCGTGGGGCTCGCCCTTGTGCGCGAGCTGGGTCCGGTGCTTGCCGCGCTGATGATCGCGGCGCGCGCCGGTTCCGCGATGGCCGCGGAACTCGGGTCGATGCAGGCGAGCGAGCAGATCGACGCGCTCACCGTGATGGCGATAAATCCGGTGCAGTACCTGGTGTCGCCCCGGATGATCGCGGGCGTCGTCAGTTTTCCAATCCTGACCGTGGTCTTCAACGTGATCGGCATATGGGCCGGCTACGCGGTGGGATGCGGCCTTCTGGGAGCCTCGGGCGGCGCATATTTCAACAATCTGGCCGCCAACATGACCCGCCACGACATCGCGCTCACCCTCTACAAGGCTCTCGTCTTCGGTGTCGTCGTAATGTCGGTATGCTGCTATAAGGGCTACCACGCCCAGCGGATGGCGACCGGGGTCAGCCGCGCGACCACCGAAGCCGTGGTTCTCTCCAGCGTTCTCGTGCTGGCCTGGGACTATTTCATGGGCTCGATTCTCCTGTAGCATTACCGATTCAAGATGAACTCCGACGTCAACGGACAGCCCCGGGAGAATATCATCGAGGTCCGAGACCTCAGGCGCCGCTTCGACCATCAGCAAGTCCTCGACGGCGTCAATATCGACATCCCCGCCGGTACCATCACCACGATCGTCGGCCCCTCCGGATGCGGCAAGACGGTGTTCCTCAAGCATCTCAACCTTCTGCTCAGGCCCGACTCCGGAACCATCATCATCGACGGCGTCGACGTCACCCGGATGGGCGCGCGCGCTCTGAACAGTGTCCGCGAGAAGTTCGGGATGCTGTTTCAGGCGGGTGCGCTGTTCGATTCGATGAGCGTGTACGACAACGTCGCCTTCCCCCTGGTGGAGAAGACCCGCCTTTCGCCGAAGGAAATCGACGAAAGAGTGCGCAGGACGCTCGCGGCCGTGGGACTCGAAGGGATGGGCCACAAGTACCCTTCGGAGATGAGCGGCGGGATGCAGAAGCGCGCGGCGCTGGCCCGCGCGCTGGTCAGGCAGCCGAAGATCCTCATGCTCGACGAGCCCACCACCGGACTCGATCCCACCCGCACCGGTTCGATTCATCAACTCGTGCGCAAGACGCAGCAGGAGTTCGACCTCACCGCCATCGTGGTCAGCCACGATGTGCCCGAAGTGTTTTCGATTTCCGATCGCGTCGCCTTCATGCATCGCGGCAAAATGCAGCTCGTCGGCACGGTGGAAGAGGTGATGGCGTCGGATGACCAGGACTTCAAGCGTTTCCTGGCGGGCAGAGCCGCCGGAGATGACGTGGACAATCGGATGAGTTCCTGACCATGTACGCAAGTCGCGCAACGCAATTCATAGTCGGAGTGTTTGCCCTGCTGGGCATCGTCGCCCTCACCATCCTGTCCTTCAGGCTCGGACGGATCTCCCTCCTGCCCACGCCCGGCTACGTCCTGTACGCCAACTTCGACAACATCAGCGGGCTCAAACCCGGCGATGACGTCGACATAGCCGGCGTGAAGGTGGGCAAGGTGCTCGGCGCCTCTCTCTACGACAACCAGGCGAAGGTCGCGATGGAGATCAACCGGGGCGTCCAGATCGACAACGACGCGATCGCCGCGATAATGAGCAGCGGCATAATCGGCGGAAAATATGTCTCGATCCAGCTCGGCGGCGGCGACAAAATCCTGGGTAACGGCGATCGGATCAGGCAGACCCAATCCGCCTTTGTCCTCGAGAACGCTATCGGCCAGCTAATCAACAATATCGGTCAGAAGCCCGACTCGGGCGATTCCGGCGCCGACGATCATCAGGCAGGTCAAAAGAAATAGAATGAAGAACGCCACGAAGAAGAAGTTTTCCCGGCAGGCAATCGCCGTGCTCACGGCGGCAGTCGTCGCGCTGTGCGCGGCGGCCCTACCGAAATCCGCGGTAGCCGACGGCGATCCGATGGCGGTCGTGCAGGGCACGGTCAACGACGCTCTGCCCGTGTTGCGCGACAGGACGACGCCGGTGGCCGCCCGCCAGCAGAAGCTTCGCGACATCGTCGCGAAGTCCTTCGATTTCACCGAGATGGCGCGATCGGCGCTCGGCTACCATTGGCGCCAGCTTACTCCCCAGCAGCAGCAGGAATTCACCCGCGTCTTCATCGCATTCATCGAGAACTCCTACCTCGCCAAGATCAACCAGTATTCCGGCCAGCAGGTTCAGTTCCTCGGCCAGCAGAAGGACGGCGCCGAGTATGCCGTGGTCAAGACCAGCCTCGTGCAGGAAGGCAAGGATCCGATCTCGATTGACTACCGGCTGCTCAACAAGAACGGACAATGGAAGATCTACGACGTGACCGTTGACGCGATAAGCATCATCGCCAACTACCGCAATCAGTTTAATCGCGTGATGAACAATCAGGGTTACGACAAGCTCATCGCCGACCTCAAGGCCAAGGAAGCCGGCCTCGCGGCGTCGATAGGGAGCTGAACTATCGCTTGCGAGAAACTGGGATCGTGCTAGCCTAGCAACATTTGGGCGGCCCGGCGTCCTACAAGGAGCTACAATTGGCGGGGATGGGCAAGAAAGACCATTCGAGTGATCAAGTCGCGCGAATCCAGGCACGATTCGCTTCTCGCGGTGCA
>Ga0070741_10012736_pt1 | contig 15093 bp, 17 predicted proteins | sample Coa_R1_4_FD_66440 | JGI IMG/M metagenome (GOLD analysis project Ga0070741, IMG submission 66440) | Surface soil microbial communities from Centralia Pennsylvania, which are recovering from an underground coalmine fire - Coalmine... | ecosystem: Environmental > Terrestrial > Soil > Unclassified ... | reverse complement strand
TGCTGGTGGATATATTCCGTACCAGACAGTCAAGCCAAACGAGTCATGGAAGGAGGAAGAAGATGCTCATGCGGTTTGATCCGTTCCGGGACTTCGACCGGATCACCCAGCAGATGTGGAGTGGGGCGCGCCCGGCGGTCATGCCGATGGACGCCTACCGCCACGGCGAACAGTTCATCGTCCACTTCGACCTCCCAGGCGTCGACCCCCACTCGATCGACCTCACCGTGGAGAAGAACGTCCTCACCGTCAGCGCCGAGCGGAACTGGCAGGCGGGCGAGGGCTACCAGGTGGTGGCCAGCGAGCGGCCCCAGGGCAAGTTCAGCCGCCAGCTCTTTCTCGGCGAGGGCCTGGACTACGACAAGATCTCGGCCAGCTACGACCACGGCGTGCTCACCGTGACCATTCCGGTGGCCGAGGCCGCCAAGCCTCGCAAGGTCGAGATCCAGGCCGGCAACGGCCAGAAGGCCATCACGGCCGAGGCCAACCAGCCGGCGTACGCCAACGCCTGATCCGCGCACCCCGAGGCGCCCGGCGGACGTCGCCACACGGCCGCTCCGCCGGGCGCGGCGAGGGGTTCGCATCGTCGATGACCCAACGTGTCACAACTGCGGTGTCACAACTGCGGACTCTCAAGGAGGCACCCATGCAGCTGAACAACGCGGTTCGGCCCAAGCTGGCGTTCGCGGTTCTGCTCACGCTGGCGCTCATGGTCGCCGGGACGACGGCGGCCGCCGCCTTCCCCGGCGTGCCGAGCTCACCGCGGGTCCCGCCGCCGGCACCGTGGCTCGGCTGGATCGCCCCGTCCGGCAATCCGGCACCGAGCCTCCCCGCCCTGCCGAGTGCGCCGTCGGCACCGACCGCGCCGACCGCGCCGATGCCCAGGACGGTCTCGGAGAACCCGAGCCCGAGCCTGCCGGCGCTCCCCAACACGCCGGCGATCCCGGCCGTCCCCAGCAACCCCGCACCGAAGGTGACGACGGACAGCCCGGCGCCGACGCTCCCGGCGCTGCCCAAGACGCCGGCCGTCCCCGCCGTTCCCGGCGACCCGGTACCCAAGGCGGCGCCCCAGCTGCCGTCGCTGCCGAACAATCCCGCCATCCCTGCGCTGCCCGGTACTCCGGCGCCCAAGGTGACGACGACATAGCCGGCCGGTTCCAGCGCACGCGGTCCCGGTGGGACGAGAGCCGCACCGGGCGTCTCCCGTCCGGAGATATGCCGGTCGCGAGCAGGCTGACTCCATGCCCGCTCATCCGGAACGGCTGGGCCCCGAGAGGCCCCACCGGCAACGGGGGAGGCGTACCCGACGGCGGCTGACCCTCGCCGGGACCGCACTGAATATCTGCCAACCATGTCCACCAAGGAAGAAGACAAGAGGAGGTGATGAACCATGGGCGTCGGGCTCCTTGTCATCCGACTTGCCATTGGCCTCACGCTCGCCGCGCACGGCGCCCAGAAGCTGTTCGGCTGGTTCGGAGGTCACGACATCGAAGGGACCGGCGGCTTCTTCGAATCGCTCGGCTTCCATCCCGGCCGCGTCTATGCCGGCCTCGCCGGCTTCGCGGAGATGGCCGGCGGACTCGGCCTCGCCGTCGGGTTCGCCACGCCGATCGCCGCCATGGCCGCCTTCGCCGTCATGGTCGGTGCCATCAACGCCGTCCATCGGCCCAACGGCTTCTTCGCCCAGAACGGCGGCTACGAGTACCCCCTCGTCCTCGCCGGGATCGCCGCCGGCCTCGCGTTCACCGGGCCCGGCCGAGCATCGGTCGATCATGCCCTCGGCTGGCATCTCGCCAGCAACGGCTGGGGACTGTTCTGTATCGCCGCCGGACTCGTGACCGCGGCGGTACCAATGGCGATGCGGGCGTGGCGACCGAGCCACCACCGCCCGGGCCGACCCTCGCCGGCCGCGGCCTGAGCCGCGATTTCACATCAGCGACCTATGCAAAGGAGGTGAATCTGATGGCCCTTCCTGTTCGACGCAACGGCGACGCGATGACCCAGTGGGATCCCTTCTCGGAGATCGAACGGCTCAACCGGCAACTCCAGAGCTATATCGACTCCTGGAAGGCGTTCCCGTCCCTCATCGGTGGTGACGCCTTCACCCCGCTCGCCGATGTGGAGGAAACCGACGACGCCTACCACGTCGAGATCGAGCTGCCCGGCGTGAAGAAGCACGACGTCGACATCGAGATCGGCGGCCGGCGCCTGACCGTGAGCGGCGAGCGCACGGAGAAGGAGCGCGTCGGGATCCTCCGCCGCCGCACCCGCAGCGTCGGCCGCTTCTACTACGAAGTGGTCCTCCCCGGCGAGGTCGACGAGGACGGCATTCGCGCCAATCTCAACGAAGGCATCCTGACGGTCACCGTACCGAAGGCCGCCAGCGAACGCCCTCGCCGCATCGAGATCACGTGACGTCCGCGACCCGGCTGGTGGCCGTCGGAGTGGATCGTGTCTGCCACTTCGGCGGCCACCACCGCGTCGGGCGATGCTCGCCGTCGATGGAAACTCCGGTCAGCGCTCGGTCGGGGTGAGCCGGTTGCGCCGATGCATCGGGTCGAGCGCTGAAGCTTGTGTAAAAACCGCCCCAAATGGTTACAGTAGCTTACGAAATGTCCTCGTCTCGTTGGGGCACGGGGGCAAGAGCGGTTGGCATCCCGGGCCGCTCTCGATCGCTTTCCCTCTTCGAGGCGAGCCGTTGGGGAGCACCAGGAGGAAGGGCCACCATGTTGAAGCGATTGCTTGTATTGACCGCGGTCGCCTCATTGGCCGCGCCGTTCACCGCACCGGGTCCTGCGCTCGCGGACGGCGGTCACCACCGTCACGGCTATGACAACACGGCCTATCGGCACGGATACCACGAGGGCTACGAGCGCGGTTACCGGCGCGGCTATCGGGCCGGCGACCGCGACGACTACTACCGCTATCGGTACTCGTACTACCGGCCGTATCCGTATTGGTACGACGGTCCGCGCTGCGGCTACGGACCGGCCCCGGCCAACGTGGTCGTGGTGCGCTGCCACGCCTTCGCGCCACCGCGAGTCCGGATTCCCGTTAGCGCCTCGGCCGTCTGGTCGTTCGAGGACTACGGCGTGGCGCACACCGTCACCGCTGACAACGGGACGATCGACTCAGGCCCTCGCCGTTCCGGCGAGTTCCGACTCGTTTTCGACCACCCCGGAGAGTTCCGCTACCACTGCGCGCTTCACCCCTACATGGTCGGCACCGTCATCGTGGGCTGACGGCTGCATGGGGCGCGGGCCGATCGGCGACACCGAGCGTGCCCCCGGACTTGTGATGAATCGGCCGGTTGGGGACTTGACAACGAACGATCAATCGGGAATATGTTGAGTGTACGGCCCATAGTCAGATCAGGACGAGGTGTGTCCCATGCGAGCTGACTCTGGAGAGCGATCACCGCCTGTATGAACCGCCGCAGTACCCCCGGCGCCTGAAGACCCGCACGCCGCCGCTACCGAGAACGGTGCAGACGACCCGGCTTGCCGTGACCACCTGTCACGAAAGGAGATGTCTACTGGCGCTGAGCGCTTCTACGGCCAAGCCGATGCCGCCGATGTTCTCCCGACCGACGTGGTCCGGCTCGGCGTCTCAGAAGTCCGGGGCGACAATTGAGACCAGCGGGAGAACGGGGCCCAGCAGAGGGCCCCGTTCCCGCGTCCGGCTCAGGTGAGATACCGGCCACACTGCTCGTTCGTTAGGCGCCGCGGGACTGTGGGCGGCCCTGCCGCTTCGCCGGCGGGGGTTGATCGAGGTGGCGGTAGCGGTTGAAGGCGGTTTGAGGGCTCTCGTGGAGGGCGATGCCGATTCTGGCCCAGCTTGCGCCATGACGGCGGGCCTCGTAGACGAGCTGAGCAGCATCCGACTGAAGGCGGTCACCCACCTCCCTCGTGAACGCGAGCCGGTCCAAAACGACCTGGGCTTCCTCCTCAGCCGGCGCGGCCGGGTTGCGACCTCGACGGGACAGTTCAGGACGGCGACGGAGCAGCGCAGCACGCGCTCGGGCGGCGGCTTCGTCACTGACGAGGCGGCTGAAGTCCTCAACATCCATGGCATCAAAATCATAGATGGATTCCTTGATAGGGCGGCCGGCCATTCCAGTACGGGCTGCGATCTAAGAGCAGACCGGCGGTTGGTTGCCTGACTCACAGACTTGACGCTCCCTGCGGAGCGACGAGGTAAGCGTTGTCGCTTGTGCGACAACGAGAAACGCATCAAAGGTCTTGACATCGACAGTCTTATCAAATTATTTGATGGAGATGACTTGGAGGTCACCTTGCTCGCAGATCGTCCTGCCCTGCTCAGTTGGCTCGCCGTCCACGACCCGTTGGTCGTCGTCGCCCTGGACGACCCGGTGGTTGAGGCCGCTGGGCACGATCCGCGATCGACCTACGCCGAAACGTATTGGACCCCTTGCCTCGGGCCGACTGCGATCCTGCTGCTGCGCCGACTGGCCGGTTGGCTCGAGCGTTCGCCGGACGGCTTCCCACTGCCTCTGGGGCCGCTGGCGCGGGAGCTCGGGCTGGGCGACGCCACTGGCCGGAACTCGCCAGTGGTGCGCAGCCTCGCCAGGTTGGTTGAATTCTCCATGGCACAGGTTCGTGGCGAGACGTTCGCCATTCGCCGGGCGCTGCCGCCGCTCGCCCGCCGCCATGAGCTCCGCCTGCCGGGGCATCTGGCCGTCCGCCACCGCGCCGAGCCGCAGGTAACTGCGGTGCAGGAGCTCGTCAGTCTCGACACATCCGTGGTGATCGCAGGCGCCCGCTTCGGGGGAAGTGCTGGGCGCCCGCCTGGAGCGGATCGGGGCCGGTCGCTGGCCGGCCCCGATCCGTTCCACACGTCCCCGGACGGCCGGAGTGCCGCATGAACCCGATCAGGGTGACGCTGGCCGGGGCCCGGGGCGGTCACGGCACCACGACCGTTGCCACGGTGCTCGCCATCCTCGCCGCCCAGCATGGGCGGACGCAGCTGGCGTCAGGCGACGCCACGGCCCTGCTCGCCATTCCGGTGGAGCCGTCCCGCCATCTGCCGGTGTCGGTCACCGACTGCCTGACGGTCCCCCCCGCCGGTGCGCTCGAGACCAGCGAACCGACGATGACGATCATCGACGCCGGCCCGCTCCAGAGATGCGGCCGGGAGGCCGATCCGCTCTTCGTCGTGCTGCGAGGCCCCTGCTATCTCGGCCTGAGGCAGATCGTCACCCTGGCCGAGCGGCCGCCCGACGGCGTGATTCTGCTGTGCGAAGCGGGGCGAAGCCTCACCCGTCGAGATGTCGAGGACGTCGTCGGAGCTCCGGTGGTGGCCACCGTCGCTCAGCACGCGACGGTGGCCCGCACGATCGACGCCGGCCTGCTTCTCTCGCGAGCCTCGCGACTGCCGCAGTTCCGGGAACTCCGCCGCCTCGCCCGGGACCTGTTCGACCTTCCTGACCGTTACCCGGAGGAGGCGGCGGCGTGAAGACCGACCGGAGTCCGAACCGATTCGCGGCCGACGAGAGCTGTCACAGACTTCGACCCCCGGGCCGCCGCCCGCTCCCGATTCGGCGACCCTGCCCCGTGCGCCTCCCGACGCCGCCGCGAACCCGACGCCCTCCCGGCGACGACCCCCGAACCCGACGCCCGCGACCGGTCCCGCACTTCCCTGCCGAACCGTCCCCGACCGGCGCCCGACCACTCCCGCCGCCCCGTTCCCGATTCCCGACGAACGACACAGACTTGCACCTTGCGCAAGCGCAAGGTGCGGGCATGGCTCGCGAGCTGCGGAATCGTCGTCGCCGGGCGTCGCTGCCCTGCTCGCCACGCCCGCCTGTTGGAGCTGATCCGACTTACTTCTCGCCCGCCCAGACGCCGGTCGCCTTTTCGAACGCCTTCAGGCCGCCCCGGTCGGCGGCGGCTTTCACGGCGCCGAAGACCGCACCCTCGAGGGCGGCGGCGGGAACGATCTCCTTCCAGCTCCGGTCGGGCTGTGTCGGCTTGGGCGCCTCGTCTTCGTTGGCGACCTTCTTCCACACCTGCTTGAACAAGGCGCCGGCGAGGAGCCCGCCGAGGACGCTGACGGCAAGGCCGAGCGGCCGATAGAGAAGTTTGGTCATCGACTTACCTCTTGATTCTCCACACGAGGAGGATGATGACGACGGCGGCGATGGCTCCCAGCACCGGCGGCTTCATCAGCGTCTGAACCGCGCCGGCGGCCTGCTCGGGTGCCGCCTCCACGGCCCGTTCCCGCAGGTCGACCACCTTGGCGGCGACTTCCTCCTGCTTCTCCTTGGCCTGCGCCTTGACGTCGTCAAGCTTCTCTTTGACCTGGGCCTTGACGTCGACCTTGGCGGCGAGCGACTCGACCGTCTTGCCGAGCTCTTCCCGGGTCTCTTGGATCTGCTCGCGCAGGGCCTCGGGCTCGTCGGGAAGCTCGTCGGGAACGCCGGGGACCCGATCGCTGGTTGGAGTGGTGGGTTCGGTGCTCATCGTCGGGCTCGTTCCTTGATCTCGGCGACGTCGGCTTGCACGCTCTCGATGGCGGCGTCGGGTTTCGGTGGTGTCGCCTGCGCTACCTGCTTCTTGCCGGAGAGGGCCATGACGCCGGCGATCAGGAACAAGGCGCCAGCGGTGATGAAGGCGGCGATCCAGGTCGCCAGCTCCTGGGCGATCAGCAGGATGATCCCGGCGACCGCCGCGCCGCCACCGTAGAGAGCGACGACGCCGGCGCCGCCGAAGAGTCCGGCGCCGATTCCGGCGCGCTTCCCCTTTTCCTTCAGCTCGGCTTGGGCCAGGCGCATCTCCTCGCGGACCAGCGCGGCCGTTTGCTGGGAGAGGCGCTGGACGAGATCGCCAACCGATTGGTCACGCATGTCGAGTTCGGGCATGTCGTGTTCCTTCCGAGATGTTCCGTCAGCTCCCGTGCTTCTACCCCGTCGTGGGTGGAAGGCAACGGCCCTGTCCGACGCCTCAGCTGGCCCTCCCGGTCGGGACCGGAGCGCCTCGGTTGGTTGGCCGGTCAATTCCCCGCTCGTGTTGCTCTCCCGGGACCGCCGTCCGGACGTCCTCGTCGGGAACCCGGTCCTCGACCTCGGCGTGCTGAGCCAGCGCCCGGCGGTCGGCTTCGGTGAGATCGTCCGGGTCGAGGCTCCGGGGCCAGAGCCGGCGCACCCGCACGACGTTCACTTCGGCGGCGAGGAGCACCACTTGGGCCTGCAGATACAGCCAGGAGAGCAGTCCGATGACGACGGCGAACGTGCCATAGGTCTGGGACGCTCCCTTCAGGTTGTGGGCGACGATCACGCCGCCGACAGCCTGGAATGCCGCCGACGCCACCCCTGCCACCACCGCGCCCGGGAAGACCGTCCCCCATCCAAGGTCCCGCTGGGTCAAAACCCGGAACGCCACCAGGAACACTCCGGTGTTCACGGCAGCCGAAAGCAGCGGCCCGGCGATGCGGCATCAGAGCAGCCCGATCGAATCAGCCGAGCTCGCGACGGTGGACGCGGCGGCCGTGGCGAACAGCCCGCCCCCGATCACCATCAGCATCACGAAGGACCGGGCCCGGCGGACGAAGAACTTCGGGTTGTCCTTGATCGGGACGTCCCACACCGAGTTCATGGCGTTCTGGGCGGCGTCGACCGCGGCCATACCCGCCCAGAGCGCGCCGCCGAGGCCGACGATGAGAGCGAACCCGTTGCCGCTGAGGCTGCCGACGTTGTCGTGGATCTGATTCCCTATGACCGGGAACTGCGCCAGCGCCGAATCGAGGATCCGCCGCTGCAATCCGACATCGCCTTTGAGGATGAATCCCAGGATCGTCACCAATGCCAGCAGGAGCGGGAACAGCGAGAAGAACGTGTAGTAGGAGATTAAGGCCGCCAAGTTTCCGGCCTGGTCCTCGCTGAACTTCTTGACCGTCCCGAGTGGGAAGCCCAGCCATGGGTGGGCCCGCTGGTAGCGGTCGATCTTGGTGACGATCCGCTTGGGTCCCTTCGCCTGCGAGCGGGGCGTGGGTTCCAGCTCATCCGAGGCCTGTTCGGGGTCGGCTGCGGGACCCGACCGTGACGGGACGCTTGCGTGGGTACGGTCTCCGTTCCTCTCGGGGGATCCACCGCCGCCGCCGGTTCGCGGCTGCTTGGTGCTCCTGAGTTTCTTGATCAAGGCGATGCTGGCAACGCCAGCCACGACCGCCTTCCCGACCCCCGCCTTGGCGTGACCTGCCACCCTGTGTCCTCCGCCGGCTCACTCGTTCGGATCTGGTCCTACCCGCTTCCGAAGCGCCGGGAACGCCTCCGGGAGGCCGGCCATCGGAACCGTCGGGGCTCTCCAGCTCGAGAGTGGGCCCGCGCGGCGCGGCTTGGAGGCCCTCGCCCCTCGGTGGATTCGCCCTATTGGCCGGGGAGGCTGCCATGGGCGTCCACCGGCGGCTCGTGGCCTGACATGGCCTTGGCCAGACGCTGGGCCGACTCTGCGCGTCGCAGCGTCTGCCGCCGCTCGAGTTCGGCGGTGTGCGCGTCAATGAAGTTCTGCCTGTCTGCACGAGCGCGGCGGAGGTGTTCGATTCTTGATTCGATGCCAGCCAGCCGTTGGTCGATGGCTTCGAGACCTGGCGTGGGCCCTGCGCCAGCGCCGGCGATGCCATCCGGTGAGCCAAATGTGCGTCGGCGGGCGAGGAGCTGATCCCGTTCTCCGATGGCGGCGGCGAGTGCGTCGTCAACCGGAGCGGGCGCTCGGGCGAGCATCTCGTCGAGCGCTCGGCGCTCCCGACGGACGTGTTCGGGATCCATGTCGTCGACGCTCGAGCGCCAGTGGCGGAGACCGGCGTCGAGGTCGTGGGCCATCGCCTGCGCACTGCGCTGTTCCAGGGCGGCGGTGATTGCCGCCAGCCCCGTCTCGACGAGTTCCTCCGGTCCGTGGACCAGGTCGTGGTCGCTGTGCTCCTGTTTCCCTTCGACGAGGTAGATGCGGGTCTCCTCGACTGCCCGGGTCAGGCCGACGTAGCCCTCTTCGAAGCGGGAGGCGTCGGTCGGGTGGTACTTCGTGCGCCGTTGGTCGAGGCCTTGGGCAAGGAAGTTGGTCTGGGCATAGGCGTGTTCGAGCTTGCCCCGCTCCACGTACTGCGCCGGGAGCCGGACCCTGCCTTCTTTCTGGAAGTCGACCGTCACGGTGCCGGCTTGCGGGTCGATATCCGTCACGACGCCCCAGCTTCCGTTCTTGACGAAGGCTCGCCGGCCGGGGGCGCGGAGGCGCCGGTCGTTCTCCCGGGCGACCACGTCGTCGCCGGCGCAGAACTCCGTGCCGCCGATGTGGAGGGCGGGTCCGGTCAGCGTCCCGTCCGCCTTGAGGAGAGCGCGGGCCCGCATGTTGAGTCGTCGCCGCATGGCGTTCGGGCCGGCGATCATCGGGGCATGGATGCCGGCTTGGCGGTCGGCGTACCAGTCGGCCACCATGGCGTCGAGCGACGCCGATAGGGTGGGCGAGCGGACGATCTTGCCCGCGGCGTCGTAGCGGGCGAGCGCTTCCGCGATGCGGCCGTCCCGATAGTCGGCGACGGCCGCCCGTTCCTCGAGGTCCTGCTGGCGGCGGTTCGAGGTGAGGGTCGGGACCGTGTCGCCGCGCTCGGCCACGATGGACCGAAAGGCGCCGCCCACGTCGACTGACGACAGCTGGTCAGGGTCGCCGACCAGGACGAGCCTTCCGGCGGCTCGAGCGAGGTGGGAGCCGAGGCGGAACAGATCGCGGGTGCCGACCGTGGATGCCTCGTCGACGATGCAGACGGTACCCGGGGCGAATCCTCCTTCGGCCGGGTCATCGAGGTCGACCAGGAGACGGGCGATGGTGTCGCAGGGCCGGCCGGTCAAGAGTTCCAGGGCCGTCACTTCTTCCAGGCGAGCGGCGGCGGTGGCGCTGACGGAGCAGCCGACGACCGGGAGCCCCGAGGCGACGAACGCCTCGACGCACGCCCCGAGGGCGGTCGTCTTGCCGGAGCCAGCGCGGCCGACGACCGCCTCGATCCAGTCTGTCCCGCCGCACACCGCCCGGACGACCGCGGCCTGTTCGGTGCTGAGGTATGGCCGGGCGCGCAGCGCTCCGTCTGTGGCGGTCGCCGTCGCGGTCGGGCTCGGACCGCCGAACCCCTCCCTCGCCCAGCGCAGCACCGTCGCCTCTTGCTGGACGAGGTTCGGCGTGGTCCATCGCACCTCTCCGAGAACCGGTGTGGTGGTTCCGTGGGCGTCGGTGACGATGAACCCTGAGCGGCCGGTTGGCGCGTCGACGAGCGGGACGGCGAGCGGGGAGGCCAAAAACCGGTCGGCGAGACGGCCGAGGGTGTCGGCGTCGGCGTCAGCGACCAGGGCGGCGCCGAGCGCCTCCAGCACATTGCCCCGAGTGAAGCTGGCCGTCCGTTCGGTGAGACCGTGAGGTCCGGCGAGCTGGTGGAACACGGCGTCGAGGCGCTCGGAGGTCACAGGCCGCGGGGCGGTCTGCCCCAGGCATGACGTGGCGATGGTGGCCGGGTCGAAGCCGTCGGCGGCCGCCTCGGCCTGCCACCGCCGCCGCAGCGTGCCAGGATCAACGGAGTGGTCTTTGGCTTGGCGGGTGGCGAGGGTCGCCGCCTGGTGGGCTCGGGCCGAGGAGAGGCCGGCTTCGTTGACCATCTCCTCGATCTCTTCGCGGCGCTTGCTGAAAAGCTCGATGACCCGACGCGGGACGCCGGTGATGTCGGCGTATCCGTTGACGACGGGTTCCCACGCCACGCCGAGGTCGCGGCTGAGGACGTGGCGAAGGTGCGCCTGGTACACGGCTCCGGCGGCTCGGCCGTGGTCGAAGAGGCCGCGGCCGTCGAGTGTCCGCCAGTCGCCTCGCACGGTGCGGGTCATGTTGGCGATGACGACATGGCTATGGAGGAGCGGGTCGCCAGCTCGGCTGGTGCGGTGGTCGAAGGCGGCGGCGATCACGCCGTCGGTGGCGGTTCGTCGCCGCCGCGACCGGGCGCTGACGGCGTGTGATTCGAGGAACCGCACCGTCTGGTCGACCGCGTCGTGATGGGCTCGCCGGACCGTCTCACGGACGTCGTCGGAACCGAGGGCCCAGAGGAGGCTGACGCTCTTCGGTGGGCGGAGGACGACGTCGTAGCCCGGTCGGGCCTTGGCCGCCGGCCGTCGTTCGTTGAGGAACCGCTCGACTTCGGTCGGTGCGACGCTCCACGTTTCCCGGCGGTCCGGGCCGGTGCGGACCTTGCGGCCGAGGAGGTATTGCTTCGGCCAGGAAGTCGGACGGCCGCCTTCGGCGGCCTCGACGGCGAGCTGGTGGTTCATGCGCTCGCCGGCGGCGAGGAGCTGACGCACGCGCTGCTCCGAGACGCCGAGGCGACAGGCGACCTGCATCGTGTCGAGCGACGCTCCCCTGGCGGGAGATCCGCCAGCTGGCTGGGTTCGACGGGCCGCGGCCCGGGCGGCTGACCCTTGGGCGGTGGTGAGGTACTGACCGGTGAAGGGGTCCTGGCCGTCGAGCACCCGCCGGAAGTGGAGGGGATCGACCGTGCCTGACAATCCGATCTGCTCCGCCAGCGACCCCACCCAGCGACCGGGTGCTTCGCCCTCGCCGAGGTAGTACTGGTCGGCGCTCTTCGCCACCTTGCCGGTGTAGTAGTCGGCGGCGCCGGCGCCGAGCCGGCCGATGTTGAGCATCTACGGAGCGCGGCGCCCCGACGGCGGCCCTTCGTGCCACCCGGGGGACGCCTGCAATCCACGCCAGGCGCGGATGTCCAGCCCCCGGGGCCAGGGCGGCTCGGCCTTCCGGTCGGCGGCGAGTCGGTGCGCCACTTCGAGGGGGAGGCCGGCCCATGGCGCCAGTCGGCGGGCGAGCTCTTCGGGATAGACGACTTCGGCGTAGAGCGCCTCGCCGATCCAGACGATCGGCTCCTCGGGATACGCCGCCCCGTAGTCGTAGATCTGAGCGAAGAACGTGGCGGCGGGCGGGTCCCACCCGACGACGCACGTCTGGTTCGGAAGATGGCAGGGAATCTGGTAGCGGCTCATCAGGCAACCTCCGCTCCTCGGGCCGGACGGGCGTCGGGGAGACGGGCTCCCGAGGGTCGGCAGGCGTCCTGGGCGGCACGTTGGACAACAGCGAGCAGCCAGGGGTCGCAGTCGGCCGCCGGGCCGGAGCCGGCTGGAAGGCGGGGGTGGCGGGCCCCCGCGACGAGGCCAGACGCAATGGTACGCCGAGCTTCTCGTTGTGTGAGACCAATTTGGGCCGCGGCGGCGAGCAGATGGGCCTCGACGGTGGCGGCGTCGAGCGCGTCGCCGCCGACGAGCTGGCCGAGCGCAAAGGCAGCCCGGTTCAACGTGTCATTGCGCCGGCCGACAGGGGCCGCCTTGACGCGACCGGCTTCGCTGTCGAGCGCGGCGGCCGCCCACGCTCCGATCCGGTCTGCGGGCAGGTCGGGCCCGGGCGCCGGGAAGCGTGGCACTGCTCTCGGACGAATCTGCTCGAGCATCCATCCCGGGACGCCCGGGAGGGCGGCCCCGGCCGTGATCCACCGGTAGGTTGCACCGCTGTGGTGGCGGCTGGGCGGGGCGATGACGTACCCGCCGTCGCCTCGGACGTCGATGCCGGGACCGAGGCGGCGCCCGTTGTCGTTGCCGATCCGGATTCCGGGGTGCGCCAGGTAGAGGTGGAGGCCGCCGGAGCCCGTACGGACGGTGACGTCGGCAGGAAGGGCACCGTGGCGGTCGGTGAGGTGTCGCAGTGTCCTATCGCCGCCGTGGGGCGGGTCGACGTCGATGACGACGAGACCGCTCACCGCCCCGGTTCGCACGGCGATGTTGGCGGTGGGCCACCGTGTCCACCAGCGGGTGATGACGCCGGGATCCGTGGTGGCGGCTCGAAGTCCCCCGGGCACCCGGGGATGCTTTCCGGGCGACGAACATCCGACCGCCGGGCAGGAACAGGGTCGACCGTCACGCCCCACGGTGTGGCAGGGAAAGACCGGCCAGCCTCGAGCGGCGTAGGCCAGGGCGGCGTCGACCGGGGCGGCGGTGTCGGCGATCACGGCAGCGTCAGCTCAGCGCCACGGCCGGTCCGGCGGATCTCTGCTTGGGCCGTCCGCTCAGCACTGCGGCGGGGAAGGGTCAGGTCAGCGAGCAGGTCCTCCTCCCCCACGGCGTAGCCGTATTCGAGCGCGCCGGGTTGGAGGTCGGCCACGGTGAACCGGGCCCGCCCGGCGCAGGGGAAGTCGATCTCGACCCAGCGGCCCTTGCGGTCGACGCCACTGACGTCACCCACGTAGCCGGCTTCCAACGGTGGCGCGGGGGCGAAGGACGCGGCGCAGTCGCTCCAGTCCGGCCAGGGCAGACCGGCTGGGCCGGCCACGACCCGGTCACCCACCTGAAGTTCGAGGCCGCCGGCGATGACGGCCGGTCCGGAGAGCCGGCCAGCCCGGCGCAACTCCTGGCGGGCCAGGTGGTTCAGCCGCTGGACGTCGTCGTCGGAGGCACCGGTGAGGACCGCTTCGTCGTCGCTGTCCCAGGCGGCTTCCCATCCCGCCAGCGTCGTGGTCGGCTGGAAGCCGGTGACGAGGCGTTCGGTGGCGGCGGCCGATCCGGACACCGACGGCACCGCGGGAAACCGGGCGGGAGCCTGCCGGGCGGCCCGCTCGACCTCTTTCCCCGTGGCGAATTCGGTTCCGCACCTCCCGCAGAGGACGGGCCCCTGGTCGAGCACCGACGCCGCCATGCGCAATCGACGGCCGCAACCGCAAGCGGCGCCCACGCCGTTGCGGGTGCGGGCGGCGGGCTCGTTGCCGTGCTCGGACGAGGCCGGCTCCCCCCGTTCCGGGTCCCGTCCTTGCCCGGAGCGCCGGCCGGTGTCGCGGTCGACGGTCCGGCTGAGCCGCATGGCCTGGGCCAGGCGTTCGATGGCGTCGCGGTGTTCCTCGGCGGCGCGGGTGGTCAGGCTGGTGCGGGCCCACCCGAGGCGCGGTGCCGTGGTGACGGCGAGGCCGAGTTGTTCGGCGGTGTCCCGGAACCGCGCGTTGTGGTAGCGGCCTTCCCGGGAGGTGTCCCGGACACCGAGGGCGGCGTTGAGGCCGTGGGCGGCCTCGTGGAGGAGGACCTCGAACACTTCCGTGGCCGGGAGGTGGAGTGCCTCGCCGGCCAGGAGCACTTCGCCTCGCGTGTCGCCGTCGGCGAGCCACCGTCCGCCCCACCAGTGGCCGAGCTTGACGAGACGGCCCCGTTCGACGCCGGACCCGAGGACGATGACGGCGTCGGGAACTCCGGGGTGGCGGCTCTGGATCTCGTCCCAGGCCGACTCGCAGGCGGCGACGAGGGCGCTGGCTCGGGCGGCGTCCTGTTCCGGGACGTCGAGGCGGTGGCGCTGGACCCACCCGGCGACCTCGGAGGCGGGAAGAGTGAACCGGTCGGCCGGCAGGCCGGCGACGACGTCGCCGGCGAACCGTTCGATCTGCCAGCGGGCCGCGGGACCGCCGAGCTCCTCGGTGAGGAGTACCTGGGCGAGCCACGCCCGTCCGGCAGGTGTCGACCACCCAGGGAGGTCGGGCCGGCCCCACTGGATCGGTGCTGCTGCCAAGTCGGCGAGGCTGAGCCGGACTTCACCGTTGGCGATCTGTCCGATGTAGATACGCATGCATCCCTCCCCAGTCGGGATCGTCGGAGCAGGCCTGCGGCCCGGCCCGGCGGCGCAGCTCGGGGTCGGCGAACCACGGGCGGAGCCGGACGTGGACGGGCGGGAGTGAGCCGTAGACGAGGACGGCTTCGTTGTCGGGAATGCGGCGGACCATGTCGGCCGGCGCCGCGGGGCGATAGGCGGTGTGCTCGCTGAAGCTGCGGCGCCCGCCGGCCAGATCGACCGAGTACTGCCGTTCCAGCAACGCCTCGTCGCCGGTTAAGCGGGACACGTAGTCGAGCGTCTGGGTGTGGGCGATCCCGGTCCCGAACAGCTTGGCCCGGTGGTTGTTGAGGACGGTCTGGGCCCGGTCGCGGTACAGGGCGTCGAGCTGGGCCATGTCCTGCCACAGCGTGACCAGCGTGATGCCGTAGCTGCGGCCGGTGGAGGCGTAAGCGGGCAGGTCTCG
>Ga0070741_10012735_pt1 | contig 15094 bp, 13 predicted proteins | sample Coa_R1_4_FD_66440 | JGI IMG/M metagenome (GOLD analysis project Ga0070741, IMG submission 66440) | Surface soil microbial communities from Centralia Pennsylvania, which are recovering from an underground coalmine fire - Coalmine... | ecosystem: Environmental > Terrestrial > Soil > Unclassified ... | reverse complement strand
TCCTCGATGTAGCGCTGGATCGCCCGGCGCAGCGGGCGCGCGCCCATCGTCGGGTCCCAGCCCTTCTCGACGAGCAGGTCCTTCGCCTCCTCCGCCAGCTCGATCGTCACCTCGTACTCCGCCATCTGCACGCGCAGGCGGTTCATCATCAGGTCGACGATCTGGAGGATCTCGTCCTTCGTGAGCTTCGGGAAGACGATGATCTCGTCGATGCGGTTCAGGAGCTCCGGCCGGAAGACCTTCTTCAGGTCGCCCATCACGCGCGTCTTCATGTCGTCGTAGGAGAGCCCCTCCTCGTTCGACAGCGTGAAGCCGAGCGAGACGTTCTTCGAGATCGACGCCGAGCCGATGTTCGACGTCATGATCACGATCACGTTCCGGAAGTCGACGCGGCGGCCCTGCGAGTCGGTCAGCTTCCCGTCCTCCAGGATCTGCAGGAGGATGTTGAAGACGTCCGGGTGCGCCTTCTCGATCTCGTCGAACAGGACGACCGAGTACGGCTTGCGGCGCACCGCCTCCGTGAGCTGACCGCCCTCGTCGTAGCCGATGTAGCCGGGCGGCGATCCGACGAGCCGGGACACGGCGTGCTTCTCCATGTACTCCGACATGTCGATCTGGATCATCGCGTCCTCGTCGCCGAACAGGAACTCGGCGAGCGTGCGGGCGAGCTCGGTCTTCCCCACGCCCGACGGGCCGAGGAAGATGAACGAGCCGGTCGGCCGCTTCGGGTCCTTGATGCCGGCCCGCGCACGGCGGATCGACTTGGAGACGGCGACAATCGCCGCGTCCTGGCCGATCACCCGCTTGTGCAGCTCCTCCTCCATGCGGACGAGCCGCTGCGACTCCGCCTCGGTGAGCTTGAAGACCGGGATGCCCGTCCACATCGAGACGATGTCGGCGATCTCGTCCTCGCCGATCTCCGGCTGCTCGGTCTGCTCCTCCGAGCGCCACTGCTCCTCCAGCTCGCGCTTCTTCTGCGTGAGCTTGCGCTCCTTGTCGCGCAGCGAGGCCGCCTTCTCGAACTCCTGGTTCTCGATCGCGGCTTCCTTGTCCTTGCGGACCTTCTCGATCTCCTCCTCGAGCTCGCGGTAGCGCGGCGGCGCGGTCATCGTCTTGATGCGCATCCGCGACGCCGCCTCGTCGATCAGGTCGATCGCCTTGTCCGGGAGATGCCTGTCCTGGATGTAGCGGTCGGCGAGCGTGGCGGCCGCGGTGAGCGCGTCGTCGGTGATCTTGCAGCGGTGGTGCGCCTCGTAGCGGTCGCGCAGGCCGCGCAGGATCTCGACGGTGTCGCCGGTCGACGGCTCCTCGACGCGGATCTGCTGGAAGCGCCGTTCGAGCGCCGAGTCGCGCTCCAGGTACTTGCGGTACTCGTCGAGCGTGGTCGCGCCGATCGTCTGCAGCTCGCCGCGGGCGAGCGCAGGCTTGAGGATCGACGCGGCGTCGATCGCGCCCTCGGCGGCACCCGCGCCGACGAGATTGTGCAGCTCGTCGATGAACAGGATGATGTCGCCGCGCTGGGTGATCTCCTTCATCACCTTCTTCAGGCGCTCCTCGAACTCGCCGCGGTACTTCGACCCCGCCACGAGCGCGGCCAGGTCGAGGCTGTAGATCTGCTTGCCCTTGAGGATGTCCGGCACCTGGTTTCCCGCGATGCGCTGGGCGAGGCCCTCGACGACGGCGGTCTTGCCGACGCCCGGCTCGCCGATCAGCACCGGGTTGTTCTTGGTGCGCCGCGAGAGGATCTGCATGATCCGCTCGATCTCGTTCTGGCGGCCGACGACCGGGTCGAGCTTCCCCTCGGTCGCGAGCTTCGTGAAGTTGCGCCCGAACTGGTCGAGCAGCTTCGAGCTCTTGCCCTTCTCGCCGGCGCCCTGGGCGCCGGCGCCGCCCTGGCGGCGGCCGGGGCCGGACAGCATGCGGATGATCTCGTTGCGGATCTTCTCCGCGTCGGCGTCGAAGTCGAGCAGGATGCGGGCGGCGACGCCCTCGTTCTCGCGGACGAGCCCGAGCAGGATGTGCTCGGTGCCGATGTAGTTGTGGCCGAGCGACAGCGCCTCGCGCAGCGCCAGCTCGAGCACCTTCTTCGCCCGCGGCGTGAACGGGATCTGGCCGGTCGTGACCTCGTCCCCCTGGCCGACGATCCGCGCGACCTGCGCGCGGACCTCTTCGACGGTGATGTCGAGCGACTCGAGCACACGTGCGGCCAGCCCTTCTTCCTCGCGCAGAAGGCCGAGCAGGATGTGCTCGGTGCCGATGTAGTTGTGCTTGAGCGCGCGCGCCTCGTCCTGCGCGAGTACGACGACCTGACGAGCCCGCTCGGTGAACCGTTCGAACACCCTGTTACCTCACTTCCCGCCCTTCCCGGCGAGACGAACGATGGCTTTTGCCGAGAGGCCATCGTACTCCCCGTGGTGGGGGTGTCGCGCCGGCGTCCTCGGATAGTCGGCACGAAGGGCCCGGGAATGAAGCCCTTTCGTTACGACTTCGGGCGCTGGGCCGGGAAGAGGATCACGTCGCGGATCGAGTCCTTGCCGGCCAGGACCATTGTCAGCCGGTCGATCCCGAGGCCGATCCCGCCGGTGGGCGGCATGCCGTAGGAGAGCGCCTCGACGTAGTCGGGGTCGCCCTGCTCGGCCTCCACGTTGCCGCCGGCCCCCTCCTCGCGCTGCCGGGCGAACCGCTCGGCCTGCTCCTCGGCGTCGTTCAGCTCGCTGAACGCGTTTCCGAGCTCCATGCCGCCGACGTAGTACTCGAACCGCTCCACGACCCGCGGGTCGCCGTCGGTCGTGCGGGCGAACGGCGAGAGCTCGATCGGGTAGTCGTAGAGGATCGTCGGCTCGACGAGGCGCGGCTCGATGTAGGCGGTGACCGCCTTGTCCACGAGCTGCGCCCAGGTGCGGTCGCGCGACACGTCGACGCCGCGCTCCTCGAGCCGCCGCTTCAGCTCGTCGTAGTCGGGCGTCCAGAGCTCGAGCGCCTGCAGCTCGTCGACCAGGCGGATGCGCTTCCACGGCGCCTTCACGTCGAGCTCGTGCCCGCGGAACGTCACCTTCGTCGTCCCGAGCGCCTCCCGCGCCACGTACTCGACGAGCGCCTCCATGCGCGCCATCGTGTCCCGGTAGTCGGCGTACGCCTCGTACCACTCGAGCATCGTGAACTCCGGGTTGTTCTTGTAGGTGACGCCTTCGTTGCGGAAGTCCTTGCCGAGCTCGTAGACCTTCTCGAGCCCGCCGACGATCAGCCGCTTGAGGTAGAGCTCGGTGGCGATGCGCAGGTAGAGGTCGGTTCCGAGCTCCCGGTGGTGGGTGACGAACGGCTCGGCGAACGCGCCGCCGTAGCGCGGCTGCAGCACGGGCGTCTCGACCTCGACGAACCCCTCCGAGTCGAGGTAGCGGCGGATCGCCGACACGATCCGCGCCCGCAGCAGGAAGTCGGCGCGGACCTCCTCGTTCATCAGCAGGTCGAGGTAGCGCTTCCGGTAGCGCTGCTCGATGTCGGTGAGGCCGTGGAAGGTGTCGGGGAGGGGCGTGCGGATGCGCGAGAGCAGCACGAGCTCGTCGACGACGAGGGACGGCTCGCCGCGGCGGCTCTTCGCCGCCTTGCCGATCGCGCCGACGACGTCGCCGAGGTGGACGTCCACCTCGCCCGTGCGGGCGGCGGGGCAGAGGAGCTGGATGCGGCCGCTCCGGTCGACGAGGTCGAGGAAGACGAGCTTGCCGAGGTCGCGGCGGGCGAGCACGCGGCCGGCGAGGCGGCGCGTCTCGGCTCCCTCCTGCCCCGCCTCGAGCTCCATCGCCTCGGCGCGGACGGCGGCGACCTCGTCGCGGTCGGGGAACCTCTTCGGGGCGCTCACGGATGGGCCACCATAGCCCAGGCGTGCGGGCCGTCCTCCGGGGTCGCGCCCTCCAGGACGACCTCGAACCCGTGCCGTCGGTAGAAGGAGATGTTCCGCTCGGTGTTCGTCAGGAGCACCGCCGGGACGCCGGCCTGGCGGGCGGCGCGGAGGCCCGGCCGCAGCAGCTCGCCGCCGATCCCCTCGCGCTGGCGGCTCGGCTCGACGCCGATGCCGGCGAGGTACCAGTGCGGCCCGGCCGCCGCCTGCGCGCGCATCACCTCGACGGCGCGGCCGTAGGCGAGGAACGGCATGGTCGTGGCGCCGAGCCGCAGGGGCGTCAGCGCGAGCGCGCGGAGCGTCGGCGCGACGCGCACCGCGGGCCGGCCCGGCGGCAGCCAGCGCGCGGCGCCGACGATCGGCTCCTCCGCGCCCCAGACGTCGGCCGTCGACATCTCGAAGCCGAGGCGGAAGAGCCACGGCATCACGTCCCGGCGCCGGTCGGGGTCGGGGAAGAGCCACGACCAGGCCGGGTCGTCCTGGAACGCGCGCGCGAGCACGGCGCTCGCCTCGCCGTAGCGCGAGCGGTCGAGGCGGACGACGTTCATCTCGCGGCGACCCTAACGGGCGCCGCGCCGGCCGGGAGGCGTCAGGCCGCCTTGATCTCCATGATCTTGAACTTCAGGGCGCCCCGCGGGGCGGCGACCTCGACGACCTCGCCCTTCTTGCGGCCCATGATCGCCTTGCCGACCGGCGACTCGTTCGAGAGCTTGTTCTCGGCGGGGTTCGCCTCGGCGGAGCCGACGATGTGGTACTCGAACGTCTTTCCCTGCTGCATGTCGCGCAGGCGGACGTGCGAGCCGATCGAGACGGCGTCCTTCGAGATCTCCTTCTTCGTGATCACCCGGGCCGAGAGGAGGCGCTCCTCGAGCTGCGCGATCTTGTGCTCGAGCATCGCCTGCTCGTTCTTCGCGTCGTCGTACTCGGCGTTCTCCGCGATGTCGCCGAACTCGCGGGCGACGCGAATCCGCTCGGCGACCTCGCGCCGCTTCTCGTTCCGCAGGACGTCGATCTCCTGCTGGAGCTTCTTGAATCCCTCGGGTGTGAGGATGACTTCCTTCACCGAGCCTCCTGGCTGCCGCCCTCCGAAAACGGGCGGGAATGGTAGCGACGCCGTCAAGTTGGACGCAAGCGGCACCGGGCTACCATTTACGAAGCGTGAACATCGATCTGGGCGAGCACTGGTTCCTGGGCGGGGTGGAGATCCCCGGCCGGCTCGTCCTCGCCCCGATGGCGGGGGTCAGCGTGCAGGCATTTCGCCGCCAGGGCCGCCGCCACGGGGCGGCGCTCGTCTGCTCGGAGATGGTGTCGGTGGCGGGGATCCGGCATCGGAACGAGCGGACGCTCGGCTACCTGCGGGTCGGCCGCGACGAGCATCCGCTCGCGATCCAGATCTTCGGCTCCGACCCGGGGGCGATGGCGGAGGCGGCCCGGATGGTCGAGGCGGCCGGGGCCGACGTCGTCGACGTGAACTTCGGCTGCCCGGTGAAGAAGGTGACGAAGACCGGCGCGGGCGCCTCGCTGCTCGACGACCCGCGGCAGGCCTGCCGGCTCGTGGAGGCGGTCGCCTCGGCGACCTCGCTCCCCGTCTCGGTGAAGATGCGGCGCGGAGTCGAGAACGGGTCGAGGACCTGCCTCGCCGTCGGGCCGCAGCTCGCCGCCGCCGGCGCCGCGTCGCTGACGCTTCATCCGCGCTCGGCGAAGCAGATGTACACCGGCGCCGCGGACCACGCGCTCACCGCCGAGCTCGTCGCGCTGGTCGACGTGCCGGTGGTCGCCTCGGGCGACATCACCTCGCGCGCGAAGGCGCAGTCGGTGCTCGCCACGACCGGCGCCGCCGCGGTCATGGTCGGTCGCGCCGCCCAGGGGAACCCGTGGGTGCTGCGCGAGATGCTGGGCGACGACCGCGAGCCGACGCGGGAGGAGGTCGTCGCGGAGCTGCTCCTCTTCATGCGCGAGACGGTGCGCGAGCTCGGCGAGCAGCGCGCCGCCGGCTTCCTGAAGAAGTTCTACGGCTGGTACCTCGGCCGCGGCCGCTTCCCGCGGCCGTTCAAGCAGGAGCTCGTCGTCATGAAGACGGTGCGCGAGGTCGAGGCGGCGCTGCTCGCCGCCGCGCCGGGCGCGCGCTTCGTGCTCGAGCGGCTCCTCTCCGAGCTGCCCGATCCGGCCGACGAGATCCTGCTCGACTCGCTGCCGATCTCGGTCTACGGCGGCGGGTAGGCCGCGCCGTCACCTCGCCGGCGCGTCGCCCAGGCTCGCGAGCCAGGCGTCCTCGGCCGCGTAGTCGAAGCCGCCCTCGAAGTCGCCGCCGTCGATCTCGGCGAGCCCCGAGGCGAGCCAGTCGAGCTCGCGGGCGATCGTGGCGGCGAAGTCGCCGGCCGGCTCCCAGCCGAGCGCGAGCGCGGCGCTCGTGTCGAGGACGATGCCCGGGCGCCGATCCCACGGGTGGCGGCCGAGGTGCGGCGGGGCGTCGTCGCCGAGCGGGATCTCCCGCCACGCGTGGCCGAAGTGCGCCGCGACCGCGCGGGCGATCGCGAGCCCGTTCGGCGCGTCGGGGTCGGCGCTGTTCAGGATCCGGCGCCCGGGACGGGCGGCGCAGGCCTCGATCAGCGACGCGAGGTTCGCCGCCGCGGTGGGATGGTCGACCCCCTCGCCGCGGCCCGCGAGCAGCACGACCGGCCGCCCGTCGCGGACGCGCTTGACGAAGTGCCACGAGCGGGGCGGCCGGGCGCCGTCGCCGTGGATCTTCGACGGCCGCAGCACGCTCACCGGCGCGCCGCTGTCGAGCAGCACGCGCTCGGCCGCCACCTTGTTCGGGCCGTAGCCCTCCCGCGAGAGGTGGTTCGTCCGCCCGGGCGGCAGGGTCGGCTGCTGCTCGCCGACCGGCCCGTCGAAGCGGGGCGGCTCGTCCGAGTTGGAGTGGTTGCCGCGTGCGTCGACGTAGACCGCCTTGCTGGAGATCAGCACCGTCGAGGAGGCGTCGCGGGCGAGCGGGACGACGAGCTCGGCGTCGGCGGCCGTGAAGCAGATGCAGTCGACGAGCAGGTCGGCGCCGCCGCCGTAGGCGGCTTCGAGCGCGTGCCGGTCGTGGCGGTCGGCGGCGACGAAGCGGCCTCCGGCCGCGGCGACGTCGGCGGGCAGGCGGGCGGGGTCGCGGCCGGTCAGGTCGACCTGCCAGCCGCCGGCGAGGAGTCGCCGCGCCGCCGCGCGGCCGACGAGCCCGGTGCCGCCCAGGATCAGCGCGCGGGGCATCGCCCCGCTACTGCGCGCTCGACCGCTCCCACACGAGCCGCAGCCCGTGCAGGGTCAGCTCCGGGTCGACCGCGGTGATCGTCCGGGAGTGAGGCGCGATCAGGTCGGCGAGGCCGCCCGTGGCGACCACCGGCGCGCCGTCCGCCCCGAGCTCCGCGACGATGCGGTCGACGATCGCGTCCACCTGCCCGGCGAAGCCGTAGACGAGGCCGGACTGGAGCGCGGCGGTCGTCGTCTGCGAGATGACGCGCTCCGGCGCCTCGAACGGGACGCGCGGCAGCCGCGCCGCACGCGCGAACAGCGCGTCCATCGAGACCTCGACGCCCGGGGCGAGCACACCGCCCGCGAACTCGCCGGCGGCGTTGACGACGTCGAAGTTCGTCGAGGTGCCGAAGTCGACGACGACGCACGGCGCACCGTGGCGGACGCGCGCCGCGACCGCGTTCGCGATCCGGTCCGGCCCCACCTCGCGCGGGTCGTCGTAGCGGATCGGGACGCCCGTCGGCACGCCCGGGCCGAGGACGAGCAGCGAGGTGCCCGCCCAGCGCTCCGCGAACTGCTCGTACTCGCGCACGAGCGGCGGCACCGACGAGCAGAGCACGATCCCGTCGAGCGCGTCGAGCTCGACGAACGAACGCAGGAGGACGGCGAGCTCGTCGCCTGTGTGAGTGCGGTCGGTCCCGACGCGGAACTGCTCGGTGAGCCGGTCGCCGGCGAACAGCCCGAAGACCGTCTGGGTGTTCCCGACGTCGATCGCCAGCAGCAACGCCGGCTACAGGTCTTCGATCTCGGAGCGCCCCTCGCCGATCTTCTTGGCGAGCGCCTCGGCGGTGAGGATCGGCTCGTCGCCCTCGCCGCGCAGCTCCTCGATCGTCACGTCGCTCGAGGTGTACACCTGGGCGCGCGGAATCATGCGGGTCGGGCGGTTCTTGTCCCACACCCACACGTCCTCCATCTTCAGGTGGAAGAACGGGTAGTTCGGCTGCGGCACGTACTGGACGTCGAGCTTGTTGCAGAGGTAGGTGGCGTCCTGGGTGAGGACGCAGTAGCGGAAGAGCCCGAAGACGGCGCCGTACTCTTTCTTCAGGCGCAGCTCGGCTTCGGCCTCGAACTCGTCGAGCTCGTCGAGGTGGCTCACGAGCCGGATTGTAGCCCTGCGAGGAGCGCCGACACCCTCCCCCGTCCGGGCACGTCCAGGTCCGGCGCCAGCTCGGCCAGCGGCTCCAGCACGAACAGGCGCTCGTGCAGGAACGGGTGCGGGACGACGAGGCCCGGCTCGTCGAGCTCCGCCCCGCCGAAGAGGAGCAGGTCGAGGTCGATCGTCCGCGGCCCCCAGCGCGGGCCGACCCGCTCGCGGCCGAGGCGCCGCTCGACGTCGAGCAGCAGGTCGAGGAACCGGCGCGCGCCGCACGGCGTCTCGACCTCGGCGACCGCGTTCAGGAACGGCGGCTGGTCGGCGAGCCCCCACGGCTCGGTTTCGACGATCGTCGACAGCCGCCGCGCGCCGATCAGCCCGGCGGCGTCCCGGATCAGCGCCTCCCGGTCGCCGAGGTTCGAGCCGAGGCCGACGTAGGCGAGCGTCACGGCCGTACGACGGTGACCGCCGACCATTCGACGGGCAGCCCGGCGGGGCGCTTCCGCACGCGCACCGACAGGCGCTCCGGCGTGAAGCGGCGCTGCAGCTCGTCGGCGACGGCGGCGGCGAGCGCCTCCAGCAGGTCGTAGCGGTGCGCGTCGCTCACCTCGCGGACGGCCGCCGCGACCTTCGTGTAGTCGACCGCCGCGGCGAGGTCGTCGTCGGCGCCGCGCTCGCCGACCTCCAGCTCGAGGTCGAACCAGAAGAACTGCCCGGACGCCTGCTCCTCCGGGTAGGCGCCGTGACGGCCGAACAGCTCGAGCCCGTGCAGCTGCACGATCACCCGGCGAGCGCCCTCGCGACGGCGAGCGCCTCGACGTGCTCGCGCACGTCGTGGACGCGGAGGATCGCCGCGCCGCGCTCGAACGCGGCCACGGCCGCCCCGACCGACGCCGCCGTCGAGCCGGTCCGCGCGGCCGGGTCGCCGGTGAGCTTCCCGAGCGTGCTCTTGCGGGAGAGGCCGACGAGCAGCGGGCGGCCGAGCTCGGCGAGCTCGTCGAGCCGGCGGACGAGCTCGAGGTTGTGCTCGACCGTCTTGCCGAAGCCGATCCCCGGGTCGAGGCAGACGAGCTCCTCCCTGATCCCGGCGGCGACCGCGAACGCGAGCCGCTCCTCGAGGAAGCGCTTCACGTCGGAGACGACGTCGTCGTAGCGCGGGTCGACCTGCATCGTCCGCGGCTCGCCGAGCATGTGCATCAGGCAGAGGTAGCAGCCGGCGTCGGCCACCACCCCGGCGAGGCCGGGGTCGCCGCGCAGCGCCGTCACGTCGTTGACGAGCTCGGCGCCGAGCGCGAGCGCGCGCTCGGCGACCTCCGCCTTCGACGTGTCGATCGACACGGGCGCGCCGCGCAGCTCCTCGAGCACCGGCAGCACGCGCGCGAGCTCCTCCTCGGCGCTCACGCCCAGCGAGCCCGGGCGGGTCGACTCGCCGCCGACGTCGACGATCGCGGCGCCCTCGTCGAGCATCGCCTGCGCGGTCGCCGCCGCCGCCTCCGGCCGCAGGTTCACGCCGCCGTCGGAGAACGAATCCGGCGTCACGTTGACGACGCCCATCACGCTCGGCGCCGGGAAGCGCTCCTCGATCGGCGTGCGGGCGATTGACATCTTCGAATAATGGCTTGCATGGAGTCCGGTTGGCGCTATCTCGCCCGTATCGCCCGCCGGATCCGCTGGACGGTGATCGGGGCGGTCGGCGCCGGGCTCGCCTGGCAGGCGGCCGCGATCGCCTCGCCGCTCCTCGTCCGCAAGGCGATCGACGCCGGAGTCGTCCACGGAGGCCGCGCCGCGCTCTGGTGGGCGTGCGGCGGCGTCGTCGCGCTCGGCACGGTCGAGGCGGCCGCCGGCGGGCTCCGCCACTACTTCGCGATCCGCAACCGGGCGCTCGCCGACGCGCAGGTCCGCGACTCGATCTTCCGCCGGGCGCTCGAGCTCGACGCCCGCTACCACGACCGCGTCGGCGCGGGCGACCTGATCTCGCGCGCCTCGAACGACGCCGAGCTCGTCGCGCGGGTCTTCGACTCGGCCGGCCACACGATCGCCTACGTGTTCACGCTCGTCGGCGTCTCCACGGTGCTGGCGGTCACCGACTGGCGGCTCGCGCTCGCGGTGCTCGCGCCGCTGCCGCTCGTGAGCATCGGCTTCGGGCGCTACTCGTTCCGCTACGCCGAGCGCACGCGCGTGAACCAGGAGCGGCTCGGCGAGCTGACCGAGCTCGTCGAGGAGAGCATCGCCGGCGTCCGCGTCGTGCAGGGGATCGGAGCCGGCGACGCGCTCCGCCGGCGCTTCCGCCGCAGCTCCGACGACGTCGTCCGCACCGCGCTCTCGGTCGCCGACGTCGACGCGGTGTTCCTGCCGGCGCTCGAGGCGCTGCCGCTGCTCGGCATCCTCGTCGTGCTCTGGTACGGCTCGCACCTCGCGCAGCGGGGCGAGATCACGGTCGGCACCTTCGCGCTCTTCAGCTTCTACCTCGTGCTGCTCGTCGCCCCGCTGCGGACGATCGGCCAGCGCGTCAGCACCGCGCAGCGCGGCGCGGCCGCCGCCGCGCGGGTCGTCGACGTGCTGCGCGCCGAGCCGGCCGTGGTCGAGCCGGCGAGCGCCCGGCCGTTCCCGGAGCGCGCAGACGTCCGCTTCGAGAACGTCCGCTTCTCCTACGGCGACGAGCAGCCCGTGCTCGACGGGCTGACGCTCGAGATCCCCGCCGGCACGTCGCTCGCGCTCGTCGGCGGCACCGGCTCGGGCAAGTCGACGGCGGCGGCGCTGCTCGCGCGCTTCTACGACCCGAACGCGGGCCGCGTCACGATCGGGGGCGTCGACCTGCGCGAGCTCGCGCTCGGCGACCTGCGCCGCAACGTCGGGCTCGTCTTCGAGGAGACGTTCCTGTTCGGCGACACGGTGCGCGGCAACGTCGGCTTCGCGCTGCCGGAGGCGGGCGAGGACGAGATCGAGCGCGCCGCCCGCCTCGCCGGCGCCGACGAGTTCGTCGAGCGGCTCCCGGACCGCTACGAGACGATGCTCGGCGAGCGCGGCTTCTCGCTCTCCGGCGGCCAGCGGCAGCGGATCGCGATCGCCCGCGCGATCCTCGCCGACCCGCAGGTGCTGATCCTCGACGACGCCACGTCGGCCGTCGACGCGGCCAAGGAGCACGAGATCCGCGCCGCGCTCGCACAGGTGATGCACGGACGGACGACGCTCGTGATCGCCCACCGGCCGGCCACCGTCGCGCTCGCCGACCGCGTCGCCGTCGTCGCCGAGGGGCGGATCGTCGAGCAGGGCACCCACGCCGAGCTGCTTGCGCGGTCCGCCGGCTACCGGCGCCTGCTCGCCCTCGCCGAGGAGGCGGCCGCGTGATCCGCGAGTCGATCGGGCCGATCCTGCGGCCGTACCGCCGGCCGCTCCTCCTCGCGGGCGCGGCGATGGTCGGGGCGACCGCGATCTCGCTGGCGGCGCCGCTGCTCGTCCGCGTCGCGATCGACCAGGGCATCCGCAGGCACCGGGCCGGGGTGATCGAGCTCGTCGCCGGCGTCTACGTGGCGCTCGTCGTGCTGCGGCCGGTGCTCGAGCGGGCGATCGTCCTGCTCAGCGCCCGCGCCGGCGAGCGCTTCCTGGGCGACCTCCGCGTCGCCGCGTTCGACAAGCTGCAGTCGCTCTCGCTCCCGTTCTACGAGACGACGCGCTCCGGCGTGCTCGTCTCGCGGCTCACCGCCGACGTGCAGACGCTGACCACGTTCACACGGCAGGTGCTCGTCGAGGTGGCGGGGTCGGTGCTCCTGCTCGCGACGTCGGTGGTGGTGCTGATCTGGCTCTCCCCGCTCCTCTCGCTGGTGCTGCTCGTGTCCATCCCGCCGCTCGCCTGGTCGTCGTTCCGCTACGGCAAGCGGTCGCGGCCGGCGTTCCTCGAGCTGCGCGACCGGGTGGCCGACACGATGAGCGCGCTGCAGGAGGGGCTGACGGGCGTGCGCGTCGTGCAGTCGTTCCGCCGCGAGGAGGACCGCTACGCCTCCTACCGCAGGCGCTCGCGCGAGCAGGTGTCCGCGTGGCGGCGGGTCTCGCTCGTCAACATCGGCTTCTTTCCGATGATCGCGTTCGCCCAGTCGCTCGCGCTCGCGGCGCTGCTCGTCGCCGGCGGCTACCTGCACCGCCACGGCCGCGTCTCCGTCGGGACGATCGTCGCGTTCGCGCTCTACCTGCTCTCGCTGTTCGACCCGATCGCCCGCCTCGGCGACTGGTACAGCGAGCTTCAGTCGGGCCGCGCCGCGCTGGCGAAGATCGCCGCGCTGCTCGAGACGCCGGTGACGGTGCGCGGCGGCGGCGCACGGCTGCCGGCGGGCGAGCTGCGCGCCGACGGGGTGAGCTTCGGCTATCCGGGCGCGGAGCGGCCGGCCGTCGCCGGGGTGACGCTCGCCGTCGCGCCCGGCGAGCACCTCGCGCTCGTCGGAGCGACGGGCGCCGGCAAGTCGACGCTCGCGAAGCTGCTCGTGCGCTTCTACGACCCGGACGAGGGGCGCGTGACGCTCGGCGGCGTCGATCTGCGCGACGCGTCGCTCGCCGAGCTGCGCCGGCGGATCGTGTTCGTGCCGCAGGAGGGCCACCTCTTCGCCGGGACGATCGCCGACAACGTCCGCCTCGCGCAGCCCGACGCGGGCGACGAGGAGGTGCGCGCGGCGCTGCGCGCGATCGGCGCGCTCGAGCGGTTCGAGGCGCTCCCCGGCGGCCTCGCGACGGACGTGCGCTCGCGCGGCGTGCGGCTCTCCTCCGGCGAGCGGCAGCTCGTCTCGCTCGCCCGGGCCGCGCTCGCCGACCCGGCGGTGATCGTGCTCGACGAGGCGACCTCCTCGCTTGACCCGCGCACCGAGGCGGACGTGGAGCGGGCGCTGCAGGCGCTCGCCAGCGGCCGCACGATGATCACGGTCGCGCACCGCCTCTCGACGGCCGAGCGCGCCGACCGCGTCGCGGTGATGGAGCAGGGCCGCCTCGTGGAGGCCGCGCCGCACGGCGAGCTCGTCGCGCACGGCGAGCGCTACGCGCGCCTCTGGGCGAGCTGGCAGGCCGGGCTCGCGGCTAGCGCGTGAAGCCGGCGATCAGCTCGGCCGTCTCGAGCGGCGCGTCGAGCTGCGGGGCATGGCCGACGCCGTCGAGCACCACCCAGTCGGCGTCCGGCAGCCACTCCTCGCGGTAGCGCGCGGCGGCCGCAGGCCACGGCAGGACGCGGTCGCGCGCGCCCCAGACGACCCGCACGGGGCAGTCGACCGCCTCCGCGTCGAGGCTCCAGCCCTCGCGCAGCGCGAGCTCCACCATCGGCGCGGCCGCGCAGCGCGCCGCGCCGACGAGCTGGTGGACGAGCAGCTCCGCGGGGATGTGCTCGTAGCTCTCGACGACGATCTCGGTCACCATCCTGCGGCCCTCCGGCGTCGCGACGAACGACTCGGCGTGCGGCGCCAGCGGGACGAGCGCCGCCTGCAGCTCGCGCTGGTGCTCCACCACCTCGACCCACGAGCGGTCGCCGGCCGCCCAGCCGCCGGCGGGCGCGAGCGCGACCACCGACTCGGCGCGGCCGCGCTCGGCGAGCCGCAGCGCGACGTAGCCGCCGAGCGAATGGCCGGCGATGTGGACGCGGTCGAAGCCGGCGTCGTCGAGCACGCCCTCGACGAGCGCGAGCAGCGCCTCCCCGTCCAGCTCCTCCGGCAGCCCCGCCCCGCCGGCGTGGCCGGGCAGCGTCGGCGCCAGCACCTCGTGCCGGCGCTCGAGCGCCGGCAGGACGAGCTCCCACGTGCGCCAGGTGTCGAGGAACCCGTGCAGCAGCAGAAGAGGCGGCCCCTCGCCGCCCCGGTGCGACGGCTCGAACCCGGTCAGCTTGCTTCGGGCTCGGGTGGCTGCATCGCCGCGCCGCCCGGCAGCGGGAACGGCCGCGGCTTCGGCAGCGGCCGCTTCTGCGGCTCGGCGGTCGGCGACGGCGGCGGCTCGTTCGGCTCCGGCGGGAACACGGCGTCCTCGCTCTCGCCGGCGAGCAGGCGCTCGAACTGGTCCTTGTCGATCGTCTCGCGCTCGATCAGGATCTGCGAGATCCGGTGCAGGTCGTCGATGTGCTCGCGCAGCACCTGGAGCGCGAGGTCGTGGCCCTCCTCGATGATGCGGCGGATCTCGTCGTCGATCTCGCGGGCGACCTCGTCGGAGTAGTCCGGCTCGGAGCCCATCTCGCGGCCGAGGAACGGCATGTCGTGGTTGCGGCCGAGGACGCGCGGGCCGAGCTTCTCGCTCATGCCGAAGCGCATGACCATCGCCTTCGCGGTCGACGTGACCTTCTCGATGTCGTTCGACGCGCCCGTGGTGATCTCGTTGAAGACGAGCTCCTCGGCGGCGCGGCCGCCCATCGTCATCGCGATCTGCTCGAGCAGCGCCTTGCGGGTCGTCAGGTAGCGGTCCTCGGTCGGCAGCGAGATCGTCAGGCCGAGCGCCTGCCCGCGCGAGACGATCGTGATCTTGTGCACCGGGTCGGTGTTCTCGAGGAAGTGGCCGACGAGCGCGTGGCCCATCTCGTGGTAGGCGGTGATCCGCTGCTCCTTCTCGGAGAGCAGCCGCGCCTTCTTCTCCGGCCCGGCGATCACGCGCATGATCCCCTCCTCGAGCTCCTCCTGCTCGATCACCTTCTTGCCGCGGCGGGCGGCGAGCAGGGCGGCCTCGTTGACGAGGTTTCGCAGGTCGGCGCCGGTGAAGCCGGGCGTGCCGGCGGCCAGCGAGTCGAGGTCGATCGCCGACGCGAGCGGCTTGCCCTTCGAGTGCACCTCGAGGATCTTGCGGCGGCCGTTGCGGTCGGG
>Ga0070741_10012734_pt1 | contig 15094 bp, 16 predicted proteins | sample Coa_R1_4_FD_66440 | JGI IMG/M metagenome (GOLD analysis project Ga0070741, IMG submission 66440) | Surface soil microbial communities from Centralia Pennsylvania, which are recovering from an underground coalmine fire - Coalmine... | ecosystem: Environmental > Terrestrial > Soil > Unclassified ... | reverse complement strand
AAGGCCGAAGCCGGCGGTGATGTCCAGGAAGCGATCGACATGAGCTACTACATGGGCGGCGAGGGCCGCCGGCTCTTCGGGCAGACGACGCCGTCGGAGCTTCGCGACAAATTCATGATGAGTGTGCGCATGCCGGTCGGCGTGGTCGGGGCGATCACGCCGTGGAACTTCCCGATCGCGATCCCCGCGTGGAAGCTCTGCCCTGCGCTCGTCTGCGGCAACACGGTCGTCTTGAAGCCGGCAGAGGACACACCGCTGCTCGCGCAGCGGTTCGTCGACCTGTTGCACGAAGCCGGCCTGCCCGAGGGCGTCGTGCAGATCGTGCACGGCTACGGCGAAGAGGCGGGCGACGCGCTCGTGCGGCACCCCGACGTTTCGGTGATCACGTTCACCGGCTCGCGTGAGACGGGCGTGCTCGTGACGAAGAACGCGGCCGACGAGTTGAAGCACGTGCATCTCGAGCTCGGCGGCAAAAACGCGATCATCGTCATGGACGACGCCGATCTCGATCTCGCCGTCGACGGCATCGTGTGGAGCGCGTTCGGCACCGCGGGCCAGCGCTGCACTGCAGCATCGCGCGTGATCGTGCAGCGCGGCGTGTACGACGCGCTGCAGTCGAAGCTCGTCGAGCGCGCGGAGAGGATGACGATCGGCGCGCCGTGGGAGGACGACACGCAGATCGGCCCGGTGATCAACGAGGCGGCGGTCGAGAAGATCCACTCGTATACCGAGATCGGCAAGGACGAGGGCGCGAAGCTGCTCACCGGCGGCGAGCGCATCGAGGGCCACGGGTTCTACTACCGGCCGACCGTGTTCGCCGACGTCGAGGCCGGCATGCGGATCGCACAGGAGGAGATCTTCGGGCCGACGACCGCGCTCATTCCCGTCGACTCGTTCGAAGATGCCGTGCACGCCGCGAACAGCGTCAAGTACGGGCTCTCGTCGTCGATCTTCACGCGCGACGTCAACAAGGCGTTCAAGGCGATACGCGACCTGCAGACCGGCATCACCTACATCAACGCGGGCACGACCGGCGCCGAGGTGCACCTGCCGTTCGGCGGCATGAAGCAGACCGGCAACGGCCATCGCGAGGCGGGGCAGGCCGCCCTCGACGTGTTCACCGAGTGGAAGTCGGTGTACGTCGACTACAGCGGCCGACTGCAGCGCGCGCAGATCGACAACAACTGAGCTCATGCGGCGGAAGCTCGTCGTGTTCGTGCCGCCGGACGCGCTCGAGGCGGTGCGCGATGCGCTCTTTGCGGCGGGCGCGGGGCGGATCGGCGACTACGAGCGCTGCTCGTGGTACACGGAAGGCACCGGCACGTTCGTGGGTGGCGAGGCCACGTCACCGGCGATCGGCGAGCGTGGGGTGGAGGAGCGCGTGCGCGAGCTGCGGCTCGAGACGATCTACCCCGTGGAGCGCCACGAGGACGTGGTCGCCGCGCTGCGTGCGGTGCACCCGTACGAGGAGCCGGCGTTCGACGTGTACGAGCTCGTCGGGTGAAGGCGCGGCTGTACACCGACGGGGGAGCGCGTGGCAATCCCGGACCTGCGGCGTACGGGTTCGTGCTGGAGGCGGAGGACGGGACGGTGCTCGCGGCGGAAGGCGTCGCGATCGGTGTCGCGACCAACAACGTCGCCGAGTACAGCGGCCTCGTCGCCGGACTTCGTCGCGCGCTCGAGCTGCAGCTGCCGTCTGTAGAGGTCGTCTCCGACTCGGAGCTGATGGTGAAGCAGATGCGTGGCGAGTACCGCGTGAAGAACGCGGCGCTGCGGAGCCTCTTCGTCGAGGCGAACGACCTTGCGCGGAAGGTCGGCTCAGTCGAGTATCGGCACGTGATGCGCGCGCAGAACGAGCTCGCAGACCAGCTCGTCAACGAGGCGCTGGACGCCGCGTGACGATCGAGCCGGCTCACCCGTTCGGCCGCGCGGTGCTCGGCGATGACTTCGAAGGCGCACTCGCGACGATCGCGGACGATGTGACGTTTCATAGCCCCGCGGTGCACAAGCCGTATCACGGCAAGCAGGCCGTCGAGGTGGTGCTGCGCACCGTCGCAACGGTCTTCGAGAACTTTCGCTACACGCGCGAGTGGCGCGACGGGAAGACGACGATCCTCTTCTTCGAAGCGAACGTCGGCGACCGCGACCTGCAGGGCATCGACATCCTCGAGGAGAACGACGGAGGCCTCATCGAGCGCTTCACGGTGATGATTCGCCCCCTGTCCGGCCTGAACGCGGTGGCGACGACGATGGCGGCGCGACTCGGGCTGAGCGGGCGCTGAGCGCGGCTATACTGGCGCGCCTACGCGGATGTAGCTCAGTTGGCTAGAGCGTCTGCTTGCCATGCAGAAGGTCGTGGGTTCGAGTCCCATCATCCGCTTGGCGAAACCCCTGTAATCGGGGGTTTTTGTGTTTGCTATTTGCGCAACGTGTGTCCCCAAATCTGTCCCAGGTTTCGGGCACAGAAAGCTAGATCTGTTCGTGAAGCCGTTGAAGGTGCGCGACAAAAAGGCGGTGCCGGCTGTACGAGGAGTCCATGCACCGGTTCTTCGGTCAGCAGCATCAACACCACCATGTGCGAGGACCCTGCTGGTTCGCCGGACGCCTCACCGTCTGAGGAGGATTTGTTGTTCGCCGAATGGTGGCGGCGGTTTCACGGACGTTGTCGGCGTTCCCGCGCATTGCGGGAGGGGACTACTTCTTTGAGTCTCGATCAGCTTCGCGAAGAACGGCAATGACCTCGCGTAGCCATCGCCGCGCCCGCTCTACGTTCGGGCCGGGCGGAGACAAGTCCACCGTGTCTGCTTGCAGCTCGGCCATCACGAGCATGGCCCGCACCGGGTCCGGTTCGGTCAATGCTTCCTCGATCCGCTCAGCCAGCCGATCCGGCTTGCTGGAGAGAGCGTGCACGCGAGCGAAGAGGCGTTTGCTCGTCGGCTGCCAAACCCGGTTCAGCGCGTAGACGATGCGAAGCACCCTGACCGCGTCGTTGTAGAGGTATTCGACGAGTGCAAGCCGTTCCCCGGGACGCGCGAGCGTGAGAAAGCCCGTTGGATGGAAGCCGCCCCATGCCTGCGCCGCCTCCTCGATGCGCGAGGTCGCAAGCATCTCCGGGTAGACGCTGAGTCGCCTCTGCCAGTGGGCGAGCAGTCCTCGGGTGCGGAGAGCGATCCCGTTGACGAGCGCCTCGGCGGCAGCGGACTCCCTGCCGGAGACGAGCGAGGCGACCGTCGTCTCCGCAACTGCCCGCGACCACCACGTCGTCTCGACCGGCACGCTCTCGTAGTAGCCGAATACGCGCGAGACCTCCGTTCCCTGGATGCCCCACGTATCGAGGTTGACGAGGCCAGCGCGGGCGGCCTGCTCGAAGCACTCCGCGAGGTCGAGTTGCTGGGTTGTGACCAGGAGCATCTCGATGTCGGAACGCTCGTCTGCCACACCGCGCGAGACGCTTCCCGTCAGAACCACCTCCTCTACCACCGGTGGCAACGCAAGCGCGATCGCTTCGGCAACCTCCCGCAGCTCACGTGACCTCCGCGTTGGCATTCCGCCCAGCCTAGGACACGAAGGCGGGCATCGAACAGCCATCGGCGGCGTGCCATCTCGATTCGCGTTGCGCTCTCGCGTAGTCACGAGGCTCCGCGAAGATGGTGTGAGTGGGATGGGACGCGCTCGGTCAGTGGGGTGACGACGTTGCTCGAGTCGAACGGCTTACCGGCGGCGGCGTCAACGAGGTCTGGAGCGTGCGTGTCAAGGGGCAGCTGGCCGTTGCTCGGCTCGGGAGGCGAAGCAAGGCCGATCTGGGCTGGGAAACCGAGTTGTTGCAACACCTTGACCGCGCAGGGATGAACGTGCCGGTGCCGATCCCGACGGCGGATGGTCGGTACTTCGTTGACGGCCTGGTCGTGATGACCTACGTCGAGGGCAGACCGCCCGAGACGGAGGCGGACTGGCGACGCGTGGCCGAGACGTTTCGCCAGCTTCACCGACTGACGCACGGCTGGCCTCAGCGTCCGGGCTGGCGATCATCGGTTGACTTCGTTGACGTGGACACCGGGACGAGAATCGACCTCGGTGCGATGCCTCCAGAGGGCGTTGTTCGATGTCGGGCGATTTGGTCGCGGCTGGCCGGACGGGAGCGGTGCGTTGTCCACGGCGACCCCACCCCCGGCAACATCCGCATGACGGCGGATCGGATTGCACTGATCGACTGGGACGAGTCGCGCGTCGATGTTCCCGACCTCGACTTGGTGTTGCCGTACAACGCGGCCGGTCTCGACGACGACACGCATAGCGTTGCCGCGCAAGCGTGGGCCGCCTGGGACGCCGCTCTCTGCTTCACGAGCGGGTATCGCGAGTTTGCAGCCGAGCGGCTCGCCGAAGTGCGAGCGGTCTAGGGCTTAGAGAACGGGCATCGAAGCGCCGAGGCCGAGCAGCGCATCTCGATTTCGCAGCCCACTGTCGGCGGCGTATACGCGTATAGTCGATTCCCCTAGACGGAAACGAGGCTGTATGGCTATCGGCATCCGCATGAAACTCCTGGGCATCACCGAGGAGCAGTTCGACAAGGGCCACGATCGGATCAACCCAGAGCGAACGCCACCGAAAGGGCTCCTGTTCCACGCGTCCGGGCCTGTAGACGGTGGCTGGGGAATCATGGACTTTTGGGAGTCGCGGGCAGACTTCGACGCCTTCGCCGCACGCATTCCCGAAGCGTTCGCGGCAGTGGGCGTCCGGCCGCAGGCGCCGCCCGATATCCACGAGTTCCCAGTTCACGAGACGATCTCGGCCTAGCGACCCGGCTACCCGCCTCCACGGCTGGTGCTGCAGGCGCCGTGGGGGCGGCGAATCTCGACTCGCCCTCTCTGATCAGATCGCGCGTCATGACTACCGCCGAGGTCACTTGGCCTCGGTGGGTTCACGATCCCCAGTGAAAGAGAATCATGAGCATCTCGGCAGCGAAGGTCGTCGGTGCAACCGACGGTGTCGCAGGGTTTCTTGGAAGTATCGGAGTTCGCTTCATCGTGGACGGCGGCGAGGCGGATGAGCGTTTCTCGCTCGTCGAGCACCCGATGTCCGCGAGAGCGTTGGCGGCGCCGCTTCATCGCCACAGCAACGAGGACGAATACAGCTTCGTCATCGAGGGGCGCATGGGTGCTCTGCTTGGCGACGAGCACATCGAGGCCGGTCCAGGAGACCTTGTGCATAAGCCGCGCGGCGAGTGGCATACGTTCTGGAATGCGGGAGACGAGCCCTGTCGGATCCTGGAGATCATCTCTCCGGCCGGGTTCGAGCACTTCTTCGCAGAGCTCGTCGAGCTTGGCGGTGTCGCGCAGGCGAGCCCTGAGCAGCTCGGCGCGTTGTGCAAGCGTTTCGCGCTAGAGATGGATCCGGAAAGCGTCCCGGGACTCGTGCGGCGGTACGACGTCCGCTTCCCCGGAGAGCCACTCGGAGCGTACTAACGGAGGCATCGAACCCCCGCGTTCGGCCACGCGCTCAGCGTCGTCAGCTAGCTCGGGGCCCGAGCTAGCTGACACCGAAAGGGGAGTCGCTCGTCGTGTGAGTTCGAGTCCCATCATCGCTTCGCCGAAAGGACCCGCACGGGCGGGGCTTCCGAGCGCTCTATGCCGAGCGCGAACGGCACGCCTGCAAAGCGAGCTACACTTTCATCAGGAGTCGACGTGGGGCGTCTAGTGGTTGATGTGGCCCAGACGTGATAGTTCGTCTCACGCCTCCGCGATAGCGGTTTCGGCCGCAGATCGAGGTTTCACATGACGAAGCGGATGGAGCAGTCGCGCCGGCACGGCGGACATGACCCACGCTTTCATCACCCGGCGCTCGCTTTGGTGCCACAGCACGCCCAACCCGAGCCCGTCGAAGCGCCGCAGGAGACCCCAGCCTCCGCCGGCCCTGCACGCCTATGGCTGCTTTCCCAGCCGGCCCCGCTAGGAACCGAGGAGCGTGTTCAACTGTGACGAGTAACACTGATGGCCCCACGATGGATCCGACTGCTGCAGCTGAAGCACAAGCAAAGTTGACGAAGAGCGTCGGTGAACGGCTCCCACCAAAAGCCCGAGACGCAGACGTACCGCTCTATAAGCGGTGGCTGAAACGGACCCCGTCCGCCTGACCGGCCCGTTCAACCGCAGCGGGATAAGAGCGTGCTGACTGTCGCAGCAAGCGAGACCTGGAGCGACCAGCTAGAACGTTCCAGGGCGGGAGCCGTGTCGCTAGCCCGGCCGGCTTCCGCCCTTGGATCAACCTTGAGCACGTGCGCCGTTAGGCTGACCCCATGAGCGCTCCCGAACCGCGCGGGTCGAGCAGCCACGACCAGTCCACTGCGACGTTCGAGAACGCCTTTCGGGAACTCACTGACAATCCAGGTGCGCGAGTAATCGCTGCGGCGATCAATCTAGCCGGCGTCCGAGTTGCCGAGGCCATCGACAGAGCCAGCGAACGCATAGCCCGCGCTCTCGGCCAAGCCCGATAGTGACGGAACTCCGACGGCCGATGGAGATCCGCACACACATGGCACGTGAGCGATCATGGCGGGCGTGCCCGCGCGAAACCGCATTACGCCGCTCGGTGAGATCGTCGCCATCCCGCTCCGCGGCGCGTTGGGCGGAAACCGCGGGATCCTCCACGAAGGGCACGAGATCGTCCGCCGACACGCAAGCGACCTCTGGATCACCTGCCTCCTCGAGTTCAGGGGACGGAGGTACGAGCAGTGGCGCCCGCACCACTTCACGTGGCTGTACTTCCATGACGAAGCGGTCTCGTTCGCGGCGGGGCACCGGCCGTGCGCCTACTGCCGGCGAGAGAGCTACGACGCCTACCGCGCGGCGTGGGCAAACGAGCTGAACGTCGCAACGCCGACGGCCAGGGAGATGAACCGGCAGCTGCACGCGGAGCGGATCTACCGCGGAACGCACCGCCGCAGGCTGCACGAGCTCCCGTGGCGCAGTCTCCCCGACGGCACCTTCGTCGCGCTGGACGGGACACCGTCGCTCGTCCTCGGCGGCTCGCTCGTCGAGTGGACGACCGACGGCTACGCCGCGCGCGTGTCACGGCCGTTCCGTGGGAACGCGACGGTGATCACGCCCCCGTCGACCATCGCGGTTCTGCGCGCGGGCTATCCGGTGCAGATCGACGCAGCCGCGGCTTCGCTCGTCAGCTGAGAAAAAGCCGCAACGCGACGGGGCCGATCACCAGTCCAGGTGCTACTTGCGGCGGCCGAGCAGGCGGGCGAGGTTGATGTCGTAGCCCCAGCCGAACGTTTTCGGCGTGAAGATCCGCGGATCGGCGGGGTTCCACCAACGCGACTTGAGCCGCTGGACCGTCGGCCGACGCAAGTCGTACGGGATGCCGAGGAACTTTCCCGTCTTCATCGAGGAGAGCGTACCGCGATCAGGTGTGCGGACGGAGCGAATAGCGGCCGCGGATCCACCAATACACGGGGAACGGGAAGAACGGACGCGCGCCGTGCCGCAGCGGCAGCCAGAAGCGCGACCAGCGTGGAAGGGAGGACTGCTTCGCGAGCTCGCGCCGGCGCGCGAAGAGTGCGGCGTGACGACGTTGCAGCCGACGGTAGTGCTCGCCGTGGTTCTTCAGGCAGTTCGTGTGCTTGCGCGCGACGTGGTGCCGGCGGTAGTGCAGAACGATCCGATCGACGGTGGCGCCCTTGTACCCATGCTCTGCGATCGAGAGCAGAAAGTCCCAATCCGAATAACACTCCGGCAGCACCCAGCCGCCGACCGCGAAGATCACGTCGCGGCGCGTCAAGCAGGATGGGCCGATGCCGTTCGTGTAGAGCAGCGCGAACGGATCCCACGGGCGCGCGGGGAGCCGTGGCAGCCCTTCGTCGAGGAACAGGCCGTCTCCGTAGACGAGCGCCAGTGACGGATCGGCATCGAGCACGTCGGCGAGCGGGCCGAGACACCCCGGCTCGACCCTGTCGTCGGCATCGAGCGGGAAGATGTACGGCGTTCGCGCCGCCTGCACGCCCGTCATGCGCGCCGCCGAAACGCCTGCATTCTCCTGATAGATGACGCGGGCAGCGCCGCGTGCTTCGAGCTCTGCCAGGACGGCATGCGTCGAGCCGTCGTTCGAGCCGTCGTCGACCACGATCACGTCGACCGGCTCAGACTCTTGCACCGACGCCACTGCTTCCGCGACGAAGGCGCCATCGTTGAAGCACGGGATGACAACCGTTGTGCGGGGCAACCGGGGGGCAGGGTCCGACTTTGTCGGGGGAGGCGACATGTGCGCTCTTTCGGCATAAGCATGCCGGTTCTTGAGATCCAAGGCGTCGGATCGCCGCCGGTATGCTCGAAACGCGGATGGAAGCGGCAGGTGGAGCCGGGGTTTCGATCGAGGAAGCCGCGAGGGTCGGCGTCTCCGTGCGCTCGCTGGGGCCATGGCAGGCGACCTGGTATCGCCTGCGCCGCGACCCCTGGACCGTGGTCGCGATGGCGGCGCTCGCCGTCGTCCTGCTGCTCTCGCTCTTCGGCGGCGCGATCGTCTCGCACATCGAGGGCCACGCAGGCGACGACCTGTTCCCCTACGGGACCGTGGACAAGCCCTCGGGCCGCCAGGCTGTCGGTCCGCTCACCTGGGTGCCGAAAACGTTCAACACGCGGATCGACCAGTACGGCGACCTGCTGCCGCCGCCGAAGGGAACGCCGCGCACGCTCTTCGTGCTGGGCGCCGACGGCATCCTCGGTCGTGACGAGCTGATCAGGCTCCTGGACGGCGGGCGGACGTCGCTCGAGATCGGCATCGGCGGCATGCTCGTCGCGCTTCTGCTCGCGATTCCGATCGGCGCCGCTGCCGGCTACTTCGGCGGCTTCACCGATGCGATCGTGTCGCGCTTTTCCGAGACGATCATGGCGTTCCCCATGCTGCTCTTCCTCGTCTTTGCGACGTCGAAGGTCAGCCCCTACCTCGCGGGCGTCAACTACAGCTGGATCCTCGCGAAAGGCGTCTTCTCGGACGCGGTGCTGATCGGCGCTTTCACCTGCTTCTACCCGATGCGGCTCATCCGCGCGCAGATCCTCGTGCTCCGACAGGCGGAGTTCGTCGACTCGGCGCACATGACCGGTGCGTCGGACTGGCGAATCCTCCGCCGCGAGCTGTTCCCGCATTTGCTGCCGACGCTGCTCGTATGGGGGGCGATCGCGATCGCGACGAACATCCTGCTCGAGGTGAGCCTCAGCTTCATCGGCGTCGGCGTGCAGCCGCAGATCCCGACGTGGGGGTCGCTGCTCTCGGAGGCCTGGGGCACGATCTACGGCCGCGGCTTCTCGACCAATCCGACGATCTGGCAGACGATCTTCCCGACGGCCGCGATCCTCGTCACCGTCGTCGCGCTGAACCAGCTCTCCGAAGGCTTCCGGCGGGCGCTCGAGCCGTGGTCGCGTAGATGACGCGCATCGTCTCCTTCCTGATCCGGAGAGCGGCGGCCGCGGCGTTCACGCTGCTGGCGCTGATCCTGATCACGTTCGTCGTCTACTGGGCGATCCCGACGTCTCCCGAGGGTTACGTGTACCCGTTCTCGCAGCACCTCTCGGACTACCAGATCCATCACGCCGACCAGCTGCTCGGGCTCACGCGGTCCAAGCCCGACCAGTACGTCCACTACGTCTGGGGCCTGCTGCACGGCAACTTCGGCGGCGACTGGGGCAGCGGCCGGCTCGTGAACAACACGCAGTTCGTGATGGCGCCGATCGGTCCGCAGATCTGGCCGCTCGTCCGCAAGACGCTCTCGATCATCCTCGGCGGTGCGCTGATCGTCCTCTTGCTCGCGGTGCCCTTAGGCGGCTACGCCGGCTCGAAGATCGGCTCGATCGGGGACCGCACGATCTCGACGGCATCGCTTGTCGGCATCTGTACGCATCCGATGGTGCTCGGCCTGATCCTCTCGACCGAGCTCGGCGCGAAGCACCTCGGCTGGCTGCCGAGCGACGGCTACTGCCCGTTCCTCAAACCGCAAGGCGGAGCGGTCATCGACCCGAACGGCGGCACGCTTGCCTGTGGCGGGCCGCAGGACTGGGCGTTGCACCTGATCCTGCCGTGGCTCACGTTCGCGCTGATCTTCCTCGCTCTCTACACGCGCATGGTGCGTGCCAGCGTCGCCGACACGCTGCACGAGGACTACGTGCGCACGGCGCGGTCGAAGGGAGCGAGCGAGCTGCGCGTTATGCGTTCGCATGTGCTGCCGAGCGCCGGCCTGCGGGTACTCACGATGGTCGGCATGGAGATCGGCACGGCGATCGGGATCTGCATCTACATCGAGGCGGCGTTCAACATAGGCGGGCTCGGTCAGCAAGCCATCTTCGTGATGGGCGGCGCGTCGGCGACGCTCAACCTTCCCTACACGCTTGCCGTCGTCACCGTGATCACGCTGATCGTGATCGTCGGCAACCTGATCGTCGACCTGCTCTATGCGGTGCTCGACCCGCGCGTCGGCCGGGAAACCGGCCGAGGCGGCCAGAAGGCGTTCGCAGGCGGAATCATTTAAAGGCCGTAGGTCTCGAAGAGGCGCAGCCAGATCTCGCTGCGCGTCGGGAAGCACGGCACCGCCTGCCACAGCCTGTCGATCGGCACCTCGCCGACGACCGCGATCGTCGCTGCGTGCAGCCACTCGGAGATCTCCGCGCCGCAGAATGTCGCACCGACGAGCACGCGCCGCCGTTCGTCGACGACGAGCCGTGACACGCCCGGCGCGCCGCGGCCGTAGAAGCTGCCGCCGGCAGTCCCGGACGTCTCGAAGTCGACGGCGCGCACCTCGAGGCCCGCCTCCTGTGCGGAAGCGAGTGTGTGCCCGACCGCGGCGACCTGCGGCTCGGTGAAGACGACGCGCGGCGAGAGCGCGCGGTCGCTCAGCGGGTCGATGCGCGCGTCCCTGCCGAGGATCACGTCGGCGGCAATCCGACCCTGGTACTTGCCCATGTGCGTCAGAAGGGCGCGGCCGTTCGCGTCGCCGATCGCGTAGAGCCAGTCCGTTCCCGCAACGCGAAGCGTGTCGTCGACGTCGATGTAGCGGCCGGGCTTGAGCCCGACCGTCTCGAGGCCGAGGTCGCCCGTCCACGGCTTGCGGCCGACGCCGACGAGGATCTCGTCGGCGGTCACCTCCTCACCCGATTCCAGTGTCACGGTTACACCGTCGTCGTCGCGTGAGACCTGCACCGCGCGCGAGCCCGTGTGCACGGAGACACCGCGCTCGACGAGCGCGTCGTGCACGAATCGCGCGGCGAGCTCCTCCTCGCGCGCGAGGATGCGCGGGCCGGCTTCGACGATCGCCACTTCGGCGCCGAGCGTCGACCACGCCTGCCCGAGCTCGACGCCGACGACGCCGCCGCCGAGCACGACGAGCCGCGCGGGCACCGCGTTCGACGTCGTCCCCTCGCGGTTCGTCCATCCGTGTGCCTCTGCGAGCCCCGGGATCGGCGGGATCGCGGGCTCGCTCCCGGTCGCGACCACCACGGCGGTGCGCGCCGAGTACGCCGTGCCGTCGAGCTCGACCGTGCGCTCACCCGCGAGCCGCCCGTGCCCGCGCAGCAGCGTGACGCCGCGTTCCTCGAGCCACGGCAGCTGCACCGAGTCGTCGAGATCGTGGACGACCTCGTTGCGGCGGTCGAGCACCGCGCGCACGTCGAGCGGCCCGCTCGCCGCCTCGGCCGCGCCGGGGATGCGACGCGCCTCGTCGAGCGCCTGCTCGGGCCGCAGCAGCGCCTTCGACGGCATGCAGCCGAAGTAGGAGCACTCGCCGCCGACGAGCCGTCCCTCGACGAGCCCGACCGAGACGCCGTTCCCCCCGAGCCTTCCCGCGCAGACCTCACCGGCCGGCCCGGCGCCGATCACGATCACGTCGAATTCGGTGGTCGTCACTCGGGATCGGCGCCGCCGCGCACGAAGTTCGTGTGCAGCACGTGCAGCGCGTCGGGTAGATCCGGCGACCGCAGCGCCTCCTTGTGCAAGAAGCCGGCAGCACCCGCGGCATCGGCGCGCGCGACATCGCGGTACTCGTCCGAGCCTGTGTAGATCACGACGTGCTGGCGCGCGTTGCGCGCGTGGATCGCCTCGGTCGCGGCAATTCCGTCGAGCCCGGGCATGCCGATGTCCATCAGCACGACGTCAGGAGCGTGTTCCTCGGCGAGGCGCACGGCCTCGTCGCCGGTCGCCGCACGCCCGACGACCGTGAAGCGGCCGTCTGTCCTCAGCGTCTCGAGAACGAGCTCCGCGAGGCGTGGGTCGTCCTCGCAGACCAGAATGCGCAGCGTGCCGTTCGTCACGAGGGCGGAGACTGCCACAGCGGCCCGTACGATGCGGCAGTGATCATCGACGGCCACAACGATCTCGTCCTGCACTGCTGGCGCGGCGAGCCGACGATGCATCTCGATCTCGAGGCGGCGATGGCGGCCGGCTTCGCCGGCGGCTTCTTCGCGCTGTACGTGCCCTCGCCGGGAATCGCAAACCCACCCGACGGGCCGTACTCGCTGCCGCTGCCGCAGGCGGTCGCGTTCGAAGACGCCGCTCCGATCGCCGAGGAGCAGTACGAGCAGCTGTGCGCGCTGCCGGTCGGGATCGCGCGGTCGCCCGCGGACTTCCGCGCCGGCGACATCACGGCGATCGTTCACATGGAAGGCGCCGAGGCGATCGCGCCCGACCTGTCGAACCTCGAGTCGTGGTACGAGCGCGGCCTGCGCTCGATCGGGCTCGTGTGGTCCCGGCCGAACGAGTTCGCCGAAGGCGTTCCGTTCCGCTTCCCGTCGGGGCCGGACACGGGACCGGGGCTGACGGACGCCGGACGCCGCCTCGTTCGCGCGTGCAACGACCTCGGGATCGTCGTGGATCTCTCGCATCTGAACGAGCGCGGCTTCTGGGACGTCGCCGAGACATCGAACGCGCCGCTCGTTGCGACGCATTCGAATGCGCACGCGCTGTGTGCGTCGTCTCGCAACCTCACCGACGCGCAGCTCGATGCGATCAGCGCGTCGGGTGGGATGGTCGGCGTGAACTTCGCCGTCACCTTCTTGCGCGAGGACGGCAGGCAGCTCCCGGAGGAGACGGGCCTCGACGAGATCGTGCGCCACGTCGACTACCTCGCAGAGCGGATGGGAATCGACCACGTCGCGTTCGGCTCCGACTTCGACGGCGCTCTGATCCCGACCGCGCTGGGCGACGTCGCGGGGCTGCCGCGGCTCGTCGATGCACTGCGCTCGGCCGGGCACAGCGATGCCGAGGTCGCGAAGATCACGCACGAAAACTGGCTGCGTGTGCTCGGCGCGACCTGGCACTGAGCCGGTACGGTCCCCCGACGTGCGTACCACCACCCTCGGGCCGCTCGCAGTCACCGTCGTCGGCCTCGGCTGCAACAACTTCGGCGGCCGCGTCGATGAGGCGGGAACACGCGCTGTCGTCGACGCCGCGCTCGATGCGGGCGTGACGTTCTTCGACACCGCAGACATCTACGGAAACAAGGGCGGGAGCGAGGAGCTCCTCGGTCGTGCGCTGAATGGGCACCGTGACCGCGTCGTGCTTGCAACGAAGTTCGGCAAGCCGATGGGAGACGGCGAGGAGCGGCGCGGCTCACGTGCGTACATCGAGCGCGCAGTAGAGGCTTCGCTGCGACGGCTGCAGACCGACGTGATCGATCTCTATCAGCACCACGAAGAGGATCCGGAGACGCCGCTCGAGGAGACTGTCGGCGCGCTGGAGGATCTCGTTCGCTCGGGGAAGATTCGCGCGTACGGCACGTCGAACTATCGCCCGCAGACCATCGAGCGTGTTAAGGCGATCGCATCGGAGGCGTACGTGTCGGAGCAGAGCGAGTACTCGCTGCTCGAGCGCGACGCGGAGGCGGAGCTGTTGCCCGCGTGCAAGAGGCTCGGGCTCGGGTTCATTCCGTACTTTCCGCTGGCGAGCGGACTGCTAACCGGGAAGGTGACGCGTGACCAGCCGCCCGCGGAGGGCACGCGCCTGCACGGGCGCACGATCGGGGAGGACGACATCGAGCGCGTCGAACGGCTATCGGCGTGGGCGGAGCAGAGCGGTGTGTCGCTGCTCGACGTCGCGATCGGCGGCCTGCTCGCGGTCGAGCCGGTTGCGAGCGTGATCGCCGGCGCGACGAAGCCGGAGCAGGTACGTGCGAATGCTGCGGCCGGCGAGTGGCGCCCGTCTGCCGACGAGTTCGACCAGCTGCGCTCGCTCACGATCGCTACGAGCTAGGCCTCGGGCCGCGAGCGCTCGCTGTGTTCGATTGCCTGCCGATCGAACGCCTGCTCCGCTTTCAGCAGATGCCCCCGCGCAGCCCACGCATGCGCGCCCGCGCGCGGCACCTCGCCGTCGCGCAGGTGCTGCGCGGCTACGCGCGCGTGCGCGGCGGCCTGGCCGAGCTCGGACGCGGCTTCGTCGTGGAGCGCGGCGGCCGCTTCGAGACGCTCCTGCCGCTCGTCGGCCATCAGTCGATCTTCACGGCGACGTGCTTCAACTGCGTGTACTCCTCCATCGAGTAGATCGACATGTCCTTGCCGTAGCCGGAGCCCTTGTAGCCGCCGTGCGGCATCTCGGACGTGATCGGCAGCAGGTGGTCGTTCACCCACACCGTTCCGAACTGCAGCTTGCGCGCCGCGTTCATCGCGCGGCCGACATCGCGCGTCCACACCGACGACGCGAGCCCGTAGCGCACGCCGTTCGCCCACTCGATCGCCTGCGCATCGTCGGCGAACTTCTGCACGGTGACGACGGGGCCGAACACCTCGCGCTGGACGATCTCGTCGTCCTGCGCCACGTCGGTGACGATCGTCGGCTCGACGAAGTACCCGCTGCCGTTCCCGCCGCCGCCGCCCGTGAGCACGGTCGCGCCCTTCGCGCGATCGAGGAACCCGAGCACCCGCTCCTGCTGCGACTGCGTGATCACCGGCCCCATCTCGATCTCGTCGCTCTCCATCGGATCGCCGACCCGGATCCCCTCGATCACCGGCACGAGCGCCTCCAGCAGCGAGTCGTAGATCTTCGGCCCCGCGATCACGCGCGATCCGGCGGTGCAGTCCTGGCCGGAGTTCCAGTAGCCGGCGAGCTTGATGCCCTCCGC
>Ga0070741_10012733_pt1 | contig 15097 bp, 16 predicted proteins | sample Coa_R1_4_FD_66440 | JGI IMG/M metagenome (GOLD analysis project Ga0070741, IMG submission 66440) | Surface soil microbial communities from Centralia Pennsylvania, which are recovering from an underground coalmine fire - Coalmine... | ecosystem: Environmental > Terrestrial > Soil > Unclassified ... | reverse complement strand
GTCATCGAGGATTCGAGCCTTGCGGCCTTCTATCGCGACATGAATGCATCGGAACGCCGCACCTTCTGGGCTTGCGCCGCCGGGTGGGCGCTCGATGGCATGGACTTCATGATCTATCCGCTTGTGATCGGCACCATCATCACGATGTGGAAGGTCGATGCCGGCTACGCCGGCCTTGCCGGTACGGTCACGTTGTTGTCGTCGGCAGTCGGAGGATGGCTCGGCGGCTATGTCGCGGACCGTATCGGCCGGGTCAGGACGCTGCAGTTCACCATCCTTTGGTTCTCGTTCTTCTCGCTGGTCTGCGCAATCGTGCAGAACTTTGACCAGCTGCTCATTGCGCGGGCCGTGCTCGGCCTCGGCTTCGGCGGCGAATGGGCGGCGGGCGCAGTGCTGATGGGGGAGGCCATTCGTCCGCAATATCGCGGCCGCGCCGTCGGCTCGGTGCAATCGGGCTGGGCGGTCGGGTGGGGCCTCGCTGTGCTCGCACAGGCCGTGCTGTATTCCTATTTTCCTGCCGAGATCGCCTGGCGCTGGATGTTTGCGATCGGCGCTCTGCCGGCGCTGCTCGTCTTTTATCTGCGCCGCTATGTGACGGAGCCGGAAATGGCGGTCGCCTCGCGCGCAAGCCAGATGCAAGCCGGCAATCAACCGCCGATCTGGGAAATCTTCTCCGGTCCCGTTCTGAAGACCACGGTGCTGGCGTCCTTGATGGCGACCGGCTGCCAGGGCGGCTACTACGCGGTGACATTTTGGGTGCCGCGTTTCCTCACGACGGACCGCAAGCTGTCGATCGTCTCTTCAACCGGCTATCTTTCGGCGCTGATCATCGGCTCGTTCGTCGGCTATCTCGTCGGCGCCTGGCTCGCCGACCGGATCGGCCGGCGCAATCTGTTCCTGATCTTTTCGATTGGCGCGATCACGGTCGTGCTGCTTTACACGCAGCTCGCGCTGGCAAATGACGCGCTCTGGGTGCTCGGTTTCCCGCTCGGCTTTTTTGCTTCCGGCTATTTTTCCGGCGTCGGCGCCTTCCTGACGGAATTGTATCCGACGCGCTTGCGCGGATCCGGGCAGGGCTTTTGCTATAATTTCGGCCGGGGCATCGGCGCGCTGTTTCCGTTCCTGGTCGGCGCGCTGTCGAATTCAACCTCGCTCGCCAATGCAATTGCGATCTTTGCGGTCGCGGCTTACGCGGTGTTCTTCCTCGCGGCCTACGCCTTGCCCGAAACGCGCGGCCGCGTGCTGCATGCCGAAACCTGAGCGGCCTGATTGCCGAGCCGGTAAGCGTCGTTCGCGTATGCGCCAGGCGGATCGGTTCGGCTAACCGGTCAGGCCTGACCTTTCGGCGTATATTTGCCGAGCACGCACTTATAGCTTTCGATCCGCCACGATCGGTACGGACCATTCTGCAGCCATTCGGCGATGCCCATTTGGGCATGAACCGCACAGTCCGTCATTGAGATGCTGGACTGGTCGCTGTTGGTAACGACCTTTTCCAGACAAATTTGGCCGTTGCACAAGAGCGCCACGAGAGTAACGAGCATAGAATCTCCATCCGCTGGAACGACCCGGCCACATTTACCATGCAGCGATCGTGCCAAACGGCGGGATTCACAGAAATCATCTCCCGTACAAGTACGGGATCGGACCGGTCCAATTGACTCGGCAAAGGGCGGCCTCGCTAGCTGCGTGCGAGCGAGGCCTTCAAGTTCGGGTCAGGGAGGAGGCTGCATTAAGACCCGCCATGATTTTTGCCGGTCCGCATGAAGGCCGGCTTTGCTTGGACCGATTCCCAAGTCGTGTCGGACATCTCAGCCCGAAAATGCTTTGCGGTTTTGTTCACCTCTCTTGGTGGCAGTTCTCTTCGCAGTTCTCTTGGCCGTAGATCATGCGGCCTTGTCAGGCTGCCTTGGATTTCGCCACATGGGTGGCGATGGCATCCATGAGCGCCGGAGACAGGCAGTCATAAGGTTCAAGTCCCAGCTCTTTCAGCCGAGCCCGAATGCCATCCATCTGCTCCGGTTTGACGCCGGACTCGATGACCGATGAGACGAACGCCGCAAATCCCGGCGCCGCGGAGCCCTGCTCCTGGAACAGTTCGGGATGGATGAAGTCGAGGCCGTAGAACGGGTGCCCCTTGTTTTCGATGCGGCCATACATATGCGTGCCGCATACCTTGCAGGCGTAGCGCTGGATCGTCTTCGAGGGATCGACGATGTGCAGCTTGTCGCCATTCTCGAGCACGGTCACGTTCTGCCGCGGCACCACCGCGACGACCGAGAAAACCGCACCATCCGGCTTCCAGCATTGGGTGCAGCCGCACGCGTGATTATGTGCGACGTCGCCCTTGATGCCGACCTTGACCTGGTGGTCCTTGCATTTGCAGACCAGTGTTCCGCCGGCAAAGCTGCCTGAGCCTTTCTTTACACCGTTGTCGACCGAGGGATGGATATGAACGTTCATGGGCCTATCCTCCTTGCGTTTGAAATTTTGTTGGTCAGTACACGACGACCGAACGGATCGATTTGCCTTCGTGCATCAGATCGAAGCCTTTGTTGATGTCCTCGAGCTTGAGGGTGTGCGTGATCATCGGATCGATCTGAATTTTTCCATCCATGTACCAGTCGACGATTTTTGGCACATCGGTGCGGCCGCGCGCGCCGCCGAACGCGGTGCCTTTCCAGACGCGTCCGGTGACGAGCTGGAACGGCCGTGTTGCGATTTCCTTGCCGGATTCCGCGACGCCAATGATGACAGATACGCCCCAGCCGCGATGACAGGCTTCTAGCGCCTGACGCATCACATTGGTGTTGCCGGTACAATCGAAGGTGAAATCGGCGCCGCCGTCGGTGAGGGTGACGAGGTGCTGCACGATGTCGCCCGAGATCTTGGTCGGGTTCACAAAGTCGGTCATGCCGAACCTGCGGCCCCAGTCGGCCTTGGCCTCGTTGATATCGACGCCGACGATCTTGTTGGCGCCGACCATCTTGGCGCCCTGGATAACGTTCAGTCCGATTCCGCCGAGGCCGAACACGACGACGTTGGCGCCCGGCGTCACCTTGGCGGTGTTGGTGACGGCGCCGACACCCGTCGTCACGCCGCAGCCGATGTAACAGCTCTTGTCGAACGGTGCGTCGGTCCGGATTTTCGCCACCGCGATTTCCGGCAGCACGGTGAAGTTCGAAAACGTCGAACATCCCATGTAATGATAGATGGTCTTGCCCTTGTAGCTGAAACGGGACGTGCCGTCCGGCATCAGGCCCTTGCCCTGGGTGGCGCGGATCGCCGTGCAGAGATTGGTCTTCTGGCTCAGGCAGCTTTTGCACTGCCGGCATTCAGGCGTGTAGAGCGGAATGACATGATCGCCCGGCTTCACCGAGGTGACGCCGGCTCCGACCTCGCGCACGATGCCCGCGCCCTCGTGGCCCAGGATGGAAGGAAAGATCCCTTCGCTGTCGAAGCCGTCGAGCGTGTAGGCGTCTGTATGGCAGATGCCCGTGGCCTTGATCTCGACGAGAACCTCGCCGGCCTTCGGCCCTTCGAGGTCGAGTTCAACGATTTCCAGGGGCTTCTTGGCTTCGAATGCGACGGCTGCACGTGTCTTCATGGTCCTGATCCTGTCTTGCTCGGCTTCACTGCTTGGTGCCCATACAGGAATCCTCGGCTTTGGTGTAGGCGGCGGTCTTGTCTTCGTGCTTGGCTGGGCGAACGCGCCCGACGGCATCGTTGGCCCGCGCCCGCAAGTAGACGTAGATGTCGTCCAGGTAGCAGGTCACGTTCGGATTGTTGCCGAAGGCCGGCATCACGTTCTCCTGCGCCGTGTTGACGTTCTTGCGGCCGCTCGCGACGGTCGCGATGAATTCCCCATAGCTCATCGTCTTCAGCGAGTCCTTCAGCGCGGGTGCGTAGCTCGATCCCATGCCGTCCGGTCCGTGGCAGACGTGGCATTCCGAGTGATAGCGGCGGTATCCCGAATAGGTGTACCAATCGACCGTACCGTCCTGTTGAACCTTGTAGGTCGGGTTTCCGTCTTTGTCGGTGTATTCGCCCTGGTCTGATTTCTTCACTGCGGCCGGATCACCCGAGCCGTCGGCGAAGGCAGTCCCTCCTGCAGCGAACAGTATGGCCGCTGCGGTCAATAGGCAGATGATACGCAAAAGCTTGTCCTCGGCTATCGGTGTCGCGTCATCCGACGCGTGGGCGAACCCACGCGCCGGATGGAGAGCCATCAGCTCACTGTTGCGGCAGCGTGAACACGGTGAGCGTTCCGCCGAGCGCCGTGTAGTTGCTCAGCGCAGCGTAGCCACCGACCGCGCCAAGACCTGCGGTGGGATCGGTCAAGCCGGCCGCGAGGCCAATGCCCGCCCAACCACCGACACCGGACAGTATTGCGACGTACTGCTTGCCGTTGTGCTCATAGGTCGTGACGTTGCCGATGATGCCGGACGGGGTCTTGAACTTGTAGAGTTCCTTGCCCGTCTTGGCGTCGACCGCCTTCAGATAACCTTCAAGCGTGCCGTAGAACACGACGTTACCTGCGGTCGCGAGCGCGCCTGACCAGACCGAGAACTGCTCCTTGTTCGACCAGACGATCTTGCCCGTCTTGCCATCCCAGGCAATGAAGTTGCCCATGTTGGTTTCGCCGGGAGGCGGATACATCGACAGCGTCGCACCCACATAGGGCTGACCCGCGGTGTAGCTCACCTTGAACGGTTCGTAGTCCATGCAGACGTGGTTGGTCGGCACGTAGAACAGCTGCGTCTCGGGCGAGTATGCTGCCGGCTGCTCGTCCTTGGAGCCGAGCGCTGCCGGGCAGATGCCCTTGTTGTTGTGATCTTCGCCGTTTTGATCGGTCGAATATTCCGCAACAACCTTCGGACGGCCGTAGGTCGGCGAGCTCTTGTTCATGTCGACGCCGGTGGTCCAGTTGACCTTCGGGTCATACTTCTGAGCAACGAGCAGTTCGCCGTCGGTGCGGTCGAGCGTATAGCCGAGACCGTTGCGATCGAAGTGGGTGAGCAGCTTGCGCGGCTTCCCGTCGATCGATTGATCCGTGAGGATCATTTCGTTGACGCCGTCATAGTCCCACTCGTCGTGGGGCGTCATCTGATAGACCCACTTCGCAACGCCGGTATCCGGGCTGCGGGCGAAAATGGTCATCGACCACTTGTTGTCGCCGGGCCGCTGTTTCGGGTTCCAGGTCGAGGGATTGCCGGAGCCGTAATAGACGAGATTGAGCGACGGATCGTAGGCGATCCAGCCCCATGTGCAGCCGCCGCCGATCTTCCACTGATCGCCTTCCCATGTCTTGAGGCTCGAATCCTTGCCGACCGGTTTGCCGAGCGAAGTGGTTTTTTCGTCGAACAGGATCTGGTCGTCCGGACCTTCGGAGTATGCCTTCCAGGCCTGCTTGCCGTCCTTGATGTTGTAGGCGGTCATGCTGCACTGGACACCGAATTCGCCGCCTGATGTGCCGACCAGAACCTTGTCCTTGACGACCATCGGCGCCGAGGTGCCGGTTTGTCCCTTGGACGGATCGCCGTTGACTGCGGTCCACTCGACGTTGCCGTTCTTCGAGTTGAGCGCGACGAGCTTGTCGTCGGCCTGATGCAGGAAGATCTTGCCGTCGGCATAGGCGAGGCCGCGGTTGACAGTATCGCAGCACATCACCGGGATGACGTTCGGATCCTGCTTCGGCTCGTAGCTCCAGATGATCTTGTTCTCGTTGGCAAGGTCGAGCGCATAGACCTTGTTCGGGAACGGCGTGTGAACGTACATCGTGTTGCCGACGATGAGCGGTCCACCTTCGTGACCGCGCAGCACGCCTGTCGAGAAGGTCCAGGCGACCTGAAGCTTGCCGACATTCGAGGCGTTGATTTGCTTCAGCTTGGAGTAGCGCTGATTGGCGTAGTCGCCCGTCGGCATCACCCACTCCGCCGGATTCTGTGACATCCGGTTCAGTTCGTCGTTGGCACCGGCGCTTCCTGCGGCTATCGCCGCCATCGCACCGAGACCAGTCGCGAGCAGTATCTTTCGCATCGTGGTTTCCTCCCAGTTTCAAGCTTGATTAAGCTTCTGGGTCCGCAGGTCGCGGCCCAGCTTCGCGCTGTTATTGGCTCGAATCCCTATCTGCTTCGAAGGGCGGCGACTTGCCCGAGAGCGAATCCGGTTTGCTCAAAAGGGAAGGGCGGCTGATTTTTTCGTCCCGCAAGCATCAATTGTTAAACTTCCGGTCTGCCCACTGCTGGGGCGTCAGATGCCGACACTGCCTTTAGACGGAGGTTTTTCTTGACGGCGCTGAAACTTAGACGGAGGATTAGCCAACAATAACCCAGAGGAACGCCCGCGATTCCAGAATCGGCCGCCTCAACTTGGCCTTGAAATCGCCTAACCGTGACTGATTGTGAGAGGTCACGGTCGGTCTCAATCGGTAGCAGGAAATGTCCGACACGGTTCATTCGCTCAGCACCGCGGGACTGGGGCCGAAGAGGCAGATCCAGTATTGGTCAGATGCGCTGACCGATCTTTGCGGCCAGTTTTCCGTCGATCCGCTGGAAGCGTCGACGCTGGACGCGCGGATCAACTACACCATGGTTTCGAAACTGAAGCTGTGCCAGATCGAGGCAAGCCAGCATCGGATCGCGCACGCCACGTCGCCGAACTACAACAGCGAACACCCCTACGTCAAAATCCTGTTCCAGACTTACGGGATTTCGTATTTCGAGCAGAACGGCTGTCAGATTCAGATCAAGCCGGGCGATTGTCTCGCCTATGACGTTTCCTCTCCGCACACCATCATCAGCCCGTCGCTGACGCGACACGAAGTCGTCATCGTGCCGAAGGAGCTGCTGCGGGAGCGCGGGTTTAATTTTGGCAAGATGACCGCCTGCAAGCTGTCGGCGCGGACCGGCACGGGTCGCATTGCCCACGACTTCGTGCATGCGGCGTTCGACGAGGCCAACAAGCTGTCGGCAAACAGCGCGGCCGGCGTTGCCGAAACGCTGATCGACCTGTTGCTGCTGCCGCTGCGCGAGGCCGACGCTGCCTTCGATCGCGCCGGTCCGGAAGCGATGTATGTGCGGGCGCAGGCCTTCATCCGCGAACACCTGCGCGATCCGGATCTGTGCATCGATCAGATTGCCGTGTCACTCGGCTGTACGAAGCGTTACCTGCACATGCTCTTCAGCGAGAGGGGCATGACCGTCAGCGATTACATCTGGCGGGCACGCTTGCAGCACTGTCGCCAGGAGCTCGAGAACTACGGCGGCAAGACGATCACTGACGTTGCATTCTCGTGGGGATTCTCGAGCTCCTCCCACTTCAGCCGCGTGTTCCGCAAGTGCTTCGGCGTCTCTCCGTCCGCCATTCACAAGGGACAGCACGCCGGCAGCGCCCCTGCGGAGATACCCGACGAGGCCTGATCAGCCCCAGGCTGATTAACCCCAGTCCCATCAGCTTGAAGGATCGTTCGGGCAGGCGCTGGGGCGCCGCCTGCTGCCGCGTTTGTCGACGGGGACGTGGCAGTTGTCGATCCGCTGTTCATCTGTCCATTTCGGGCCAAGCCTTTCTTTGCCGGTCAGGACCCGCTTCGGCGTTTCCGTTGAAATGGCGCTCGTTGACGTGCGCTGGCTATCCTGCGCCATTGCGCAGGAGACGATCCCGACAAATACCAGCGCGCCAATCGCTGCGTGGAACCGCACACCCATCGAAGCCTCCTCGAAATTTCTTCCCTCGGCGGCTAGCAGGTTTGACCCGTCCGGCGCCACCCGGATTCCGAAGACCGATCATCTGCATCGAGCGATGCTTTGAATTTCCAGAACCTGAGATCGGCGAATGCGGTCGCGCCGATCTACCTTTTTGATATCCGCCGCTTTTTTGCGACCGCGCGAGGAACAGCCGGTCGCTATTGAAAAACGTTTCAACGCAGTCAATCGGGATGGCGATGGAAGGTCGACCCGAAAGAATTGCTGACACCAGGTGGGCGAACGTCGTCGCGTTTGTTGAAACAGGAATCGATTCTGCGAGGCCTTGCGTCAAACGCGCGGCGGTTTTACGTTCCGCACCGGTGCGAGTTGCACCACTACATGGGAGAGCCAAATGGCTTGGAAGACTCCGAAGATCGTTGAAGTGCCGGTTGGCATGGAGATCAACATGTACGCCTGCGCGGCACGCAAGTAACCGCGAAGCGTTCTGCCCGGCTCCGACAGTCACCTGTTGGAAGCCGTGGCAGGCGCTGCGTTCGCAATCGATGGCCCTCCAAACAGAAACAATCATTCCCGCAAAGACAATACTGGCGGTGCTGTGCTTTTTGCTGCAGCCGGCTTGCGCTTTTGCCGAAGAGGCGGACGCCAAGCATGAAGGAATCGATACCGAGCACATCTACGGCTTCATGATCGGCGTTGATGTCGGCGATCCCGGCGAGCGCGAGTTTCAGACCACGGCCACGGGCCGGTTCTCCAAGCAGGGCGGAAACTACCAGGTCCTCGACCAGCAGCTCGAAATGGAATTCGTACCGTTCAGGAATTTCAGGGTCGAGGTCGGCACGACGCTGGCGGCTTTCGATATTTCCTCCGTTCCAGCCCTGGTGAACCTGAATCAGGCCGGTTGGCAGGGGGCCTCGCTCGATTTGCGCTACAAGTTCCTTGATCGCGGAACAGCTCCCTTCGGCCTGACGGTTGCGCTTGAGAGCCACGGCAATCGCTTCGACGACGTCAGCGGACTGCAGACGCGCAACTACGGAACGGAGCTAACCCTCGCGCTCGAGCGCAATCTGATCCCGAACCTCGCGGTCGCGACACTCAATCTCGGCTATCAGCCGGAATGGACGCATGTGTGGGGCGTTCCAACCGAACAGCAGGATTCCACCCTGACCGCTGCGCTCGGTGTCATGGCGCAGGTTCGTCCAGGCCTGTTGCTCGGGGGCGAAGCGCGCTATTTCCGGCAATACGAGGGAATTGGTCTGGATCAGTTCGCAGGAGAGGCGTTTTTCGTCGGGCCGACCGCTTATTTCCAGCTTACGGACCGGGCGCGGATCACTGCGAGCTGGAGCTTTCAGGCTTGGGGCCGTCCCGCCGGTTCGGGCGTTACCCTTGATCTCGTGAACTTTGAACGCCAGCAGGCGCGACTGGTCTTCGGTTTGAATTTTTAGGCAGACGCGGCGGTTGAAACTCTGTTTCTGACGGCCGCGTACTTTAGTCTGCTATCGATACAGGAAAACGCGCCGGAGGAAGTCAGCATGAATGTGATTGAGCTGATCATTACGGTTTGTGCCGTGGTCTCGCCGACCAATTGCGAGGAACGGCACCTGACGTTTTCTTCGGACTTCTCCCTGCAGCAGTGCGCGAACAGGGCGCCGCCTTACATTGCGCAATGGATCGGCGAGCATCCGAAATGGACAGCCGTCAAATGGCGCTGCGAATATCCGCACACGCGCGAGAAGATCTAGTTCGGCGTCCGGCGGCGAAGCAGCGCTACTTGTTGCATTCCTTCAGATCCTTGTCGGCGATCGAAAACACCGCGTCCGCCCTGATGTCGAGATCGCGCACGACGCATTGCCGGTTGTCGCGATAGCTGACCTTGGCGTCATAACGACCTGGTTCGACGCCGGTGATGCGCAGCCGCTCGTCATGGTCGACTTCCTTGTCCTTGTCGTTCAAGGTCTGGTTCGGCCCCCAATCGTTTTTGCCGGCGGGTGACAGCTGGAAGCCGGAGATGGTGGCGCTGGTCAGGTTCCAGAACCGGATGCCTTTGCCCTGCGCGATGGCCGAGCCCGGCTGAGCTATCAGAAACAGGCAGATCGCAATCGGCGCGCGCAACATGATGATGGCCTCCCGGGAATCCCGCTTTTGCTTTGGCGCTTGAGAGCCATTCGGCGAATGGCGGCTTTTCAGTGCCCGACTGATAGCATAGCCTTGGTTTTCAGGAGAAATGTCATGCCGTCAGTTGGACTCATACGACCTGTTGTTGTTGCGCTGGGTGGCCTTATGGCGATGGCTGCGGCCGCATACGCCGACGACACCAACGATTACCCGACGTCGGCACGTGCTGAATATGTCTTCGGCTGCATGAAGGCCAACGGCGAGGCGCGGCAAACGATCGAACAGTGCTCCTGCTCGATCGACGTTATTGCCTCCCTGCTGCCGTATGACCGTTATGTCACCGCCGAAACGGTGCTCAGCATGTCGCAGGTCCGTGGCAATCTCGGCACGCAGTTCCGCTCGTCAGAGCAGGCGAAAAGCGCGCTCGATGACTTGCGGCGCGCGCAGGCCGAAGCCGAAGTCAGGTGCTTCTAAAGCATGATCCGAAACAGCGTGTGGCGGGTTTTCCCTCGCGACAAACGCGTAGCGTTTGCGCGGAGGACGCTCGTCGCGGCCGCCGGTCCCGGAGGCTCAGGTGCCGGAATTATCGACGTCCCACTGCTTCTGGAAGATGTGCCCCGACGTATCCTTCGCCTCGGCGCGCAAGGTCTTTGCGCCGTTTGAGACGTAGGTGAAGCGGATATTCGGGTCTTCCGAGATGGAAATGCCGCCCTCCATCGACAACACCGGACTGTTGTCTTGCCAGACGTGCAGTTCGTCGACGAAGAAGGCCGGGACGTAGAGATGCGTGATCTGGTCCATCTGCAGCCCGGAATTGTTGGGATGGCCGATCATGATCTGCGCGTCGCGCGGTCCGCTGGTCGGCCCCTGATCGGCCCGGGCAAATTGCCGGTACTTCATCTGGCCGAGATGATTTTTGGCTTCTTCGAGGTTCTTGGCCGCCGGCGCCGAACAGCCACCGGACGCCTTCACGAAGGTCTTGACCATGTAGAGCTTGCCGTCTGAGAGCTCGGCCACGGCATGAACATTGGTGTAGCTGTTGACGCGAACGCGGGTCGAGATTTCCGACACCCGCGCGTCCGGACCGAGTTCGAATTTTGCTGCCATCGGCGCCGGATTTTGATCGATTACGAGCGTAATGGTTTTCAGGTGTCGCGTGTCATCAGGCGCGAGCTTGGATCGCAGCGTCACCGGAACGATCGCGGCATCTTCCGCGCGATAGGGCATGTCGATGGAAAGAACGTCGTTGCCATCGTTGATCGCACGATTGTTGAAGATGTCCTGCACGAGACCCGGCCAGGGATCGACGGGTTCGGCGGCGAGGGACGACGAGCCGCGGACGCCAAGGGCGACGGCACAGAGTGCTAGCAGGCAGAGCAAACGAAGCCGGAACATGTCGCGCTCCTTGCGTGGATCGAAGCGGCACCGATTTGGACGAAGTTTACCGCGCGAGCTATTCCCACTCAATCTCGGAAAATGCTGCGGTTGCGTTGCGGGCGTTATAGTCGTCAAACAATTGCCACCGCGATCGTTCTGATGCCGCGGCTGTTGCCGCGGCGGCCTGGATCGGAACACCTTTCGCAATCAACGCTTTGACATCGGTTGCCAGTGCTTCGAGATAACGCCGCTCGGAAGCCAGGGCCGCAGGCCATTCGCTCACGGGACCGTGACCCGGAACGATGCGCGCGGCCGGCAGTCGGCCGAGATCGTCCATCATGCGCAGCCAGCCGCGGATGCTCCCATCCATCACCGGTATGTGCTGGAGGAAGACGAGATCGCCGGCAAACAACGTCTTTGACGCCTCGTCGATCACCGTGAGATCGCTGTCGCTATGCGCCGCCGGCCAGGCGCGCAACGCAAGCGTGCGGTCGCCGAGATCGAGCTTGAGCGCTGCATCGACCAGCAAGGTGGGCGGTACGATGCGGACCTCGTCGATCAGACCATCGCCCATGATCTTGCGGAAAGCGTCGATGTAAAACGGTTCGCGGGACCTTAGCGCCTCCGGCAAATTCTTGTGACCGACAAAGATGGTTCCGTCGCTGGAAAAGGCCGCGTTGCCGAACACGTGATCGGGGTGGGCGTGCGTGTTGATGACGTAGCGGATCGGCCTGTCGGTCCGCGCGCGGATCGCGGCAAGAAGTTGGCGTCCCTCGCGGACGCTGCCGCCGGTATCGATGACGGCCACCGCGTCGCGGCCGACGACAAAGCCGACATTGGCGATCGCGCCTTCGTTCTCGCGGGTCATCAGCGCGATCGCGCCGATATGGACAAAGACGCCGGGTGAGATTTCCGTAATCGAGAGGCTGGGCTCTTGAGCGCGCGCAAGCGGCGCGAAGATGAACGCGACAAATGCCAGCAGCGTGAGGCGATAACTCATCCCTTCGTCTTATCTTTCAGTGTGGTTAGTGGAGTGGATTTGACATTCGCTACCCACCCAGCCGCGGGCTCGTCAAGCGAATGTCAAATCCAAAACTCCACTAGAAGCCTATATTTGCTAGTGGTCCTTTGATTCTAACATTCGCAAAGGCGGCCGCTGCGAAGGGATGCGAATGTTAGAATCGGACCACTAGTTCCGCGGCCGAATATCCTGTTGCGCGCTTGGATAGGGCAGCATAGCATTTTGAGGGGAGAGTGGCGCAAGCTGAGGACAGCAATCGATGAATCACGCCCCGCCCAAACCGTATTTCCTTATTCCTCTTCTCGCGATCGTCGCACTTGTTGCGGGGGCCGATTGGGTGCGTGCACAGTCAGCGCAGCCGGGTAATTCAGCGCAGTCGGATAATGAAGGAGGTCTCGATCTCTCGATCGAACTTGTCGACCCCAAGGTGCTCCGGGTCTGCGCCGATCCGCGCAACCTGCCATTCTCGAACGAAAAGGGAGAGGGGTTCGAGAACAAGCTCGCCGAACTGTTCGCCGGCAAACTACAGAAGAAGATCGATTACATGTACTACCCGCAAGCGACCGGCTTCGTCCGGATGACGCTTGGCGCGCATCGCTGTGATGTGATCATGGGCTTTCCGCAAGGCGATGACCTCGTTCAGGGGACCAATCCATATTACCGCACGGCCTATGCGCTGATCTCGAAGCCGGGCTCCGATCTCAACGGTGTCACGGCGCTGAATGATCCGCGTCTCAAGGGCAAGCACATCGGCATTGTGGCCGGTACGCCGCCGGCGACCAACATGGCGGTCAATGGCTTGATGACGAATGCAAAGCCTTATCCGCTCATGATCGACACTCGCGTCGATTCATCGGCCGAGGCGATGATCAACGATCTGAACAAAGGCGAGATCGACGCTGCTGTTCTGTGGGGGCCGATGGCCGGCTTCTACGCCAAGAAATCCAGTCCGCCGCTTCATGTCACGCCGCTGGTGCAGGAAAAGACGGGACCTCAGCTCGTCTATCGCATCGGCATGGGCGTTCGCCGCGCTGACCAGAACTGGAAGCGGCTGCTCAACAAGTTGATCCAGGAGAACCAAAGCGAGATCAACAAGATCCTGATCGACTATGGGGTCCCGTTGCTCGACGAGAATAATCAGCCAATCACCGCGGAGGCGGCGACGAAGTCGCCATGAGCCGGTACGCCGCGCGCCTGATACTTGCAGCGATGGTGCTGGCCGGAGCTGCACGCGCGGACGAGCTTGTGCCGGAGCCGAACGGTTATCGCACCGAAGATTATCGCGCGCCTGTCCCGGATACGCTCGCGGGCGCGCGCGTCCTTTCCACCCAAGAGGCAGAAGCGATCTGGCGTGCCAAGTCCGGCATTTTCGTCGACGTGCTGCCGCGTCCGCCCAAGCCGGGAAATCTTCCGGTTGGCACCGTCTGGCGCGACAAGCCGCGCTTCAACATTCCCGGCAGCATCTGGCTGCCGGACACGGGCTACGGCGCATTGGCGCCGCCAACGGAAGAGTACCTGCGGCGGGGACTGTCACGCGCCAGCGGCGGCAACCGCGCCGCGTTGATCGTCGTGTACTGCCAGGAAGATTGCTGGATGTCGTGGAATGCTGCCAAGCGTACGCTGTCTTACGGGTACACGAACGTCGCCTGGTATCCTGACGGCACCGATGGGTGGCAGCGCGCCAATCTGCCGACATCGGAGGCGCAGCCGGAGCCGCGGCCGTAATCCTTCGCGAACAAACATTCCACGGTGCTCGGCTAGTAAAACAACTGATAATTGATTCATCAGACGTTAGCAATCGGCCACTATCCGTGGAGTGCAACGCAGGTTAGCTCTGAATAGGATTTATTCGAAGTGAATGGCATTTCCATCCGGACGCTTCTTTTGTTACACCTTGCGGCGTTCGTCGTGCTCTGCGCGAGCGGCATAGTAGGGTATGGTATGCTCCTCGCCATCCTACGCGCCTTTTCCTACGACGATCTCACGCAAATCCATCAACACTTGCAACCGAACACCGCGTTTCAAGACGCGTTCGCCGCGTCGGTTATCACTCTTTCGGCCACCGCTGCGGGTTGGATCGCAGCGAAGACGTCAAAAACCAAGCCCCTGTTGCACGGAACCCTTTCGGCCGCAGGATTTTTTCTCTTGTTTTTGTACGCGACGGTTCTCGACGTACTCAACGTTCCGCAAAACATCACTCACCTGAAACCGCTTTCAAGGCTCTCGGAACTGGCGATTCCCCTGTTCGGGTTGGCAGGAGCGTATGTCGCGACACGTACGCGTGTTGCGAATTCGCCCGCGAGCTCGGTCGACGCTAATTGATTTTGGGACTATTCCATTTCCTGCTGGATGGTCCGGCCAAGCGCAAACAGGCGCTTGTCGATGGTGGTCGGCACCTCGCAGACGAATTTGACCACGCGGCGGCGGTCCTCGAATATCCGCGTCTCCCAGATCAGCGTGTTGCTGAGTTCGTCGACCTTGGCCTGATCGGGAGGCGTCGCGTCCTGCAATGCTTGCAAGGCGATCGTGTCGGAACGGACCTTCTCGGCTGCCTGACGCTGTTTGCGCGTCACCCGTTCGAGCCCGCTCATGACGGAAGAGCGCTCGGCGTTCAGCTGTTCGAACAGGCCGGCAAAGATCAGTTTCCCGGTTGCCACCTTGTCGGTTCCAGGCTGGTTCAGGAAATCCGTGATCGCCTTTTGTGCGTCGTCGAGCGGAAGCTTCCTGGCCGATACCTTGGCGACCAGCGCGCTGACCTTGGGATCATCCTTCCATTTCTGTTCGGCATCGCCGAGCGGCGGTCCGGCCCAGACCGCTGCGAGCGAGATTTCCGGAACCTTGGCTTGCGCGCACGGCCAGTCGGGATAGCGCGGATCGGCAC
>Ga0070741_10012731_pt1 | contig 15098 bp, 16 predicted proteins | sample Coa_R1_4_FD_66440 | JGI IMG/M metagenome (GOLD analysis project Ga0070741, IMG submission 66440) | Surface soil microbial communities from Centralia Pennsylvania, which are recovering from an underground coalmine fire - Coalmine... | ecosystem: Environmental > Terrestrial > Soil > Unclassified ... | reverse complement strand
GCCGTCGCCGACGGTGCTCCCCCACCTGCGCCACTGCGGCATCCGCGCCGGCGACCTCGACGCGGTCGTGATCTCGCACTTCCACCCCGACCACACCTTCGGGTGGCCGTTCCTCGCCCTGGAGCTGCTGCACAGCCCCCGCACCAAACCGTTGTGGATCGTCGGCCCACCCGGTGTCGACGCCTTCCTGGCCGAGATGATGGCGCTGGGTTCGGTCGCCGACATCCACGAGCAGCACCGCGCCCGTGACGACACCCACTTCGTCGACGTGACCGGCGACGGCGGGTGGCAGCAGGCGGGACCCCTGCGCTTTCGCGCCGTCGAAGTCCAACACGTCCCCGACCTGCGGTGCTTCGGCTACCTGTTCGACCGGGGCGGGCGCATGATCGCCTACTCGGGCGACACCCGGCCGTGTGACGGGCTCGAGGAGCTGGTCGGTGCCGCCGGCGCGGTCGTTCTCGAGTGCAACGGGCCCCACGAACCGAAGACGCACATGGACGTCGACGACGTGCGTGCCCTCCGCGCCCGCCACCCGGCGGTGCCGTTCATCCTCACCCACCTGGGCGAAGGCATCGACGCCTCGGGCATCCCCGAGGTCACCGTGCCTTCAGACTTCGAGACGTTGCAACTGCCGTCGTTGTAAACGACGCCTTACCGAGCGACCTGGGCGACGGTGTGCAGCAGCAGACCGGCCGCGCCGCCGACGACGGTGCCGTTGATGCGGATGAACTGCAGGTCGGGTCCGAGCAGGAGCTCGAGGCGATGGGCGGTCTCCTCGCCGTCCCACCGCGAGATCGTCGTCTTCACGATGTTCCCGATCTCGTCGCTGAACTGGGTAGCCACGTAACGGGCCGCCGACTCCACGATCTCGTCGACGCGGCCACGGAGGGCGGCGTCCTCCTGGAGGCGGTCGCCCAACGCGGCGATGGCCGCCGCCAGGCGGCGGCGCAGCTCGGAGTCCGGCGCGTCGGCCTGGGCCCGTAGCTGGGCCTTGAGGTCCGACCACAGCGACGCCATCCACTCCCGCACCGCCGGGTGGTCGAGCAGGTCCTGCTTGATCCGCTCGCCACGCGCCCGCAGCTCGGGTGACGTCTCCAACTCGTTCGCCAGACCCACGAGCCGCTCGTCGAGCTCGCGGCGCAGCGGATGGGTCGGGTTGGCCGCCATCTCTCCGAGCACGGCCCGGGCGCCGTCGAGCAGCCGGTCGAAGATGCGGTCTTCCACCGCGCCCGGCAGCCACCACGGCGACTGCTCGCCGAACCGGGCCTGCAGGTCGTAGCGGTGCTCGTCGAGGTACTTGTCGAGCCCGGTGATGGCCGCGTTCACCAGCTCGGTGTGGCGACCCGACTCGGTCGCCATGCGCAGGCCCTTCCCGGCCAGCGCCGCCAGCGGGACCGACGCGATGCGGTCGCGCACGAACTGCTCGAGGGCGGCGTGCACGTCGTCCTCCCGCATCAGATCGGCGACCGCAACTGCCGCGTCGACGGCGTGACGGGCCAGCCGCTCTGCGTTGGCGGGCTGCGCCAGCCACGTGCCGACGCGGGTGCCGACACCGGCGGTGCGCACCCGTTCGGTGATGGTCTCGGGCGTGAGGAAGCTCGACTGCACGAAGTCGCCGAGCGTCTCGCCGAACTGGTCCTTGCGCTCGGGGATGATGGCGGTGTGCGGAATCGGCAACCCGAGCGGGTGCCGGAACAGCGCCACCACCGCGAACCAGTCGGCCAGGGCGCCCACCATCGACGCCTCGGCCGTGGCCTGCAGGTAGCCGACCCAGCCGTGCGCGCCGGTCGCGGTGGCGACCGCGAAGACGGCGGTGACGAACAGCAGCAGGGCGGTGGCCCGCTTGCGCATGAGCGTGAGCCGGGCCGTGCGCTCGGCCTCGGTGCGAAGGGACGGCATCGGCGCGTGGACAGGAGCGGCCATCGCCTCACCGTAGGTTGTGGGCGAACTAGGTCTGCGCTGGCACCCGCTTGGCGTCGGGCATGGGCCACACGGTGGGGCGCCACGGGGGCAGCACGGCGGTGCCGCGGTGAAGCTCGCCGGCGCGGACCCACACCGCCTCGACCACCTCGCCGGCGGCGCGCGCCCGCTGGACGAACGTCACCTGTCGGGTGGACTCGACCGTTCCCCCGTCCAGCTCGATGAGCAGGTCGCCCGGACGCAAACCGACGTCGTCGCCGTAGCCGCCCGGTTCGACGACCCGCACCTCGAGCCCGCCACCGGAGGCGACCCCGGCGAGGCCGATCGACGAGCGGGCGCCTTTGGGGTGTCGGGGATACGACACGCCGTGATCGACGTAGAGGATGAAGTCGGCGATGGTCTCGTCCAGGCCGAAGCCCACGGCCTCGAAGGCGGCGTCCCATTCAGGACCGTCGCCGAAGCCGGAACGGGTGATCGTGATGCGCGTGCCGGTGCCCTCGTCCTCGAACGTGACCGTGACCTCGCCGTGGTCGCCCACCTTCGGCACCGGCCCGCCGACGTCGCTGTAGCGGAGCAAGTGCGGGGGTTCGGCGGCCAGCACCTCCAGCTTGGTCTCAGTGCCGTACAGGTCGAAGCCCTCTGGCACCGCATCGTCACCGACCGGTGGGAAGAACCACCGCGCCATCTCCCCCGGATCGGTCATCGCCTGCCACGCACGCGACACCGGCACCGCTACCGAGAACTGGCGCACCAGGCTGCGCGTCGCCGGACGGGATGACTCGGCGTTCGTCATGGTTGTCCTCCTGACGGTCGCTCCCACACCAGCTCGGCCACCGCGTGGCGGCCGCCCAGGCCCTTCAACACGATGCTGCGATGACAAGCGAACCGGAACCCGACGTCTCCGGCCACGGCGTCGACGACCTCGGCCGAGACGAGCACCTCGCCCCCGCGTGCGGCGTCGGCGATGCGCGAGGCCACGATCACGTTCAAACCCACCACGTCGCCCAGCCTGTCGGCGGGGCGGATGCCGACCACGGGGCCGGTGTGCACACCGATGCGCATGCGCGCCCCAGGCGCATCACCGTCGACGTGTTCCTGCAACGCCAGGGCAGCCCGCAACGCCGCGGCCGGGGATGGGAATACCGCCATGAAGCCGTCGCCCGCGGATGTCAGCCGCTGCCCGCCTGCCGCAGACACCACCTCCCGCACCATGACGTCGAGGCCGTGGAGCAACCGGGCCGCCGCCAGGTCGCCGATGCGCTCGGCCAGGGGGGTGAAGCCCTCGAGGTCACCGAACACGATCGTGACGCCTGTGTCGCCCGCGAGCATGGCGTCGAGACGCAGCCCCGCGTCGGCGTTGGAGACCGCGGCTGCGAGCGCGAGCGGGTCGCGCAGCACACGCACGATGCGGTCGAGCGGGATGTCGACGTGGTAGGTCTCGGTGGCGGCGACACCCACGTCTCAGCCTCCGAGCAACGTCAGCGTGCCGGCGCCGGTGTGACGGGCGCCCTCGCGGGCGTACTCGAACTCCATGGCCGCACCCGGGCCCCGCTGCCGCAACACGACCCACAGCTCGGTGTACGAGTACACGGGCGCCCCGGCGGCGGTGAGGATGAGGTCGCCGGCGCGCATGCCCGCGCTGTCGGCGCAGCCTCCGGGGCGTGTCTCGAGCACCTCCAGGCCGGCGGGCGTGGCGCCGATGCGCATGCCGGGGTCGGCCAGCGCCACCGTGAACCGCCGCGCCGGCACGCCCGTGCGCACGTACGCCTGCAGGTCGGCGATGGCCTGATCCCACCCGAAGTCGGCGCCGCCGAGCGAGCCCTGCCACGGGTCGCTGTCGCCGAAGCCGGACTGGGTGACGGTGATGCGCGTGCCGCCGTCGACCTCCTCGAAGGTGACCATCACCTCGGTGTGCGAGTGCGGGCCGGTGTTCTCGCTCTGGCGCAGCAGTTTCTGCGGCACCACCTCGTCGACGGTGCCGTCGCACACCAGGCCCGGCAGCTCCCAGTGGAACTTGCCACCCTCGACGGCGTCGATGTCGTAGACGTCGGCCTCCCACTGCGATCGCGCCGCGCCGTCGGTGAACAGCTCCCAGGCGCGCGCCACGGGCGTCGCCAGCACGAAGGTCTTGCGGATGTCGGTCACGGCGTGTCCCCTTCGGACGGTTCGGTTTCGGGATCGGGATACGCCGCCAGCGACACCCGGTACGGCGCGCCGCCTCGCTTCCCGTATTTGCGGAACAGGGGCGTAACGGCGTCGAGGTACTCCTTGAGGAACGCGGCCCGGTCGTCCTCGGATGTGAAGTGCACGTCGGCCTCGACGGCCACGCTGGCGATCTGCTCGCCGTCGAAGGCGGCCCGGTCCAGCAGCACGGCGGCGTCGCGCTCGAGCCGCTCGCCGAGGTGCACGAGGCGCTCGAGGGCGAACTGGTCGCGCATGGCGTCGAACCTCCGCTGGTCGCCCCACGCGGCGCGCGGCGAGACGACGAACGTGCTCGCCACCGCCTGGTAGAGGCCCTCGATGAAGTTGCCCTTGCGGCGCTCGCCCACCCGCCGCACGAGGCCCGCCCGTTCGAGCTCCTTCACGTGGTAGTTCACGTTCTGGCGGGGGTGGCCCACCCGGCGGGCGGCGTCGGCCGCCGAGGCCGGCTCTCGGAGCGCCTCCAGCACCTGCACTCGCACTGGGTGGGCCAGCGCCTGGAGCCCCTCGGCGTCGTCGACCAGGCGCACGCGGTCGGTGTGAACGGCGATGTCGGTCACACCGCCAGATTAGAACAGGTCGCTCTTCTAGACAAGAGATTTTTTCTATGCCGACCTGGTGCTATTGCGAGGCAGCCGCCTTCGCCAACCCGAGCGTGCAGTAGTACAGCACCGTGTCGCGGCGGATGGCCGGCTCGGCCGCGGGCAGCACAAGGACGCCGGTGGGCTCGCGGCCCGGCGCGCCGTCGGGGTTGACCGGCGTCTTCGCCGGCAGCCCGAGGTGGGCCCGCACCTGGGGCTCGAGCTCGACGACCCAGAAGCCGCCCGTCTCGGTGACGAACCAGAGGTAGCCGGAGTCGGGCAGGTAGCGGATGTGGCCCCACGCCTTGTCGAGCACCTCCCCTGCCCGGTCGGCATACGTACCCGGGTTGAAGTAGCCGACCTCCTTCATCTCGTGCGGGCCGCGCAGGTCGACGATGCGCACGCCCGCGTTCCACATCGACAGCATGGCGAAGGTGGTGTGCTTCGGATCGTCGACGTCGTGGTAGTGCACACTGGCGTTGACGCCGTCGTAGACCTGCGTGGAGCAGTGCAGGGGCGCGTTGATCTCGAGCTTGAACTGGCTGATGCGCATGATCGGGCGACGCGGGTCGGTGACGTCGCTGAGCCACGGCTGGGCCGGTCCCGAGAACGGGTTGAGCTTCTTGTCGATGCACCCCTTGGCCGTCGGGTCCACCACGCTCTCTTCGGAGTGGAGCATGTAGGTGCGCCCGTTGATGGTCGCCAGCCGCACCGAGTGACCGCGTCCCTCCACCTGACTCAGCACCTTCGGCGGCCGGGCCGGCCACCCGGTGATGTCCACGATCTGGAATGTCGAGAACGTGGGCGTCTGCCCGCCGAGGTAGAGCAGGTTTCCGTCGGGACTCGTCCACACCTCGTGGGCGAGGTACTTGGCGTGACCGGAGGGGTCGAACGTGGGCTGCGGGATCTGGTCGTCGAGGTTGCCGAGCAGCTTCGGGTGGGCCAGGTCGCGGATGTCGAGCACCTGCAACGGCAGGGTCGAGTACACGCGGGTGCCGTCGGGCGAGAAGGTGAGGTTATGGATGTTCGACGGGTACTGGAACGTCGACATCAGCTTCGGGTGGGCGCAGTCGCGGACGTCGTAGATGTCCATCGGCGCGCCGATCGGGAGCGGCAGCAGGCCGTATCGCCCGGCCACCAGCACGGCCCGGTCCCCCACCTTGGTGGCGCTGATCGTCTCGATGGTGAGGTCGGAGCCGGCGCCGTGGAGGGTCGTGACGAACTTGGGCTGGCGCGGGTTCGACACGTCGACTACGGCGATGCCGGTGCCGATGCCTGCGACGTACGCGCAGTTGCCGGCCCACGCCATGTTGGCGTTGCCGGAGCGGCCGCCGAGGTCGGTGTGGCCGACGAGGGCGACGCCGCAGTTGTACCCCTTCTCGGCCCGGCCGGAGAGCTGGTCACGCCGGGGCTGGTCGCCCTGCAAGCCGGTCTCGGGCAGGTCGCGCTTGCCGCACAGCTCACCGTTGGCGGGTGACGCGGCGCGCGATGCCACCGGAACGAGGACAAACCCGCCGAGGACCATGGCGACGGCGACGAAGAGGGCAGGGAGCCGGCGCATCAGTGGAGGTTCGACGTCAAACGGAGCGGCGCCTGCCTCACTCCGAGGTGGGGCCCGAGAACGACGGCGGCCGCTTGTCCCGATGCGACGCCACACCCTCGGCCGCGTCGGGCCCCCCGAACCCGATGAACTCGTAGGCCAGCGAGGCGTCGAACGCCGGTGCCATGACGCGGTACCAGTGGTTGAGCGTGTGCTTCGTCCAACGAATGGCGCTCTGGGCGCCGGCCGCCAGCTGCACGGCGACCTCCAGGGCCCGCTTCTGCACCTTGTCGTCGTCGACGCACAGCGAGACCAGGCCGATGCGCTCGGCCTCCTCGCCGGTGAGCGTGTCGCAGGTCAGCAGGAGGTACTTGGCCTTTGCCATGCCGCAAAGGAGCGGCCAGCAGATGGCGGCGTGGTCCCCCGCCGCCACGCCGAGGCGGGTGTGCCCGTCGATGATGCGGGCGGTGCGACCGACCACCGACACGTCGGCCAGGAGCCCCGCCACCAGCCCCGCGCCTACCGCTGGCCCGTGCATGGCCGACACGATCGGCTTGGAGCAGTTGATGACGTTGAACACGAGGTCGCGCGCCTCTCGCATCACGCGCAGCCGCATGGCGTAGTCGTCGATGACGCCTTCGACGAGGTCGAAGCTGCCTCCCGCCGAGAACGCCTTCCCCGCGCCCTGCAAGAGCGCCACCCGCGTGTCGGGGTCGCGGTCGACGGCCAACCACACGTCGGCCAGCTCCCGGTGCATCGCCGGGTTCACCGCATTGAGCCCGGGCGCGTCGAGCACGATGCGCAGCACCCCGTCACTCGGGCGCTCGAACGTCAGACTCGGAAAGTCGTCATACGCAGCCATGCCCGCAGCGTAGGAGCCCCACCGCCGAGTCCCGCGAAACGCTTCACATGTTCACGGGGCCCCAAAGTGTCGTGCGAGGACCCGCTTTGCCCGATTACAACGACACTTTGCCCCCCCTGAAAGGCCGGACCCAACCCCAGCCCTGCCCCGCGGAGCAATGCAACGCGTCCCCGTGCCCGGCGGAGCACACCCGCCCCGTACCCGGCACTCTGCGCTACTTGGGTTTGGGCAGCGGAAACGACATCACGTGTCGTTTGTCGTGCCCAAACGTCCGCCGCGCGCCCGGCATGTGCCGTTCGCGGTCGCTGCAGGACGGCGCGACCATCTGCCGATGGCGATCTGGGGCGGTCCATCCAAACGCACAGACGGGAAGCGTGACGCTCCCGCGCGCTCGCCAGTGTTAGTGGACCTAGGTCCACTAACCATCCTGGAAGGCTTCGATCTCATGCCCCGCTGCAGCGCGAGCAAGCGTCGCTTGGCGTGGGCGACGAGCCATGATCGTGCGATGACTCGGCCTACTCATGCCACGATCGCGACCTTCCACCGAGACCTCTCGCGCGAGGCCGAGCAGCGGGCTGGGCTCGAACACGAGATTGTGCCCGGCATTCGTCGCGCCCCCGGCGTCGTGTCCGGCCATTGGACTCTCGACCGATCGACGTCCGAGAGCGTCGTGATGATCACCTACGAGTCGCTTGAGGCGGCGGAGGCCATGGCAGCCAACGTCCGGGCGAACGCCGAGAACCAGCGGGCGATTGGCCTCGAGCTGCTTTCCCTCCGAATTGTCGAGGTCGTCGCGACGACCTGAGGCGCACCTGAGGTGACGATCTCGGGCAGCCCGAACAAGAATGAGGTCGTGAGCCGCAGCCGTTTGGCGATGGCCTTGGCCGCCCTCCAGGTGGCGGACCTGGTCGCGACGAAGACGTTGCCCCAGTTCGGCGACGCTCATCTGGATCATCTCGGCGTACCGGGTTGGCTGCGCCCTGCGTTGCCGATCACCAAGGCAGCCGCCGTGCTCGCTCTCGTTGTGACGGCGAAGCGTTCGACGCCGAGGTCCGTGGTCAGCGCCGCCCTCGTCGCCTACTACGCCGCTGCTGCCACGTTTCACGTGCTCAGCGGCGACGGCTCGACCAAGGCCGCGCCCGCGGCGGCGTACGGTGCGCTCGCGGCAGCCATCGTCTGATCCACGGCGAGACGATGATCGGCAGGTGCCGTTATCGACTGTCGCGGGTTCGCTCGGCTTGGGCCCACAGGCTCAGGTCGCGGGTATCGGTTACGGCCACGCGGGCTGCCCTGATGAGCCCATCGAGGTCGCCTCGTGAGCAGAGAAGGATGTCGTCGATGACGGCCTCGGAGGGACTGACCGCCTCGTAGCAGTCGTGCCACGCCAGCTCGGTGAGCTCGAGCAGATCGAGCGCCGCCTCGACGTGCGCTTCGCCGAAAATGACGAGAACCCGTTCCCGCCGTCCAGCCCTGCGGTCTGCGCGACTCTCGACCATTTCGAATCAGCGGTCGGCGTGGCTCACGAGGGCAACGGTGTCGGCGGGGCCGAGGGTGACCATGTGGGACTTGGCGGGGTTGAGCACGACGGTGCCGGACTCGTCGAGGCGGTAGCCGAAGGCGGAGGCGCCCACCGTGGCGGCGGCGGCCACCACCGCGCCGAACGAAACGGGGTCGGGGCCGACGAGGGAGTCGGCTGGGCGCATCTCGATGGCGGCACCCTCGGCGTCGAACAGGTCGTCGAACACCGCCAGCAGCTCGGCCCGCTCCGACAGCTGGGCCATCAGCAGGCTCGACAGGGCGTTGCTGACGATGAGGTCGTCGACACCGACGGGCACGGCCAGTGCCAGGTTCCGCTGGTCGAGCAGCTCGGCGACGATGCGCGTCTCCTGCACGCCCGTCGCCGGCCACACCGTGCGCAGGCCGAGCAGGGTGAGCAGGGTGCGAGCATCGGCGTCGTCGATCGACAGCGCGTCGCGGTAGCCGAGCACGACGATCTGTTGGGGGTCGCCGTTGGCGCGCAGTGCACGGAGGTCGTCGGGGCCGCCGTCGCCGGGCCGCACCTGCACCACCGCCCGCTCCATCGTGATGCCCGCCAGCACCGTCGGGTCGACGAGGTCGCGGTCGACCACGATGTCGACCCGCGACCCCGCGGGTAGGAACTCATCGAGCTCCTTGAGGACCTTGGCCCCGAACTGGCTCCAGCCCACGATCGCCACGTGGGTCGCCTGCCGGGAGGCGACCGTACGGGTGACGGGCGCAGTCGGCAGGGTCACCTCCTGCACGCCCGTGAAGGCGATGGCCGAGTCGTCGGCCGCCACGAGGATCAGCTGGTCGCCGGCTCCGAGCACGGTGTCGGGCGGCGGGTTGAGCTCGACCTCGCCGCCGGCGATGCGGCCGATCACCGAGCACCGCTCGAAGCTCAGCAGCGCGTCGCGATAGGTGCGGCCGCCGAGCTCGGGTACGCCCGTGAAGTAGATCTCGTCGCCGTCGAAATCGAGCAGGTCGGCGAACACGGCCGACAGGCCCGCCTGCAGACAGGCCTGGGCGGTGACCTCGGCGACCACGTCGTCGCTCGAGACCGTCAGCACCCGGCCGTCGGTGACGGCCCGCACGATGCGCGTGTTGTCGGCTTCCGACAGCTCGGCCACCACGTGGGGCACGTTCCCGTCGAACGTGCGCAGGGCGAGGATGGCTTTCACCACGCCGGCGTCGCCGTCGGTGTCGCGCACGACCACCACGGAGCGAGCGTCCTGCACCGCTACCCGCTCGAGGTCCTCGGGCGACGACGGGCTGCCGCTGCGGCACACGACACGCGTCGTCTTGTGGTCGGGCACCCGCTCCTTCAGCGTCTGCTCCATCTCGGTCTTGTCGGCCCTCGCCAACACGACGAGCGAGGCGCGCTTCTCGCTCTCGTTGGCGATGACGAGCTCACTCACGATGCGCGGCACCTGGTCCGACCAACCGAGGATGAGCGAGTGGCCGGACTCGACCACCGCGCTGCGCCCGCGCCGCAGCTCCTCCACCTTCTGGTCGACGGCGTTGGCGATGAGACCGATCAACGACCCGGCCACGAAGATGCCGGCGAGCGTCACGACCAAGGCGAGGATACGGGTAGGCCACGCCGTGTCGGAGGCGAACGAACCCGAGTCGAGCGTGCGCAACAGGGCCTGCCACAGCTCCTCCGGGAACGTGCGGGCGTTGCCGCCGGCGAACGTGAGCTGCCCGATGACCGCGATGAGGGCGGTCACCACCATGACAGCCAGGCTCACCAGCCCGAGGTACGCGATCACGATCAACGGACCCCGGGACATGGCGTTGTCGAACCGGTAGCGGAGCCTGGTCACGAGCGACGGGTTCGTCGGCTGACGAGGGCCGCGCGGCGTCGTGGGTGTCGCCATGCGCGTGCGCCGCGCCCGCGCCTTCCCCTGATTCATCCCCGTGGTCTACACCGTGAGAGTTTCCTCATGTGGACGCTGGCATCGTTGTCACATGACGACACAGAGCACTCCCCTCACGTGCCCCGCCTGCCGGGTGATCGACCAGGCCGACGGGGTGGAGGACGGCAACCTCTTCAAGGTGGAGCACTACGGGGCCAAGAACGAGAACCGTCTGATCCAGGCGGTTCTGCGCACGCAGGATCGAGTGGCGGACAAGATCACGAACTTCGCCGGCTCGCTGAACTTCGTCTACATCCACTCGGCCTGGTTCGGCGTGTGGATCCTGATCAACATCGGGCTCATCGGCGTGTCAGCCGAGTTCGACAAGTTCCCGTTCGGACTCCTGACGATGATCGTCAGCCTGGAGGCCATCTTCCTGTCGACCTTCGTCATGGTGAGTCAGAACCGCCAGGCGGCGCGGGCGGACGTGCGGGCCGAGCTCGACTTCGAGACCAACCTGCGCTCCGAGATCTGGGCCGTCCACATCGGGCAGGCCCTCGGCATCGATGCCACGCACGTCGAGGACGTGGTGAGGAAGGCCATCGCCGGCGCGTCGTCGCAGGACAAGGCCGAGGGCGGGGGCCAAGCCACGGCGTAGTCTGCGCCCGTGCGCGCCGAGTTCCCGCTGCCCGACACCAGCTGGCCGGTGCTGGCCGAGTACTGGGCGGGCGCAGAGGCGGGCGAGCTGAGGATCCCGCGGTGTGAGGCGTGCGGGCGGTACGAGTGGTACCCGCGGGAGACGTGCTCCGGGTGCGACGGCACCGCGCTGCCGTGGACGGTGATGAGCGGGAAGGCGACCCTCTTCTCGTGGTCCGAGGTCACGTTCGGGTGGGTGCCGCAGTTCCGCGACAAGGTGCCGTTCGTGTCGGGCCTGGCCGCCCTCGACGAGGACCCGGCCGTCAGGGTGGCGACGCTCGTGGTCGACGCGTCGCCCGGCGCCCTCACCGTCGACATGCCGCTCGAGGCGGTCTTCCGACCCCTCGAGTTCACCGGGGTCGCGGGGTCGGTCGTGGTGCCGCTGTTCCGGCCTGCCACCGTTGCCTGACGCGTCAAAGTTAACTACGTTAGCGATATGGACGACGAAGGCGTCCCAGGCGGCATGGAGGATGGCGTCCGGCTGCGGGTGTTCCGCATCGCGCTGACAGCGCGCCGGTTCGAGGAACGCATCACCTTGCTGGCCAAGGACGGCGAGGTGCCGTCGGGCCTGCACCTCGGCGCCGGCCAGGAGGTGTGCCAGGTCGCCGCCCTGGCCGCCCTGCGCGACGACGACCCCATGCTGTACGGCCACCGGGGCACGGCCTACTGGATCGCCCGCGGCATTCCCCTCGACGTCATCCTGTGCGACATCGCCTGCCGTGACGGCGGCACCAACCGGGGCAAGGGCGGCGTGATGCACGTGGTCGACCCGGCCCGCGGGGTCCTGGGCGAGAGCGGCACCCTGGGGGGCAACTTCGTCATCGGCGCGGGTGTGGCCTACGCCGAGCGCTACCGGGGCACGAACGCGGTGACGATCGTCTTCTTCGGTGACGGCACGTCGAACCGCGGTCAGTTCCACGAGGCGGCCAACTTCGCCGGCGTGCAGAAGCTGCCGCTGATCCTGTTCTGCGAGAACAACGGCTACGGCCTGTCGGTGCCGGTCGAGGCCTCGACGGCGGTGGTCGACATCGCCGACCGGGCCGCCGGCTACGGGATGCCGGGTGTCGTGGTCGACGGGTCCGACCCCGATGCCGTGTTCGAGGCGACGGCGGAGGCAGCCCGCCGGGCTCGTTTCGGCGAGGGCCCCACCCTCATCGAGGCCAAGGTCAACCGCATCGGCGGGCACTGGCTGGCCGACCAGCAGCGTTACCGGAGCGACGAGGAACGGGAACGGGTGCGGGCCCTCGATCCCCTGCCCCAACTCCAGGCACAGCTGGTGGAACGTGGGGTCCTCACTGATACGGACGTGGCCGCGATGGAAGCCGAGGTGACCGTCGCCGTCGAGGAAGCGGTCGCCGTGATGCGCAGCCGCGACCTCGTGGCCCCGTCGACCGTGCTCGAGGGGCTGTACGCGTCGTGACGGAGACCCTGGTCGGCGACGAGGGCAGGCGGCTGCGCTACTCGCACGCCATCCGGGAGGCGCTGGCCCAGGAGATGCGACGCGACGACAGCGTCGTGACGTTCGGCGAGGACGTCGGGGTCTACGGGGGCATCTGGGCCGTGCTCCGGGGTCTGCACGAGGAGTTCGGCGACCGGGTCTTCGACACGCCGATCTCCGAGAACCTCATTGTCGGCATGGCCGTCGGCATGGCGATGCGGGGCCTGCGACCGGTGGCCGAGCTGCAGTACGCCGACTTTGTCTTCTGCGCCGGCGACGAGGTGTTCCTCAAGGCGGCCACGTGGCGCTACGCCCACGACGGCGCCTTCGCCCTGCCGATGGTCGTGCGCATGGCGTCGGGCGGCAGCGGTTACGGGCCCGAGCACTCCCAGTGCACCGAGGCCTACCTCATGCACACGCCGGGCCTCCGCGTCGCGGTTCCGTCGACACCCGCCGACGCCAAGGGCCTCATGACGACGGCCATCCGGTCGGACGACCCGGTGTTCTTCTTCGAGCACAAGAACCTCTACACCGTGAGCGGGCCCGTCCCCGAGGGCGAGCACCTCACACCGTTCGGCGTGGCCGCCGTGCGCCGGGAGGGCGACGCAGTCACCGTCGTGGCATGGCAGGACATGCTGCGGCGCACCCTCGAGGCGGCCGAGCGGCTGGCCGCCGACGGCATCGAGATCGAGGTCGTCGACCCGGTCACCCTGTCGCCCCTCGACACCGACACGATCGTGACGTCGGTGCGCAAGACCGGGGCGTGCGTGATCGTGGAGGAGGCCCCCCGCACCCTCGGCGTGGGCGCCGAGCTGGGTGCGGTACTGATGGAGCAGGCCTTCGACTCGCTCGACAGGCCCCTCGTTCGCCTGGCCATGCCCGACGTGCCGGTGCCGGCGGCACCCCACCTGGTCGATGCCCTCGTGCCGACGGTCGACGACATCGTGGCGGCGGTGACCAAGTTGGTCACCTGGTGAAGGTTGCGCTCCTCACTGCAACATAGTTAACTAGGTTGGACTTCTGATGCGAGTTGCCTTCGACACCTACTCGACCGCCTACCGCCACGTGGCGATGACCCGCGACGACGGCATCGTCGAGCTGCGGCTCCACACCGACGGCGGCCCGCTGGTCTGGGGCGACAGCCCCCACTCCGAGCTGGGCGACTGCTTCGACGACGTCGGCACCGACCGGGAGAACCGGGTGGTGATCCTGACCGGAACGGGCAACGAGTTCATCGCCCGCCTCGACGACAGCTGGGTGGGCGCCATGACGCCCGAGACGTGGGACCGCATCTACACCCACGGCAAGCGGCTGCTCAGCCGCCTGCTCGACGTCGAGGCACCGATGATCGCGGCCGTCAACGGCAAGGCCACGGTGCACGCCGAGCTGGCACTGCTGTGCGACGTCGTCATCGCGTCCGACGACACCGTGTTCTCCGACGCTCCGCACTTCCGCTTCGGCACCGTCCCGTCCGACGGCGTGCACGTGGTGTGGCCCATGCTCCTCGGACCCAACCGGGGCCGGTCGTTCCTTCTCACCGGGCAGCGCATCACCGCCGCCGAAGCCCTCGAGCTCGGCCTGGTGAGCGAAGTGGTGCCCCGCGAGCAGCTCGCCGACCGGGCGTGGGAGCTGGCCCGCCAGCTCGCCAAGCAGCCGACGACGACGCTGCGCTACACGCGCGCCGCCCTCACCCAGGAGCTCAAGCGACAGATCCTCGACCACGTGGGACCCGGCCTGGCCCTGGAGGGCCTGGGCGCCCACGCGTCCTGGCCCACCTGACAGAAGGGAACCGCACCGTGGCCGACTACCGACTGTTCGACGCCGACAACCACTACTACGAGGCCGAGGACGCCTTCACCCGCTACATCGACCGCGGCATGGCCAAGCGGGCGGTCCAGTGGGCGGAGGTCGACGGCAAGAAGAAGCTGCTGGTCGGCGGGAAGGTCAACAACTTCATCCCCAACCCGACGTTCGACCCCATCGCCAAGCCGGGCACCCTGCAGGAGTTCTTCAAGGGCAAGACCACGGGCGGCGTGAAGGAGCTGTTCGGCGATCTCGAGCCCATCCGCGCCGAGTACCGCGACCGCGATGCACGGCTGCAGGTGATGGACGAGCAGGGCATCGAGAGCGTGTGGCTGTTCCCCACCCTCGGCGTCGGCATCGAAGAGGCACTGGTGCACGATCCCGAGGCGGCCATGGCCGCGTTCACTGCGTTCAACCGCTGGCTGGAGGACGACTGGGGCTACGCGTACCAAGAGCGCATCTTCGCCGCTCCCTACTTCTGCCTCATGGACCTCGACAAGGCGGTGGCCGAGCTGGAGCGGGTGCTGGCGCTCGACGCACGCGTCATCTGCCTGCGGCCGGCGTCGGTACGCACACCTGCCGGGTCGACGTCACCGTTCCTCGAGGAGTTCGACCCCTTCTGGGCGCGCGTCAACGAGTCGGGCGTGACCGTTGCGTTCCACGGGGGCGACTCCGGCTACGG
>Ga0070741_10012730_pt1 | contig 15098 bp, 11 predicted proteins | sample Coa_R1_4_FD_66440 | JGI IMG/M metagenome (GOLD analysis project Ga0070741, IMG submission 66440) | Surface soil microbial communities from Centralia Pennsylvania, which are recovering from an underground coalmine fire - Coalmine... | ecosystem: Environmental > Terrestrial > Soil > Unclassified ... | reverse complement strand
TTTTCCGGCGTTTCAGCGAGCACCGCATCCGACGCAAGGTAGTCGTCAAAGCGTTGCAGCGTCGCGAAGAAGCGCGCGACCTCGGCGTCCCACGACGCCGGCGTCGACTCGCTCCACGCCTGTTGGCCTTTCGCGATCGACAGCGCCCAGTCGAACAGATCGCCGATGTGCGCGAGGATCGCGATCGGCGTGCGAGCCGTCTCGGCGCACCGATAGGTTGCAAACGTCGGCGGCGCGTGGCGGATCGCTTTGCCGCCGCGATACGCCAACGTCGCAACGGTGTGTCGAAGCAGCGCACGTGTGTCGTCCATGTCAGGCTCCGAACTGGCGCAGGTGATGATCGAAATGACGGTAGATCAACACGCCCCATGCACGACCGCTCAAGGTGCCGAACGCGGGATGATCCGCAAACGGACCGTTCGGTCCACGCTCGGCGACGCGGTCGATCATCGCGGTGGCGTCGCTCATTTCGCTCGTCCACGCGACGGGCGCACGCGCGAGGAGCTCGGGCGCCGTCGGCGCGCCTTTGGGCCATGGCGCCCAGTAGACCACGAGCTGTTTCAATGGAAAGAACTTCAGGGGACCGCTCTTCGGTGCGCACGGCAGATCGCCCGTCGCCATCCGCAGGCTGTCCGCGAGATGCGTCACCATCTGCGGCGCCGACATCTTGCCCCACAGCGGTTTCGTCTGCGCGGTGACCGACGCCAGCCGCTGCTTCAACTCGCGCCGCGTCTCCGGTTCCCACACCGACTTCGACATGACGCGCAGTTTACAGCAGCAGACTGCAACAGGTGACGGCGCCTTCGGCTTTCGCGACTTCGCTCGCGTCGACGGCTACGACCCGGAATCCGCGCGCGCGCAGCCGCTCCGCCGTTCGTGGGAAGGCCGACGGCACGATGAGTCGATCCTCGAGGCGCACGACATTGGCCGCCGTCGGTTCCGACGGGTCAACGTCGATCAGCTCGAAGCCGTCAAAGAGTTGCGCATCGATCCAGGCGCGGTTGATCACGAGCGCGCGATCGCTGACGGCGGTGACCGCGGATTTCAGGTGCAGACACCCGGACACTGTTACGGCGTCGACGCGGTACCCATGCGGCGCCAGGATCGCGCGCATCTGCGCGATGCCGTCACCGTTGGTTCGTGACGACAGACCGACGAACACGCGCGTCCCGACGGTCATCACGTCGCCGCCGTCCACCGTCCCCGGCGCGACGATGGTCTGCAGCGGTCGATAGCGGCGGAGCGCCGCGGCAACGGCCGGCACCTCTCGACGCCGCGATTCGGCCCCGGGCCGCGTGATGATCGCGAGCTCGTCGAAGACGACGGCGACGTCTTCGACGAACACCGAGTCCGGCATGTCCTCGTCCGCCGTCAACCGCTCGACTCGGTAACCGGCGTCGGTCAACGCGCGTTCGTAGTCGGCGTGTTGCGCACGGGCGCGGGCGAGGTCGATCGGAACGCGGTCCAGGTGCGTCAGCTCGCAATTCGCCAGCGACGAGCTGATGGCGCGCGTAATCGCGATCTTTTGCACGCCTCATGCTACATGCAGTAGGATCCCACTCGGTTACCGAGGGGAACGCATGAGCCGCCCGTCAGACTTCGTGCAAGGCACGCTGGATCTGTTGCTGCTGAAGATTCTCGCGCTCGAGCCGCTCAACGGCTGGTCCATCAGCCTGCGCCTGAAACAGGTGTCGGACGATGTGCTGCAGGTCAGTGACGGCTCGCTCTACCCCGCCCTGCACAAGCTCGAACATCATGGCTGGATCAAATCCGAATGGCGGCAGAGCGAGAACAACCGCCGCGCGAAGGTCTATTCGCTGACCGCCTCGGGCAAGAAACACCTCGAGCGCGAGACGGCGAACTGGAACCGCCTGTCTGTCGCGATCACCCACGTCGTCAAACTGAGGGAGGTGTGACATGGGTGCGGATCGCTGGCTCGCCATGGCTCGCCTGCGCCTGCGAACGCTCTTTCGCAGCGATGCGCTCGATCGCGAGCTCGACGAAGAACTGCAGGATCACCTCGATCACCTGATTGACGCGAACGTCGCGAGCGGAATGACGCCGGACGCCGCGCGCCGGCAGGCACTGCTCGCCATGGACGGCGTGCAGCAGCAACGGGAATCGGCCCGCGACGTCCGCGGATGGCGCTGGCTCGACCACACCGTGCAGGACGTGCGCTACACGCTGCGTCAGTTGCGTCGCAGTCCCGAGTTCACATTCGCCGTCGTCGCGACGCTGATGCTCGGCATCGGTGCGAACACGGCGATGTTCTCGCTGATCGACAGCCTCGTCCTGCGAACGCTGCCGGTTCACGATCCGCCGAAGCTGGCGATGGTGACCGATGCGCCCGAAATCGGTCCCGGTTACTTTACCAATCCGATCTGGGAAGCAATCCGCGCGCGGCGGCAGTTCGTCGACGGCGCGTTCGCATACAACGCGACGCAGTTCGATCTCGCCACACGCGGCGAATCGCAGATGGTCGACGGGATGTACGCGAGCGGCGGCATCTACGACGTGCTCGGCGTTCAGCCCATCATCGGCCGCACGTTCCACGAGTCCGACGATCGTCGCGGCGGTGGCGAGTCGGGAGCGGTCGTTGTCATCAGCTACCCGTTCTGGCAGCGGCATTTCGGAGGCGCGGCGGATGCGATCGGACGGTCGCTGACGTTGAACGGCGTGCCGTTTACCGTCGTGGGCGTGACGCCGCCGGACTTCTTCGGCCTCGAAGTTGGGCGCGGCGCCGACGTCACGATCCCGATCGGGTGCGAACCGCTCATCCGCGGAAAGGAAAGCTTCCTCGATCGCTTCACCACCTACTGGTTGACGGTCGTCGTCCGACTGAAGCCGTCGCAAACGATCGACAGCGCGACGGCGGAGCTGCGCGGGCTCCAGCCGCAGATTCGGGCAGCGACGTTCCCGCCTGATTTTCCCGAGAAGGAACGTGCCCAATACCTGAAGGATCCGTTCACGCTGTTGCCCGGCGCGACCGGCAGTTCGGTGCTCCGCTCGCAGTATCAGAAACCGCTCGTCACGATGCTGATCGTCGTGTCGCTCGTGCTGCTGATCGCGTGCGCCAACATCGCCAACCTGCTGCTCGCGCGCGCCACGTCGCGGCGGCACGAATGGAGTCTGCGGCTGGCGCTCGGAGCGTCGCGGAGCCGGCTGGTGCGTCTGCTGCTGACCGAGAGCGTGTTGCTCGCGATCGCCGGCGCGGCGGGCGGACTGTGGATCGCACGCTGGGGCAGCCATCTGCTCGTGCAACAACTGTCGACGCGCACGCGCACGGTGTTGCTCGACCTGACGATCGACTGGCGCGTCCTGGCGTTCACGACGATCGTGACCGTCGTGACGGCGCTCCTGTTCGGCATCGTACCGGCGTTTCGCGCGTCAGGTGTCGCGCCGATGGATGCGCTCAAAGAGCACACGCGCAATTCGGCCGGCGACGGACGGATCACGACCGCCAACGCCCTCGTCATCGTACAAGTCGCGCTGTCGGTCATCCTCGTCGTCGCCGCGGCGCTGTTCGTTCGCACGTTCACGTCGCTCGCCAACCTTCACCTCGGATTCGACGCGGACCGCGTGCTGCTGGTGAACGTCGGCGTGGGTCGTGCGTCGATACCGCCAGGCGAGCGGCTCGACGCGTACTCGCGCATGCGCGATGCGGTCGCGGCGGCTCCCGGTGTGGCCGCCGCCGGCGCATCCGACGTCACGCCGGTTGCCGGCATGAGCTGGAACAATCGCATCGCGGTGTCCGGCGGCGTGGAACTGCCCGACCGCCAGCGGCTGACGAACATGAACGCCATCACGCCGGGCTGGCTGGTGACGTTCGGCACACCCCTCCTCGCGGGGCGTGACTTTACGGCGCGCGACAACGCGAGCGGTTCGCGCGTGGCGCTGGTCAATGAAGCGTTTGCGCGCAGGTTCCTGAACGGAGCGAACCCGATCGGGCACACCGTCCAACAAACGGGTTTCCGCGCGACGCCACCGCGCGAAATCGTGGGCCTGGTGGCCGATGCCGTGTATCGCAGCGTGCGCGAGCCGGTGCCGCCGACGATGTACGTGCCGCTCGTGCAGCAGGATCTGATCCCGGGGATTCCGCCGCGACCGCAGACCACGATCAGCGTCCGCGCGACGTCTGGATCGCCGGCCCGGCTCGCGCACGGCGTCGCCTCGGCAATCCTTGCGATCAGCCCGGATGCGTCGCTCTTCTTCAGGCCGCTCGCGGAACAAGTCAACGCGTCGCTGACGCAAGAACGGCTCGTGGCGATCCTGTCGGCGTTCTTCGGCGCGCTTGCACTGTTGTTGGCCGGTGTCGGCCTCTACGGCGTGACATCCTACGCGGTCGCGCGGCGGCGCACCGAACTCGGAATCCGCATGGCGCTCGGCGCCGCGCCCGGCGGCGTCGTCCGTCTCGTGTTGACGCGTGTCACCGTGCTCGTCGCCATCGGCATCGCGATCGGCGCCGGTGTCAGCGCGTGGGCAGCCACATTCGTTGCGTCGCTGCTCTACGGGCTGCAGCCGCGCGATCCGATCACGCTCGCCGGCGCGGCGATGACGCTCGCGACCGTTGGCATCATCGCCGGTTGGCTCCCGGCCTACCGCGCGTCGCGCATCGACCCCGCACAGGTGCTGCGCGATTCGTAGTATCGTTCGCCTGATGTATTCACGCGAAGAAATCAAGACACTTACTGACAAAGTTCTGAGCCTCGCCAAGGACGCGAAGGCGGATGCCTCCGAGGTCAACTTCGATGGTGGCGAGCGGTCCGCCACGCGCTGGGCGAACTCGTCGATCACGACCAACCTCGTCCAGTACGATCAGCAACTCACGATCAACGTCCGCGTCGGCAACAAGCAAGGCAGTGCGACGACGCGAGAGTTTGATGACGACTCGCTGAAAGCCTCGGTCGACGAAGCGAAGACCGCGGCCGATCGCGCGCGCGAGAATCCGAACCTCCCGCCGCTCGTCAAAGGACCGCAGGAGTACGTCGCCGTCAACGCCGTGATGCAGCCGACCGCAGACTTCGGTCCCGGCGAGCGCGCCGCGTGGGTGAAGCAGTCGGTCGACATCTGCGACAAGAAAGGCGTCCTCGGCGCCGGCTACATCCCGAAGGCGTATCAGACGAACTGCATCGCCAATTCCGAAGGGCTCTTCGGCTACTACCAGTACGCCGAAGTCGGTTTCATCCTGACGTGCCGCATGCCGACGGGATCGGGATCCGGATGGTCGGGCATCACCGGCGCGAAAGATCTCTCTCAGGTGAATGTCGCCGAGTTGACGGAAATTGCGGCGAACAAAGCGTTGAAGAGCCAGAAGCCGCGCGCGATCGAACCGGGTCGCTACACGACGATTCTCGAATCGCGTCCCGCCGCACGCTTCCTGTCGACGATGATGGGCGCGTTCAACGCGGGCACCGGCGGTGGCGGCGGATTTGGCGGCGGCGGCGGATTCAACTTCGGCGGCATCGGCCGTCCGTTCGTGAATGCCGACGGCACGCCGAAGATCGGCCAGAAGTTGTTCAGCGACAACTTCACGCTGAAGAGCGATATCGGCAATCCGATTCTGCGGCAGACGCCGTTGATGAACGACGGCTCCGCGGCCAAACCGGTGACCTGGATCGAAAAGGGCGTGTTGAAGAACGTCTACTACGATCCCGCGACCGCGGGTCGCCAAAAGGTCGCGCCCTCGCCCGCGAACCCGAACATGAGCCTCGTCGTCGAAGGGACGAATCAATCGCTCGATGACATGATCAAGTCGACGCGGCGCGGACTGCTCGTCACCTTCTTCTGGTACCTGCGTCCGGTCGATACGCTGACGCTGCTGCAGACGGGCATGACACGCGACGGCTTGTTCCTGATCGAGAACGGCGAGATCGCCGGTCCGGTGCAGAACTTCCGCTGGAACATGTCGCCGCTCGTCGCGTTCGCGAACATCTCGGCGATCGGCAAATCGCAGCCGATTCACACCGGCGAAGCGTACGACGGCCCGGGCACGGCGCTGATGCCGCCGGTTCGCATCGAAGATTTCTACATGACGTCCGTTTCTCCTGCGGTGTAACGCTATGAGCCCATCACGTCGCGACTTCCTGAAATATACGGGTGCCACCGGCATCCTCATCGCCTCGAGCGATCTCGTCGGCGAATTGATCGCGCAGTCGCCGAAAGGCAACCCGATGACCTCGACGTTCAAAGGTCTGTCGGACATCGCGCTCGGCGAGGCGAAGCGGATCGGCTGCACGTACGCCGACATCCGATTCACGCGCAGCGTCAACAGCAACGTCAACGCGAACGGCGGCCCGGACCGCAACGCGGACGGCGGCGGGTTTGGCGGCGGCCGCGGTGGCGGATTCGGTCGCGGCGGCGGCGCCGGTAATCGCCGCGGCGCCGGACGCGGCGCGGCAGGATTCGGTGTCCGCGTGATCCACAGCGGCGTGTGGGGATTCGCGAGCAGCCCGATCGTCACCGAAGACGAGATACGTCGCATCACGCGCATCGCGGCCGATGTCGCCAAGGCGAGCGCGATTGCGAAGAAAACCGACGTCAAGCTGGCGCCGGTGCAGGCGTATCAGGAGTACTGGTCGACGCCGGTCGCGAAGAATCCGAACGAGGTCGCGCAGGACGAGAAACAGGCGCTCGTGCAGAAAGTCGTCGACACGGCGTCGAAAGTGAAAGGCGTCAGCTCGGTCACCTGTTCGGTGCAGATGACCAACGAGTGGAAATATTTCGCGTCGAGCGAAGGCTCGTACATCGAGCAGGAAACGTGGGAGATCAATCCCGTCTTCAACGTCTCGGCCAAAACCGGTGACGTGATCAAGACGCGCTCGTACGTCGCAGTGCCGAAGACCGGCGGCTGGGAGGTCGCGGAAGCCGGCGAGATGCTCGAAAGCGCCGAACGGATCGCGAACGAAGCCGTCGAGATGACGACGGCAAAGCCGCTCGGGATGGGCTTGAAGGATCTCGTCCTGACGCCGTCGCACGCGATGCTGACGATCCACGAGATCGTCGCGCACGCCACAGAGCTCGATCGCGTCCTCGGCTACGAAGCGAACTACGCCGGCACGAGCTTCGTGAAACTGACCGACGTCGGCAAGCTGAAGTACGGCTCGAAGCTGATGAACATCACGGCCGACCGCACGATGCCGGGCGGTCTCGCGACGGTCGGCTTCGACGATGACGGCGTGAAGACGACGGAGTTCCCGATCGTGCGGGACGGGATCCTCGTCGGACTGCAGACCAATCGTGAAACCGCCGCCGTCGTCGGCGACAAGGCGAGCAAAGGGTGCACCTCAGCCTCGTCGTGGCGCGACTACCCGTTCCTGCGCATGCCGAACGTGCGGCTCGAGGCCGGCCCGAAAGGATCGCCGACGCACGAACAGATCATCGCCGACACGAAAGACGGCGTCCTCATCGACGGCCGCGGCAGCTACTCGATCGATCAGCAGCGGTACAACGGGCAATTCGGCGGCAACTGCTTCTGGGAAATCAAGAACGGCAAGATCACGCGCATGGCGAGCGACGTCACCTACAACGCGATCACGACCGACTTCTGGGCGAACCTCGACGCGATTGGCGGTCCCGAGTCGTGGAAGATGTTCGGCACCGGCGGCGACGCCAAAGGGCAGCCGACGCAGACCAACAGCATCTCGCACGGATCGCCGACGATTCGGATCAAGAAGATCATGGTCGGCGCGGCGTACGCCTGACGCTGTCGGGATTCGCGGTTCGGGATTTCGGGATTCGTGGATCAGGCTGCATTCCTGTCCACGAAAGCGACCGCGAAAACTCGAATCGCGACATCCTCTGCGGTCGCTGTCGTGGGCAGACATGCAGCGTGATCCCGAAACCCCTAATCCCAAAGCCCTCATCCCGACGTCGTTCTACCGTCGCATCGTCTTCTCGATCTCGTCGACCTCGATCGGCACGAACGCGGAGATGTTCTCGTAGCCGCTGGCGGTGATCAGGATCATGTCCTCGAGACGGATGCCGACGTGTTCCTCGGGAATCGTCATCGCCGGCTCGATAGTGAAGATCATCCCCGGCTCGAGCGTCGCCGCCGGCCCGCCGACGTCGTGGACTTCCATGCCGACCGAGTGCCCCAGGCTCGCAACGTTCGGACGCGAGCGATACGATTCGACGAAGCGCTGCGCGGCGGCGCGGATCTTCGGATCGGTGAAGGCGAACGACGACATCACCGCGTCCATCTTGACGAGCGCGTCCTTCACGATTTGCGAGGCGGTCTCGTGCACGCGAATGGACGTCATCAGCGCCTGATAGAGCTTCAGGTAGATCGCGTAGAACTCACGCTGGCGAGCCGTGAAGCGCCCGTTCGCCGGAAACACGCGCGTCACGTCGGACGAGTAGTACTTGTAGTCGGGCGCGTAGTCGAACTGCACGAGCTCGCCGTCTTTCAGCCGCGCCGTGTTCTTGTGATAATGCGAGTAGATCGTGTTCGGTCCCGTCGCGATCAGCGCAAAGTACGACGGCCCGTATGCCCCGCCTTTCTTGAAGACGTACTCGGCGCTCGCCTGCAGTTCGTATTCGGCCATGCCCGGCCTGGCAGCGCGCATCGCGGCGATGATGCCGTCGCCAGCCAGCTTCGTCGCCTCGCGAATGATCTGAATCTCCCGAGGGCTCTTGATCGATCGCATCCGGTCGAGGATCGGATCGAGATCGCTGATCGTCGATCGCGGCGCGGCGGCACGGAGCTTCGCGACGAACGCTTCTTCGCGTGACGATCGGCCGTCCCACGGATCGTCTCTCGTCGCGCGCGCGAGTGCGGCCGGATCGCTGGACGAGGCGCTGCCGAGGACCTCGGGACGGAACGTCGTATAGATCGTCCGTCCGTCGGCGGCCGCGATCGCCTGCGCGAATGCGTCGCGGGGCAGAACCGCATCGACGCCGGTTTCTCGCGCCGCTTCGGTGCCAGGCCGCAGCCCGGCACCGTACATCTGCTCGATCTGTCGTCGCCGTCGCTCATCGTCGGGCTGCAGGTACACCGTCGTCTTTTTTGTTCGGCCGTCGATCGTCGCGATCGCGCGCGGCTCGACGATGCCGGTCAGGTAAAAGAACTGATTGTTCTGTCGCAGTGGCTGCTCGCCCGGACGTTCGGTCGTCCCCTGGATGACGACGAGCGCATCGCCGACGACTTCGAGCACGCGCGCGCGGCGCGACGCGAACTCGTCGAGCGGGAAGATTTCCGGTCCGGTGAACACCGGCTGCATCAACAGCAACGTCGCGATCAGCAGCTTCATAAGCAGGTAGACTTTAGCCGATGCTGCGCACCGTCCTCGCACTCGCTCCGCTCTTGATCCGCAGTTTCGACGGCCTCGGGGTCGGATTCACCGGACCGCAAGGCACGGCGGCGCTTCGCAATCCGTCGGACAACAGCCTCGCAGTCGGACCGCAGCACGTCGTCCAGATCGTCAACACGCGGATGGCCATCTTCACGAAGAGCGGCACGCCGCTCTACGGGCCGGTGCCGACGAACAATGTGTTTCGCGGATTCGGCGGCGCGTGCGAAGAGCGGAACAACGGCGATGCGGTGGTCCGCTACGACCAGCTCGCGGACCGCTGGCTGATCGTGATGCCGATCTTCTCGCGCGAAGCGGCGCGACCGGATCAACCGCCGATGTGGACCGACGATGGCCGTGCGCATGTCAGTCCACCCGGACGGCCGAATCAACCGGGCGCGGCAATGCCCCTCGACCGGCCTGCGTCCGCATCCGCCTCCGCGCCCGCCGGTGCTTCGGCGAGACAGGCCGCCGATGGACCGTATTCGATGTGCTACGCGGTCAGCACGAGCGCGGACCCGCTCGGCTCGTACTATCGGTACGAGTTCTTGCGGCCGCTTTTTCCGGATTATCCGCGTCCCGCGATCTGGCGCGACGGTTACTACGTGCCGACGAGCACGAGCGACGATCCGATCTCGGACGCGATCACCACGCAGAAACACGCGTGCGTCGTCGATCGCGATGCGATGCTGCGCGGCAAACCGGCGACCGAACAGTGCGTCGTGCTCAACAACGTCGGGTTCCTCAACAACGCGGACATCGACGGCAAGTCGCTGCCACCCTCGGGTGCGCCGAACGTGATGATGGCGACGGCCGGGACCCAGCTCAAGAAGATCCTCGACGCACACGCGATCGACGTCTGGCAATTTCACGTCGATTGGAAGGATCCGTCGAAGACCGCGATCACGGGGCCGCAGCACATCGAGGTCGAACCGTACCACTACCTGTGCGGCGGCCAGCTGACGAATTGCGTGCCCCAACCCGGGATCCTGCAGCGCCTCGACGCGCAGGGCGACAAGCTGATGGCGCGGCTCGCCTATCGCAGGATCCGTAATCAGGAATCGATCGTCGCCGTGCACGCGATCGATGCCAATCGCGGCGGTGGCATTCGCTGGTACGAATTTCGGGTCAGCAACGCGCGCACGGTGGCGCTTTACCAGCAGGGCACTTTCGCGCCGGACGCGCATTTTCGGTGGCTGCCGAGCGCGGCGATGGATCGGCGCGGCAACATCGGCATCGGTTACTCGTACGGCGGCGATGATGCGTTCGCCGGTCAGCGTTTCACCGGCCGGCGCGCGAGCGATCCGCCGGGCCGCCTGACGCTCGAAGAGTCGGTGCTCGTCGAGGGCGAAGCGGCGCAGAACGCGATCCGATGGGAGGATTACACACAAACGGCGGTCGACCCGTCGGACGACTGCACGATCTGGTACGTCGGCGACTACCTCAAGGCTCACGCGACCGCGTACTCGACGAAGATCGGCGCGTTTCGACTGCCGGGCTGCCGCCCGCAGCCCTGACCGGCGGCGCGACAACCATGGTCCTTCCGACACCGCTCGTTCGTGCCAGATCGCTCAACGCGTACCTGAAGATCGAAACGGGTCTGCCGACCGGATCCTTCAAAGTCCGCGGCGCGCTGCACTCGCTCACCGCCAACTTGTCACGACGTCCGATCTCGGAAGTGATTGCGGCCAGCACCGGCAATCATGGTGCGGCGGTCGCGTGGGCGGCACGTCAACTTGGTGTCGCGGCCACAATCTTTCTCCCAACGCATCCCAATCGCGTCAAAGCCGATCGTATCCGTGCGCTCGGCGCGCGCATCGTCGAGTCTGGTGTGGATCTCTCCGCCGCGATCGATGCCGCGTACGCGTATGCCGAACGGACGGGAGCGTTCTTTCTGCACGACGCGAGCGATCCCGACGTGCCGGCCGGCACCGCGCAGATTGGTTCTGAAGTCGTGACGCAGTTGCCGGCCGTCGAGCGGATTTGCGTGCCGATGGGCGACACGGCGCTGATACGCGGCGTCGCAACCGCCGCGAAACGTGCGAAACCGTCAATCCACATCGTCGGGGTGGTCGCGGCGAATGCGCCGGCGTATCTCCTCTCGTGGGAGCAGGACGACGTCGTCGAGACGTCGACAGCCGAGACGATCGCGGACGGCCTCGCCGTCCGCCGCCCGCTGCCGCCCAACGTCAGCGCGATTCGCACGCTCGTGGACGAGGTCGTCGCCGTGTCCGAAGCCCAGATGCTCGATGCGATTCGTCATCTTCGCGCGCACGAAGGCATCACTGCGGAACCGGCGGGGGCCGCGGCCACCGCCGCATTTCTACAGACCTCGGTGTCAGAAGGTAGCCAGGCACCGACAGTCCTGCTTGTCACCGGATGCAACATCGCACCGGAGATAGAATCTGCCCTATGAAGAAGATCCTGACCGCGCTTCTCCTGCTCGTCCTCGTCGTGCCGGCGCACGCCATCCGGCAACCGGTGCACGCGAAGCACGGAATGGTGGTCGCGATGGAATCGATCGCGACCGACGTCGGCGTGTCGGTCCTGCAGAAGGGCGGCAACGCGATTGACGCGGCAGTCGCGGTCGGTTTCGCGCTGACGGTCACGCATCCGTTCGCCGGCAACCTCGGCGCGAGCGGCTACATGACCATCCGCTTCGCCGACGGGCGGACGACGTTCATCGATTTCCGCGAACGCGCGCCGGAAAAAGCGACGCACGACATGTATCTCGACGCGAGCGGCAACCCGACGCGCGACAGCATCGAAGGGTGGCGGTCGGCCGCGGTACCGGGTGCCGTCCGCGGGTTCGAGATGGCGTTGACGAAATACGGCACGTGGAAGTGGAACGAGGCGATGGCGCCGGCGATCGAGTTGGCGTCGAAGGGCTTCCCCGTCTCGTACGCGCTCGCCGAATCGCTCAAGGGCTCGCGCAGCCTGTCGCGGTCGCCGGAGTCGCAGCACATTTTCCAGCGCGACGGTCGCTTCTTCGACGTCGGCGACACGATCACGCAGCCGGAGCTTGCGCAAACATTGCAGCGGATCGCGAAGAACGGGGCGAATGAATTCTATGAAGGTGAAACCGCCAAGCGCTTCGCCGAAGAGATGGCGAAGCACGGCGGCTTGATCAGCCAGGCCGACCTCAAGAACTACAAAGCGATCGAGCGCAGGCCGCTCGAAGGCACGTACAAGAACTACACGATCATCACCGCGCCGCCGTCGAGTTCCGGCGGGATCGCGCTGCTCGAGATGCTCGGCATCCTCGAGGGGACGAATTACGAAAAATCAGGCGCGGGATCGGCGCAGTCGATTCACATGGTCGCGGAAGCAATGCGCCGCGCGTACGCCGACCGCAACGAGTACGTCGGCGATCCTGATTTCGTGAAGGTGCCGATCGCCGGACTGCTCGATCGCGCATATCTCGCAAGGCTACGGGCGTCGATCGATCCGGAACGCGCGACGCCGAGCGACGTCGTCAAGCCGGGCAAACCGAACGGGACTGCCGAGCACAACGAGACGACGCATTATTCGGTGGTCGACAAGGATGGCAACGCCGTCGCGATCACCTGGACGTTGAACGGCGGCTACGGCAACGGCATCACCGTCCCTGGCCTTGGATTCCTGTTGAACAACGGCATGGACGACTTCACCGTCAAGCCGGGCACGGCGAACATGTTCGGCCTCGTGCAGGGCGAGGCGAACGCGATCGCGCCCGGCAAGCGCCCGCTCTCGTCGATGACGCCGACCATCGTGCTCAAGGACGGCAAGCTGTTCATGACCGCCGGCGGTCCTGGCGGATCGCGTATCACGACGTCGGTGATGCAGGTGATCCTCAACGTGATCGATTTCGGAATGAACGTGCAGGACGCCGTCGACCAGCCGCGATTCCACCATCAGTGGCTGCCGGACAAACTGTCGCTCGAACGCGGCATCTCGCCGGACACCGTCGCGATCCTCAAATCGCGCGGCTACGACGTCGACTACAACACCGGCGTCGTCCTCGCGCAGGTCGCCGCGATCGTCAGCGACGGCGGCTGGCTGCAGGGCGCCACCGACGGACGAACGGGGAACGGCAAGGCCGCTGGATACTGACGGCCAGTCGGTTTCGGGATTCGGGGATCAGGATTCGGGATTCGTGGATTACTCTGCATTCGTGGTCCAGGTAACGCAACCACGGAACGCACGGAAGCCACAGAAATCAACTACGTTCCGGAATCACACTGCATCTCTGCACACGACGGCAACCGCAGAAACCGCAGAACACGCAGAGCTTCTGGGCAGTCGGGATTCGGGCGTCGGGATTCGGGATTCGTGGATCACGCTGCATTCGTGGTCCACGAAGAACCAAAGCAACGCAGAGTTCGCAGAACCCGCAGAATAGTCTCGCCGACAGAAACCAACTTGAACTCTGGACGTTCAGCGGTGGCTTCCCAAACCACCGAAGATTGGCGAGCAGCGTTAATCAATCTGATTTGCAGGCGCCCACGCCAGTCCCGGGATCGAAGAGAATTGTTGGCATGGACTCCGAGGACGACAACATTTCCCGACCGACGCTCGATCCGGACCTTGTCGGCACGGTGGTCGGAAAGCACTTGCTCGTTGGTCTGACGTTCGTTAAGTACGGCGGCGAGGTGATCGAACAAAAACAGCTGCACGGCACCGTTGAGCGAATCAACGATCTCGAAGGGATCGTCATCCGACTCCCCGACGGCACGCTCTACAAGCTTCCTCCGGATCTCCGGGGAATCAAAGAAGCAGCACCCGGCGTTCATCGATTGCGCTCGACCGGCGAAGAGGTGGTCAATCCCGACTACGTTTACACATGGACAATCACGCGGCCGGACGCATGACGGCGGGAGCAGATCACGCCAAATTTCGGCTAGGAGACCCGGTAAATTGTCCGTTTTTGTCCGAGAGTCGATGAAGATCCAGGCCAGACCGGACCAAGACCACGATCAAATCATTCCGCGTTCATAGAGATGAATTGGGAGGGGCCGCGGGCCCTCCAATCCGGAACGGTTTTCAACACCACAGTCGTGCGACCCAAAAGCGCGGCGGACAACTCGGCCGCGCGTGACGGCTTGGAATTTGCGGCTCCGAGCGTTCGTCGCAAATCGAGATGCCGGGCTAAAGCCGGACGCTACGTACAGAAAATGGATTCTGCGAATTCTGTGCATTCTGCGGTTGCTTGAAGACAGAGATGCAGCGTGACAGAGATCGAATCCCGAATCCCGAATCCCGAAGCCCTAACCCCGATCCGCGCGCGTCGCGGGCTTGCGCGCCAGAATGCTCTCCATCTCGTCCATCACGCGATTCATCGTCTTGATCGTGAGATCGAGCGGTTCGTCGGTGGTCATGTCGACACCGGCATCGCGCAGGAGATCGATCGGATACTTCGATCCGCCTGAGCTGAGGAACTTCAAATAGCGATCGCGGGCCGCGGTGTCGCCCGTCTTGACCTTCGACGCCAGCGCCTCTGACGCCATGAACGACGTGGCGTACTGGAAGACGTAGTAGTCGCGGTAGAAGTGGGGCACGTAGCTCCACTCGTGCGCGATGTAGTCGTCCACTTTGCAGATGCCTTGCGCGTCGCCGTAGTACTTCTTCGTGATGTCCAGGTACAGCCTGGCCAGCGCATCGCCCGTGATCGGCTGCCCTTTCTCGGCCATCTCGCGCATCTTCAGCTCGAATTCCGCGAACTGCGTCTGGCGGAACACCGTGCCTTTGATGTTCTCGAGGTAGTTGCCGAGGAGCGACAGGCGTGTGTCGTCGTCCTTGACCTGCTTCAGCACCGAATCGATCAACAGCGAT
>Ga0070741_10012729_pt1 | contig 15099 bp, 16 predicted proteins | sample Coa_R1_4_FD_66440 | JGI IMG/M metagenome (GOLD analysis project Ga0070741, IMG submission 66440) | Surface soil microbial communities from Centralia Pennsylvania, which are recovering from an underground coalmine fire - Coalmine... | ecosystem: Environmental > Terrestrial > Soil > Unclassified ... | reverse complement strand
TGCCGAACGGGGCGAGGTCGATGGCGGCCGACTTCACCAGCCCGATGACGCCCCACTTCGCCGCGCAGTAGTGGGCCATCGCCCCGCAGCCCTGGCGGCCGAGCATCGACGACGTGGCGACGATGCGCCCGAAGCCCTGCCGCTTCATGTGCGGCGCGACGGTGCGGATCGTGTGGAACACGCCGGTGAGGTCCGTGCCCACCATGTCCTCCCACTCCGCCGGCGACATGGTGTCGACCGCGCTGCCCCCGGACGAGGAGATGCCGGCGTTGGCGATGGCGAAGTCGATCCGGCCGAGCTCCGCCACCGCCCCGTCGACGAACCGCTCGAGGGCGGAGAAGTCGCGCACGTCCAGCTGGCCGACGACGCACCGGCGGCCCTCCTTCTCGACCAGCCGCTGCGTCTCCTCGAGGTCCTCCAGCGTGGCCATGGGGTAGCCGACGGTGCTGATCTGCGCCGCCAGGTCGCACGTCGCGATATCGGCGCCCTCGCGCGCCAGTTCGACGGCGTGGCTGCGCCCCTGCCCGCGCGCCCCCCCCGTCACGACTGCGACACGACCGTCGAACCGCCCCATCGTTGCCTCCCCTCGGTCCCTGCCCCGACGTTACTAACGTCGGCGGCCATGCCGGACCTGGTCTTCCGCCACATCGACGACGTCCCCGCGCAGGAGGTGGTGGCCCAGCTCCACGGCACGCGGCGCGCCAGCGTCCGCTGCACGTTCCTCGAATGGTCGCCGTCCCGCACCGTGATCTACACCGAGTACGACCCGGGCCTCACGCTTGAGGTGCACGGCCACCGCAGCGACCACGTGATCTACATCCTCGACGGGCTGCTGCACGTCGGCGACGTCGCCTGCCGGCCGGGCACAATGGTCCTGCTCGAGCACTTGGCGGTGTTCGGCCCCTTGGTCGCGGGGCCCGACGGTACCCGGCTGCTCGAGTTCTACACGGGCGACCCGCGCCCGGTCTCCATCGACCCCGCCGGGTACCTGGCGCTGCTAGCCGATCGCGGCATCACGCCGCTCCCCAACCCCCCGTTCGACGTGGCGGTGACCGGTGGCTCGATGGCCGGGCTGGTCCGGGCGCGGCCCAACCTCGAGGTCCGCGATGTCGCCGTGTCGATGGCGTTCTACCGCGAGGTGCTCGCCCTCGAGCCCCGCGCCACGATCGGCGACCCGCCCGAGTTCGCGCTGCTCGCCAACGCCGGCGCGTCGTTGGGGCTGGCGCGCGCCGCCGCTCCGGCGGTCGCCTCCATCGCCTGCTGCTACATCGAAGCCGCCGACCTCGACGCCGTACTGGCTGGGTGCGAACGGGCGGGTGCGGCGATCACCTCACCGCTGGAGACCCACCCGTGGGGAATGCGCGACATCGTCCTGCGCGACCCGGACGGCCACCTCATCGCCGTGGGCGAACGCCTCGCCTGACCGGCTCAGGAGGCGCGGAACCTGACCTTGTCGCTCGTCAGCTCGGCGACCGTCGTCGCCCCCAGCAGCGCCATGGTCGTGCGGATCTCCGACGCGAGGATGTCCGCTGCCTTCTGGACACCGCGCTCACCGCCGGCCATCAGCCCGTAGAGGTAGGCGCGCCCGACCAGGCACGCGCGCGCACCGAGCGCCACTGCGGCGACGACGTCCGCGCCGGACATGACGCCGCCGTCGACGTAGACCTCGGCCCGGTCGCCGACCGCGTCGAGCACGTGGGGCAGTTCCTCGATCGGGACGGGCGCCCGGTCCAGCTGGCGGCCGCCGTGGTTGGAGACGACCACCGCATCGGCCCCGGCGTCGACGACGGCTTTGGCATCCGTCGCCGTCTGGACCCCCTTCACGACGAGCGGGCCGGCCCACGCCCCGCGCAGCCACTCGACGTCGGCCAGCGTCGCCGAGGGGTCGAACATCTTGGCGATGAGCCCGGCGGGCGGGCCCTCGAACCGCGAGAGCGAGGCGAACTGCAGCGGCTCGGTCGTGAACAAGTCGAACCACCACCCCGGCTTGGTGGCGCCGTCGAGGAACGTCTTCAGCGTGAGCGACGGCGGGATCGTCAACCCGTTGCGCACGTCGCGGAGCCGTGGCCCGGCGACCGGCGTGTCGACGGTGAGCACGAGCGCCTCGTAACCGGCCTCGGCGGCGCGCGAGACGAAGTCGCGGCCTGCCCCGCGGTCGTGCCACAGGTACAGCTGGAACCACAGCCGCGTGCCCGGTGCCTCGGCGGCCAACCGCTCGATCGACGTCGTCCCCATGGTCGACAGGGCGTAGGGGATGCCGGCGCGGCCCGCGACCCGCCCGACGGCAGGCTCGCCGTCGGTGTGCATCATCCGGGTGAACCCGGTCGGGGCGAACACGATCGGCAGGGCCGACCGTCGACCGAGGACATCGACCGACGGGTCCACCGAGGACACGTCACGCAGCACGGTCGGGCGGAACTCGACGCGCCCGAAGGCGTCGCGCATGCGGGCGAGGGCGCGCTCTTCGCCCGCGGCGCCGTCGGTGTAGTCGAACACGGCCCGCGGCGCCCGGCGCCGGGCCGCCGCCCGGAGGTCGGGGATGGAGGCGACCGTCGCCAGCCGCCGAGCGGTCGCGCTGAACTGCGGCCGGCGGGGCCGCAGCAGCGGCCCGAGCTCGGCCCACTTCGGGACCTGGCGCCTCACCATGCCCTGGTTCTACACGGACGGCGTGCGGTACGCTCCCGGCGGCGATCGTTGGGGGGAGGGCGCATGCTTCACCGGGTCCCGAAGCAGGTCCTGGACGGTTTGGCGCGCGTGCCGCTGTTTTCGGCGTGCACGAAGGCCGAGTTGCGGAGCATCGCGCAGCTCGGCACGGAGGTGAGCGTCGGCGACGGGGCGGTCATCACCGAGCAGGGCAAGCCCGGGTTCGAGTTCTGCCTCGTCATGGGCGGCAAGGCGCGCTGCCTCGTGGACGGCACCCAGGTCGCCGTGTTCGGCGCCGGCGACTTCTTCGGTGAGATGGCGCTGATCGACCGCGGGCCGCGGCACGCGACCGTCGTGGCCGACGGTCCGCTGCAGCTCCTTGTGCTCGATGCCCGGGAGTTCAGCTCGCTCCTCGACAGCAGCCCGTCGATCGCCAAGAAGCTCCTCGCCGCGTTCGCCGCCCGTGAGCGGCAGAACGCGTCCATCCGCCATTAGCCCAGACGGCTGAGCAGTTCCTCCTGGGAGATCGACCCGGGAGGACGGCGTTCGCGCGCCAGGTCGATGGCCGCCCGCTGGAGGGCGGCGTTGGCCGGCGTCGGCACTCCGGCGAGGCGGCCGAGCAACGTGATCTCCCCGTTGAGGTAGTCGGTCTCGATCGACCCCACGCCCCGCGCCATGCTCTGCCACGACGACCCGCCGCCGTGGGGCTCCCCCGCCACGGGGAGGATCTTCACGGTGTCGCCGCGCCGGGCGCGGTCCTCCTCGTCGGGGACGAAGTCGATGCCGGCGGCGCGCAGGCACGCCACGCCCTCGCGGCGCACCAGCTCGGTCAGCGGCCCCGCGGCGGGCGGGCCGCACACGGCCTCGACGGCGTTCGCCAGGTTCATGAGGAGCTTGGCGTACTTCCACCGCATGATGTCGGGCCGCGGCTCGGAGATGAACGTCGACATGGTGAGCGCCCGCGCCACCGCTTCCGCCGTGCCATCGGTCCCGCTGGGGTAGCGCCCGATGTCGAGGATGCCCGTGACCGGTGCCGAGTGGGCACGCACCTCGCCCGGGACGAGGTGCGTGGTGGGGCACATGACGCAGATGCCGTAGACGTTGGGGAAGACGCGCAGCGCGGCGCGCTCGTTGTCCACGCCGTTTTGCAGGCACACGACTGCGGTCCCGCCCGGCGCGGCGGCCGCCAGCGCGTCGAGGGCGGCGGGCGTGTCGTGGCTCTTCACGGCCAGGAGCACGACGTCTCCCTCGTCGATGGAGACCTCAGCCGGGCTGCGGGCGACGGCGACATCGAGGGTCACGTCGTCGTCGGGCGAGCGGAGCCGCAGCCCGGATGCCTTGAGCGCCTCGTAGTGCGTGCCCCTCGCGATCAACACGACGTCGTGGCCGCTTTGGGCCAGCCGCGCCCCCACGACTCCCCCGACCGCTCCTGCGCCGAAGACGATGAACTTCACGGCCGCGCTCAGCGCACGGGCACGTCGTCCGACGGTCCGGGCGCGGGCGGGACGTGCGGGAACAGCTCCTCGAACACCTCGATCGTGATCCGCCGGCGGTCGCGCTCGCTCACCCCGTCGAAGAGCTCGTGCAGCGTCTTTTGGGTGTGGCCGTACGTCCCCTCGAGGTGGGGGTAGTCGCTGCCCCAGCACACGTTGCGCCAGCCCATCGCCGTCACCGCGGCCACCGCGCTGCGGTCGTGCTGGAACGACGCGTACACGTTCTCGTAGAGGTACTCGCTCGGCAGGCGGCGCAGCCGGGGCCGGACGGCCGACGCGTGCTGGCGGTAGGCCTCGTCGAGCCGGTCGGCGATGAACGGGCCCCACGTGGCGCCGCCCTCGGACACGATCACCCGGAGGCCCGGGTGGCGGTCGAACACGCCGGCGGCGATCAGCTTCGAAACGGCCCGCTGCCCGCCGTAGGTCGTCTCCATGTAGTTGAGCAACGCCCCGCCCGGCCCCCGGTAGTAGTTGCCGTGGAAGCTCGATGCGTCGTGGGGCTCGGTCCCGATGTGGAACCCGAGGACGAGGCCGGTCTCCGCCAGGGCGGACCACACCGGCTCCCACACCTCCGACGTCCAGTCCTCGGCGCCCGCAGGCGGCAGCACCGAGAAGTAGACGGCGTGGTACCCGAGGCCGGCGGCGCGCTCGATCTCCGCGACCGCCGTGGCGACGGTCAGTAGTGGGATGGTCGCCGTGCACACGTAGCGCGGCGAATGCCGCTGGAACTCGATCGCCCAGTCGTTGATCGCCCGTGCGCCGGCGGCCAGCAGTTCCGGGTCGCGGATCGACGACGTCCAGATGCCGATCGAGGGGTAGATCAACTCGGCCCAGACGCCCTCGGCGTCGAGGTCGAGGAGGCGCAGCGCCTTGTCGTTCGCGCCCGGCGCCCGGCCGGCCATCGGGTTGCCCTCTTCGTCGATGAGGGGCCGGGGCAGGCGCCGGCGGAACTGCTGGTTGTCGACGTGGACGGTCTCCCACTGGCCGTCGTCGTCCTTGACGCTGCGCGGCATGCGCTCGGCGAGCGACGCCGGGAGCGACTCGCGGAACAGCCCGTCAGGCTCGACGAGGTGGGAATCGCCGGAGTTGGCCCAGATGAAGCTCACGGCGCCACCTTACGCGGTCGGGCCACGGGGCCCGGAGGCGGCTCGGCGGCACTGCGGGCGCCCGTCAGCTCGCGAGCACGAAGCCCTCGTAGCCGCGCGCAGCGACGTCGTCGCACCTCTCGACGTACGCAGGGAACCCGGGAAGGGGCATGAACACCCGCGTCTTGCCCGGGATGTTGGCGCCGAGGTACCACGAGTTGCACGAGGGGTACAGGGTGCGCCCTGCGACCTCGTTCACGTGCGCCACCCAGTCCTCCGCGGCACCCTCGGTCGCCTCGATCGTGCGGAACCCCTTGGTGCGCAGGTACCGCATGCAGTCGGCGACCCAGTCGACGTGCTGCTCGTTGGCGACGAACATGTTCGCCAGCACCGACGGGCTCCCGGGGCCGGTCAGCGTGAACAGGTTGGGGAACCCGGGGACGGACAGGCCGAGGTAGTTGACCGGCCCGGCCGCCCACGCGTCCTTCAGGCTCTGGCCCTGCCTGCCCTTGGCGTCGATGCGGGTCAGCGAGCCGGTCATGGCGTCGAAACCCGTGGCGAACACGATGACGTCGAGCTCGTAGGCCGTCGCGCCGGCGACGATCCCCGTCGCCGTGACCCGCTCGATCCCGGTGGACGAGATGTCGACGAGGTGGACGTTCGGGCGGTTGAACGTCTCGTAGTAGTTGGTGTCGAGGCAGATGCGCTTGCAGCTGATGGTGTGCCGCGGCGACAGCAGTTCTGCGGTGGCCGGGTCGTGCACGATCTCACGGATCTTGCGGCGCACGAACTCGGCCGCGTAGAAGTTCGCCTTCGGGTCGGTCGAGGTGTCCTTGAACGCGCCCACGAAGGCGAAGCCGCCGATCGCCCAGCGCTTCTCGAACTCGGCCTCGCGCTCCTCGTCCGTCACCTCGAGCGCGGACTGGTCGTTGAACGACCACCGCGAGCCGAGCGCTCCCGGCATGGCCCGGTTGCGCGCCCGCAGGCCCTGGTAGTCGGCCTTGATCTCGGCCACTTCCTCCGGTGTGAGCGCCCGGTTCCAGGCCGGCACGGTGTAGCTGGCCGTGCGCTGGAACACCGTGAGGTCGGCGGCCACCTCGGCGATGACGGGGATGGCCTGGATCGCCGACGAGCCGGTGCCGACGACGCCCACCCGCGTGGCGGACAGGTCGACCTCCTCGCGTGGCCACCGGCCCGTGTGCAGCACCAGCCCGCGGAAGTCGCCGATGCCGTCGATGTTGGGAAGGTTGGCCGACGACAGGCACCCGGTCGCCATGACCAGGAACTGGGCGGAGACGTCGTCACCACGATCGGTCCGCACCCGCCACCGGGCGCCGGCCTCGTCGAACACCGCCTCGGTCACCCGCGTCTCGAACCGGATGTCGCGGTAGAGGTCGAACCGCGACGCGACGTGCTGGAGGTAGCACAGGATCTCCGGCTGCCCGGCGTACCGCTCCGTCCACTCCCACTCCTGCTCGAGCTCCTCGGAGAACCCGTAGGAGTACTCCACGCTCTCGACGTCGCACCGCGCCCCGGGGTAGCGGTTCCAGTACCACGTGCCGCCCACGTCGTCGCCGGTCTCGAACACGACGACGCGCAGGCCGTCGCCGCGGAAGCGGTGCAGGGCGTACATCCCGCCGAGCCCGGCGCCCACGACCACGACGTCCAACTCCTCGACCATGGCCACCAGTCTGCCCGGTACCGTGTCAGGGTGATCGACGCGGTGATCGACGACCTCCGGGTGCGGCTCGGCGACCGGCTGTCGACCGCTGCCGCGGTGCTCGACGAGCACGGCCGGGACGAGGGATGGCACCCGGCGGCGACGCCCGACGCCGTCGTGTTCCCCGACTCCACCGCCGAGGTGGTCGAGGTGGTGCGGGCGTGCGCGGCTCGCGGCGTACCGGTGGTCCCGTTCGGCGCCGGCACCTCGCTCGAGGGGAACGTCACGCCGCTGCGCGGCGGCGTGACGATCGACCTGACGCGCATGGGGCGCATCCTCGAGGTGAACGTCGACGACCTCGACTGCCGCGTCGAGGCCGGCGTCACGCGCAACACGCTTAACCGGGCGCTCGCCCGCGAAGGCCTGTTCTTCCCGATCGACCCGGGTGCCGACGCGACCCTCGGCGGCATGGCGGCGACGCGCGCGTCGGGGACCAATGCCGTCCGCTACGGGACGATGAAGGACAACGTCCTCGGGCTCACTGCGGTACTCGCCGATGGCTCGGTCGTGCACACCGGCACGCGCGCCCGCAAGTCGTCAGCGGGCTACGACCTCACGCGCCTCTTGGTCGGGTCGGAGGGCACGCTCGGCGTCATCACAGAGGTCAGCCTGCGCCTGTACGGCATCCCCGAGGTGATCGGCGGTGCGGTGTGCTCGTTCGCCTCGCTCGCCGGCGCGGTGCGCACGGTGATCGAGGCGATCCAGCTCGGCGTCCCTGTCGCCCGGCTCGAGCTGCTCGACGACGTCCAGGTCGAGGCGTGCAACCGCTTCAGCGGGCTGTCGCTGCCGGTCGCGCCGCTGCTGCTCGTCGAGTTCCACGGCTCGGCCATCACCGTCGCCGACCACGCCGCGGCCTTCGAGGGGATCGCCGCCGCGCACGGCGGGAGCGGGTGGGAGTGGACGACCGACGCGGCGGAGCGCGAGCGCCTCTGGGCCGCCCGTCACCAGGCGTACTACGCCGGCAAGGCCCTCCGCCCCGGCGCGCTCGCCATCCCGACCGACGTGTGCGTGCCCATCTCGCGCCTCGCAGAGTGCATCGTCGAGACCCGCGCCGACATCGACCGGTCGGGGTTGGTCGCGCCGATCGTCGGCCATGTGGGCGACGGCAACTTCCACGTCGTCGTGCTGTTCGACCCCGCGGCACCGTCGGAGGTGGAAGCGGCCCACACGTTCAACGCCCGGCTGATCGCCCGCGCCCAGGCGATGGGCGGGACGTGCACGGGCGAGCACGGCGTGGGCTACGGGAAGCTCGAGTTCATGGCCGGCGAGCACGACCCGGCCACCCTCAGGATGATGGCCGCCGTGAAGCGGGCGCTCGACCCCGACGGGATCCTCAACCCGGGAAAGGTGGTCCCGGCGCTCGATGGCTGACGCCCTGGCCGCCCTGGTCGGCGACGGCCTCGAGGTCCCCTGCCTCGACGGGCCCCGCCGGTACGTCAACCTCGACAACGCGGCGTCGACGAACGCGCTGGCGTCGGTCGCGGCGCGCGCCCACGAGTTCCTCCCCTGGTACTCGAGCGTGCACCGCGGGGCCGGGTTCAAGTCGCGGCAGGCAACCGATGCCTACGAACAGGCTCGCCACCACGCGCTCGCCTTCGCCGGGCGCGCCACCGACGGCGACGACGTGGCCGTCTTCTGCCGCAACACCACGGAGGCGATCAACCTCCTCGCCTACCGGCTGCGCCTGTCGCCGGGCGACGTGGTGGTCACGACCGTCGTCGAGCATCACGCAAACCTCCTCCCGTGGTTGCGGGCCTGCAGCCGGCGCTTCGTCGAGTGCGGGCCGGCGGGGACGTTCTCGGTCGGCGACGTCGAGGACGCCCTTGATGCCGGGCCAGTCCCCCGCCTGCTGGCGGTCACCGGGGCGTCCAACGTGACCGGCTGGCTGCCACCGCTGCAGGAGATCATCTCCGCCGCCCATGCACGCGGCGTCGAGGTCCTCGTGGACGGCGCCCAGCTGGCCCCGCACGCCCCCCTCCCGCCTGACGCCGACTTCGTGGCGTGGAGCGGGCACAAGATGTACGCACCGTTCGGGGCCGGTGTGCTCGTTGGGCCCCGGCGCGCGTTCTCGACGGGGCCGCCGTTCGTCGTGGGCGGCGGGGCCGTGGACCTCGTCGACCTCGACGACGTCGCATGGACCGATCCCCCCGAACGCGAGGAAGCCGGTTCGCCGAACGTCGTCGGCGCCATCGCCCTCGATGCCGCCATGTCGTGGTTCGACGAGATGGGGTGGGCGGCGGTTGTGGCCCACGACCGCGACCTCGCCGCCCGCCTGCGCGGCGGCCTGGCGCGCATCCCCGGCGTTCGTGTGCTCGGGCCCCCGCCCGATGTCGCCACCCTGCCGGTCGCCACGTTCACGGTCGAGGGCTGCCACCACGCGTTGGTCGCGGCGCGGCTGAGCGCCGAGTTCGGCATCGGGGTCCGCCACGGGTGCTTCTGCGCCCACCCGTACCTCTTGCGCCTGCTCGACCTCTCCCCTGCCGAGGTGGCCGCCTACCGCGCCGCGGTCCTGCGCCACGATCGCCGGTCGATCCCCGGGGCGGTGCGGGCGAGCGCCGGCGTGGGGACGTCGGCCGCGGACATCGACGCGCTGTTGTCGGCCGTCGCCGCCATCGCCCGCGGCGCCGCTCCGCCCGTCGCGTACGAGCAGGACCCGACGACGGGCGACTTCTGGCCGCTCGGGGAGGTCGCGGGCTGGACGTCGGCCGACCGGGCCGCCGGCGCGTCGTGCGCGCGCGGGTGACGCCCTAGCGCCCGACGGCGGCCCGGAAGGCGGCCACGATGGGCCCCAGCTGCTCCTGTCCTCTCGCCACGTCCTCGGGCACGCGGGCCGGGAGCCGGAAATCGGTGATGCCGGCCTCCACGAGTGGGGGCAGGTTCTCCATCGTCCGCGCAATGTCGATCCCGCCGTCGGCATCGCGCACGACGGGGAGCGGGCCTTCCACCTGGAAGCCGCTCGCGTCGCGGCCCGCAGCCGCGAGCGCGTCACGGATCCGCGCCACGTGCGCCGCAGGGTTGCGCGCCTCGTCGCCCCACGGGATCCACCCCGAGCCGAACCGCACGATGCGCTCGATGACGCGGTCGTTCATCCTTCCGCTCACCCAGAACGGCACGCCCCCCGGCTGCACGGGCTTCGGCATGCAGTGGACGCCTTCGAAGTGCAGGCCGTCGCCGTCGAAGCGCGCTGATTGTTCGCGCCACAGCGTCTGCACTACCTCGAGCGTGTGGTCGAGCAGGCGGCCGCGCGCCGAGTAGTCGAGCCCGGCCGCCTCGTACTCCTCGCGTTGCCACCCGACGCCCACCCCGAGGTCGAGCCGGCCGCCGGACAGCACATCGATGGTGGCGGCCGTCTTGGCCAGCACGACGGGCCGCCGCAGCGCGGCGAGCAGGATCCCCGTCGACAGCCGCACGCGGCTGGTCACCGCCGCCACTGCCGTCAGCACGGTGAGGGGCTCGAGCCAGATGCCGTCGGGGCCCGTCGGCTGCTTGCCCCCCTCGACGCCGCCGCGTTCGGGGACGCCGTAGGCCTCGAGGTGCTCGCCCATGACGACATGGTCGGAGACACTCAGGCGGTCGATGCCGATGGCGTCGGCGGTGCGCGCCCGGTCGAGGAGCGGGGCCCAGTCACCGGGATCGGACGCCGCGAAATTGCCGAGGTGGGCGGAGAGCGTCGGGGTCACGCCCGGGACCCTAGCGGCCGCGCCGGCAGCGCCCGCGGGGCGCGCTAGCCGCTGCGGCCCATGGACACCGCGACCTCGCGGTGCAGGCGCCCGAAGTTGTAGTAGGCCGCGCACGCGCCCTCCGACGACACCATGCAGGTGCCGATCGGCGTCTCGGGTGTGCATGCCGTGCCGAACACCTTGCACTCCCAGGGCTTGATGACGCCCTTGAGCACCTCCCCGCACTGGCATGCCTTGGGGTCGGCGACGCGCACGCCTGGGACGTCGAAGGCCAGCTCCGCGTCCCACGCTGCGAACTCGGGCCGCAGGCGCAGGGCGCTCTGCGAGATGAACCCGAGGCCGCGCCACTCGAAGTGCGGGCGCAGCTCGAACACCTCGGCCAGGACCGCCAGGGCGCGCGGGTTGCCCTCGTCACGGACGCAGCGGGTGTACTGGTTCTCGACCTCGCAGCGGCCGTCGCGCAATTGGGCGAGGAGCATGGCCACGGCCTGGAGGATGTCGAGGGGCTCGAACCCGGCGGTGACGAGCGGCTTGCCGTACTGCGCCGGCACGAACCGGTAGGGGCGGTTGCCGATGACGGTCGAGACGTGCCCCGGCCCGAGGAACCCGTCGAGCCTGAGGTCGGGCGACTCGAGGATCGCCTTGATGGGCGGCACGATCGTGACGTGGTTGCAGAACACGCTGAAGTTGGTGACGCCCTCGGCGCGTGCGCGAAGCAGCGTCACCGCGGTTGACGGCGCGGTCGTCTCGAATCCCACCGCGAAGAACACGACGCGCCGCTCGGGGTGCTCGATGGCGAGGCGCAGGGCGTCGAGCGGCGAGTACACGAAGCGCACGTCGGCACCACGCGCCTTGGCGTCGAGGAGGCTCCCGTGGCCGCCGGGCACGCGCATCATGTCGCCGAACGACGTGAACGTCACGCCTGGTTGCTCGGCCACGGCAATGGCGTCGTCGATGCGGCCCATGGGGATCACGCACACCGGGCACCCCGGCCCGTGGACGAGTTCCACCGACGGAGGCAGGACGTGCTCGATGCCGTGGCGGTAGATCGTGTGCGTGTGGCCGCCGCACACCTCCATGAACTTGTAGGGCCCTCCGCCGGACAGTTCGGTGATGCGCTCCAGCAGGACCCGCGCCGCTGCCGGGTCGCGGTACTCGTCGACGAACCGCATGCCGGTGCTCAGGCGACGCGCAGGCGCGGCCTGTCGGCCGACCGCTGCCCCTGGGCCATGAGGTCCCGCGCCGTCGAGAGGGCGCCGGCCACGAGGTCGCGCACCTCGGGCGACGACGTGATCGTGCGCAGCGAGCCCTCGAGCTCCTCCCACCCCTTGTCGCCGGCGCGCACGCCGATCACGTACCCGACGACGAACCCGATGATGGTGCCCATTGCTCCCTCCTTGTCGCGCCGCGCGCGGCGGTGACGATCTTTACAGCTCGATGCGCGACGCCATCAGGGCGTCGATCTCGTCATCGAACCCGCTCCCCATCAGCATCAACCCCTCGAGCGCCGTGCGCGCCTCCTCCTCGTCGATCTTTGCCATGGCGAAGCCGACGTGGATCAGGACCCAGTCGCCCACGCGCAGCCCCTCGTCGGACAACAGCGCGACGTTGATCGTCCGGCGCACGCCGGCGATGTCCACCCTCGCCAGGTCGGCGTTGCCGGCGTCGAGCTCGGCGACCTGCCCCGGGATGCCCAGGCACATGTCAGGCCCCCTGGTACTCGATCGACTCGAGGACGAGTTCCTCGCCGCCGCGTAGCTCGACGTCCATGGAGCCGCACGCCGGGCACGTCAGGATGAGCTCGTCGGACTCGGTCTCGGCACCGCACGCGGCGCACCGGGCGCGCACGGGGACGAGCACCAGCTCGGCGACGGCGCCCTCGGCCGGCCCGCCTGCCGCCGCCATCTCGATCGACTGCTCGAAGGCGTCCGGGTGGACGTGGTGGAGCCGGCCGACCTGCACCCGGAACCGGGCGACCGGGCGCCCGTTGGCCCGCCGCTCGACGGCGGCGACGATGTCCTCGCACAACCCCAGTTCGTGCATCAGCTTCCCTTCCCGTCGCTCGTCGCGACGATGCGTACGCGCACGGACACCTCGGGGTAGACGCGCAGCGCGAGGATCCTCGGCGGCTCCATCCCGAAGTCCCGGATGTCGAAGACGCGCTCACCGTCGAGCTCGATGGTGCGGTCGTCGTCGGCCTGCACGCGCAGTTCGTCCTGGTAGGCGCGCGAGACACCGCGGAACGTCACCTCCCCGTCCACGCGGTAGCACCCGTCCTGGCCCGTCGGCTGCGCCGATGTGAGCCGCCCGGAGATCGCCGGGTACCGCCGGGCGTCGGCGCGGCGGCGCATCTCCCGGTCGTACAACGGGTTGCCCGACGACAACCGGTCGATGGCGAGCCGCACCTCGCCCGCGGTGACGCCGCGGCCGTCGGCCTCGGCGTCGACCCATCCCTCGAGGCCGTCGCTCTCGGAGTGGATCGGGTGCAGGCTCGAGCGCGCGTCGATCCACACCCGCGATCGCGTCGGGTCGACCACGTACCTCACATCTCGCGCATCTTGAGGTAGCGGGCGAGGTCCGGGAGCGACCGGACGACCACGCCGGCGAGCATGGCGAAGCCGATCGACAGGGCGATCCGACGGATCATGGTGTTGCCTCCTTGACGAGTGTCCCGATGAGTTCCTTCACGGCCTCCACCGCGGCCGGGACGGCGGCGGCGACGGGCGCAGACAGCCCGATGCCTTCGTCGACGGATGCCGCCTCGCACGCCACGACGAGCACCTGCTCGACGCGGCCGCCGAGGTCGTCGACCATGGCGAGCACCGCGCCGGGGTCCATGCCGTGGGCGTCCATGGCGACGAGCACGCCGTCGCCGCCGTCGAGGCCGGGCGTGGCGCGGCTGGCGTCGAGGACCGACACCGTGCCGGGCGCGTCGCCCCGCGACACGGCGTCGATGAGGACGAGGGTGTCGTAACCGTTGAGCAACTCGTAGGCCAGGTGCACACCGCGGATACCGAAATCGGCGACGGTGACGGCCGGCCCGAGGCCCTCGCCGCCGAGGCCGTCCAGTTCCCGGGCGACCGCGGAGCCGAACCCGTCGTCGCCGAGGAAGATGTTGCCGACGCCGGCAACGAGGACGCGCCCGGTCACGCCAGCACCTCGACCTCGTCGGGGCTGAAGTACAGGTAGCGGCCGTGGGCGGCGTACCGCTCCGCGGCGTCGTCGGCACCTGGCTCGTCCGCGCCGGCCGGGTCAACCGGGTCGGCCACGACGACGGCGAGGTACACGTCGCCGCCGACGTCGTGGAACACGCCCTTGACGGTGGCTTCCAGGCCGGCGAAGAACAGGTCCTGGGCATCGGCGCGCCGCGAGGGGCGCAGTTTCACACGCGCCCCCCGGCCCACCTCCGTGCCGCCGACGAACACGGTGTCGGTGTACGGGTCGAACCCGGCGTCGACGCCGGGGTCCCACCACGGCAGGGGGGCGTCGCCCGCGTCGGCCACCCCGCCAGCCGCCCCGCCGGCCGCCCCACCGGCCAGCCCGAGGTCGGCCACAGGGCGGAACGTGCCATGGAGGCGCCCCAGCGCGTCGGCGTCGAGCGATTCCCAGCGGTCCACCACCGCCGCCGCCCGCGGGTCGGTGCCGCGCGCCTCGCGCTTCTCCTCGTCGGTCAGCGTGAGGACGCGCAGGGCGAGGATCTCGTCGATCTCGGTGGCGTCGAACATGTCGCCCTCGCTCTCGGGGGCGACGGCCGGGCGGTCGTACATGATGATCGGGGACGACAGCATGACGTCGTCGTCGATCAGCACGGGGTAGGTGCCCTCGTTCGTGCACGCGGCGACCGCCTCGGCGGCGTACGGCGGCGGGTCGAGCACCGACACGAACCTGCCGTCATCGATCGCCATCAGGGTGTGCACAGCGACGAGCGACTGCTTGACCGCCATGTCGCGCACGTCGGTCGCCGCAGCGGGGGTCATGTTCCCCACCTCGACGGCCACGCGCACCAAGGGGTCGGGCCCGGTGCACCAGACCGCGCTCACCGTCACGCGCGCCTGCACGGGCCAGCGGGTGCGCACCGCCCGCCCGTAGCCGCCCGGGATCTCCTCGACGTCGCGCCCGCCGTCCCACACCACGTCGACGTCTGTCGGGCCCGGCGCGGCGACGAGCTCGTCCACGTTGAGCCCGCCCACCACGACCTCGTGCTCGATGGCCTCGTCGAAGGTGGTCCACACCTCGCGCCCAGTGTCCAGCGAGTCGACCGTGTACCCGGCGGCGTCCTCGATCCGGCGCTCCTGCACCTGCAGTGCCCGCACCCGGACGTCGAGGACCGGGGCCCGGCCCACCTCGGCCACCACCTCGGTCCGGACGCGGTCGCGCTCGCCGAGCGCGGTGGCGGCGGCGCGTGGCATCACGACACCGAACTGCCAGCGGAACTGGTTCTTCTTGGCCGATGCGCGGTACGGGTACAGCACGTAGCC
>Ga0070741_10012728_pt1 | contig 15100 bp, 13 predicted proteins | sample Coa_R1_4_FD_66440 | JGI IMG/M metagenome (GOLD analysis project Ga0070741, IMG submission 66440) | Surface soil microbial communities from Centralia Pennsylvania, which are recovering from an underground coalmine fire - Coalmine... | ecosystem: Environmental > Terrestrial > Soil > Unclassified ... | reverse complement strand
CGTAGTCGCAGCGCGGAATTTGCTTCGCGCCGCTCGTCGCCCCGGCAAGTTTGGCAGTGAAATCCGCCGCTCCCGAGAGATGCAGGCCTCGCTCGCGAATCGCGTCCACGTGCGCCTGCCACAAATCGTAAGCAAAAACTTCGTGCTCGCCGGAGCGCGCGAGATGTGCGGCAAAGATGCTGCCCACGGCGCCGCACCCGACTACGCAGATCCTCATCGGGCAACGCTCTCCCGCATCTCTTTGCCGGAAAAAAATCTCCAGGGCACATTAGCCAGGCACTCGCCCTCTTTCTTGCCGATGCGATAGGTGTCCTGGGTGTAGAGGCAGACCGAGCCGTCCTTCTCGACGACTTGGGGATGAAGCGAGAGAACCATGTTTTCTTTGAGGACAACGTCGCTCTTCGCGCCGATTGCCGGATGCTCGATCATCGTGGTGCCGATGGAGTGGCCGGAGAGATGGCCCAGCGCGAAACCATGCCGCGCAAAGGTGCTGCTGATGGCCTGATGCACAGTGCTGGCGCGTTCGCCATCGCGCATCAACTGGCGCGCCGCTTCCAACGCTTCGGGATAAGCGGCGGCCATGGCTTCGGTGCGCTTGCTGAGTTTGCCGCGCAGAAGCGGCCGCGAAAATTCGACCCAGTATCCACCGGCGCCGGTGATCTCGAGCGAGTAGAGCAGCAGGTCGTCCGCGTGGACCACGCGCGTGCCTGGAACTTTGAAGTGAGCCTCGGCTTCGCCGTGTGTTCCTGAAAGAAGGATGTTCATCATGCGCGGGCCGGCCCCACGGGCGAAGAAGCGCTTCACGGCGGGCGCCATGATCTCGGCTTCAGTTTTGCCCGGCTGATAAGCTTCGACGAGCGCCCAGAAGCCATCGAGAATAATTTCCATACTGTCGCGGATCTCGGCTAGTTCCTCCTTGCTCTTCACGGCCCGCGCCATGTCGAATTCAAAATCGAAGGGGACGAGCTCAAATTCAGCCTGCGTCAGCTCGCGGTAATCACGAACCGGCATGATGAAATTCATTCCATACACGCCGACCCGTTTCCAGTTTTCGTCGCGAGCCGCATCACGAATCCATTTTCCGGGGACATCTGCCCACACGTGGCGCTTGATCCAGGGTTTCGCTTTGTCGCCGATCCAGCGCGCCTCGGCGGGAAAGACCAGCGCTGGTTCGCCCTTCAGCGGCAGGAGCACATATACATACCGGTGCACGATTTCGAATCCCGACAGGTAAAGGACGGCGCCTTCGAAACCGGCGTACTGATTGCCGCACACCAGCAGCGCGTCGAGCCCGGCATTGCTCATGGCGGCGCGAATGTTGCTGTAACGGCGATCGATTTCGGTTTGACTGGTCAATTCGCAGTCCTGGATCTAACCATCAACGCCGCACAATTCGGCGGCCGTAAGCGCGTAAATTTTCGTGATGTCGAGCAGCGTCTGGATTCGAACCTTCTCGCCCTCGGCATCGCGCGGGCCGCTCGAGGGACCATAGTTCACGGTCTCGATGCCGAAACGCGTGAGCACCGAGGCATCCGAGCACCACAGCACCACGTCGCGTTTGGGCGTGCTGGCGGTCACGCGGGCATGATTCTTTTCAATGGCGCGCACCATGGGATGTTCGCCGGAAATGGAGGCGCCGGGTACGGATACGAACGTCTCGAATTCCAGGCCGTACTCGGGGAACCGAGTTCTCAGATTCTGAAACATGTTTTTCGCTTCGCGCCGCGCGTCCTGCAGCGGCATATTGGGCGGGACGCGGAGATCGAGAAAGAGGTCGGCGCGGTCGGGAGTGCGGCTAACCCGCCAGGGATGTCCAGCGCGAACACAGCCGAGATTCACAATTCCCTGGTGCCCGCCATAGGACGTCTTTTTCTCCCACTGTGGCGTCCACTCAAGAATTGCGTTCATCACATCGTGCAGGCGGCGGATCGAATTTTCCTGCGGACGACCCTCAGCGAATGCCGTGTGCACATACATGCCGCGTGTCGAAATGCGCACCCAGAGCGAGCCGTAATGCTGGAGCACGAGCTGCATGTCCGTGGGCTCGCCGAGAATGCACATGTCAGGTAAAACGCCGTGATTCACCAGATAGTGGGTACCGGTTCCGTAGCCGCGGTACTCCTTGCCGAGAAATTCTCCCCACTGTGTTTTCTCGATCTCGCCAACGACAGCAGCAATGATGACGTCGCCCGCGAGCTTCACGCCTGCGGCTTGCAGCGCACGCACTGCCTCGGTGTAGCAGGCAAGCGCGCCTTTCATGTTGTAAATGCCGAGACCGTGAATCATCCCGTTCTTCACGACCGCGTGCGGCTTGTAGCCGATGCCTGTGAGAAAGGGCTCGTCACCCGTATTCGACGTGTCCATGTGCCCATTGAACATGAGATCGCGCCCGTCGCCCACTCCAGGCCAGCGCCCGATCACGTTGGCACGACCCTCTTCCACTTCCTGCCAAGTCACTTCGAGGCCGGCCTGCTCGAAGGTGGCGCGCATGTACTCCGACATCTTTAATTCGTGTCCCGTGGGACTCTGAATGTTGACCACATCGCAGCACATGGACACGAGCCGCTGTTCATCCACATGGGCCAGAATGTGTTCGGCAAGTTTGGGATCGAGGCCGGCGGGTTTTTCGCGAGGAGTGCTCACCATGCGGTCAGCCTCGCGCCTCGGCAGCAGCGTGCACCAGGCGGAAGTCGTCAGGATAGGCGCACAGCTTTTCGTTGCCGGATTCGGTGATGAGGAAATTGTCTTCGAGGCGCAGGCCGCCGCCACCGGGCCAGTAAATACCGGGCTCGATCGCGAAAACCATGTTTTTTCGCATGGTGACCGGGGCGGCTTGATGCGCGAATGGAGGCTCATGTGCGCGCGCTCCGACACCATGAGCAATCGGATGCGACGGCTGGCCCGGATATCCGCCTTCGGTAATTCGCGCGCGAATGAGCCGGTCGAGTTCAGCCAGACTCGCGCCATCGCGCGAATGCCTCACTGCCTCGTTAAAAATCTTCAACAGCAGGTCAAGCAGCCGGTGATACTCCGGCGTGAGTTCTCCGGGGCAAACATTCTTGGTGAGGTCCGTCCAATAACCATCGGCGCACACCCAGATTTCAAACAACGTAGGCTCGTTCTTCTGGATGGGCCGGTCGCCCGTCGCGGTGAAGGTCGCGATTCCCTTGCCTGACCACACGAGCGTAAACGCGCGCGCCATCTCCACCTTGCCCTTGTAGCCGATGCCGGTGCTGTGAACGAAGCCTTCATACATGGCGGCCACTTCGCTTTCCTTCATCCCTGGTCGCATGTGGTCGCGTGTATATTCCGTGGCGAGATTGGCCAATTCGTTGGCAAGGCGCATGCGCTCGATTTCCTGGGCCGTCTTGATGGCACGCGCTTCGACGAGGACGGGCATCGCATCCACGACTTGTCCGGAGATTTTTCCAAACGCGTTGAAGTAGGACTGGGTGGGAATCGTCGGCTCTCCCACCATGCGATCCGCGGACTGCGATCCATTGTTCAGTTCGATGGCGACTCTGTCCGTCAAACCGCGCTCGCGCAAAACTTCCAGGCAGCGGTCGAGGGCACGCGCGGTGGGCGGGCGAGCATCGCGCTCATCGTAAAACTTGAACGGCCGGATGTCCTTTGTCCAGGAATTGCGCTCGGCCTCCTTGAGTTGTGGCTCGATGACGATAAGAGTGGGATCACCCTCGCAGGGAAACACCACCGCGTCGTAGCCCTTCATGCACCAGTAATTCGTCAGGTAGAGGACGTTGTCGGGCGCGCGCGCGACGATCGCGGACAGGTCGTGATCTTTCATCAACGCGCGGACACGGTCGAGTTTGGTGCGATCCAATGGATAATTCATGCGCTAGTGGCCCCGCTCCGCTGAAACAACGTGTGCCTCGGCGGCCCGGTTCTCCTGATCGAAATGCCACGATGCTTCTGTTGCCTTGATGAGGCGATACATGGCGGCATGCAGCGGGGCTTCGACTCCCGCACGCTCCGCCTCACGCGCGATCGCACCGCACAGAAAGTCAATTTCGGTGGGCAGATGGTGGCGCACATCGTACAGCATGGACGGCGGGTGGTTGGTCATGGCTCCGATTTTGTTCATCGCCCACGGATCCTCGTGCAATTCGACTCCACAGGCTGCCGCCACAGATTTTCCCTCTTCCATCAGCGCATGCAGGAGGTGTCCGAGGTCGGACAACTCACCCTCCTGGGCAAAATGCGGCGAGTGCGGCAGTCCGGTAAGCGCCGAAACCGCATTCACGGAAGCATTAAAGATCAGCTTCGACCACTGAGCCGGCCGCGCGTCGCGGAGCGCTTCGGCTTTCAATCCGGACGGGTTGATCAGGTCAGCCACTTCCTGCACGACTGCAAACGGCGTGTCCCCGGGCTCAAAGGGCCCAAGCCACGTCGCGGTGTCGAGTTCGTATTGCACGTGCGTGTCGGAATGGCGCGTACCGCTCATGAACGTGGTGCCCCGAATCACGTGGCCGCGCGTGTGAGCCGCAATGATCTCCTCACTGCCGAGACCGTTCTGCGCGGAAATGATGGCGCCATGATCCATGCGTGAGCCGATTTGCGACATTGCGTCCTTCACCTGCGTGGCCTTGGTACACACGATGGCGAGATCGCACTCGGGCAGCTCGAGAGCTTTCACCGTGGCACGAAGTCTGGCAGTGAAATCGTGCTTCCCGGACACGTGCAGTCCGTTCTCGTTCAGCGCCCGGGCGTGTTCTTCGCGGCGTACGAGCACATGCACTTCCGCGACACGGGCAAGATGCGCGGCGTACAGGCTGCCAATCGCGCCACACCCGACAATACACACCCGCTTCATCGTGACTTCACCCGCGGCTCACACCGTGACGGCGCGCCGCTGCAACCGTACGATGGGCTTGTTCTTCGACTGCAACAGACGAAAAATGCTATCACCATTGTTGAACGATTCTTCGATAATGATCCCTCGCTCGAACAAGGCATCCTGCAAGGCCGCAGAAATGGTGTGCACCGGGGCGGCGCCGCCCTCGCCCATGCCCTTCGCGCCGCTGTAACTATGGGGGGATGGGGTTTCGACAACCCCGTATCGCACCTTCGGCATGTTCACAGCCGTGATCGGCGTGTAGTCGCTGAAGGTGCTGGTGAGCATGTTGCCCTGCTCGTCGTACACGCAATTTTCCATCAGGGCTGCGCCGATGCCGTGCGCCGTCGCGCCGTACACCTGGCCTTCGACAATGGGCGGGTTGATCACTTTGCCGCAATCATCCACCGCGACGTAGTCCAGAATTTTCGGGGTGAACGTCTCGCGATCGATTTCGACGACCGCGATGTGAAGTTGCGAGGAGTAGGTGAGCGTGAGGTTGCCGTACTTGCGCTGAACATCGGGTACTTTAAAGGGCGCGCGCCAGGTGTAACGGCAGTTGAGATTGACGTCCATCAATTCGTCGGGAAGCTCACCGGTGTTTACGTTGACTAGGTTGGCGAGACCCCAGTAGCCGATCGCCTTGTCAGTCCCGTGAACGCGAACTTCGGGACCTTGCGCGCCCATGCCAAATTCAAGATCGTCCTCCGAGGCCTTCAGGACAAACGCGGCCAGCCGCTTCATCTCGCTCTTCAATTTCTGCGCGGCGCCATGCACCGCCGACAAACCGGAGACGGCGAACTGGCTGGCATAGGTTCCGGAGAACCCGGTATGGACGTTGCGTTCGGTATCAAAGCCGGTGCGCACCGTCACCACGTCTGGGGAAACATTCAACACGTCGGCAACGACCTGCGACGCGGTAGTTTCATGTCCCTGCCCCTGCGGCACGGAACCAACCGCGACCACCAGCTCGCCGTAGATGTCGAGCTTCACATTGGCGGCCTGGGAATTGCCGGAGTAAGGCGCGTTTGGATTCACAATGCGTGACTGCCCGAAATTATTTGTCCCCGAGTCGAGGGTTGTGCCAATGCCGATGCCGACGAGCCGGCCGTCCTGGCGCGCCTGCTGCTGCCTCTTTTTCCAGTGATCCCAGCCGATGAGCTGTTTCGCAACTTCGAGCATCTTCGGATAATTTCCGGAGTCGTACACACACCCATTGGGAGTCGTGTAAGGAAATTCTTCCGGGCGAATGTAATTGCGGAGCCGCATCTCGTCGCCCGGAATGCCCAGTTGGTGGCCGCAGATGTCGATCACGCGTTCCAGAAACCATAGATGCTGCATGCGCGAGTAGCCGCGGTTCGGGCCAACAGGACATTTATTGGTTACCGCCTGGCTGAAATCAATGCGGACATTTTTGAAACGATAGACACCGGGAACAACCTGCGACCAGATCACGCAGCCGAGGGGCTCGTAACGCGGGTAGGCGCCGCAATCGTCAATGTGGCGTGACGCGATCGCAGTGATGACGCCGTCTTTATCGAGAGCAACTTTGGTATCGCGGAACGTGCGTTCGTTGCCGTGAGCACTGGCCAGAATGTGCTCGGAGCGTGTCTCGATCCACTTGACCGGACGGCCGCCAATCTTGCGCGAAGCTAACGCGCACACAGCCATGTAGGTGTAGTTGGTGATCTTTATCCCGAAGCTGCCGCCGATATCGTGCGTTTGAACGCGGATCTGATCAATGTGCACGCCGAGATGAGGCGCGAGAAATTGAATGGCGAATGACGGAAACGAATTGTTGCACCAGTAGTAAAGGCGGTCGTCCTTCAGATCCCATTGCGCAATGATGGCGTTGTTTTCGAGAGGCGTGCTGGAAAAGCGGTGGAAGTGAAGGTGGTCAATCTCGACGACATAAGCCGCATCGCGAAACGCCTGTTCGACATCGCCGTACTTGAAGACGCCGTTCCACACAAGATTCGTGCATGCGCCTTCGTGAAGGACGCTCTTGTCGGTGAGAGCCTGCTCCGCGTCCACAACGGGCTCCAGAGCTTCATACTCGATCTGGACCAGCTCGGCTGCGTCCTCGGCAATGCGCGGCGATTCGGCCACGACGGCAACGATCGGCTCTCCCTGATAGCGCGCCTTGCCGATCGCCATGGGGTAATCGGCAATCTTGGCGCAGGCGCCTGGGCCAATTTCGATGAAGGGCTTAGTCAGCGGTTCGATCTCGCGACCGGTAACCACGGCCAGAACGCCGGGAAGCGCTTCGGCAACCGACGTATCGATGCTGACAATTTTCGCGTGGGCGTAGGGTGAGCGAGTGAAGGCGAGGTGCGCCATGTCGCGCATCTTGATGTCATCGACAAATTTTCCCCGGCCGCGCAGGAGGCGGTTCTCTTCCTTGCGCGGGACCGGCTGTCCCACCCAGGGCCGATGGCCATTGCCGCCTTTGCCGTCCTGACTCACGCCGCGCCTTTTGGAGTTTCGACTACCGGTTGTGGACTCGGCGCTGGGGTGGCGGTGCCCGATGCACCCGGTTTCAGCGCTGCCTGCAGAGCGTCAATCAGCTTCTGAATGTTTTTTCGTCCCAGCGGCTCGAGCAGGCCGCCGGCAACGGAAATCAATTTGCCGAAAATTTGTGCCTCACCGTTCCACGCGACCTTTGTGCCACTAGCCGCCTGTGAAAGGTCGAAGGTTGCGGTGACACTTGCATTGCCGCCGGGAACGCTTCCCTGCCCGCGATATTTCGCATGACTGGGACGCTGCCCTTCTTCCAGTGTCAGCTTCACCTCAGCGGTGCCCCGGATGTGCGACACGCCCACGCTGACTTTCACGGTGAAATGCGTGGGATCCTGAATCGAGATGCCCTGAAAATCCGGGAGCAGAGGCCCAAACTTGTTGGGGTCGGTCAGAAAATCGTAAACGTCTTCCGGGCTCCGTTGCACTTCGAACTCACCGCCAAACTTGATCGCCATGAATTACGCTCGCTTCACTAATTTCGCGGCCGCCTGAATGGCCTTGATGACATTTTGATAACCGGTGCAGCGGCAGGTGTTCCCTGCAATCGCCTTACGGATATCGGCTTCGTCCGGATCCGGCTTTGTCGCCAGCAGCTGGCACGTGGACAACAGCAGCCCGGGCGTGCAGTAGCCGCATTGCAATCCGAAATTTTCTCCGAACGCCTGCTGGACGGGGTGAAGCTGTCCGTCACGTTCCAGGCCTTCCACGGTCGTGATCTCGGCCCCGTCGGCCTGCACCGCCAGCACCGTGCACGACTTCACGCTCTTGCCGTTGAGCAGCACGGTACAGGCGCCACAGTAACTGGTGTCGCAGCCGATGTGAGTGCCGGTGAGATCGAGCTCGTCGCGCAGCAGTTCGACTAACAGGAGCCGAGGTTCAATATTCAGCGAATACGACTTGCCGTTCACCTTCAGCGACACGGGTACACGCTCGATGTGCTCGGCGACTGCGGCGGTCTGGGATCCATCAGGCATAGTAGTGACCCGCCTTGACCTGCTCGCCACGGGCGCGCCGGGCGGCAATCTGAATGGCTCGCTTGGTCAAAGCCGCAACCAGTGCACGCTTGTATTCCACCGAGCCGCGCATATCGGTTTGCGGATCAGCGGCCGCTTGCGCCGCATCCGCGACCCGGTCGATCATCTTGGCATCGAGCCGCTGGCCACGAAGCGACGATTCGGCGTCACTCACGCGCACAGGCGTCAGGCCGACGGTTCCGAGCGCGACGGCGGCATCGCGGCAGGTGTCGCCCTCCATCGTTAGTTGGACCGCGACACTGGCGCTCGCATAAACCGGAGCGCAGCGCTTGGAAGCCACATAGGCACCGCCGCTTCCTCGGGGAGGAATCTTCACCACGACTTCGCGAATCACCTCGTGGGCCTTCAGCGCGGTGGTGTAGGCATCCTTGATGAATTCTGAAAAAGGGATCACGCGGGACGTCTTATCGGTGACGCAATGAACCTCGGAAGTCAGCGTGAGCAGCACCGGAGCCCAGTCGCCGCTGGGATCGGCTTCGGCGACCGATCCGCCGATAGTCCCGCGATTGCGAATCTGGACATCAGCGATACCCGCAGCACAATCGTGCACGATGGGAATTTTGTCGGCTATGGGGGAATCCTGAATGTCGGCATGGCAGGTCAGCGCGCCGAAGTGGAGGGCGCCACCTTCTTCCTTGATGTAGGAGGCGCGCGGTACAAAACTGAGGTCCACCAGGTGTTGGGGGCTGGTAAAACGCAATTTCATCAGCGGGATCAGGCTCTGACCGCCCGCCAGAAGCCGGGCTTCGCTCCCCAGGTCGGAGAGCAGCGCGGAAGCTTCATGCAGCGAGTTCGCCCGGTGATAGTGGAAGCCGCGAGGATACATTGCCGTAGGAGGCCCTGAGGACACCCCATCCCGCAGGGCGAACAAGATTATCAGAAATGGTGATGGAAATCCCGGAGGCGCACCGGAATTGTGCCCCGGAAGGATTACGGCGCGACTGCGCCAGTACTAAGCACCGGGACTTATGGACACGTCGGCGGCAGCGGCATAGGCTCAGTCCCATCTCCCCAGAAAATTTGCGCGCCTGGACTCCGGGCGGCGCAACGAAGGAACGGTATGCGACATCTTTGTTTATCCGCAGCGTTGATCGGAGCCCTTCTGATCCCCGCGTTCGCGCAAAAGCCAGTAGATCTGACTCCCGTCACGACCGTAGCCAAGCAAACCCAGAACAATACCTCAGCCTCGGGCACGTACAGCGATCCCAGCGTTGGAACGACGCTCGGCAACGTCAGCAAGATTCCGTTCAGGCAGCTGCTGCCCGGGTTTAACGGCAAAATTTATGCCAGCGTGGTGCTGTTCTGGGGTAACAGAAATCATTTGAACGTGGGCTACAACGCCGCCGATCCCCGGCAGGTGGACAAGCAGATCGAGGACATGATCAGCCGCGGCATGAATGGCGCAATCCTCGACTGGTACGGCGGTGACTCCTACGAGGAGCGCGCAACGGAAGTCTGGCGCCAGGAAGTAGCGAAGTATCCCGGCTTCGAATTCGCCATCCAGGAAGACGCCAACTCACATGCGCTCAGGAGATGCCAGGATTCGCCCTGCGCCCAGCAAACCCTGATTAACGATCTGAACTTTATCGCTTCACACTATTTCACCAGCTCGCACTACATGCGCATCAATGGCCGTCCTGTGGTCCCGATGTTCGACGTGGATTGGTATTATCCGGATCACACAGCGTTGATCTGGGCGCCCAACGCAATCTTTATTGACTGGAACACCGTGCGCACGAATGCGGTCGGCAATCCGCTGATCGTACAACGCGGCCCGAACGCCCTCACGGAAAACGGGGTGATGTCGGACGGTGCGTTTTCATGGCTGGGAATGAACCGGCAGGATCCGTACGACGAGGATCTTGGGTACTTAACGAACTTCTATAACACGGCTCTGTCTCGCCCCGATCGTGTCGCGATCGGCTCCGTATATAAGGGCTTCAACGACACGAAAGCTCCCTGGACCCAGCACCGAATTCTTGATCAGCATTGCGGCAAGCTCTGGCTGGACACGTTTTCAACCCTGCGGCAAACCATGGGGGACCAGATCAACCAGCTGGACGGATTACAGGTCGTGACCTGGAACGACTACGAGGAAGCGACCGTGCTCGAGCCGGGTGTGGGCAATTGCTTGACGGCCAGGGCCGAAGTGAACGCAACGCAACTGAATTGGTCGATTTCGCCCGATACTCCCGACAGCAACGCCACATTGTCGATGTTCATGATTTTCATCAGCATGGATGGGACAAACCTGGCTCTGCTGGAGCCCAGCCTGCCGGTCGCCAGTCGAACCCTCGACCTGACGCAATACGCCCTTCCGGCAGGAACGTACAAGCTGTTCGTCAAAGCGCGCGGCCAGCCTTCGATCCACAATCACCTGAGCGATGCTGTCTCATTCCGGGTGTGGTCGAACCTCACGGTGAGATCACCGCACAGCGACCAGGTGATCAGCAACCCGGTGCTATTTGATGCGAGCGCAACATCGACCCACGGGGTCAGCTCTATCGTCCTGAACATTGATGGCAACGCAGTCTATTCCACCCATACCAGCAGACTGCAGAAGTCGCTGAACCTACACAGAGGACAGCACAGGTACCTGTACACCGTCTGGGATAATCGCGGGCACTACACGAAAGAAGGCGGAAACATCACCGTTCAGTAGCAGGGAAAGCCTCATTCAGCGGGAAAAGAAAGGCGGCGGATTGGTTGACCCGCCGCCTTTTTAATTGTGCAGACCCTCTTAGAACACGTTAAGAGCGATGCTGTTCGAGGGGATGCCATTGGTGACAACTTGCAGCGTGCTCGCTCCGGTTTCAATTCCAGCCGGTACATCAAACTGGGTGGACTGGACGGAGTTGGATTGCAGAGCGTAGCTGCTCGGATTGTGGGTCCGGCAGTAGAACACGTGGTGAGTCGCGTTGTTGGTGATGCGCACCATGGCGTAGTCAGTCGACGGCGAATAGTCGTCGCCATAAGCGCCACCCTGCGACATGCCAGCAAAGCGCAACCCGTAGATCTTGTAGTTATTCACGCCATGCTTGACAAGGTTCGAAGAGGCAACCACGACAGGAGCCCAGGACTGCTGGAAGGTGCCGGTCGGATTGTACAGTTCGACATCGTTGCTGTAGTCCGTGAACAGGATCTGTCCGCTGGGCAGCACCAGCAGGTGTCCGTAGAATGCGCCATCATTCGCAGCATTCGGCGGATCCGGAGCGGCGGTGATGCTGGTACCATCCCACTCGTAGAAGTGGACAGGAGGATTGAAGAAGATACCGGTCATCAACAGCACTTTGCCGTTAATTTCCAGAGCAGCTGGAGCGTCGGCCATGCTGTAATCGCGCCGCGGGAAATCGGGTCCGGCGGTCCAGGTGTTGTTGGCAGTGTTGTAGATGGCGGTGTGGCCGCTAGCGCAACCATTGGTGGCGCCGGTGGCGAACACGGTCCCATCAGGACGCAGAACCGCTGGGCCGACTTCAAAGGAAGCGCCCCCCTGGTTTCCGCAACCGCTGTCCCAGAGCTGCACCATGGTGCTGCCCGCACTCGACCAGCTGTGCGTGCTGGGATCATACAGTTCCGAGTTCATGCCGGTGGGGTTGTACTGAAATACGTAGGCATCGGCGGAGAGGATCTTACCGTTGGGCAGCTTGGTGAAGCCCTCTTCGTCGAACACATCGAACTTGCCGCTGTTCTGAAAGTTGGTCCAGGTCAGGTTTGTCGGATTGAAGTAGGCCCACTTTGTGTCGCAGCAGTTCGCCTGCATGTAAGTACCATCGTTGAGGATGACCGACTGCGCATCGCCAATGGTGCTCCATCCCGACGGAGGTTGAACCTGAGCCCAAGTGTTGGTCTGTGGATCGTAGATCGCGCCTTGGTTGGTCCAAACGGCGCTGAGGAAATTGTATTCTCCGCCTTCTATCACCAGACGTCCGTCCGGCAAAACTGCGGTGCCGAAGAACAAAGGCGAATAGTTGAAGCCGGATGGAATTGATGCCAGGTGAGTCCAGGTACCAGTGGCATAGTCGCCATTGATACTCGGGGTCAGTTTGTACCATTGGTCATCGCTGGTTTGTTCCTGGTGAACCATGACGGAGCCATCCGTCAGCAGAAAAGCCACACCCGCGCCATTGCCGGGAAAGGACGGAGCTGCCGTCCAGCTTTGCGCACCGGCCACGCCAGTTAACAAAACCAGTAATGTAAGCCCCGCCATTGTGCGGGCGACCAGAGTGTTACCCATATTCCTCCTTCAAAATGTCTTCTGTGTAATTTGGGATCGTCGTACAAAGGGCTCGACAAAACCTGCCCCCATCCCTGGGAGTGGGTCGTATCACAAACGGCAATTGGAGTTCCGCCCGAACTGATTGAAAGCAAAGGGGCACGTCCGGATCAACTGCAAATGTTTGCGACAAAGTACACCTGTGTTTCGCAAACCATCGAAGGGCCGCTGATGAGAATAGATCACGGAGAAAGCTCCGTCACATCAGCCCGTGACGAAGGACACAGTCTTTCGGGTCATGGCTGCGATAAAAAAGCACCCATGCTGGTGGGAGTTCACGATGAATAATTTCATGGTTTCCGCTGATCTCAGAGAGCGCCTGGAAGCGGTCGCGTCCATGGTTCAGAAGCCCCGGGGATGCACACTGTTCCGGCGCGGCGACGAATCTTTCGGCGTATTCATTATCGAAGAAGGCAAGGTCGCGCTCAGCGTCGACGGCCCGGAGGGATACGGCCCGACGCGGAGTTTGGGTCCGGGTTGCATCATCGGAGTGCCCGGCACCCTTTCGGGCGAGGGTTACAGCCTGACCGCACGCACGAGTGAGGAGTGCAAGCTGCGCTTCATCCCCCGGGAGACGCTCCTCGATTACTTGCGTCGCAACCCGCAACACTGTTTTCAACTGGTTGAGATGCTGAGTAGGGAGATCTCCGAAATGCGGGCCGCTGCGCAACGCAAGCGCGAAAGAATCGCTCTTCTGGCATAAGCAGATGAGGGCGGCGAAGCAGCTACGTTCCGAATCCCGCGGACCTCACAACGTCTAAAGCGCGGCCCTCATCTGTCTTCCTAAAGCGAGGGAGACACCATGAGAGCCGTCCGAAATACTGCGTTCGTTCTGGGAGTGGCAGCAGGTGGAGCACTGGCCTTACGAGCCGCATTTCAGCCCCGGGGGCGCAACTATTCGTTCGAGGGCAAGAACGTCCTGATCACGGGTGGATCCCGAGGCTTGGGACTAATCCTGGCGCGTGAATTCTTCAAGCAGGGCGCCCGGATCGCGATCTGCGCGCGCAACGCCGCGGAGCTGGAGCGGGCGCGGCTCGACCTGCGGCTGTGGCGCGACGACGTACTCACTCTCCCCTGCGATGTCACGGTAAAAACCGAAGTCGACGAAATGGTGGTCGCCGTACGTGAGCAGCTTGGGCCGATTGACATACTGGTGAATAACGCCGGCGTGATTGCCGTCGGACCCATGGAAACCATGTCCATCGAGGACTACCAGGAATCCATGGATACCCATTTCTGGGCGGCCTTGTACACAACCCTTGCCGTCCTGCCGCAGATGCGCGAACGTGGCCATGGGCGCATCGTGAACATCTCGTCGATCGGTGGGATGGTCAGCGTTCCACATCTTCTGCCCTATTGTGCCGGCGAATTCGCGCTGACGGGGTTTTCCGAAGGACTGCGCGCAGAACTGCTCAAGGACAATATCTGCGTGACGACGGTCTGCCCGGGATTGATGCGTACCGGAAGCGCCCGCAACGCCGAGTTCAAAGGGAAACACCGGGCGGAGTACGCGACCTTCAGCGTGGCGGGATCGCTGCCCATCTTATCGATCGACGCAGACCGCGCCGGGAGACAGATCGTAGCCGCTTGCCGCCGCGGAGCCGCAGGAATTGTGGTCTCTCTGCCGTTCAAGATCGCGGCTCGCGTGCACGGACTATTCCCCGGAACCACGGCGAATCTCTTGGGGCTGGTGAACCGTGTGTTGCCAGAAGCTGGCGGCATCGGAACGCGTCGCGCCCCCGGGCGGGAGAGCAAGTCCGCGATTTCCGAATCGTTCCTCACCAGGCTGAATCGATGGGCGGCGCAGCGCAACAACGAAGTGGCCTGAACCCTGTGCGATAATTAAAAGAGCCAAGTAAAACTGAGGGGAAGATCATGAGCAGCGGTTCAGGCGCGTCCATCCCATCCCAGCCCGGAACGAGAACGGTGTTCTGTGTAAAGTTCCAGCGCGAGCTGCCCGGCCTGGATGAGCCGCCCTTCGACAACGAATTGGGGCAGCGCATTTACGAGAACGTGTCGCGGGAAGCGTGGAAGATGTGGACGGAGCATTGCAAGATGATCCTCAACGAGTATCGCTTGAATCCCGCCAACCGGCAGGACCAGGAGTTCATCGCGCAGCAACTGGAACACTATTTCTTTGGCGAAGGTGCGGCACTCCCACCGGATTACGTGCCGCCGCAGAAACACTAGCTCCCTCTCACCGCTCGCTCGCGCACTCGGGACATAATTCCAGGGCAGATTTATTGTCGCTGTTCTGCGTGAAACAAAAATTCACCACGCGTGGATCGAATTGAGCGGCGACGTCGGCGGGAAGCTTGTCGCGTCCGAGTTCCTGAAAGGTAAATCGAATCTCGCCATCCGGGCTGACGGTCCCCAGGAGATAGCCATACACGTCGGTTTTGGCATTGGGCGGCGAACCGG
>Ga0070741_10012727_pt1 | contig 15101 bp, 14 predicted proteins | sample Coa_R1_4_FD_66440 | JGI IMG/M metagenome (GOLD analysis project Ga0070741, IMG submission 66440) | Surface soil microbial communities from Centralia Pennsylvania, which are recovering from an underground coalmine fire - Coalmine... | ecosystem: Environmental > Terrestrial > Soil > Unclassified ... | reverse complement strand
GCGGATTCTTCGCCGGAGACATACAGCACGGGATGGTGACGTTCGGTAAGCCGGGCGGCGACTTGCAAAAGCAGTGTCGACTTGCCGATCCCTGGTTCACCACCGACCAACACCATGGACCCGGGAACGATGCCGCCGCCGAGCACAAAATCGAATTCGTCGAGACCCGTGGTCCAGCGTTGCGTCTGTACCGCCGTGACATCACGCAGTGGGCGTGCCTCGCGGGTCACGCCGGCTTTTGCGCGGGCGGTCTTCGTGGCGACCGCGACCGGCTCTTCGGCCAGCGTGTTCCACTCCCCGCAGCCATCGCACCGCCCACCCCACTTCGCGCTCTCGGCGCCGCACTCGCTGCAGCGGTAGACCGTCTTGAACTTACTGCTGGTCACGAATGGTTTTGCTTTCGAACGTGGTGTAGCTCTTTCGGAAGAACAGATCGACCGTCCCGATCGGACCGTTGCGCTGCTTCCCGATGATGATCTCGGCCTTTCCCTCGAGCGAATTGCCGTCCTTGTCCTTCGGCCCTTCGTAGACCTCGGGGCGGTAGATGAACAACACGAGATCCGCGTCCTGCTCGATGGCGCCCGACTCGCGCAGGTCCGAGAGTTGCGGCCGCTTGCCCTCCGCGCCGCGCTGCTCCGGCGCACGCGACAGCTGCGACAGCGCGATCACCGGAACATCGAGCTCCTTCGCGAGCCCCTTGAGCGACCGTGAGATTTCACTGATCTCTTGTTGCCGGTTCTCGGCGTTTGGCCCGCGGATCAGCTGCAAATAATCGACGACGATCAATTTGATGTCGTTATCGACTTTCAGCCGTCTCGCCCGTGAGCGCATCTCGAGGAGCGAGATGCCAGCCGAGTCGTCGATGAAAATCGGCGCGGGCGTAATGCGGCCGGCGGCACGAGCGAGACGCGAATAGTGCTCGGGGCCCAACATGGCTTTTCGCACCAGCTGAGCGTCGATGCGCGCCTCGCTGGTCAACAGCCGCTGGACGAGCGACTCCCGGCTCATTTCGAGTGAGAAAAAGGCGACCGCCTGATTCTTCTCGATGCCGATGTACTGGGTCATGTTCAGGACCAGCGACGTCTTCCCCATCGCGGGTCTCGCCGCGACGATGATCAGATCGGCGCGCTGGAACCCGGCCGTCATGTCATCCAGATCGGAGAAGCCGGAGCCGAGTCCGGTCAGCTGGCCCCCGCTCTTCGCCTGCTCCTCGATGCGCTCGATCGCCGGCCAGACGAGCTCTTTGACGCGATAGAACCCTTTCGTGTCGCGCTGTTGGCTGAGCTGGAGCACGCGGTGCTCCGCCTCATCGAGCAGATCGCTGGCGCTCGAGTGCCCATCGAACGCCTCGCGGACAATCGAGGTCGAGACATCGATCAAGCGGCGCAGCATCGCTTTTTCCTTCACGATGCGCGCGTGATACTCGATGTTGGCGGCGGTCGGGACCGCGTCGACCAGGAACGCGATATAGTCCTTGCCGCCGCTCGCCTTGAGCTCGTCGCGACGTTCCAGCTCGTCGGCGAGCGTGAGCGGATCCACGACGGCGCCGCGCTCGACGATCGCGATCATCGAGCGGTAGATCCGCCGGTGACCTTCCCGATAGAACATCGTGTCGTCCAACAGCTCGGACGCGCGCATGATCGCGTCCGTGTCCATCATCATCGCCGCCAGCACCGCCTGTTCTGCATCTTCGGAATACGGAGGTTGACGGTCGGCGATCTGGTCACGCTCCGAGACCAGGGCCATCGAGGAGCCGGCGGGCATGTTGGACGTCGTCCCAGGTGGGTCGCTTCCAGGCGGGATTCCGCAGGAGCGCGGCGGGGTGGTACGTCACGATCAGGGGTACTCCGTAGTAGCGGTGCACAGTACCACGGAGTTTGCCGATCGACAACTTCGTCTCCAAAAGCGTCTGGGCGGCGAATGTTCCGAAGGCCAGAATGACCTTGGGGCGGATCAGCTCGATCTGGCGGACCAGATATGGACTGCAGGCTGTCACCTCGTCCGGCAACGGGTTACGATTACCCGGCGGGCGGTGTTTGAGGACGTTGCAGATGAAAACGTCTTCGCGCTGCAAGTTGATGGCAGCCAGAATCTTGGTCAGGAGCTGACCGGCTCGTCCCACGAACGGGTGGCCGGACAGATCCTCCTGCTCGCCTGGCGCTTCACCAACGCATACGAGCTCCGCCTTCGGGCTACCATCGCCTGGAACGCAGTTCGTGGCGGTCGACCACAGCGGGCACCGTTTGCAACTCGCCGCGTGCGCGGCTACGGCTTCCAAGCTTTCCAGCTTCGCGAACGGACCACCGAACAGATCGGATCCGGCCTTTCCCACCGCGATCGGCACTGAACCGCTGATTTCACTCGGCGCGCTTGGCGCGTCGGCCCGCTCTACCGGCGTCGCTTCGGCAAGACGTTCTACGGGAGGCGCAACCACCGGTGCAGGTTGCACGGGAGCCGGCCGCCCAGGGGCGGTGGGCCGCGCGCCAACGATCTTCATGACGTCTTCCACGGTCATACCGTCGAGGACGAGCTCAGTCTCGCCGCTTTCTCGACGCTGCTCGAGATAGCGGCGAAGCAACTCCGACGCGTTATCGGGCACGCAACAACCCTTCGACGCGATCCAGTATGGCGTCGGCGACGTCAGACTTCGCCAACAAGGGTAACGCCTCGTCCGGTGTCCCGTTGCCGAAGACGAACGTCACGCGGTTGGTATCGACGCTGAACCCAGCACCCGGCTCGGTGGCATCGTTGACGACGACAAGATCCAGCGACTTCCGCTGAAGTTTGTCGCGACCGCCGGCCAACACGGCCTGTGTCTCCAGCGCGAATCCCACGATGATCGCCTTGGGGCCTCTCAAATCGCGCGTCGCAAGCAGGATATCGTCAGTCGGCTCGAGCGCGATCGATGATGGCGCGGCGTTCTTCTTGATCTTCTGGTCCGCCACGGTGGCCGGCCGAAAGTCGGCGGGCGCCGCGGCCATGATCAAAGCGTCGGCGTCGCGGAGGTTCGCAGCGACGGCGTCCCGCATCTCGGCGGCGGTCTCCACGTTGATCGTCGTGACGCCAACGGGAGCCGGGACCGTCAGCGGCCCGGCGATCAACGTCACGTCGGCCCCGCGACGCCACGCGGCCGCCGCGACGGCAACACCCATTTTCCCGGAGCTGCGATTGGAGAGAAACCGCACCGGATCGATCGGCTCACGCGTGGACCCGGCGGTCACCACGACCCGCCGCCCACGCAACACACCATCGGCGTCGAGGACCCGACCGATGTGCGCCAAAATCGTCTCAGGCTCGGGCATGCGCCCGGGGCCGGAACCTTCGCCGACCGCCAGGGGCCCCGTCTCGGGATCCACCACGCGGTACCCGATCGACCGCAGATGCGCGACGTTCTGCGTCGTCTGCGGATGCGACCACATGCGATCATTCATGGCCGGCACCAATAGCACGGGTGCGTCAGCAGCCAACACGATCGCCGTCAGCAGATCGTCAGCCCGCCCGATCGCCGCGCGCGCCAAAAAATCAGCCGTCGCGGGCGCGACGACGATCGCGTGGGCCGCCCGGGCGAGCTTGATGTGGTCGAGCGCATGGCCCGCCGCGATCAACTGGGTCGAAACCGGCCGCCCCGTGACCGCCTCGAACGTCACCGGCCCGACGAAATCCTGGGCCGCGCGGGTCTGGACGACGTCGACCTCCGCGCCTGCCTGCGTCAGCAGGCGCGCGAGGCCAACGGATTTATAGCACGCAATGCCCCCCGTGACGCCGAGTAAAACGCGGCGCTGCGCGAACGGCCGCACGGTGGGATACGCCTTCGCCGTTAGTCGGGACGGCGCCGCGGCACGACGCGGTACTCGATCGAGCCGCCCGACAGCTCCTCGAGGGCGCGCGTCGTCAACTTCTTCTCACGCGTATTGGATCGATCGCGCGGAAACTCGTTGAGCCCGCGCGCGTACTTCGCCGCCACGAGGACGCCGAGGTACTTGTTGGTCGCGTGCTGCGCGACTTCTCCTGGTGTGAACACTCGCATCCTACACTCCGCCTAGACGATTGATTTCCTGTTCCAACCCGCTGACTAACCCGTGCACATGCTCGTTCAACGGGGCGATCCTTGACGGCCGCGCCGACTCGGCGTCAATAATCGCCGACACATCACGCACCGCGCGAGCGAGATCGCCGTTCACGACCACGTACTGGTACTGCCCCACCGCCATCAACTCCCGTCGCGCGTCGTTCAACCGCACGATCAGGTCCGACCGGTCTTCCGTCTTTCGCGCCACCAGCCGCGTCAACAACACATCGGCCGACGGCGGCAACAAAAAGATCAACACCGACGCGGGGTACGACTGAACGAATTGCGCCGCCCCTTGGACATCGATGTCCATGATCACATGACGCCCGCCTTGCAGCACGCGGTCCACCTCGCGCCGGAGCGTCCCGTACAGCTGGCCATGCACTTCCGCCGACTCGGCGAACTCACCCCGGTCCTGGCTCGCCCGGAACTCGCCGATGGTCAAGAAATAGTAATCGCGCCCGTCGACCTCCGCCGCCCTCGGACGCCGCGTGGTGGCGGAGACCGAGTAGCCGACGTCGGAACGTAACCCTAAGAGTTCCTTACGGATAGTGGTTTTGCCTCCACCAGAAGGTGAAGACAAAATGATCGGGAAAGGATTCACCGTTTCTTCATTCCAGGTTATCCACCTGTTCCCGGATTTTCTCCAGCTCCTCTTTGATCTCGACGACGTCGTGCATCATGCCGGCATCGTTGGCCTTGCTCCCCGTCGTATTCGCCTCTCGCAGCAGCTCCTGCGCGAGAAACCCTAACCGCTTTCCGACCTCGTTGCTTCCGTTGAGCGCATCGCGGAAGGCGGCGATATGCGCCCGAAACCGATCGAGTTCCTCACTCACATCGAGGCGATCAGCCAGGATAGCGATCTCCTGGGCGAGTCGCTGCGGATCGATCGCCACCCCATTCGTGAGCTCGGCGACCGAGGCTTTCAGTCGATCGCGCTGCTCGATCACGCGCTGCGGTGCACGCTGCTCCAATCGCCCGACCGCCGCTTCGACCGTGGCGATTCTCTTTCTCAAAAACTCGGCGATGCGCCCACCCTCCGCACAACGCATGGTAGTCAACGCATCCAGTGCCCGTCCAAGGACGGTCAGCAATTCATCCGGGAAACCACCCGGTTCGTCCAGATCCGATCCGGCGGATACGATCACGTCCGGCATTCTCAGGATCGTAGCCAGATCCAGCTCTCCACCGAGTCCGTACCGAATACGCAGCTCTTTGAGATGAGCCGCGTAGGTGGCGAATCGTGCCTCATCAATCCCGGCGGTGGAGTCGGACACGTCCCGGTGCGTGCGCACGGTAACCGTCGCATGCCCACGAGCGATCGCCGTGCGGAGCGCTTCCCGGACCTCGCTCTCCCACGCCGAGAACGCGGGCGGCAGCTTGATCGACGGGTTGAAGAACCGGTGATTGACGGTTCGCACCTCGACGCTCACGCGGACTTTTCCAACGGTGCCGTCCGCCGAGCCGAACCCGGTCATGCTCCTAATTCCAGAAGTCCCAGCGGAGCCCATAGATGTTGACTTGTCGTGGCATCTGATACCCGGGCACGAGGTAATAAGGATAGCCGCTCGCGTTCCGTAGCTGCCAGCTCAATGTGCCTTGCAGAATCTTGATCTCCGCCATGACCGACCATACGCGGCTGTCGGCCACCGAGTAGAACGGCTGGCCGATCGCCGTGACCGCGGACCCGGCGGGAAATTCCGTCGCGCTCCGATAGTCGAACGAGACACCGAACTTGACCGCGAACGTATGCCGCGGAAATTGCCGCAGCCACTCGGTCGCCAGATACGTCTCGGCGTGCCCTTGATACTTCGGGCGATAGGGCTCCGCCTTATCCCAGTCGACGCCGCTCGCATCCACGTAAATCTCGCGCCAGAGGCGACCCCGGATCGACGCGATAAGCGCCGTCGTACGCCCGTATGCCGCCATTTTCATGGTCGTATCGTAGACGAGTGGTGCCGGCACGATCGCGGTGTCCTGCGTCATGACACCGCCCGAGAACCAGACATCCCCGAGCTTGAGACCCGCCTCGGCGCGCGCCGTCGTCTGCGTCGTGGACAGGAATGACGGGAGATTCTGCGGCGTCACGCGGCTCGCGGTCCCGACGAATCGCACGAATGAGAATGGCGAGAAGCGGGCTGAGAGCTCCTCGGAGTTGTAGAGCGTCGGATAACTTGCCGGGATGAAAGCGGAATCGGGACGGCCTTCGCTGTAGGCGTCGCGCTGGACGAAGGCCGACGCGCTCAAGATGGGGTTTTCGAAGCTCGCCCGAAGCTCGCCCGAGTTGTAGTTCCCGTGGGTCGAGAAGACGCGAAAGCGATCCGTGCCCTCGAACCGGATGCCGGCGAAGACGAACCCACCGGAGGCGATGTACTGCGACTCCGAGTTCACGCTGTCGATCGACGAACCGCTCGATATCGGGAGTATCTGCGTCGTGTCGGTAATGATCGGCGTCGTCGCGCTCGCCGCCGGGCTCGTGTTCTTGAACGACATGCTGGCCGCAATGACCTGGAGCCAGGGTCGCCCATGATCGGGGTCGCCGTACCCGACACGAACGTAGGCGTCCGTGCGCTGGGACTCGAGGTCCGGCAGCTGCGTGATCGGGAGGAAGGGGTTGCCCGACTGGAGCACATCGCGACCGCGCGTAAAACGATTGCCGAATGCGTCGATCGAGAAGGGCCCGCTGGCGTAGCCGACGCGGAGGACGATCGACGATTGGTTGCCGCCCCCGCCGAATGAGCCCGTGTTGTTGAACTGGTACGCGCCCACCTGACCGGCGAACCCGGGGCCGAACCGTTGGCCGTAGTACGCCTTGTACAGGTTTGTCTGCTCGTTCCCCGTGAAGACATCGGCCCGGGTAGCCGGCGTGACGCGATTCGCTCGCCACGTTCGGCAGTACACGCGCAATTCTGACGCGCCGCGTTCGACCGCCACCTCCTCGAACTCCCAGAGTTGGATGGTCGCCAGGTCGACGAGCCCGTGCAGCCGCGAGTCCAGCGGATCCATCTCGATGCCATCGACGAAGACGCGTACTCGGGCGATGTCACCGAAGTAGGCGCCCTGCATGGGTGTCGACAGCCAGCCGGCTCGAAATCCGGTGAAGCCCGGAACCTTATCCAACAAATCGGTCAGCGTGAGCGCGCCAGACGCGTCGAGCGCAGCGCGATCCCAGCGGTACGACCGGCCGACCTCCAGCAGTGGTGGCACCGGCGCGTGCGCGAGGGGGGCACGCGAGCGGGTCGTGTCGGGGTGGTACAACGCCTTGATCGAGTCGGCGTGCGCGGCACTCCGCACGCCGGTCGTGTCCTGCGTCGTGTCCTGCTGCGGAGGCACCGACGACGGTGGGGGTACCGGCTGCGGCGGTTCTTGTGCACGGCAGACGGCCCCGACGAACAGTCCGAGGCCGAGTAGCAATACCTTCAGCGCGCCCTCGCCCGAGCGAATTCGATAAACATCCCGACTGGTACACCGGTGGGCCCTTTGGGGATCACGGTCAGGTCGGATTCCGAGTATGCCGTGCCGGCGATGTCGAGATGGACCCACGGAACGCCCTCAGCGAACGCCTCCAGGAACTTGGCCGCGGTAATGGCACCGGCGGGCCGGCCGCCGGTGTTCTTGAGATCGGCCACGTCGGATTTTATCTGCTCCTGGTACTCCTCCCACAGTGGCATCGCCCATCCGCGTTCGGCCGAGCGCTCGCCGGCGGCCAGAAGCTCGTTGACCAGGTCGGGGCTCGTGCCGAACACACCTGTCGCGGCGTGGCCGAGCGCGATCACGACGGCACCGGTCAGCGTCGCGGCGTCGACCATGGCGGCGGGTTCGTAACGTTTCGCATACGTAAGAACGTCGGCGAGCACGAGGCGGCCTTCGGCGTCCGTATTGATCACCTCGATCGACTTGCCCGACGCAGCTTTTACGACGTCGCCCGGCTTGACCGCGACCCCCGATGGCATGTTCGTCGTCGCGCCAATGAGACCCACGACATTGAGCTTGAGCTTGAGCGCCGCGATAGCTTCCATGGCGCCGAGCACGCCGGCCGCGCCGCACATGTCGAATTTCATGAACTCCATGCCCTGCGCGGGCTTGATGGAGATGCCGCCGCTGTCGAAGCAGAGACCCTTGCCGACGAGCGCGATGGGCTTCTCCGTCTCGACGCTTCCGCGATACCGAAGAACGATGAGCTTGGGATCCTGCGTCGTGCCCTGCGCGACGCAGAGGAACGAGCCCATGTTGAGCGCTTCCATCTCCTTCCGGCCGAGGACCACGACCTCGAGGCCGTGGCGCTGGCCGATCTCTCGCGCCGTATCGGCGAGATAATCTGGCGTGCAGAGATTGCCCGGCATCATCGAGGCCCGGCGCGCGATGTCGTAGCCCGATCCGATCGCGCGCGCGGCGTTCACGGCGCGCTCGGCGTCGGCGATCGGGAGCTGCGGGTCGCCGAGAAGGATCGTGACCGACGACAGCGGCGCCCGGCGATCTTCTTCCGGCGGCTGGGTCTTGAGGTCGGTGTACTCCCAGCAGCCGAGTTGGAGACCGATCGCGATCTGTTCCACTTCGCGCTCGCCCAGTGCGCCGGCGAAGAAAGTCAGGGAGCCCACGCCCATCCCATGCGCTCTCCGGCCGGCGAGCGATGCCGCGCGGCGGAGGGCCATGACTCGGTCGCCTTTGCCCAGTCCAACCAGCAGCACCCGCTGCGGGCCAGAGGCGCCGCCGGACAGATGAAGCGCTTCGTCGCGGGAGCCGCGGAAATCCTTGCGGCGCAACGTGCGGTCGAGCGCGCCGGCAAGGGCGGTGTCGAGTCCGGTCAGCGCGGCCGGGACCTGCGAATCCGGCGGCAAGGCAATGACCAGAAGTGGGGTGTCGGTAATTTCGGCGCGGCGGACGGCGATCGAGAGAGCCATGGGTTTCCAGGTCGAAGAGCGCAGCAATGTATCAAGTCTGAGGGCGCTCTGCCAAACTGTAACAGCGGGAGCCCGGCGTCAGCAGGCGGCTGAGAGCTTTTGTCGCCTGATCCCGTTGTACAGGTATGATCGCCCGCGCATCGCACTACCTGGCTCTGCTACCGAAGCCCTCGATGAAGCACACCTCGGCATCCGTCGGCGCCGTGGCAAAGCCGAAGCGTGACCTGCTGATCCAGCGCTACCACGGGCCGTGGAATCCGACCAACTATGAGCTGTGGGTCGAGAACGGGGTGATCTGGGACCTCCAGCGCACCTGGATCCTGGGATTCACGGACTATCCGTCGATCGCGCAGTACTTCTCGCAGACCATCTTCGTCGCCGCCCCGCAGATCTTCACCGGGGCGCCGTTTTCGCTCAATGATTTTCCCGTGTACGGGTTTCAATATCGACTGAGCGGCGGTCAGACGGTGCCGGGATCGTACTACATCTTTAGCTCGCTCTCGATGCTGTCCTACATCCCGAATGCCTGGACGTATTTCACGGCATTCGGATTGACCCGTCACTTCGGCACCACGCCGCCGGCCGGCGCCGGCCCGCTGATCAACCCCGGGGATCTCCGATCGTTTATTGCCGGGACACCCAACGGCCAGCAGACCTTGAGCGCTCGCTATGTGATGTACGTTCCACCCGATCAATATTGGGCGAACAGCTATCACTTCTGGCCGGTACTGGCTTAGCCCGTCGTCCCGAAACCCGCCGCCAGGCAGTTGATCGAGAACAGGAGCTCGGACATCGACGCCTTTTTCTGATCCGGATCGGCGGCTGGATCTCGAACCTGACGCAGTAACTCGATCTGCTCGTGACCTACGCGGTCGAGCATGGCGCGACGAGATGCCATACGCGCGTGGTACTGCGGGAATCGCTCGGCGATCCTCGTCTCTCCCGTCAATCGCAACACGCAGTCGCTCGTCCTCTCCAACTCCGCCTCGATCAACGCCAGAATCGCGTCGCGATCCTCAGTCGTTGCGACAAGATCCGCATATGCGCGCATGAGCGACCGGTCGACCTGCAACAACGTTTTCTCGGCTTCATCCATGATCAACTGGAACAATGGAAACTCGGCGAACATTCTCGCGAGGATCGCCTCACCCCTCGGGCCGCGAATGCGAGTGAAGGACTCGATTGCGCTCCCAATGCCATACCACCCTGGAACACAATGACGATTTTGTGTCCACGCGAAGACCCATGGTATGGCTCTCAGATCAGCCAACGCGCGCGCACTCGATCGCCGCGCGGGACGCGATCCGAGGTTGAGCGCAGCCAGCTCCTCGAGAGGAGAGGCGGCGCTGTAATACGCAAAAAACGATGCATGCTCGACGAGTCCGCGATACGCGGCGAACGCGGCACCCGATAGCGCTTCCATGGCTTCGGCGAACTCGGGACTGGGTTCCTCGCTGCCGTGTCCCAAGGTGTGCGCCAGAACACTCGCTGACAGCAGCTCCAGCTGATACAACGCCGCGTCGCGCGTACCGTACTTGTACGAGACGACCTCGCCCTGCTCCGTCAGCCGCATGGTCCCGACGATGGACCCGACCGGTTGTGCGGCGATGGCCCGACCGGTCGGCGCCCCGCCGCGCCCCACTGATCCGCCACGGCCATGAAAGAACGAGATCGGCACACCCGCCTCCGATCCCACACGCGTGAGCTTGGACTGCGCCTTACTGAGCTCCCAGTTCGCGGTCAGAAACCCGCCGTCCTTGTTCGAGTCCGAGTACCCGATCATGACTTCCTGCGTCCGACCGCGGAGACTGCGCCGCACGACGGGCACCGCGAGCACCTCGCGCATGATGCCCGGCGCGGCTCGCAAGTCGGCGATCGTCTCGAAGAGCGGGACTATGGGCAACGTACACCGCTCGACGCCCGCGGGATCCGCGTACAACCCGGCGTCTCGCGCGAGCTCATACGCCCGCAACACATCCTCGGCGCGGCTCGTGCCGGAGATGATAAAGTTGCCGAAGGCCGGGCGATCTTCGGCGATCACGCGAAAGATCTCGCCGGCCGCGGGCTCACCCAAGCGCATCGCATGCTCTCGAACATCGAGGCGCGCGGTCGAGAAGCGAAAGACTTCGACTTCGCGACGCACCGGCGTGATGTAGGCTCTGCTCAGGCACGCGGCGTGTGATTCGTCGAGCGCGCGCTCCAGCGTTTGCAAGTCGCGCACGAGGTCCTCGGATCCGTCATACCGAGGCGTCGCCATCGTGGACCAACCAACCTCGGTATGATCGATCGTCGCGGCCAAGCGGCGCAGCATCACCGAGAGGTACTGACGGAATAGCTCGCCCGGGTTCCGCTTCGCGATCTGCGCCGCGTCGCCACTCTCGGCCAGCGCTTTGATGACCGCGCGTTGAAACCAGAGCGGTGTGGCAAGCGCATCCTGCGAAATACTCAATTCCGCGCGCAGGCTCGTCAGTCGTCGCTCATAGCGCCGCAAACTGGCCAACCGATTCTCGCGCACGGCATGACGCGTGACATCGGGCGTCACATACGGATTGCCGTCGCGATCCCCGCCGATCCACGACCCGAACTCAATGAGCCCGGAGACGTCGGGATTGATCTCGGGATAATATGCTCTCACCGCCGCGATCAACGTGTCCTGCAGCGGTGACACCGTATCGAACAGCGTCTCGCTGAAAAAATACAACCCCCACGCGATCTCCTGCTCCACGGTCGGCTTCGAGAGTCGCAGCTCGCCGGTCAGCCACAGCAGCTCGATCTCGTTCCGCAGCGCATCCCGGTCCGCGAGGCCCTCGAGATAACCATAGATGCGTCGGTGCTTCTCCAGCACGGTCACCCGCCGAGCCTCGGTCGGGTGCGCCGTAATCACCGGCACGATGCGCAATGCCGCCACACACGACTCGACGACGTCGCGCGGCACACCACGCTCCTTCGCCTCTTTGATCACACGCTCGAACGTCCCACTCGCCTGAGGCGCGCTCCGCCGCGCGCGGTGCGCCTCATACTGCTCGGCCAGCGCGAGCAACTGAAACCACTGCCCTTGTGCCTGCAGCGCCCGCCCCTCGGGATGTCTCTCGCGAACGACGTCATCCAGGATCCCGAGCAGGATGTCGGCGAGCGACTCGGTCATGCTACTTTCCAGCATGATGAACACTCGCGAGCTGAGCCACGCTTTGACCACGCTGTTCTCCGAGCTGGTCGACGGCGCGCCAAAGTCGGGCGCGTACATGCTGAACCGTGGCGACCCGGGACTGTTGCAGTCGCTCGATCGCCTGTCCGCGTCGGCCGCGTCCCCCAAGATCGCCGCCCACGTCGATCACGTACGCTACGGCCTGTCGCTCATGAACCGGTGGGCCAACGGCGAGCCCAACCCGTTCGCGACCGCGGATTGGAACGCGGCGTGGCGCACGACGCACGTGTCGGACGCCGAGTGGGCGAAGCTGCGGGCCGATCTGCGCGATGAGGCGCACCGATGGCTCGAGGCCATGCGCCAGCCGCGCGACGTGGATGATGTCGCGCTCAATGGCATGATCGGGAGCATCGCGCATTTGGCCTACCATCTCGGAGCGATTCGCCAGATCGATGGGGTGACGCGTGGGCCGGCGGAACCGATGATCGGAACGACCTGATATTCACCGTCCGGGCCCACGGTTCCGTTTGGGCGGCTGACCCCGTTATTTTGTCCGGACAAATCACGGGAGAGTCGACCATGGATGGCAAGATCCAGCGCGAGATCCGTCTACTGAAGGCCTACACCTGCTGCTCGACCCTGCTCTTCGGCGTCCTGATCTTCGTCGCCGCGAAAGGCCCGAGCGGTCCGGCGAAGTTCACTGAGATCGATGCCGAGCGCATCAACATCCGGGAAAAGGACGGCAAACTGCGTCTGGTGATCGCGAACACGGATCGGATGCCTGGCGGCACCGTCGCCGGCGTCGATCTCAAATTTCGCGACGGGAAGCGTGGTGGGGCCGGGATGATCTTGTTCAACGACGAGGGAGATGAGGACGGCGGCTTCACCTGGGAAGGCAAGTCGCAGGACAGCACGCACATTGCGGAATCGACGATCCGGTTCGACAACTATCGGCAGAACGAAGCCATCGGCATGAGCCACAGTCAGGAGGGCGACCGGAAGGAGTCGGCGCTCGAGGTCTGGGACTCGCCGAATACGCCGATCAGCGCCGAGTTCGCGCGACAGCTCGTACGGGTGTCGTCGATGCCCGACGGCGCGGGAAAGAAGGCGGCGATGGATACGCTCATCAAGGCGCACAACACGGAGGTCGGGCGCCTCACGCGCCGGGTGTTCGTCGGCCGGACGCTGCGTGACGATGCGGCCGTGCTTCTCATGGACCGGAATGGCAAGCCGCGCATTCGGATGCAGGTCGACTCGGCCAACACCGCGTCCCTGGAGTTCCTCGACGAGAACGGAAAGACGATCTCGAAGTTCCCCAACTGAGCTCTAGCTGGGCAGTACTCCCGCGGGTAAAACGATGCGACTCAGCGCAAATGAGCCACTGTGGATCGACTCCCTTGCGCTGAGGCCAATCGTATGCGGCTACCTTCTAATGTCGCGCGCCCGCGGGTACGGACATCGCCTTGTAGCCGGCCGGCGGTGCGAACGTGGCGTCGCTGACCGAAGACTTCTCGACTTTCACGGCTTCCATTTCCGTCGAGCCGTCGGCGCGCACGGCCTTGAGCGGGAAGAAGCCGCCGGCCATGGCTGAGGTCATGCCGGACAGATGGCTGGCCCACTGATTTCGGGCACTCTTATCCATGGTCCCACCCATGGTAAAGTTGCCGAGCCCGTGGGCGGCGCAAATCTTCTCATCCGGCTTGCCCTGCGGATCGACGACCTGGTAGTCGTCGCACGAGACGCCGGCGACCGTCTCGGAGCCGATCTTGTTCAGCTTCCAGCTGCCTGACCGCATCGAGTCCGGCACGGCCATCTTCTCGTTGAACGGCTGGACGATGTACATCTGCTGTTGGGGAATGATCATCGTCATGGTATGCGCATCGCCGTCGAGGATGATCCCGGCGGACTTCGACGGGTCGTTGGCATCGGCCGACTGCCAGAAGACCTTGTTCCCCTTGGCCGTGTAGGTCATGGTCGTCATGAGCGTGCCTTTGTCGGAATTCATCTTATAGGTCACGACGCCCTCGAAGGCGTTTTGCGCGCCGGCCGCGGGTGCGAGACCGAGCATCAGGGCAAGTGCGGTACAACAACGCATGTGTGAATCTCCGGATACGAGATGGGCAATGAGGACATCACGTCCCTCAAGACGTGGGTCACGCCCAACGACTCTCACATGTGAGAAAGAATCCGTTCCGCCTGCGTCTCCACGGTATGACACGTCTCTCCCTCCTTGTGGCCACGCTCGTGGTGCCGCAACTGGCGACCGCGCAGTTCGGCGGCCTGGTAAAGAAAGTCAAAGACAAGGTCACGTCCTCCTCGTCGTCCACGACGACCGGGACACCGACCGGCAAGGTGTCCGTTGCGATCAGCTCCGACGTCGTCGATCGCTTCATCACGGGATTCCAGGCAGAACGGGCCGAGCGGGATCGCCAGGAAGCGCAGCACGCGAACGACCCGATTGGACAGACATATGCCGCACGCGACCTGATTCCGCGGTGCGACTCGATGAAGAAGGCCGACTCGGTGTACGGCCAGAAGATCCAGCAGCGGGTCATGACCGGTGATCAGAAGGCGGTCGCGGACATGCAGAAATGGTTCCAGAACATGCCAACCGAGCCTTTGCACGTGAAGTGCAACAACAATAGAGCGCACGGCGAGGGAGGATTCTTCGAGATGTTGAACGCCGTGCAAGCGCGCCAGGATACCGTGGGGGCGAAAGCGGGCGGGTTCTCGGTCGCCGAGTATGCCGCTGTGCGCGAAAAGGTCGCGGCGTACGTGTTGTGGACGTACAGCGATCCCAGTCGCTCGGTGATCGGTTACACGCCCGAGGAGCGCTCGGCTCTGGATGCCAAGAAGCCCCAGTTGTACGCGCTGCTCCAGCGCGACTATAACGTAGGCGGCATGCCGAAGCCGATGTCCCAGCTGTAATGCCCGCGACCTGGCGGCGCATCGTCGCGCTGTCGGCGACGCTGGCGTTCGTCTCGGA
>Ga0070741_10012726_pt1 | contig 15102 bp, 13 predicted proteins | sample Coa_R1_4_FD_66440 | JGI IMG/M metagenome (GOLD analysis project Ga0070741, IMG submission 66440) | Surface soil microbial communities from Centralia Pennsylvania, which are recovering from an underground coalmine fire - Coalmine... | ecosystem: Environmental > Terrestrial > Soil > Unclassified ... | reverse complement strand
CCGGTTCGCCCGTGCCGCCTTGAGGGCCGCAAGACCTTCAGGCAGGAGCACCAGCGCCGCGATGACGATGCCCACGACTGCTTCCGAGGCGCCAAGCGAGGCGACGCCGAACTCGACCGTCGGCGTGAGCACCTTGGCCAGGCCGACAATCGCGACAAGTGCGGCAACCAGGATGGCCGCGCTCGCGATTGCTGTCTTGTTCGACGGCGGCGGCGCATGGGCTTCATCATTGCCGGGGTCGACCGGAAGAAAATAGTCGCGGTGGCGTACGGTCTGCACGAATACGAACGAGCCGTAGAGCAGCAGCGAGACCAGCCCGGCGAAAATGAGCTGCGACGTGCTGAAAAACGGACCGGGCGCCGTTGTCGCGACGTTCGGCAGAACCAGCGTGAGGACTGTCAGGGCCGCCAGCACGGCCAGAGCCGCGCTCGCGCCGTAAAGGTGAAAGTCCTGCTCGTGATGGCGGGCGCCGCCCCACAGCAGGCACAGGCCGACGATGCCGTTGCACACGATCATCACAGCGGCAAACACCGTGTCGCGGGCGAGCGCCGCTTTTCCGTCCGAAACGGCAATCATGACCGAAACAATCAGCGCCACTTCGATCACAGTCACGGCGACGGCGAGAACGAGCGTGCCGAAGGGCTCGCCGGTCCGGTGCGCAACCACCTCAGCGTGATAGACGGCGGCGAATACGGTCGCGATCAGGACCGCGCCTGCGATTGCGGCGAAGAGCCCGCCGCTGCCCGCGAAAGGCGCGGCGAGCAGAATCGCCCAGGCCGCAAGCGGCCACGCCCAGGTCCACCAGGGTATCCGCATTGCGGCCTTGCGCCGCTGGCCACGAGCGGCCCTGCTGCCGGCTTTCACGTTATTACCGTCGCTTTTTCCGGCGTGCCTTCGCGGCCCCGCGGCGTGCGGATGATCTGGCCTTTGCCGCCTTTGCCGCCTTTGCCGGCAGCACCGCGATCGCCTCGATCTCGAACAGCGCACCGGGGCGCGCCAGCTGCGAGATCGCAACGGTGGTGCTTGCCGGCGGAGCCGCCATATTGAAATGCGCGTCACGCACCTCGCGGAAAATCGGAATGTGCGACATGTCGACCAGATAATTGTTGATTTTAACGACATCCTTGATCGTCGCCCCGGCGTCGGCCAGGGCGAGCTTCAGATTCTCAATTGCCTTGTTCGCCTGTGCACGAAAATCCCCCGGCTCGCCGACAAGCCTGTTCTCCATGTCGAGACCGAGCTGGCCGGCAATGAAGATCAGGCGGTTCGGTCCCGTTGCCTCCACCACGTACGTGTAGCCCGGCGGCTTGGCGAGCGTGTTCGGATTTGAAAAGCGGACGTTGGCGGCCACAGTCTCCTCCTCTTTGTGACAACCCCTCGTGCGGGGTGGCGGATTATGCGCGCATCATCATAGCCGGCGGAAGCCTCGGCTTGACTATCCGATGCGGGTGCCGGACCTTGTAAAAAGGGGAACGGAAGGGTGCGTAAGGCTGCAACGGCCGGGCGCCCGGGGACCTGGGGAGCTCGGCCATGACCGCACAGGCGGTTTCTCACGTTTATTTCGGGTTGAACGCGATGTGGGTTTCGACCTGCGTCCTCGCGATCACCTACGCCGTCATCATGTCGGAGAAGGTCAACCGCGCGATCGTCGCGCTGGTCGGCGCCGGCGTGATGGTTCTGGTCGGCGTACTCGATCAGGAAGAGGCCATCAAGGGAGTCGACTGGAATACGATCGGGCTGCTGACCGGCATGATGATCCTGGTGTCGATCTCGCGCCGTTCCGGCATGTTCCAGTATCTCGCCGTCTGGTCGGCAAAAGCGGCAAAGGCGCATCCCGCCGGCATATTGTTCATCCTGCAAATTACGACCGCCGTGCTTTCGGCCTTTCTGGACAACGTGACGACGGTACTCCTGATCGTCCCGGTCACGCTCGCGATCTGCAATACGCTCAAGGTGCCGGCATACCCCTACCTGTTCGCGGAGATCTTCGCATCGAACATCGGCGGCACCGCCACCCTGATCGGTGATCCGCCCAACATCCTCATCGGGTCGCAGGCGGGGCTCTCGTTCAACGAATTCGTATACCACCTGACGCCGGTGATCATTGTGGTGATGGTGGTGCAGGCCATCATCATTCATTTTCTGTGGGGCAAGGATCTGCGGGCCTCTGCCGCGGCGGAAGCCCGGGTGATGAAAATGAAGCCGGAGGACACGATCGAGGACTGGCTGCTGCTCAAGCAGTCGCTCGTCGTCCTCACAATTGTCATGGTCGCCTTCGTGCTGGCGCGGCCGCTGCATCTCGAGCCCGCCACCATCGCCATGTTCGGTGCTGCCGTCCTGATGCTGCTCGACAACTGGGCTCACCACTCCGAGAAGGCGGCGAAAAACATTCACCAGACCTTCGGCGACGTGGAATGGATCACCATCTTCTTCTTCATCGGGCTGTTCATCGTCGTCCATGGCGTCGAGGTGGGCGGGTTGCTGCAGCTGCTTGCGACCGAGCTTGTGGGGGCGACGGGCGGCAGCATGGCGAACGCCGGATACGCCATCCTGTGGGCGTCGGCATTCCTGTCGGCGATCGTCGACAATATTCCGTTCGTTGCGACGATGATCCCGCTGATCAAGAGCATGGCGCCGGCCTATGGCGGCGCCGACAAGATCGAACCGCTGTGGTGGTGCCTCTCGCTCGGCGCCTGCCTCGGCGGCAACGGCACTCTGATCGGCGCTTCCGCCAACCTCACGGTCGCGGGCATCGGAGACCGCAACGGCGTGCCGTTCCGTTTCGCCACATATACGCTTTACGCCTTCCCGATGATGGTGGTCTCGGTCGCGATCTGCCACGTCTATGTCTGGTGGCGATACTTCTGAGCGACGTACCGATCCGGACACGCCGGAGTGCAGCCGGCGATACTTGACCGGGAGCGGCTATCGGGCAAAGTCGGCTCCTGTCGTCATCGCCAGAGCGAACCTCGCTATGCGCAGAACCATCAGGGGCATGATCGTGCTCGCACTCGGCATGATCGCCGCGGGTCAGGCTTCGGCGGCGGCGTGCCGCAACACCGGCAATTTCGACAAGTGGCTGGCGGATTTCAAGAAAGAGGCGCTCGCCCAGGGCATTTCACCGTCGGTGCTCGCCGCCGCCTCCCCTTACCTGCAGTTCGAGCAGCGCATCATCAACCGGGATCGCGCGCAGGGCGTCTTCAATCAGTCGTTCCTGAAATTCTCCGACCGCATGGTCGCGGGCTACCGGATGCAGAGCGGCCAGCAGCAGATGAAGAGCCACACCGCGCTGTTCGCCCGGGTTGAAAAGGAATTCGGCGTACCGGCGCCGATTCTCACCGCGTTCTGGGGACTGGAAAGTGATTTCGGCAAGAACACCGGCAAAAGCAACGTGTTCGTCGCCCTCGCCACGCTCGCCTATGATTGCCGGCGACCGGATTACTTCAGGCCGCAGCTCTTCGATGCCTTGCGCATCGTGCAGCGCGGCGATCTGACGATCGACGAGATGCAGGGAGGCGACTGGGCAGGCGAACTCGGCGCGATGCAGTTTACCGCGTCCGACTACTACAAGTACGCCGTCGACTACGACGGCGACGGGCGGCGCGACCTGGTCAAGAGCACACCCGATACGATCGCGTCAGCCGCGAATTTTTTGAAAAATCTCGGCTGGAAGCGCGGCGAGCCCTGGCTCGAGGAAGTCAGGCTGACGCGCGATCTTCCCTGGGATCAGGCGGACCTCGCGATTCAGCATCCCCGTTCGCAATGGGTTGCCTGGGGCGTGCGCGCGGCGCACGGGTCGCTGCCGGCGGATGGCATGAAGGCATCGTTGCTGCTTCCGATGGGCCGCCGTGGACCCGCATTTCTCGCCTACGACAATTTCCAGGCGCTGCTCGGGTGGAATTCATCGATGGTCTACATCACCACCGTCGCGTATTTCGCGACCCGGCTGGCCGGCGCCCCGCCGGTAAATCGCGGCGATCCGGACATCGAGGTCCTGCAGCCGCAGCAGGTGATGGAACTGCAGCGCCTGTTGCTGCAGCAGGGCGATGACATCGGTGACGTCGACGGCAAGGTCGGCTCCAAGACCCGCATTGCAATCAAGAAAGCACAATTGAAGGTCGGGCTCCCCGCGGACTCCTACCCGACTGCGGAATTGATCGAGCGTTTGCGCGCCGGAGGATCCAGAGGATCGGGCCGCTAATTCGCCCAATACCGCCACGCGGCCTGCACACGAGGGTTGAATCCGGGCGGCCACGCGGCAGGTTTATGAAGCGCCATTCATTTTCGATCAACTCCGAATGATCGACCGCCGGGTTAGTGAACCCCTATCCGTTTAACCAGTTGAATGACGGAACCCAAGTTCCGCGCTGGTGGAGGACGGACAATGATGAGTTTTACGGGACGAATGGCGCTGGCCGCAGCGCTGGCCGCCGCCATTCCGATTGCCGCTGCGGCGCAGGTTCAAGACCCGAAGGCCAAACCCGGTGCGGCAGCGCGACCCGCAGCGCCGGCCGCGCACGCAGCACCGCGTGCCGCGCCGCACGTCGCACCCAGGATTTCGGCACCACGAGCGGTACCGCATGTCGCACCGCACGTCGCGACGCCGCACGTCGCAAGACCGCAGGTATCAGCGCCGCGCTCTGCCCGGCCGAGCGCGCCGCAGCGTGCGGTCACACCTCACCTGCAGCCGCCCGCCGCAGTGAACCGTAACCTGGAGCGGCGCCAGTCGCCTGCGGTCGTCAACCGTAACATCGAAAGCCGGCAGTTGCGTGCATTGCGCCAGCGGGAACCGATCGCCGCCGCACAGGCGAAAACGGGCGCAGTGCAGACTCAGCAGCAGCAACGCCTTGAAAGGCGCCAGCAGCTGCAGGCCGAGCGCGCGTTGCGCCGACGCGAGGACCGCGAATTGCGCAACCTTCCCGCGGCCCAGCGGGCGCAACGCCGGGAGGAAATCCGCAAGGCGCGCGAGCAGCGCGCACTGACCCGGCGGCAGCTTGTGCAGCCTGGCACGGTTCAGTCGAACGCCCTCACCCAGCGTGCTAACCGGCGCAGCGGCGAGGCGCGCCTGACGCGTGAGACGGCCCGTCGTGGCCGTTTCGCCGCGCCGTTTACCGCGCAGGCCGGCGCCAATGCGGATTATCGTCGTGCCGACAACCGGCATCACCGATTTGCCCGTCTCGCCGCGCATCGCGCGTGGCGTCATGGACATCGGGCGGCATTCGTTGCCTGGTACGGCCCGATCTTCTGGCCTTACGCGTATGCCGACATCTTCGACTACACGTTCTGGCCCTACGGCTATGACGACGGCTACTGGGCCTACGTCTACGATGACTTCTTCGATGGCGTCTTCTGGGGCGACTACGGGCCGCCGGAAGACTACGTCTATGCGGAGCCTGCTCCGCGCGTATCACCGGCACGGCCAAGCCATGCGGCCGTTCGCGATCTCTGCCGCGACCCCGGCAGCGGAGTGACCGCGTGGCCGTTCGCCGACATCGAGCGCAAGGTCCGGCTCAACGCCGAGCAGAAGGGGCTTCTGTCTGATATCCGCAAGGCGAGCCAGGATGCCGCCGCGACATTCAAGGCATCCTGCCCACCGGAGGATTCGTTCCCGCTCACGCCTCCGGGACGTCTCGACGCCATGACGGCACGACTGGAGGCAACACTGCAGGCGGTGCAGACGGTACGCCCGGCACTCGAGACCTTCTACGCCTCGCTCAACGACGAGCAAAAGGAGCGCTTCAACGAGATCGGACCAAAGCGTACGGCCACGAGTGCGGAGGCACGAGAGGTGTCGCAGGCGGTCGATACCTGCAAGGAGCCCAAGCCCGGGCTCGCCAATCTGCCGATCGAAAAGATCGAAGATGCCGTCAACCCGACGGATGCGCAGCAGGCGGAGTTGAGCAAGCTGCAGGTCGCAACCGGCAAGGCCGTCGAGATCATGCAGGCGGCGTGCCCCGACGAGACGCCGCTTACACCGCCCGGCCGGCTGGACGCGATGGAAAAACGGCTGCGGGCGATGATCGATGCGGCCAAGACCGTGAAGCCGGCGCTCGAGAGCTTTTACGCTTCGCTCACCAACGAGCAGAAAGCCCGCTTCAACCGGATTGGCCGCGAGCTCGCGCAGGCGAACGGCTGAGCCGAAACGACAAAGCGAAAAGGGCGGCCGCAGCAGCGAGCCGCCCTTTTCATTGTACCGGTGCGCAGTCTATTCGGCCGCGATGCGAACCTCGGGAGCCGCGGCTTTTATGTCCGGCGTCACGTGACCTTCAAACTTCGCAAAGTTCTTCTGGAACATGGAAACAAGATCGCGCGCGGTCTTGTCGAAATCGGCCTTGTTCTTCCAGGTCTTGACCGGGTTGAGCAAATGGGGCTCGACGCCCTTGACCGACGTGGGCACCGCAAAGCCGAAATACGGATCGGTCCGGAAATCGGCATTCTTGAGCGATCCATTGAGAGCCGCGGTCACGAGCGTGCGCGTCGCCTTGATCGGCATGCGCCGGCCCTCGCCGTATTTTCCGCCGGTCCATCCGGAATTGACCAGCCACACGTCGACATTGTGTCGGCTGATGTAACTGCGCAGCAGATCGGCATAGACCGACGGATGCCGTGGCAGGAACGGCGCACCGAAACAGGTCGAGAACTCCGGCTGTACGCCGATCAATCCCTTCTCGGTGCCCGCCACCTTGGCCGTGTAACCGGACAGAAAGTGATACATCGCCTGCGTGGGCGTGAGCTTCGCGACCGGCGGCATCACGCCGTACGCGTCCGCGGTAAGGAAGATAATGTTCTTCGGATGGCCGGCGCGCCCGGTGCGCGACGCGTTCGGGATGAAGTCGAGCGGATAGGCCGAGCGCGTGTTTTCCGTTTTGGAGCCGTCTTCGTAATCAGGGATACGCGTGGTCGGATCGAAAACGACGTTCTCCAGCACGCAACCGAAACGGTTGGTGGCATCCCAGATCATCGGCTCGGCTTCCTGCGAAAGCTTGATGCACTTCGCATAGCAACCGCCCTCGAAATTGAAGATGCCGTCCGGGCCCCAACCCGTTTCGTCGTCGCCGATGAGGATGCGGTGCGGATCGGCTGACAGCGTGGTCTTGCCGGTGCCGGACAGGCCGAAGAACAGCGCGCTCTCGCCTTCGTGGCTGACGTTGGCGGAGCAGTGCATCGGCACGACGTTCTGCGCCGGCAGATAGAAATTGAGCGTGGTGAAGACCGATTTCTTCATCTCGCCGGCATAGGACGAGCCGCAGATCAGCACGATCTTGCGGGTGAAATCGATTGCAACCATGGTGTCCGAGCCTTCGCGGCCGCCGTGGCGCCTGGCGTCGGGCCTGAACGAGGGAAAATCGACGATGGTGAGCTCGGGCACGAAGCTCGAAAGATCGACACGCTCGGGGCGGATCAGAAGCTGGCGAATGAACAGGGAGTGCCAGGCAAGCTCGGTGAAGACGCGCGTCTTGATCTGGTATTTCGGATCGGCACCGCCGTAGAGATCCTGCGCGAAAATTTTCTTGCCTTCGGCGTGCTTGAGAAAATCGGCAAGCAGGTTGTCGAAATTCTCTTTGGACATTTTCCGGTTGCCGTCCCACCACACCGAATCCCTGGTGAGATCGTCGACAACGGTATGCTTGTCCTTTGGACTGCGGCCGGTGTGGTGGCCGGTTTCCGCACACAGCGCGCCACCTTCCACGACCGAAGCCTCTCCCGCCCGGATGGCGTGCTCGTAGAGCAGCGGCTCTGTCAGGTTCCAGTGGATTGCGGCGAGATTTTTGAAGCCGAATTTGTCAGCGCCGTAAGCGCTGTTCCGCACACCTTGCTCTTGCACGCGAATTCCTCCCAAGTCAGCCGCTTCAATAATTCCGTTCGCGGGCATTTGGGTCCCGCCGGCGGCTCATTGCCACGCCAGTATAGCTTCCCGGTCAGAAGCGCGCGACCATAGTCAGCGGCGCTTTCAAAGCCAAGCCAAAATGCCATGCAAAGGCGACGGATGGCATTGCACCGCATCAATAAGTTAATGAGCCGGCCGGCCCATCTGCGGAGAATGATGTTTAAAACCTCAGGTCGCCCGCCAGGAAAGCGCGCTATTTCGAGCGTGCCTCGTCGGCGAGGTCCTTGAGTGTCGCGCGCAAGGGACCCGGCGCTGTGACGCGCCGCGGAAATACCAGCCGTAGAGCAATGCGTCCGTCCTGCAGCTCGAGACCCTCGGGATCGATACCGACGCATCGCCATGCGCCATCCGCCGCCCCCAGGAGTTTCGTCGCGTAAAGGCGGCAAGCGTCGGCGTGGTCGGCATTCATGTGCGCAATCGCATCGGCTTCGGCATCGACGAGCGCCTTTGCATCGGACACGTCGGTAAGAATGTCCTGCGCGTTGAGATCGACGATGCGGCCGAACCCGGCAACCAGATGCGCGCGTGCAATCTCGATGCGATAGAACGAAAAATCGGCAAAGCGCGCGTAGGCTCCGGCATCCGGATGACGCCTGAGATACGAATCCGAAGCCGCGCGATCGCTCTCTTCGACGCAGCGGCCCATGATCATGACGCGCGCGCCTTCCAGCGGATCTCCCTCTTTGCGTTCGTCGAGCATGAGCGACACGCGCGCATCGGCAAGGATATTCCTGGTGTGGAGCGCCAGCCGCGACAGCAGCAACAGCGGCAAGCCGGCAGCTGTCGTCGCCACGTTGACCAGCGAACAATACGGGTCGCCGGAGCCCGGCATCAGCGTTGCGAGCGCCCCTGAACGTGCCTCGCGCAGCAGCTTCTTGGCTGCCAAACCTGCGTCAAATGTCTTATCGGGTGTCATTTCCGGGCCTTCGGCGTTAACATTTGCAGGTCGAGCCGGCACTATTCGGGCGTTGGGCTTGAAATCGCTACCGAATCACATAGTTGTTGCAAAGGGGCCACATTTCGGACCTCGTTTGTAGGGTTCAAAACACGCGGGACGTCACGCTCTAGAGGGGCTCATGCCGACAATCGCTCTCGTCGACGACGACCGCAATATTTTGACTTCCGTCTCAATGGCACTCGAGGCGGAAGGCTATCGCATCATGACCTACACCGACGGCGCCTCCGCGCTTGACGGTTTCAAGACGTCGCCGCCGGATCTCGCAATCCTCGACATCAAGATGCCGCGCATGGACGGCATGGAAACGTTGCGCCGGCTGCGCCAGAAGACGGACATCCCGGTGATCTTCCTCACTTCGAAGGATGAGGAGATCGACGAATTGTTCGGCCTGAAGATGGGCGCGGACGACTTCATCCGTAAGCCGTTCTCGCAGCGCCTGCTGGTCGAGCGCGTCAAGGCGGTGTTGCGGCGCGTGTCGCCGAAAGACGGCGCTCCGCCGAAGGAAATCGATTCCACCAAGGTGCTGGAACGCGGCCAGCTGCGGATGGATCCGGAGCGGCACACCTGCACATGGAAAGGCGAGCCGGTGACGCTGACGGTCACCGAATTTCTCATCCTGCAGGCGCTGGCGACGCGGCCGGGCGTGGTGAAGAGCCGCAACGCGCTGATGGATGCGGCCTATGACGACCAAGTCTACGTGGACGACCGCACCATCGACAGCCACATCAAGCGTCTGCGCAAGAAGTTCAAGGTCGTCGATGACGATTTCGAGATGATCGAGACGCTCTACGGTGTCGGCTACCGCTTCAAGGAATGACGAATCCTTAATGTTTTGGCCGGTTTTCGCGGCCTGACGAAGCGTCCCGCATTGCGGTAAAATCCCCCGGAGCGGATTGGGATACGATCAACCCGGCTGGATCGAACGACGTGCTTGATCGAACCACGGAAGCAGTCACACGCGACGCCGAGGCGGAAGCCCGCGGCGTGCAGACGACGCATGCCGAATCCACACAGGAATCGGCTGTCCGGAGGATGGTGCGCTCGGCCTGGCAGTTTTTCGTGTCGCAGAGCTTTTCCAGCCTCACGCGCCGTATCGTGTTTCTCAACCTCGCCGGTCTTGTCGCGCTTGTCACCGGTGTCCTCTACCTCTCTCAATTCCGCGCCGGCCTCATCGACGCCCGCGTGCAGAGCCTGCTGACGCAGAGCGAGATCATCGCCGGCGCGATCGCAGCCTCCGCGACGGTCGAAACCGACGCCATTACGATCGATCCCGAGCGCCTGCTCGAATTGCAGGCGGGCGAAAGTTACGGCCCGTCTGACGAGGCCCTTTCCGGCATCGAATTCCCCATCAATCCCGAACGCGTCGCGCCGGTGCTGCGCCGCCTCGTGTCCCCGACCAAGACTCGCGCGCGCATCTACGACCGCGAAGGGGTGCTTATCCTCGACAGCCGCAATCTCTACGGTCGCGGCGATGTGCTGCGGTTCGATCTTCCGCCGCCAAACGCGGAAGGGCCGGGACTCATGGAACGGGCCTTTATTACCCTGCGGCGCTGGTTTGGCCGCGGCGATCTCCCGCTCTACAAGGAGCTCGGCCCGGAAAACGGCAAAGGTTACCAGGAAGTCGCACAGGCGCTGAACGGCGTGCACGCGAGCATGGTGCGCGTGAACGATCGCGGCGAAGTGATCGTCTCCGTCGCCGTCCCGGTGCAGCGCTTTCGCGCCGTGCGCGGAGCGTTGATGCTTTCGACGCAGGGGGCCGACATCGACGACATGGTAGAGGCCGAACGGCTCGCGATCGTGAAAGTATTCCTCGTCGCGGCCGGCGTCATGGTCGTTCTGTCGATGCTGCTTGCCGGAACGATCGCCGGCCCCGTGCGCCGGCTCGCGGACGGTGCCGAGCGTGTCCGCCGCCGTATCCGCACGCGCGTGGAAATTCCCGACTTTACGGGCCGGCGCGACGAGATCGGTGAATTATCGGGCGCCCTGCGCGATATGACGAATGCGCTCTATACGCGCATCGAGGCAATCGAAAGTTTTGCCGCCGACGTTGCCCATGAGCTGCGCAATCCGCTGACGTCGCTGCGCTCGGCCGTGGAAACGCTCCCGGTCGCAAAGACGGAGCAAAGCCGTCAGCGTCTGCTCGCCGTCATCGAGCACGACGTGAAACGCCTCGACCGCCTGATCTCGGATATTTCCGACGCCAGCCGACTCGATGCGGAATTGCAGCGTCAGGAAGCGGCCCCTGTCGATCTCGGAAAGCTGCTCGACGCGCTGGTGAAAGTTGCCAACGAGGTCCGCACGGGCGATGTGAACGTGACGTTGACGTTCGACGGCGGTCAGCCATCCGAATTCAAGGTGCCGGGCCATGACTCGCGGATCGGCCAGGTTGTGAGCAACCTCATCGACAATGCGCGCTCATTCTCGCCGCCCGGCAGCACCGTGCGCATTACCTGCCGACGGTTGCGCGACAAGGTGGAAATCCTGGTGGATGACGACGGCCCAGGCATCCGGCCGGATGCGCTCGACAAGATCTTCGAGCGCTTCTACACCGACCGGCCCGAACAGGGGTTCGGGCAGAATTCCGGGCTCGGTCTTTCCATTTCCAAACAGATTGTCGAAGCGCATGGCGGCACCATCCGCGCCGAAAACCGCATCGGCGGTCAGCCGTCGCGCATCTTCGGTGCGCGGTTCATCGTGCGTCTGCCGGCAAGCTGATGGCGGACGCCTCCACCATTCATGCATCCGCCGTTCTCACCGGACCAAAAGCGGTCCTGATCAGGGGTCCTTCCGGATCAGGCAAGTCGTTGCTTGCCTGGAATCTTGTCAATGCCGCGTCTCAGGGCCTGCTGCCGTTCGGCCGGCTGGTCGGCGACGACCGTCTCATGATCGACAGTAGAGCGGATCGGATCCTGGTGCGTCCGGCAGACGCGCTCGCCGGGCTCATTGAAATTTACGGTCTCGGCATCCGCCGGCTTTCCTTTGAGCCTGTTGCCGCCGTCGGTATTGTCGTCGATCTGGCTGCCGCGGACGCGGCGCGCCACCCGGGCGTTACAGCGGCCTCCACGGCCCTCGCCGGGGTCGTGTTGCCGCGGCTGGCGATTGCAAGCGGAATTGACCCCCTGCCAATGGTGTTGGCGGCCTTGAGGACAGCCCCCGCAGGCAATTGACCTGTTGCGGAAATCTGGGCTACCCCCGGCACCCCGACCTGAACCGAGAAAATTAACCATACAGGGCCTAGGATCGCGCACCGTCAAAAAACGCATGGTCCGAGCCCACCTTGGCCCCATCTTTTCGCAGTGCAGCAGAACGCCTATATAGCGTGCCGAGCCCTTGCAATAGGGCCTCAAATGGGCGTGAATGCGCGCCCTATCGTGCGGCGCAGCGAGGCGCCCGCGAGGAGCCAAGGATGATCGGCCTCGTACTTGTGACCCACGGGCGGCTCGCCATCGAGTTCCGCTCCGCGTTGGAGCATGTGGTAGGGCCCCAACGTCAGATCGAGGCAATTACCATCGGCCCCGACGACGACGTGGAGCAATGCCGCAAGAACATCCTCGACGCGGTGAAGCGAGTGGATAGCGGCGAAGGTGTCGCGATCCTCACCGACATGTTCGGCGGAACACCATCCAACCTGGCGATATCCGTCATGAGCCAGCCCAAGGTCGAAGTGCTGGCGGGTATAAACCTACCGATGCTGATCAAACTCGCCAAAATCCGCGAGATCAGCCCACTGCAGGATGCGGTGGCTGCCGCCCAGGAAGCCGGCCGCAAGTACTGTACGATCGCCAGTCGCGTCCTCAACGGAAAATGATTGCACGCCCCTCAGCGGACGAGACTCCTGTCGTGCGCGAGGTGGAGATCGTCAACAAGAAGGGATTGCACGCCCGCGCTTCGGCGAAATTCGTGCAGACCGCAGAGCAGTTCGATGCCGCCGTCACGGTGACTCGCGGCCATGAAACGGTCGGAGGAACCTCGATCATGGGCCTGATGATGCTGGCTGCCGGTCCCGGTATTTCGATCACGATCAAAGCGATCGGCAAAGATGCCAACGCGGCTGTCGATACCCTGTGCAAACTGGTCGAGAGCGGCTTTGGCGAGGAAGAGTGAGCCGAGTACCGTCGGCTCTCCAGCCACACGCTTTGCACCGCAATTGACGCAAACGCGATAATCGTCGCGCGTTACGTAATCTAATTTAGTTCCCAACCCGGCCATGCGGGACTACCATTGTGGAGGTTCGGTGGGGTCGAGCTACGCATCAGGGAGGAACGTCGTGAGCAACATACGACCGGTTCCCGCATTCGACGAACATACCCGGAGTATGATCGACGGCATGATCGCGGCGGAAGCGCGCCAGCTTTCGCAGCAAAGAGCAATGGACGGTGAAGACTGCGATTGCAGGGACGGCATGTTCCCATCGCGGGTACCGACCGACCGGCGCAAGTTCCTGTTTGCTGCCGGGTCAAGTGCCGGAGCCGCAGCGGCCGCGCTGCTGACCGGCGCGGCAATGGCGCAGCAGGCACCGGCCGGTGCCAAACACTTTGACGTGCCGCCTGACCCGACCAGGGAGCAAGGTCGCCCGGTCGCGGCCGACGGTGGATATGGCACGCGTTCCCAGTTCGAGACGGAGGTGCGCGTGCGCTTCCCAACGCCGAACGAAAATACCTCGTGGAGTTTCACACCGCTCGATAAGATGCTCGGCAACCTCACGCCTTCCGGTCTTCACTTCGAGCGGCACCACGGCGGTATACCGACGATCGATCCATCCAGGCACATGCTTTATGTGCATGGAATGGTCGATGGGCCGCGTAAATATACAATGGCGGACCTGAAGCGGTTTCCCTCCGTCACGCGCAAATATTTCATCGAGTGCTCTGGCAACGGCCTGACCGAGTGGAACAAGCCGACATTGAAGACCGTGCAGGGGACGCATGGGTTGCTCAGCACTTCGGAATGGACCGGCGTTCAGTTCTCGACGATCGCACGCGAAGTTGGTCTCAAGGATGGAGCCGCTTGGGTGCTGGCCGAAGGTGCCGACGCCGCCGTGATGACGCGCAGCATCCCGATGGAAAAGATGCTCAAGGATGCAATCCTTGCATATGGCCAGAACGGCGAAGCGATCCGCCCCGAGCAGGGCTATCCCCTGCGCCTGTTGCTGCCCGGTTACGAGGGGAACACGCACATCAAGTGGCTGCGCCGTCTCGAAGTCAGCGACAGGCCGTTTATGACCCGCGAGGAGACGTCGAAATACACCGACCTCCTGGCAAACGGAAAAGCGCGCCAGTTCAGTTTCGAGATGGAGGCAAAATCAGTCATCACCTTCCCGTCGGGCGAAATGAAGTTGCCTGGGCCCGGCTTCTACAACATCAGCGGGCTGGCCTGGTCTGGACGCGGCCGCGTGCAATCCGTCGACGTATCGACGGACGGCGGCACGACCTGGGTGCCGGCACGTATCGAGTCGGTGCCGGAACCGATTTGCACCGTCCGCTTCAGTCTGCCGTGGGTGTGGAACGGGCAGCCGGCGGTCCTGCAAAGCCGGTGCACCGATGAAACCGGCTATATCCAGCCGACTCTGAAGCAGCTCATCGCGATCCGGGGCTCAAACGGACCATTCGGTTCGATCTATCACCTCAATGCCATCCAGAGCTGGGGCGTCGCAGCCGATGGGAGCGTGACCAATGTCCACGCATAAACTTCTCTGTGCAACAGTCATCGCACTCCTTGCGTTCACGCACGCTGCTTTCGCGCAGGTGGCCCGCTACGGCTTCGGCTCGCCGGCGACCTCCGAGGAGCTTTCCAGGTTTTTCTCAATTCCGCCGGATGGTCACGGACTGCCGCCGGGCAGCGGCAACGCCGCAAAGGGCGCGCAGGTCTACGCAGGTACCTGCGCCGCGTGCCACGGCGAAAAGATGGAAGGCAATCCCGCTAAAGGTATCGGTGGTGACAGACTACTCGGAGGCCGCGGCACGCTCGCCAGCAAGACGCCGGTAAAGACGGTGGAGAGCTACTGGCCCTACGCGACGACCTTGTTCGATTATGTCAAGCGCGCCATGCCCTTCAACGCACCGGGCTCGCTGAGCGACGACGATGTCTACAGCGTGGTCGCCTACATTCTTTCAGAGGCGAAAATTATCCGGCCGGACGAAACGCTGGACGCCAAGACGCTTCCCAAGGTGGTGATGCCCAACAGAGACGGGTTCGAACCAGACCCACGGCCCGAACTGCAGCTGTACCGCTGAAGCCAGGCCGGAAGTGCCCAGAA
>Ga0070741_10012725_pt1 | contig 15102 bp, 13 predicted proteins | sample Coa_R1_4_FD_66440 | JGI IMG/M metagenome (GOLD analysis project Ga0070741, IMG submission 66440) | Surface soil microbial communities from Centralia Pennsylvania, which are recovering from an underground coalmine fire - Coalmine... | ecosystem: Environmental > Terrestrial > Soil > Unclassified ... | reverse complement strand
CGTTCGCTTGTGTCGCGGAGCGTTTCCAGCCGGCGCTATGGGCCATGTTGAGTTGCGACTTCAAGAACGGCCTCGTCACGTCCAAAAAGAGGTAGTGGACGTCTTCCTTTTCGCGGGGAGAAAGTTCCTGTGCCATCTCCCGCGCTACGTACCCGAGGCCGCCGCCGACTTCGAGCAGCACCCGCGGTTTCGGCGACCACCACCCCAAGCGGCGGAGGTGTTTGGCGAGGAGGCGTCCGTAGGTCTGCCCCTGGAGGGCGTCGCAGGGCTCTCTGAACAGGTGCGACACGGTCGTCTCGATCGTGTCGAAATGCCCTTCCTCCTTGGCGATGTCGTGCAGGTGAAATTCGGACAGATGCTCTTCACCCTCGAATCCCTCTTGGCCCGACCACTTGTCTCGAATCTGCTGCAAGAGCAGGTCCCACTTGGCGCCGAGACGATGGTCGCCGGCCGGCGGGTTCACCCCAAAGTAGCAGAGGGAATAGCCGGGCAGGGACCAATGTTCCAGGCACCAGCGGCCGGTCTGTCCGTCCGGACCGCAGACCCATCTGCCGTACTTGTTGAGCAGCGCCTCAACGGTGATGTGCCCGTCCATCGAAGTCAGCAGCTCGATCCCCAGTCGGTTCAGGCGGACGAGAGGAAGGTTGTCATCCAGCGGAGTCAGCCACCATTCATCCGGCCCGTGCTGGTAGGCCACCATGTCCGGCATGCGCCAGGCTCGGAGCTTGAGAACCTCATCGGTCAGCGCCAATGGTTCTTGGATTGTCGCGGTCGGTTTCATCGAACGGATCCAGTGCCGTTACCGATGGATTTGGGGAATGCCAGAGTACACGATGGCACGGGCCATCGCAAGCTGTCGGGGAGCGGTTCGGCGGGGAAAACGGCTAAGAATTCAGAGAGGGCGAGATCAGGGGGTCGCCTCAAAAGAGATCGACAGGCGTGTCGATTCGTGCTAGGTCTGGGAAGAGACGGATGCCTGCTCGACGACCGTAAGGATACCCTGCATGATCGGATGGACCCGGCAGTGGTAGGGATATTTTCCCGGTGGGAGGCTGGGAATCGTGTAGTTCCCGTCAGGCTCCATGGTGCCGGAGTCAAACGCGCACACCGCCCCTTCTTCGACGCAGCCGTTGTGGGTGACGGTGTGATGCGTCGGTGTGGGATTATCCCAGCGGATCGGCGCGCCTGCCGAGACCACGGCCTTGGCCGGCACAAAGTAGGGGGACCCGTTCTCGATCGTGATGTGAAGCTGGGGCGCCGCGGTGACACCCGGCCAGGCGGCCGCGAGGACCAGAGCACAGGTCATGAGGGTGCTCAATCGCAACATTTTCATACCGGCGTCTAACCGACGTGAGCAGCCGTTCGCTTCTCCTTTATTATAAGAGCCTCAGAAAGGCGGAAAGGATTCGTCATCGATGGGGCGACTCCTGTTCGGTGTCCTGGCCGTGGCGGTTTCTGCCATGACCGTGATCCGTCCTCCGGCTCGCGCGTTTTGGTTGGTCTCGCTCATCGTGACCGAATGGGGTTATTGGTTCATTTTACCATTGCTCCTGCTCTGGCTCCCTGGTTGGCGAAGAGAAGACGACTCGGTTGATCGGGGCGTTCCTGGGACTGGTCGCTTGCGGCTTGCTGCTGAACCCGGTGCTGCAAGCCGTTTCTCTCGCCAGACACCTGCCGGCTCAGCTCACCGCCGCCTTTGGCGACGTGACATTGCCGGAGCCGAAGCCGGCCGCTCCAAGACCCTCGGCGTTGGTGCTGACCGAGCTGTTTACCGGTGTGCGAACTCCGGAAGTGCTCATGCGAACCGTCGTCTATGCGCTCAAGGAAGGGACTGAACTTGGGATGGATGTGTATTCCTCCTCTGATTCCTCCCCGGCCACGGTCGTCAACGGTGCCCTGTCGGCCAAGGCGCCCTGCGTTGTCGTTTTGCATGGCGGGTCCTGGCAGGCCGGTGATCGGACTGAACAGAGCCGTTTCAACGCCTATCTGGCTGCCCGCGGCTACGTAGTCGCTGCAGTAGACTATCGGCTCGCCCCGCAGTGGCGGTTTCCTGCCGCCAAGGATGATGTCACCGATGCGATCAGCTACCTCAAGACGCGTGCGGCTGAGTTCGGCATCGATCCGGATCGCCTCGTGCTGGTTGGCCGGTCGGCCGGAGGCCAACTGGCACTCTTGACGGCGTATACCTCCGGAGATCCTGCGATCAAGGGCGTGGTGGCGTCGCACGCTCCGACCGATCTCTCGTACGCCTATCAGAATCCCGGCAACCCGGCCGTCATCGATACACGCGGACTTCTTAGGGCCTATATCGGCATGTCTCTTGACGACGCGCCCGCTTTATATGAAGCTGCTTCCCCGTTGAATGCGGTCGTAACCAGGACGGTGCCCACCCTCTTGATTCATGGTCAGCGGGACGAGCTCGTCTCGCCGGCACAAAGCGCGCGCTTGGCCGCCAAGCTTGCGCAAACAGGCAGCCCCCATCTGTACATCCGATTGCCCTGGGCGACCCATGGCTGCGATGTCAATTTCAACGGTCCATGCGGGCAGATCAGCACCTATGCAATTGAGCGATTCTTGGCCGCCGTCCTGCGATAAGCTCGTAGCGGCGATGCGGCTCGGTCTTCGGTACAGGTTCCTGATCCTTCAGGCTGCTGTCTGGCTCATCGCCCCTTCGGTCGCCGCGGCGTTTTCGATCACCTCGCCCCGTTCCGACGCGGTGTTGCGGGCTGGGCAGGATGTGCCGGTCTCCGTCGATATCGGGTCCGAGATCGGCCTCCGCCGCGTCCAGTACTTGTGGTTTCGTCAGGGAGAAGAACCGGTCGCCACACAGCAGGCGACTCCCGCTCTCGTGGCGACCGCGGCCTCGACTCCGCCGTTCGGCGGGATGCTCCGCGTGCCCGTGGATGCAATCGGAACGTTGCGTCTTCTGGCAGTGGGCGAAGTGGTGCGGGGTAGGCTGGAAGGCCGGGAGGAGTTCGATGAAATCCTGGTGCACGTCGAGCCCGCCGCTGAGCTGTCGACCATCGAGTTCGCGGTGGAGAAACCTTGGCGACTGGATACGATCGGAAAAATAGTCGATATTCCCGTAGTCGGACAGTTCGCCGATGGGGTCGTGCGGCGCATCGGAGGTGCGTCGGCCGGGAGCACATACCGTTCTTCGGATGAACGGATAGTCCGGGTATTCCCGGAGGGTGTGGCCCAGGTAGTCGGAAACGGGCGGGCCACGATCACGGTGGCCAATCGAGGCAAAGTCGGGACTCTGGAGGTCGTGGTGGACAGCAACTCGGAGCCCAATCGAGCCCCCATCGCCCGAGCCGGCCCGGATTTGACGGTCAAATCCGGCGCGACCGTCGTGCTGAACGGCATACAGAGCACGGATCCGGACGGTGATCCGTTGCGTTACGAATGGAAGCAGATCCGCGGTCACAAGGTGACTCTCTTCAACGTGGACGAAGCAAAGGCGACGTTCGTGGCGCCGAAGGTTTCGCGCAGGCGGCTGTTGCAGTTCAGGCTCAGAGTCACCGACATGACGGGACCCGATACCATCAAAGGGGCCGACAGTTTTCCGTCCGTGGTAAGTGTGTGGGTGGAACCGTGACGCCAAAGACGGGCCGATGCTCCCGTGTCGGTATTCCGCCGGGGGAACTGATGCCCTCTACGTAGAGAGTGTTTGCCATGGACGGTTGCATCGCGATACTCATTCGTGCTAGATGGAGACCCCGAAAAAATTCCAGCCGCGCAGCGGCTCATTGAGGAGGACTGCCGATGGCGAAAAAGAAAAAGGCGATGAAGAAAAAGGCAAAGGCCGCCGCGACGAGGTCACGGGCCAAGGCGAAGTCGAGACCGAAGAAAAAGGTTGCCGCGAAGAAAGCGACGGCCAAGCGCCCATCGGCCAAAGCGGCCAAGGCCAGGAGAGCGAAAGCCGCCACGAAGGCGCCGAAGAAGAAGGCCCCGGCGAAGGCGAAAAAGGCCGCCAAACCGGCCCCTGTGTCCGCTGAGCCGAAGGCGGCGGCCAGATCGGAGAAAGCCGCGGTGGAGCCGAAGCTGCCCGATCTTGATCGAGGGATGGCGGATGACATGGAGATGCCCGAAGACGTGGACGAAGTGGAAGAGGACATGCAGGAGCATCTCTCGCTTGAGGACGAGGATGACGACGTGGACTACCTCGAGAAATCCGAAGACTTACTCGACGATAACGACGACTTTCGGAATAATTAACCGGATGTTCTCTTCCTGCAGGAAACGACCGTGTCGGTCGTGTTGATGCCTCTCAGCGAATGCAGAGTCGTATTGCGGCGGGGAATCGCTCGTCGGCCGGATTACCGGCACGGACGGTTCCTCGCCGGCGATCTTCAGCGCGGTCATTGACGCGTTTTCCAGCTCGACGCCGACCCGCCGGCTTCTCGCTATAGCACGAGATGTCTCACTCTGATGAGCCATTTTCTGTTCGTGGCCGGCGCCCTTCGTGAACGAAGCTCCGGTGAAAGCGCGGAGCTGCAATTGACTCATGAGCTGTGGGGACTCAGAACCGCGCTCATTCGGGACAACCTGCAAAGGCTTATGACCGCGGAATCCTGCGGCCTGGTCTATGTCCTCAAAGCGGGAATCTGCGCGCATTTTCGGATCGTCTCGGGCGTCCTGCCGTTCGACCGGCTTGACGATCTGCTCAAGGATGAGTTGTGTCACGAAGCTCGCTTCGGCTTCGTCCGTATCAGGCTCATCAACCGATGGGAGTCGTCGCCGGGGGAGAGCCAGGCGCTCTTACAAAAGATCCTTCAGATCCCCGACCAGGCGGAACTTGCGCGGCGGTTGAATCTAGGAATGCACGTGCTGACGCAAGAAGAATATAAGGCGATTCTCGGAGCGTTGGGGTAAGAACAGAACCGCTCACAGCTTCCGGCCCGTCATGAGTTCATACGCTTCCTCGATCGTGTGCACCTCCTTGATCGTTGCATTCAGTTCGACGCCCAGCCCGGTCAGATTCCAGTGCGGTTCGTAGAGTTGACCGGCCGGGATGAGAACCGTTCGATAGCCCTCGCGGACGGCGGCGCGAACTTTGTCGGGAATGGAGCCGACCGGTCCGATCGTACCATCCGGTCGGATCGTCCCGGTCAGGGCCAGGCCGCGTTGGATCGGATCGCCTTTGAACATCGCGATAAATCCGACCGCCATGGCGGCTCCGGCGCTGGGACCGTCGCTGGCGGTCGGGAGATACGTCACTCCTTGGACCGAGACGGTCCCGGTGTGCGGGACGGAAGGGGTCCGTTCAATCGCGCAGCGAAAGGCGGTCACCATCGCGTTCAGATGGGCTTGCCCCAGGGTGACGCCGGCGTCGTGCCATGTCAGGGCGACAGGGTTCGGGTCGGGCTTCTGGTCCCAATGCAACAGCAGGATCTCAAAGACGCCGCGATCGTTGGACTTGTATGAGGCCAACACCGGCATCTCGACGACCGATTCGGCCGCCGCGTCGGTCGGCTGCGCGCAGGCGAAGGCCATGCGGAGGAGAACGAAAGTTGTGAGACCGGCCGGGAAAAAGCGGATCCTGCGACACGGCATGAGCGGGCGGCTCCTCGTCCCAAAGAGTTCGTCGAAGTTATTGTAAAAGGTCGTGGTGACTCTGTAAACGATTCGCCACCTTGTTCATGGTCGGTAGAGCTTCGCACAAGGTCCCCGCGTGAAACGACTCATGTCGTTCCAGTCGTCATCTGTCGCCGCCGGGTGGTGCCTGTCGCTGCTCGCCGGTCTCCTGTGCTCGAGTCCTCTTGGGGCGGCCTGTACGGAAGAGTCCATCGTCGGAACGGCGGAACAGACGTTGTGGAGGCATTTGACCGGATGCTCGGAGCAAGAGCGAGAAGCTCGTGCCGTCACGGCCGAGGAGTTGCTGACCGCCTTGAAATCAGGGAAAGGTGTCGATCTCGCCGGGGTTGTCGTCAGCGGCGATCTGAGGCTCGATGAGCTGACCGCCATGCCGGTCGATGTGATTCCCGGTCTCTCGTCAGACGAGCGGAGTGCTGTCTCGAGACTGAACGTGCGGGAAATCAGATTGGTCTCAGGGCCTCTGTCGATTCGGGATTCGGTGGTCAAAGGCACGATCAGCACCGGTATCAAAGAGGGGTACGTGCTGATGCGCGGGCCCGTCATCTTGACCGGCACTGTCTTTGAGCATTTGCTGGATTTGTCGCGCTGCGTCTTTCTCGGACCGGTGGACCTCTCGAAGGCCGTGATCCTTCGAGAAGGGTTCTTTGTTCATAGCCGGTTCACCGGCCAAGCCCGGTTCACCCGAACCTCCTTCGGCGTCCACTCGCGGTTCTTCCGTTCGGTCTTCGCTGAACCCGTGACCTATGTTCAGGCCGAATTCAACGGCCTGGCCGAGTTTCTGGAAGTGACGTTTCAGAAGGAGGTTGACTTCTCGCAGGCGACCTTCAAAATGGGCACCGGCTTTTCCGGGAGCGAGTTTCTGAAAAGGGCCGACTTTTCCGAAGCCGTCTTCGAGCGGGAAGCGTTTTTTCTCTTCTCCGTGTTTGAGGAAGAGGCCTCGTTCCGCCAAGCCACCTTTCGGTCGGTTGCGGACTTTTCGGACAGCCAATTCAAGGGGAGCGAAGATTTTACAAACACCCGGTTTGACACTCAGCCACAGTTTACGAGGGCCAAACTAGTTGGCGGTCGCTCCACGCCCTTCCAAACCCGAGGCTCGATCTTCCAACTCGCCCTCACCGCTGTCTTGTTGCTGTTCGCCGCAGCCCTGGTGGTGTATCTCATCAGGGCGAGATAACAGGCGCAGACTGTGCGTCCCCTATATGTAGATTTGGGGCTTGCCCGTACCACCATAAGCTGATATAAGGGGCCGACCGCAGCTTCGAAGTAGGGAGTGGGAGTGCCGTGGAACAGGGGGAGCTGGCGTATCAGGTGCGCCTGGAGAAATTTGAAGGGCCGTTGGACCTGCTTCTGCACCTGATCAAAAAGAACGAAATCAACATCTACGACATCCCCATCGCCCTCATCGCCCAACAGTACCTCGATTATCTGAACACTCTAAAGGCTCTGAACCTGTCGGTGGCGGGCGAATTTCTGGTGATGGCGGCGACCTTGTTGCACATCAAGTCCCGCATGTTGCTGCCGTCGGAGGAGGGGGAAACCGACGAGGAAGACGGTCCGGATCCTCGGGAAGAACTGGTCCGACGCTTGCTCGAGTACAAGCGGTTCAAGGAGGCCGCGAACCAATTCGACAGCCGGGAACGCCTATGGCGCGATGTGTTTTTCAGAGAACAGGGACCCCCGATGCGGGTCCGCTCGGAAGAGGCGCTGCTGGAGAACATCACCCTGTTCGACCTCGTCGATGCGTTGCAGGAGGTCATCGCCAGGACGCCGGGCAGGCGGCTGATCGAGATCGTGCCTGAGAACCTGACGGTTCGGGACCGCATGAACGCCATTCTGGATGCGCTGGAGGGCAAGGACTCGGTGACCTTCGCGTCGTTGTTCGAGGATTCGTGTCATCGCCTGGTCGTGATCGTGACGTTTCTCGGGCTGTTGGAACTGATCCGGATCCGGGTGGTACGGGTGTTTCAGGCCGAGACGTTCGGGCCGATTTTGGTTTCGCGCGCGTTCTCGCTGGTCACCGAAACGGAGCCGCCTGAGATGCTGGAAGAGTCGGAATGGAGGAACCTATGAGTGCGACATTGCTCCCTGCCATGGATGACTCGGCTCGAGATACGGAACTCGGCGCGCCCGGAAAAAACGGGCATGAGCCTTCCACCGCCGACGGGCGGGAAGAGCACTGCAACAAGGCCGGCGGGTCGGCCGAGAGGATTCCTGAATTGCGAGAGGAACTGGAGCTCGAGGCCATCCTTGAAGCGTTGTTGTTTGTGGCGCACGAACCCCTTTCGCTCGATCGGTTCGTCGCGCTGGTGGGCGACGTGAAGAAAGCCGAGATCGAGCAGGCGCTGGGACGGATGCGCCAAGCCCTGGAACAGGAAGGCCGCGGTCTGCAGCTCATCGAAGTAGCGGGGGGCTATCGTCTGGCGACCAAGACCGAGTATGCGCCCTGGATTCGCCGGCTCGAAAAAACCAAGGCGGCGCCCAAACTCTCGCGGTCTGCGCTGGAGTCGTTGGCGATCATCGCCTACAAACAGCCGATCGTTCGGGCGGAAATCGAAGAGATTCGCGGCGTCGAAACGTCGGGTGTGCTCAGGACCCTCCTCGAACGCAAGCTCGTGCGGATCGTTGGACGCAAAGACGTCCCCGGGCGGCCGATCATGTACGGTACGACCAAATTCTTTCTGGAGCACTTCGGCCTCCGCGATCTGTCGGAACTGCCGCCGCTCAAGGAGTTCAAAGAATTGGGCGAAGCGGAGCAGACGTTCCTGCCGATGGACGAAGGCCTCGCGGAAGACGATCGTCCTGCCGGGCACGCGAACGGCGAGACAGACAGCGGACCATTCGGGACGGACGGAGAGTCGTGCACGACCGCCGTCGGTTGCTCGCCCTCGTTCGACTTGGAGCCCGCGGAATAATTTCTTGTGATCGCCTGCGCATCGGGTGTTTTCCGCTTCCGCGCTCCTCTCCTCTACGGGGTGCCCTGATCAGCCGTTGAGTTGCGCGCATTCCGCGAGCACAAAGGGCGGTCAGGACACCCGTTGACTCCCTTCTTTTCGCTTTGTTAGACTGCCCGCTTATCTACTCGAAAAATCCGCGATTTCTCGTTTTTTCGAACGGGCGTGAACCACATGAGGCAACAACCATGATCAAGGCTTGGTTACTCGACGAGATGTTCAGGGTCGATCGGCTGGCGCTGCAAGCGGAAGGCGGCCAGGAAGAATGGGGCGCGGGAGATTCGGTCATCGAGGAGGAGGAGCAACCACCGCCGCCGCCGACCGGGTTGACCGCCAAACCGGGGAACGGCCGGGTCACCCTGACCTGGGATCCCGTGCCGGACGCCATGTACTATAACCTCTATTTCATGACGTCCAAAGGCGTTCAAATCAAGTTTTCGGAGCTCACCCGGCCGATCGCCGGCCCCGAGGATTTCAAACATACCATCGGCGTGACCAAGGGCAAAGGCAATTGCATCGAAGGCGCGACCTCCCCGTTCGTGCACGACGATCTTGCCAACGGCACCTGCTACCACTACGTCGTCACCGTGGTGACGCCGAAGGGCGAGAGCCCGGAGTCGCAGGAAGTGATGGCGATCCCGTCGCCCTATCTGCTGGCCATGCAGTTCGGGCAGGAGGGTGTCGACGACGGCGAATTCAGTTCGCCGACCGGCATCGCGCTGGACAACGACGGCAACATCTACGTCGCCGATACCGACAACCATTCGATCCAGAAATTCGACAAGGATGGGAAGTTCATCGCGCGTTGGGGCGGCGAACCGAGCCAGGAAGAAGGCTTGTTCTATTATCCGCGCGGCCTTGCGGTCGGTCCCGACGGTGAAGTGTATGTTTCGGACAGCGGCAATAACCGGGTGCAGAAGTTCGATTCCGACGGCAACTGCATGCATGCCTGGGGAAGGTTCGGCTTCGCGTGGCGCGGCGCCGACTTGGGGAAATTCGACGTGCCCTGGGGCATTGCCACCGACAAGGAAGGCAATATCTACGTCTCGGACACCAGCAATTCCCGCATCCAGAAGTTCAAGTCCGACGGGACGCCACTGCTGAAATGGGGACGCGACGGGAGCTTCGACGGCGCATTTTTCTTCCCCCGTGGGGTGGCCGTCGATTTCGTCGGCAATATCTTTGTGGCCGACGAGGGCAACAACCGCATCCAAAAGTTCGACGCCAGAGGGAGCTTCCTCACCAAGTGGGGCCGCGAAGGCAGCGGCCCCGGCCAATTCAAGGCCCCCTGGGGAGTGGCCTGCGACGCGCTCGGCAACGTCTATGTGGTGGACAGCGGCAATCACCGCATTCAAAAGTTCGACGGTAACGGTACCTTCCTGTGCGCGTGGGGCAACCGTGGCAAGACGGAAGGACAGCTCAATTTCCCCTCCGGGATCGCGGTCGACAAAGAAGGGTGCGTCTATGTGGTGGACAGCGGCAACAACCGTGTTCTGAAGTACGTGCCGACCGAAGAGCAGTTGTCGCAGGAGCAAAAGGCCGCACCGAAAGAATCAGGCGAGCATGCGCCGCCGAGGAGTCTTGCTGTCAAGCCTGGAGACACGGAAACGCATATCAGTTGGCTGGAAGTGCCGGGAGCGGTCGCCTACAACCTCTACTTCAATACGTCGCCGAACCTGACGATGCAGACGGCGACCAAGATCGAAGGCGTCACGAGCCCCTTCACCCACACCGGCCTGACGAACGATATTCCGTATTACTACGCGCTCACGGCGGTCTATGAGGACGGGGCCGAAAGCTCCCTGTCGGAGGAGGTGACGGCGACGCCGGTCCTCATCGACATGACGGCGCCGCAGAACGCCAACGCGTTGATCAACCACGGGGCGTTCATGACGAACTCCCCGGAGGTAGTGGTCACGATCTCCGCGGTCGATGTGGACACGGGAGTCGCCGCGTACTATGTCTCCGAGAATCCCATGACGCCCATGGCCGGCACGCCAGGCTGGGTCGATGTCGAGCCGGCTCAAAAGTTCGGCGCGACGATTCCGTTCGTTCTCTCTCCCGGGGATGGGCAAAAAACCATCTATGTGTGGTTTAAGGACGCGGGTAACAACGTCTCGACTCCCGCCTCGGCCAGCATCCTGGTCAATACGTCGGGCTATCTCTGCGTGTCGAAATGGGGCAAGCCGGGTCGCGGCGCCTCCTTGCTGCACGGCGGCGAATTCATGGCGCCGATGTATGGATTGGCTATCGACCAGCAGGGCTGCCTCTTCGTGGTCGACAACGGCAACAACCGCGTGCAGAAGTTCGACAGCGCCGGCAATTTCATCATCCTGTGGGGCAACTTCGGGTCGGCCAACGCCAATTTTCACAATCCGACCGGCGTCGCCTGCGATGCCAAGGGCGATGTGTACGTCGTGGATACGAACAACCACCGGGTGCAGAAATTCGACGGCAAGCTGGGCGGGTACCTGATGAAGTTCGGCTCGCGCGGCAACGGCGAAGGCCAATTCAACTCACCCTGGGGGATCGCGATCGATCGCGTGCGGGGCTACATCTACGTCGTGGACAGCGCGAACTTCCGGGTGCAGAAGTTCGACATGACCGGCGAGTTCATCATGTCGTGGGGCAGTTTCGGCAACGGCGACGGCCAGTTCTATTTTCCGCGCGGCATCGCGGTCGATCAGGCGGACGGGTCGGTCTACGTCGTGGACATGGGCAACCATCGGATTCAGAAATTCGACACCAGCACGAACGTGCTACCGCAGTTGCTGACCAAGTGGGGCGGCAGCTCGGAGCCAGGCCATGCGAGCAGCCCGCAGGCCCAGGAAGCCGGCCAGTTGCGGTCCCCGTGGGGGATCGCCGTCGACAGCCAAGGCGACGTGTATGTCACCGATACCGGCAATCATCGTGTGCAGAAGTTCGATCGAGAGGGCAATTTCATCACCCAGTGGGGCGGCTTCGGCAACGGCGACGGGCAGTTCAACTTCCCGTACGGGATCGCCGTGGACGCCAAGGGCAGCGTGTATGTCGTCGACAGCGGCAACACGCGCGTGCAACAGTTCATGCCGGCCGAGGAAGGCAGCGAGCGGCTGAGGGAAGAAGCCGAAGCGGCTGCGGCACTCGAAAAGACGCAGGGTACGGCGCAGGTTTAAGATCAGGGTCGGAGCCGACGGAGAGGCGTGATGCTCGACAAAGAGGTCCGTATAGGGCTCACCTACGACGACGTGGTGCTGGTGCCGGCCAAATCGCAGGTCCTGCCGAGCGAAGTCGACACGCGTACCTCGATCACCCGCCATATCACGATCAACATTCCGATCGTCAGCGCGGCGATGGATACGGTGACCGAAGCGCGTCTGGCCATCGCCCTGGCTCGGGAGGGTGGGCTCGGAATCATTCATCGCGTGCTCGCGCCGGCGGACCAGGCTGCCGAAGTGGATAAAGTCAAAAAGTCGGAAAGCGGGATGATTCTCGATCCCATCACGATCTCGCCGGACCAGACGATCCGCGACGCGCACAACCTGATGGCGAAGTACCGGATTTCCGGCATTCCCGTGACGAAGAACGGGAAGCTGGTGGGCATCCTCACCAACCGGGACCTGCGTTTCGAAACCCGCATGGATCTCAAGGTCTCGCAGGTGATGAGAAGGGAGAAGCTGATCACGGCGCCGGAGGGTACGAGCCTGGAAAAAGCGCGCGAGATTCTTCACGAGTATCGGATCGAGAAGCTGCCGGTCGTGAACAAGAACTTCGAGCTGAAAGGGTTGATCACGATCAAGGATATCGAGAAGCGGATCAAGTATCCGAACGCCTGCAAGGACGCGCACGGCCGGCTACGGGTCGGCGCAGCGGTCGGCGTCGGGCCGGATACCGAGGAGCGGGTCGCGGCGTTGGTGAAGGCCGGCGTCGATCTCGTGGTGGTGGACACGGCGCACGGGCATTCGCAGAGCGTATTGGACACCGTGAAGTTCATCAAGAAAAAGCATCCGGATCTGGACGTCGTGGCGGGCAACATCGCGACGGCGGAAGCGGCGAAGGATCTGGCAAAGGCCGGCGCCGATGCAGTGAAAGTCGGCGTGGGCCCGGGCTCCATTTGCACTACCCGCGTCGTGTCGGGGGCCGGCATGCCGCAACTGACGGCGGTAGCGGACTGTGCCAAGGCGCTGAGCAACGCCGGCATCCCGATCATTGCCGATGGAGGCATCAAATACTCCGGCGACATCACGAAGGCCCTGGCGGCCGGCGCGTCGGCCGTGATGCTCGGCGGGCTCCTGGCCGGAACCGAAGAGTCGCCCGGCGAGACGGTGTTGTTTCAGGCCAGGACGTACAAGGTCTATCGGGGCATGGGTTCCATCGCCGCCATGGAACGGGGCGGGGGAGATCGGTACGGACAGAGCGGGCGTGGTCCGCAGAAGCTGGTTCCGGAGGGAATCGAAGGCCGTGTGCCGTACAAGGGACCGCTCGCCGGCGTCGTCTATCAGTTGGTCGGAGGCGTCAAGTCCGGCATGGGTTACTGCGGCTGCCGGACGATTCCGGAATTACAGGAGAAGGCGACGTTTATCCGCCAGACCCTGGCCGGACTGCGCGAAGGCCACGTCCACGACGTCATCATCACCAAAGAAGCGCCGAACTACCGCACAGATTGGGAGTGACGCGAATAGCGAGTAGCGAATAGCGAATAGCGCAAGAGAAACTCTCGCTCCGGTTGGCTGCTAGCTACCAGCTATTTGCTACTGGCTAAGACATGGAACTCTGGCACGATCGCATCCTCGTTCTCGATTTCGGATCCCAATACACGCAGCTCATCGCCCGCCGCATCCGCGAAGCCCGGGTGTATTCCCAGATCCTTCCGTATTCGGCGCCGCTCGCGACCATTTTGGCATATCGTCCCAAGGGGCTCGTGCTGTCGGGAGGGCCAGCCAGTGTTTATGCGCATAAGGCGCCGTTGATCTCCAAGCAACTGCTGGATCAGGGCATTCCTCTTCTCGGCATCTGCTACGGCATGCAACTGGTCACGCATCTGCTGGACGGGGAGGTGGCAAAAGCGACCAGGCGGGAATACGGTCGCGCGGATCTGGTCATTGACGATCACTCCGATCTGTTCAACGGCGTGGGCGAGGGCTCGTCCACCACGGTCTGGATGTCCCATGGCGACCGCATCGAGCGCATGCCGAAAGGGTTCCGCTCGATCGCCCATACGGCGAATTCGCCGGTGGCCGCGATGAAGATGGATGGAGGCGGCCGAAAAATTTACTGCCTCCAGTTCCATCCGGAGGTGGCGCACACGGTCGAAGGGACCCGTATCCTGCGCAATTTCGTCTATGACATTTGCGGATGCAAACCCACCTGGACGATGCGATCCTATGTGGACACGGCGGTCCGGCAGATACGCGAACAAGTCGGGAAGGAGAAGGTGATCTGCGCCTTGAGCGGAGGGGTCGATTCCTCGGTGGCCGCGGCCCTCACCCATCGGGCGATTGGGAACCAATTGACCTGCGTCTTTGTGGACAACGGCGTCCTCAGGGCCGGCGAAGGAGAACAGGTGCAGAAGACCTTCGCGTCGCTCTTGAAGCTGAATCTCCGGTTCCTCGACCGCTCGCCGCAGTTCCTGACCGCGCTCAAGAACGTGACCGATCCGGAACGCAAACGCAGGATCATCGGGCGGCTCTTCATCAGAAACTTCGAGGCGGAGGCTAAGAAGCTGGGCGCGATCAAGTTTCTGGTGCAAGGCACGCTGTATCCGGACGTCATCGAAAGCGTGAGTTTCAAAGGACCGTCCGCGACGATCAAGACGCATCACAACGTCGGCGGGTTGCCCTCCCGGATGAAGCTGAAGCTCATCGAGCCACTGCGCGAACTGTTCAAGGACGAGGTGCGGGTGCTGGGCAAAGAGTTGGGCCTGCCGGATGACATTATCTGGCGGCAGCCGTTCCCCGGACCCGGCCTGGCGATTCGAGTCTTGGGATCGGTGACGAGAGAACGTTTGGCGATTCTGAGAGCGGCGGAAACGATCGTCGATCAAGAAATCCGCGGGGCCGGGTTGTATCGAGAGATCTGGCAGGCTTTTGCTGTCCTGTTGCCGATCCGCACGGTCGGCGTGATGGGCGATCAGCGGACCTACGACAACGTGATAGCGATTCGTGCCGTCACCAGCGTAGACGGCATGACCGCCGACTGGGCGAGACTGCCGCCGGAGCTGTTGGGCAGGATCTCCAATCGCATCATCAATGAAGTCAAAGGCGTGAATCGGGTGGTGTACGATATCAGCTCGAAACCGCCCAGCACGATCGAATGGGAGTAGCGGAAGAACGTGAAGCGTAAAGCGCGAAGAAGGAAGTCCCCCCACTAACTCTAGCAGGCCGTTGAAAAACTATTTGGACACCCTCGAAACACAGGACCAGAACAGATCGCACATGCGATCAGAAGGCCCCGAAGGATGTTCAAAAAGGCCGTCCAGCGCGGCCGCAGCGAGCGAAGAGGCGAGGCGTACTCTTCGCCGTACGTTGAGCCGCTGAGCGACGCGAGAACAAAGCTGGCGGACTTTTTCAACATC
>Ga0070741_10012724_pt1 | contig 15103 bp, 14 predicted proteins | sample Coa_R1_4_FD_66440 | JGI IMG/M metagenome (GOLD analysis project Ga0070741, IMG submission 66440) | Surface soil microbial communities from Centralia Pennsylvania, which are recovering from an underground coalmine fire - Coalmine... | ecosystem: Environmental > Terrestrial > Soil > Unclassified ... | reverse complement strand
ACCTTGGGATGCGCATCGAAACGGGTCTGCTCCTCGACCGACAGTTTGCGCCCGCCATAAACGGCTTCGATGGTGTCGGTATCTAATGTGACGCAACCCAGTTGCGACATCATCGATGCGATTTCGAATCGCCAGCCAGCTTCGAGGTGCAGTTGGCTGACAATGTGTTGCACATAGCGGCGTATGCGGACGGCGCGGCTGAACGCAGCGGGATTGACCAAACTGAGAACTTCAGTAAGGACATGGATGGCGCCGCTAAGGGTCTGCTCGAGCAGTTGCTTCTCCGCGATAATCAAGCGGTACTGTACCAACGCCGCAGTCAGGGCTTTCCCCAGCGTTTCCTTGTCACAGGGCTTGGTGAGAAAGCGAAAGATCGATCCTTCATTTACCGCGTCCATGGCCATCTGAATGTCGGCGTACCCGGTCAGCGCGATGCGGACAGTATCTGGAAAAATGGTGCGCACGCGGGCAAGGAATTGCGCCCCGTCCATTTCCGGCATGCGCATATCGGAAACCACTACCACGTAGGGATCAATGGCTGCCGCGGAGATTTTTTCTAGAGCTTGGGGCGCGCCGACCGCGGTGTCAATCGCGAAATCTTTGTGGAGCAGGCGGCGATAGCCGTCCAAAACGGCCGGCTCATCATCGACGAACAGGATTTTCTCGCTCATGGACTGCTCCTTGAGTTCTCAGCGACTACGACTGCCCTCCACAATTTCTCGCGTTCCGCGCAGCCGATCTTTGCCAGGAAGTGAGTGTCAATCTGTGTACGGTCCTGGATTGGATAGGTGCGGTTTGCTTCGTGATAGATACTGGCGACATGCACAGCGACAACCGCTGAAAACTTGGTTTGCACGCTGAATCCAGGCGCGTGGTGCCAGGCGACGGCTTCAATAATCGATCCCGGCAGGCCCCATAGCCCCAGCAGGTAGGCGCCAATTTCGGCGTGGCTGCAGCCGAGGACCTCGCGCTCCGCCTCACAAAGACCTTTGCCCTCCACGGCCAGCGTCAACACTTTTTTGTACTGATCACGCAAGGCGGCCGCCATGATCAGCTTGCCGGCATCATGCAGCAGCGCTGCCGTCACGCAATCGTCCACCATGCGCTGCTCGCAATGCTCATACATGGCGATCTTCTTTGCATAGCTGCTCGCGGTTACACTGTGCTCCCAGATGTGCTCAATATCGGCATCGGTCAGCAAGTCCGACCTGAATTGCGTAAATACATGGGTGGAAAGCACCAGGGCACGGATGGTGTCCAAGCCCAGCAGATCCACCGCGTGTGAGGCTTTTGAAACCGTGCAGCGCAATCCGAAAAAAGCCGAGTTGACTACTTGGAGAATCTTCGCAGTCATAGCCATGTCGGCGGCTATCAGCTTGCCAATCTTTGCCAGCGACGGCTCCGGGCTGCGTAGTTCTTCAGTAAGCTGCAGGTACAGCGTGGGAAGGCTGGGAAGCTTATCGAGCTTGGCTACGACTTCTTTAAGTTCGCTGTTCTGCAACAGTTCACGAACCGCGAATGCCCGCAGCAGCCGCGATTTCAATTCCTCACCCTCACAAGGCTTCGACAGATACTGGTGTGCTGGATTCACACAGCGCAAAATTGAATCGCGGTCCGACTGACCTGACAGCACCATTCGTAGCGATTGTGGCGACCGCTTCTTCACTTCTTCCAGTAGTTCGACCCCGCTCATCCCCGGCATTCTCATGTCGGTGACCACAATGTCGAAAAACTCCCGGCCAATTGCTTCCAGGGCTTGCTGACCGCCGTTGACAAACGCCATCTCCCAATCGCTTCGCATGGAACGGAGACTGCGTTGCAGCCCCTGCAAGACCATCGGCTCGTCATCTACAAACAATATGCGTTTCGGCATTGGTTATTCACCCGTGCTCGCAACCAAAGGCAGCCGGATGTAAAAGGTGGTGCCTTTGCCGGTTTCGGTCTGGAACCACAACTTTCCCCCGCACTTGCGGACGATCACGCTGTGCGCCAGCGCCAGTCCTTGCCCGGTACCTTTGCCCAGCGGCTTGGTAGTGAAAAACGGCTCGAAAATGCGGCTGCGAATCTGCTCAGGGATGCCCGCGCCGGTGTCTGAGATGGCGACTTCTACTGCGCCTTCGTGCTGCCGCGTGGAGATAGTGATCTTGCCTTTTCCCTTGCCGCCATCCCCGACCACCTGCGCGATGGCGTGAGCTGCATTGACAATCAGGTTCAGGATCACCTGATTGAACTCGCCGAGATGGCACGGTACCAGCGGCAGGTTCTCGCCGAACTTGAGCTCCACGTCAGAAACGTATTTCCATTCGTTGCGCGCCACGGTGACGGTTGTTTCGATCGCTTTGTTGATGTCGGCAGGCTGCTTTTCTTCCGATCCAGGATGGGAGAACTCCTTCATGGCGCGAACGATCTTTGCCACCCGTTGAATGCCATCCAACGATTGATCGATAGCACGCGGAATCTCGGCTTCCAGATATTCGGGGTCGGCGCTGCGCGAGCAGCGATCGAATTCGGCGAGGGTAGCGGGCGAAATGGGGCCCGCGGCCGCTTCCTGCCGCATCTGCCGCGCTATCGCCAGCACTGGTGCGAGTGCAGCCCAGGATTCTTTCAGAAAGTTGGTGTTGTCACCGACATACTGCGTAGGCGTGTTGATCTCATGCGCGATCCCCGCGGCCAGCTGCCCAATCGCTTCCAACTTCTGGGCTTGACGCAGTTGCTCCTCCAAGCCTTTCCGCTCGGTCACGTCAGAGCCGATGATCAGCAGTTCCCCGGCTTCGCCCTCGGGCACAGTCACGCATTCCAGGGTTAGTCCCAGGAAATGAGTGCCGTCGGGTTTCACCAGCGGGACGTTGTCGATCCGCCGCTGGCGATGTTGACGGCCCCAGGATTCGATTTCCGCCTGCATCTCCGCGCGGCCCCATTGAATGCCGCAATTGCCCAGCGGCTTTCCCATAACTTCATTGGGTTGTAGCCCGAAAACCCCACTGGCAGCGCGGTTCCAGCGAGTAATGCGGCCGGATTTGTCGATTCCGATCAGAATTGCGGGAACTGCGTTGATGAACAGCTCGGCTTGCTCGTGAGCCGCTCGCAGGGCATGTTGTGCGTTTATTAGAGCCTCGTGATCGGAAGCCGGAGTTGCTTGCACCTCTACAGCAGAAAGGTCGACGTTAATTTCCGTTTGACTGGTCATGTGGGCGGCGCGAACAGATTGCGTGCACTCGGAGCGACGAGAAGCACTCGTGACAGCCGTGTGCAGGCGAAATCCCTCCGCTTCATGTAAATCGGCGGGGAGGGCCTGGCGGTTTATTGCAGGAAGGGCAGGTTGTCCGCGAGGAGATTACGAAAGTTCCGGAGGAGCGAAGGCGCTCATGGCGCAAAAAAGGAAGACTCGACTGCCGATGGCATATCGGGCGCGACCCGGTTAGTAAGCCGTTTGTAGTCAGGTCGACGTCCAACTCTCGGCAAAGCCGCGAAGCTGAACCACTCGCCAGCTTTAATTGACGGTCCTTAGATACCCGTGAAGGTTCTGGTCAGCCGTTTGATAGCCGCCCACGATGGAGTCACTGTCATTGATAGCCTGCCCAGTCATATATGGCGGGAAAAAGGTACTTAGGTCCTTCAGCGTAACGTAAGTACCGCTGCCATAAGCAACCGCCCGGGAACGGCCCTGTCCCTCGCCCGTTCCAATCACGTGGCCATGATTATTGATGCCATTCGCGTAATAGATAGGCACGTTCCCGTCCTGAAAAATCTTCACGTGAGTACCACTGATTCCGAATCCGGTGCCTGCATTGAACCAGCCGACGACATCTCCAGCGTCGTTTATCCCATCGACTCGTGTAGTCCCGAATTGTCCCGGACCATCAATGGTCGTCCAAGTCCCGTTGTTATACGTGAAACCGTGATATCCGGTCACAGGATCGAGGTAAGTTCCGGCAACAACTCCGAGGTTATTTATCGCATAGGCATCTGTGTCTTTCGCCCCTGGGTAATCCAGCGTCGTAGTGCTTGCTCCTTGCTGCACGAAACTATGGCGCACGTTACTTGAGTCGCCGTAAGCACCTACAATCACTTTCGAATCGTTGATGCCATAGGCAAGGGTAAATGTGCTGCCCGGAACGTCGGCGGTTGTGAATACCCCTCCGCTCAGAAGAAAGCCGTGAAAATCGTAGTTAGGGCCAACGTAGAAACCCGTGACATCACCGAGGTTATTGATGCCGAATGCATCCGTTTGCGTCGCGCCAGGAAAATCGATCGTGGTGAAGGTTTGAGCAGAAACGAACACCGAAGAAAGTAGCAGGAATAAAGTCACAGCGAGGCTACAGGCGAACCGCATTACGACCTCCATGCGTAGTGGGCGTTTGGGAAGTGCGGCGGGATTATCCCATCACATCTATGCGATCTCAATAGAGACTAAAGTTCCTAAACCGCAGTGCAGAGTTTACAGCCCCGCAGATTCAAGTTTTCAGCTTGAGTGCGGTGCTGGCGCTCGGCACTTTATGAAGTCGAGCGGCAAGCCGATGCTATTGAGAAAGTATCCGCGCCTCAGGCGTTGGCTCCGGCGTCGCAATCAGTGGACCTGGGAAAAACACAGGTAGCACAAAATCTGAAAGGTTGGAAGTTGCTGGTGCGAAAGGGGGGACTCGAACCCCCACGGTTTTACTCGCCAGATCCTAAGTTCGCGTCGCACGAACGATCAACGATTTAGCGCAGTTTACAGGATTTGGTTTGGGCTAGTGGTTATGCCGGTGTCCCTAGCGTTGCCGCATAAGAGACATAAAAACATTGTTCACGGTTTCAAAACAGCTACAAAGATGGTAAGTTATCGCCGTCCGTGGGAGCCGTAAAATGCGCTTAGGAATTCTCGCCGCGCTCGCTCTCGCCGCTCTAACTCAAATCCCAAACCCTACAGCCACAGCACAAGAGCAGACCCGACCTGACATTCCGGGCGCACCGGCAGGCGACATCAGCAATATTCCAAAGGGCATTACCGAGACCTTCGACAGGTTCAATGTCGGAAACGCGCGCAATCAACCTTCGCGAAGGGGGCAGAACGCGTTTTCGCAGAATGATGCCTGTTTGCTGCCTCCGCTCACATTCATGCGTGCTGCGTCGGTTTCGGCTCAGCAGTTGCAAATCCCATTGAAAGCCAGGAAGGAATATGGGGAAGCTTGCACAGTCCTGCGGAAGAACAAGATGGCCGAGGCGGAAAGCCACCTCCGTAAGGCCGTTGAGGAATTTCCGAAGTATGCTGCAGCATGGGTGACTTTGGGCCAAGTGCTCGCTGGCCTACAGCGGATGGAGGAGGCCCGCAATGCTTGTACGCAAGCCGCGGCTGCCGATCCTTCTTACGTCCCATCGTATCTCTGCCTGGCCGATGTCGCCGCGCGCCTGCACGCTTGGGAGGATGTGTTGAAACTCAGTGCACACGCTCTCGCGCTCGACAGAGTCACTGACCCCATAGCTTACGAGTACGATGCCGTTGCCAATTTGAAGCTTCACAACTTGGCCGAGGCAGAAAAAAGCGCAATGCGAGCAGTGAACATCGATAGCGATCATCATGAGCCTCGCATTTTCTTCGTATTGGCCCAGATCTACGAAGCAAAGGGGGACGTGACAAACGAAGTTGCCCAGCTGCGGCAGTATGTGAAATATGTAAAGAACTCCGATGACGTTGCGGCCATCCAGCAATGGATAGCGAAGCTGGAGCCCCCGAGGAACGTCGAGCGCACTGACCTCTCGACCCGCAACCCAACCGCAAATTTTCCCGCGATGGCTCGGACCTGGGGACCACCAGATGTGGATGAAGTAATTCCGCCGGCCGACGGCAACAGCGCTTGTCCATTGCCGCAGATTTTGACTGAGACAAGCAAACGCACGTTAGACCTAATTGATAACCTGCAGCGCTTCAGTGCAAGCGAGCGAATCGAGCAGACCGACACAGACAAGCATGGAAAGAGCCGCACCGCGAACGCGCAGGTAGTCAACTACGTAGCTCAGATTCAACAAAATTCCTCCGGTTACCCGTCGATCAAGGAGTACCGGGCCGGGGGCGATGCAAGCCGGCGCCTATCCCTGGTCGATACCGGCACAGCAGCACTTGCCTTGATCTTTCATCCAAGTCACCTGGGAAATTTTGACTTTCGTTGCGAGGGATCGACACAACTCCAATCGACGCCCGCATATCAGCTGCACTTTGAGGAGCGAGCCGACCCCAACCAGGCGTTCCAGGCCATACAGGTTGAAAATTCAATGTACTTGCCCAGGCTCAAAGGCCGGGCATGGATCAGCGTCGATGCTTATGACGTGATCCGAATAGAAACAGACCTGGTCGCCCCGGTCCCAAAAATTGATCTTCAACTGGAGCACTTCCTGGTCAGCTATGCCCCCGTAGATTTTGAGAGCCGCCATGTTCGACTCTGGCTGCCGCAAAGCGCTTCGCTCTATCTCGCGTATCGTGGACACCGCTATCAGCGGCTTCACACCTTCAGCGATTTTCAATTGTTTTCAGTCGATGCGGCTCAGGCAGTGAAGGAGCCGGTCACTCCCGACAAAAAGCCCAGGTATTTCGCACGCAGGTAGTGATGCTGATGAAATCATGCTACGAGCAAGAGAGCGAAACCCTGATAGGCACCTGGCCACAGTGCCCGATGAGCAAAATTCTGAAGTTGTTGGTGCGAAAGGGGGGACTCGAACCCCCACGGTTTTACCCGCCAGATCCTAAGTCTGGTGCGTCTGCCAATTCCGCCACTTTCGCATCGCCATGATTATACAAATACTTCACTGAGTTGGTGAGTGAGGGAGGGGGCCTCAAATCCCGGTTTATGCCTAAATTGTAGTTGGCGGACCGCGCTCGGTCTTTCTTGCGGCTTCGAGCAAATTAGATTCGCTCACAGCGTCTTCGAGGTCTGTTCCTGGCGCATGCACAACGTAGCGACTGAGGTGTACAATCCAGCCGCGCTCACGGAGGAGCACGGAATGAAATCACTTGCTGTGTCAACAGTCGCTCTGGCGTTAATGATAAGCATGGTCGCTCTTGCGAAGAGTAGTGACAAATCCGGAGGTGTTGATGCGAAGGTCGAGCAAACGATAAGGAGTTTGTCAGATCAAGGCCGAGATGCAGCCCTGAAGGGTGACGCGTCTTGGTTGGAAAAAAACACTGCGAGCGAGTACGTTCGCGTCATGCCCGACGGCTCGGTTCTTGGACGCCAGCAGGCAATTGATATGGTGAAATCGGGTTCGCTAAAATACAGCGCCATCGAAGTTTCGGAGCAGCAGTTCCACCAGTACGGCGATACCGTGATCGAAACACTAAAGGCCAGCGTGAAGGGCACTCGCGACGGTAATCCCATCGATGGAGATTACCGCGGTACTCGCACATGGATAAAGCAGGGCGGTCAATGGAAAGTAGCTGCTTACCACACGTCGAAAATGGGTAGCTAGTTGGGTTAGGGTCGAGCGAGTGCTAAGCCACCACTCGTTCGGCCCGCTTCTGAACTTACTTGCCAGTCTAAACTTTCGCTTGGCTTGACTCAGCCGGTAACCCGCCTTTCGCAAAGCGGGACGGCACTCCAACCTATAAATTTTTCCTGGTCCACTGCTCGATCCGCTCCAGCGCGGAATTCAGATTTTCCAGCGAATTGGCCACGCTGAACCGCAGATATCCTTCGCCGAAATCTCCGAACGCGGTCCCCGACAGGCACGCCACGCCGGCCTGTTCCAATAGGGCGTCGGCCAGCTTCTTCGATTTCCATCCCGTCCGCGTGACATTCGGAAATACGTAGAACGCGCCTTTCGGCAGACGGCAGGAGAACCCCTTGATCCGATTCAGTCCGGCGACAAACGCATCGCGCCGCCGCTTGAATTCGTCCCGCATGTGATCGACTGATGACTGATCTCCCCGCACCGCCTCGATTCCCGCCACTTGGGTGAAGCTCGCGGTGCACGAATTGGAATTGGTCATCAAACGTGTCATGTGCGCGGCCAGATCGGGGCGCATCACGCCGTATCCCATGCGCCATCCCGTCATGGCATAAGTCTTCGAGAACCCATCCAGCAGAATGGTGCGGTCCTTGAAGCCGGGCACGGACATGATCGAATAGTGTTCGCCGTCGAAAATCAGCCGGCTGTAGATCTCGTCCGAGAGCACCATGATATTGCGGTCGCCAATCGCCTCGGCGATGTTGCGGATGTCCTGCTTGCTGAGCACGCCTCCGGTGGGATTCTGCGGAGAATTGATGATGATCAGCTTCGTTTTGTCGGAAATCAGCGCGGCTAACTCGTCCACATCCAGCCCGAAGTCTTTCTCTTCGTGCAGCTGGATGGGAATGGCATGGCCGCCGATGTAGTTGATCATCGACTCATAAATCGGGAACCCGGGGTTTGGATAGATAACTTCGTCACCGGGATCGACTAAGGACAGGATTGAAAAGAAAATGATGGGCTTGCCGCCGGGGACGACGACCACTTCGTCGCTCTTCACCTCGACCGCGCGCGTGCGGCTCACTTCTTCGGCGATCGCCTGACGCAGCTCGGGCAATCCGGCCGAGGGACCGTAGTGGGTCCAGCCCTTGTGCAGTGCATCCACGCCGGCTTCCACGATGTTCTTCGGCGTATCGAAATCGGGCTCGCCAATTTCCAGATGGATGATGTGCTTGCCTTGGCGCTCCAGGGCGCGAGCTTTGTTCAGAACTTCGAAGGCGGTTTCAGTGCCGAGTCGTGACATCCGCTCGGCGAGACGCAGTTCGTACTGAGTGACTGGTTCCATAGGCGCAAAGGTGGTCATTATACCTCCAGGGCGGGCGGCTGGCCTGCACCACCATTGTTTCGCGCTGGCATGTCCGTTGTCTGCCATGCAAGTCACTGGCAGCTGTGACATGCGGACGGGCACTCGGCAAACTACGTCTTCAGCGCTACGGCGACTCCATCACGGACCGGCAATATCGTCGTGAAGAATTCGGACGAGCTGTACAGCGCACGGTTGAACTCCACAATCGCTTTGGTCCGGGGATCGCTCGGATTGCTCTCCGTCACTCGGCCGCTCCACAGCACGTTGTCGGTGACAAACAGCCCGCCTTTTCGCACCCGCGCTGGAGCGAGGCGGAGCACGCGCGGATAATCATCTTTGTCCACGTCGTTGAACACGACGTCGAATTGCTGTTTTTCTTCGGACAGGAGTTCCAGCGCATCGCCAGTCTTGATGGTGATTCGGCCGGCTACTCCCGCGCGCTCGAAATACCCGCGGGCCTGCTCGGCATTTTTTGGATCGCCGTCGGTGTAAATCACGCGCCCGCCTTCGCCAACAGCGCGAGCCCACCAGATCGTCGAGTAGCCAATTGCCGAACCCATTTCGAAGACCGTCTTGGCTTTGATCATCAGTGCGAGTTGATGGAGGATTCGGCCCACCGCCGGTCCCACAATCGGGATGTTACGCTTGGCCGCCTCGGCCTCGATTTCCGCCAGGACTTCATCGCGCGGAGGTAGCAGGGAATAAAGATAATCCTCGACAGCAGGAACGGTGATTCCACCCATTCGCCAGTAAGCGGTATCTGCCTTAGTCGCCACTCGACCTCCGTATGGAACTATCACTCACTCGATGGTTTGGCCCGGCTGCATGGGAACCACTTCCACGCCTAGGAGCAATTCTTCAAGCTTAGCCGGCGTTCCTGTCAGCAGCGGGAATGTCCCGTAGTGCATGGGAATGACGGTTTTCGGTTTCAGCAGAGTGTTGCAGGCATACGCGGCTTCGCGCGGGGACATGGTGAAGTGATCGCCAATCGGCAGCAGCGCGATGTCGGGCGCATAAAGCTCGCGAATGATCTGCATGTCGCTGAACACAGCTGTATCGCCGGCGTGGTAGATCTTCAACCCGTTGGAAAACTCGATGACGTAGCCGCAGGCTTCGCCGCCGTAGACGATCTGATCGCCATCCTGGATGCCGCAGGAGTGGACGGCATGAACCATCGTGACCTTTATGTCGCCGACGGTCTGTGTGCCGCCCTTGTTCATGGGCGAAATCTGTTGAGCGCCCTTCTTCTGCATCCACGAGGCAAGTTCGAAAATTCCCACCACCATGGGATTGTGCTTCTTGGCAATCTCGACGGCGTCACCGATGTGGTCGAAGTGGCCGTGGGTGCAGAGCATGACGTCCACTTTCTTGACGTTCTTCTCACTGTCCGGGCACATGGGATTACCCATGACCCAGGGATCGATCAGGATGGTTTTTCCGCCGGGAGTTTGAATACGAAAGGTGGCGTGGCCGAGCCACGTGAGCTTGATGCCGTTCAGAGCTTGCATTGTCTTTCTACTTTCTAAGCATTCAGCAATCAGCGTCGATCGGCTTCTCCAATAGGCTCAACCAGCTGAATGCTGTCTGCCGAGTGCTGATTGCTTCCTCGCTGTATGCCAATTGCTAGCTGCCGCTGTTCTGCCAGCCGCGATATCCGCCGGCGAGTGAGATTACATTGTTGAAGCCCATCTTCTTCAGGCTTGCGGCGGCAAGTGCCGAGCGGCTGCCGCCTCCACAATAGAGGACCAATTTCTTATTTTTGTCGGTCGTGACCTGGTCGATGTTGTACTCCAGCATGCCACGGCTCACGGCCACAGCACCGGGAATGGTTCCATTGGCGACTTCCGGCTGATCACGCACGTCGATGAGGATGAAATCATCGCCCGATTGCTGCATCTTCTTCAGATCCTCGGGACCGATCTCCTGGATTTCCTTCTTGGCTTCGTTTACCAGGGCGTGGAATTCAGGCATGACCATAAAGGAGCCTCCGTGCAGGTCAAGAATTATCATTCTAGTGAGCGCGGACCAAGGCTGCAACGTGGACGCCAGCACTCAGCAATCCGCAATCAGCATTCACTCCGCCAGCAGTTCGGCCAGCTACTATGAAACGCTGGTCGATCCAGGTGTTCGGCCCTATTTAGTTCGCTTGCCTGAGTGCTGAATGCTGAGTGCTGTGAAAATGCGAGCTGCTGAATTACCATGTCCCGCGTGACTCAGCCGACAATTCTGGTATCGCAAGCACAGATTCGAGAACGGGTGGCGCAGCTTGGCGCCGACATCACACGCGATTTCGCGGGTGAGCAGGTGATGCTAGTAGGCGTACTAAAAGGTGCGGCGATTTTCCTCAGCGACCTCGCACGCCAGATCAACCTCGACGCGACCTTTGATTTCATCGGTGTTTCCAGCTACGGTAACCGTCCCAGCCCTTCGCAGGAGCTCAAGGAAGGGTGGGACTCCACCGGCGAAGTGCGCGTCACCAAAGATGTGGATCAGTCGATGGCTGGAAGAAATATCATCCTGGTCGAGGACATCCTCGACACTGGCCTTACGCTTACGTATCTGAAGCGGCTTTTCCTCGGCCATCAGCCGAAGACATTTCGCATCGCCGCGCTGCTCGACAAACCATCCCGGCGCAAGCTGCCGATCCAGGCCGACTACCTGGGCTTCACCATTCCGGACGAGTTCGTGGTCGGATACGGATTGGACTACGCTGAGCGGTACCGCAATTTGCCGGACGTGTGTGTGCTGCCCAGGAACGGACAGTAAATCTCGCATGACGACCATCCGGCCTGCGAGTATCGGTGACATTCCGCACCTGATCAGGCTGGAGCAGGAAGCCTCCACGGCGGCACATTGGTCAAGAGAGCAGTACGAGCAGATATTCGCGAGCGGCGCCCCAACCCGCGTCGCGCTTATCGGGGAAAGCGTCAGTGGAACCATTCACGGCTTCGTCATTGCGCGCGCAGTCTCGCCGGAATGGGAAATCGAGAACATCGTAGTCGCCAGTCACGTTCAGCGGCAAGGCTTGGGCACGCAGCTGGTTCGTACATTACTGGAGCAAGCCGAACGATCCGGCGCTCAATCTGTCTGGCTGGAAGTCAGGGAGTCGAATCACCCCGCCCGCGGCGTGTACCGCAAGTTGGGTTTTACTGAGAGCGGTTTCCGGAAACGGTACTACCAGAATCCGGAAGACAACGCCGTCCTCTATCGCATTGATTTCACGTAAACTGCACCGGGCCAGGTGCAATTTGGGCAAACTTTCGCCCCGAAAATCCCGAATTTTGGATTGATGCAGCAAACACCCTATGGTAGGTTTTAGCTGTCAAAATTCAGGAGGTCTGCTGGATGCTCACTCCAAGGGACCAGCTCCTGGCCAGTCATGATGAGTTCCGCAAACTGGCTCAGGAGCATACGCAGTATGCGCAACGTCTCGAATCGCTGACCCAAAAACGCTTTCTCACCGAAGACGAAAAACTAGAAGAAGTCCGACTCAAGAAACTGAAACTGCGGCTCAAGGACCAGATGGAGTCCATCGAGCGGCAGTTCCGCACACAGGTGCCGCAGCACCACGTAGCGTAATTCCTGTCAATATTGGCGCGGCATTTGCCGCCAACGGGTTTATATCGCTTAAGACAAGGCGCATGTAAGCGCCTTTTTTATTTGGGTTTAGCTCGTTCTACGCGCTCGCCTTCTCGGCCAGCGCCCGCTTCTCCTCAGCTTCCTTGGCTTCCAGTTCGAGTTGCTCCTGTCCGCTGAGCACTGTGACCCGTCCGCGGTAGGTTTTGAGGTGACGCTGCGCGGTATCGAAAGCTTCCTGCGCCTTAGACAGGCTCTTGCCGACGTTTTCAAACTGGTTTTGGAAGTGATCAAACGACTTCTGCGCCTTGGCCAGCTCCAGCCGGCTCTTCTCGAACCGGCTTGCGACTTCGTACCACTTGTGGACCAGGGCGATGGTCTGCAGGGTCATCAATAAAGTGTTGGGCGAGACCGGGAACACGTGCTGCTGATTCAGCCAGTCCGAGAGTTCGCGATTGCGCACTGTCTCCATATACAGGGTTTCGCTCGGCAGGTACATGAGCGCTATGTCAGTGGTTCCATTTTCGGGCTGGATGTAGGTCTTGATCCGCTTGGCCTGGGCCTTCATCACCCGCACCAGTTCCTCCCGCGCGGCTTCAACTTCGTTTTCGTTGCCGCCTTCAAACAGGGCGAGCACCTGCTCGCGCGGGAATTTCGCGTCAATGGGCAGCTTGCGATCGGGGAAGTAGATCATTGCATCGGCCCGTCCGCCACCTTCGCCCGGCGACGATTGCATCGCGAACATGTGCGCGGGGAGGAAATCCGAAAGCAGTCGCTCCAGGCTAGCCTCGCCGAATTGGCCGCGCAGATGGGGCAGCTTGAGCAGGTTGTTGAGATCGTTGATTGAGTGGCCGATGGCACCCACTTCGCGCAACTGCTCCTCGGCTGCCTTCAGGTGCTGCTGAACTTTTTCGAACTGGGCGAAGCCTTCCTTTATGTTCTGATCCAGCTTTTGCTGCACCTGGTCGGTGATCGCGAGCAATTTTTCATCAACCCGGGTACGAATCGACTCCAGACTCTGTGCCGTCTTCTGGTTCAACGAATCGAATTCGTTTTTCAGCTGTGACGTGGTGAGGGCGAGCGCCCCCGTCAGCTCGGCGCGCGCGTCGCGCAGATCCTGCGCCTGCTCGCGGCGCCCGCTGGCAAGCTGACCCTCAACCGAGGTGCGAATCTCCTTAAATCCGTTGCTCAGCCGGTCAGTGACCTCCTGGCGCAGGTCCCCCTTAGTGCTCTCCAGACGCATGGCCATGTCGGCAGTAGCCGAGGTGAACCTCTGCGAAAGCGACTCATGCACCTTTGTAGCTTGGTCAGCAAGTTGTCTGATTTCAGCAGATTGCGAGGATTTTTTAACGTGCCAAAACAGCGCTGCCACGAGTGCCAGAAGTACCAGGTTCAGCACGATAACAACGCCCACGAGTAATCTCCCGTCAGTAAGGTGATCTGCTGGATTCTAGAGTCTAGGCTGAGGGAAGGCAAAGCAGAACTTTGGCTTTGTTTAGCAACTAATGACCGCAATGGTCCGGGCCCTCACAAGTCTAGCGATCTTTCTGTTAACCAGCGTCGCGCCCAAGCTTCCAGCGGCGAAGACCTCTGGATCGCCCTCGGCAATCCCCGTTCAACTCGCAAGCTCCGTCGCAGATGTGCAGGCCGAACGCGAACTGCTGGATCTAACCAACCAGGCTCGAGCACAGGCTGGGGTTCCTCCTCTCCAGCAGGATGATGGATTGACGCAAGCCGCGCGGGTGCATGCTCAGCAAATGGCCGCGCAGGGAGAGATTTCGCATCAGTTCCCGGGCGAGCCATCGCTGACCGATCGCATTGCGCTTGTCACCGCCGCGCATCTTGATCGGGCGGCGGAAAATGTCGCTTACGCCGGAAGTCCCGAGCGGGTTGAGAATACGCTGATGAATTCGCCCCCACATCGCGAAAATCTAATGAACCCAGCGTACAACGTGGTCGGGATCGGAGCGGTGCGCAATGGAAACACGCTATACGTCGCAGAAGACTTCGGACACCAACTGCCGTCCTACTCGACCGAGCAGGCAAGTGAAATGGTTGCAGCGGGCGTTCAGCGGCTGCGCAGCCAGGAGAGGCTTCCCGCACTCCAAGCTGCAGATAATCGCAACACTCAGGCAGCTGCCTGCGACATGGCCGAAGCAAATTCTCTAAATACAACCGCGCCCCAGGCACGCTACGTTCTGCGGTACACCGCAGCCCTCCCCGACAATATTCCTCCGAGCATCAGCCGGGCAGTATCTGATCGGAGCCTGCGCGCTTTCGCTGCCGGCGTTTGCTACGCCCGTACAGCCAGCTATCCCAATGGCGTGTATTGGGTCATGCTGACCTTCTATTAGCGACGGAATCCTAGGATGTTCCGGTCAGGCTGTAGAGCAGCACCGCCAACACAAAAGAGCTGATCACGACGTACATGCGGTCGTGTTCGGCCGCGAAGCCGAAAATGGCGAAAGCTACGCGTGCAATCGGCGTCGCAATCAGCAGCAGTAGTCCTAACTGGATAATGCCGCGGCCGTGGAGTCCGAGAGCGCTACGAAAGATTCGGAGCGGATGCCGCAGATCGTTCGGCTCGCCTCGAAACACTCGATAATCCGCGTGCGCCAGGCCATGCCGCGCCAGATAAACCGCCGCCCCAAACAGCACTATGCCTGCCGATAGCAGCACGCCCGTGCGTAACAGGTTGGCGATAATTACCTCGACACGCTCGTCGGTCCAGCGCGATTCCGC
>Ga0070741_10012723_pt1 | contig 15104 bp, 13 predicted proteins | sample Coa_R1_4_FD_66440 | JGI IMG/M metagenome (GOLD analysis project Ga0070741, IMG submission 66440) | Surface soil microbial communities from Centralia Pennsylvania, which are recovering from an underground coalmine fire - Coalmine... | ecosystem: Environmental > Terrestrial > Soil > Unclassified ... | reverse complement strand
CGCCACGGCGTCTCCGAGAAGCGGACGGGCGCGCCCGAACGGACGAGGGTGCCGAGCAGCGGGTGCTCGACCTCGACCGTGGTCCCGTTCTCGCGCAGGCGCGTGTCGGTGCTCGTGAACGCCTGGTAGCCGTCGAGGAACACGTCGACGCAGCCGACGCCGGCATCGGTCAGCAGTTGCTCCCACTCGGCGGCCGGTCGCGTGCGGAACATCGCCCGCAGGATCGCGACGAGATCGTCGTCGTGGGCACGCCGGAGCTCCGCGGTGCCGAAGCGCTCGTCGACGGCGAGGCCGGGTTCGCCGATCGCGCTCACGAGCGCGCGCCACTCGCGGTCGGTCGTGGCCGCCAGGCACACCCAGCCCTCCGACGCCTCGTAGAGGCGGTAGAGCGCGTGCACGCCGAAGGCCTCGTCGTCGCAGATGCCGATGGGCGGCTTCCCGTCGTACGCGCAGAAGTCGTCCGAGTAGGCGTACGCGTTCCCGGCGATCATGCTCGTCCGCATGAACTGGCCACGGCCGGTGCGCTGCTGGTCGTAGATCCCGAGCATCAGCGCGCCGAACAGCGCGAGCGCGGCGTTGGAGTCGCCGTCGACGATCTGAGCGAGCCGGGGCGCGACGACGGCCTGCAGCTCGATCACCGACATGTCGAGGTTGCGCTCGGGCCGCAGCCACGCGCCGACCTGGCGGCCGAAGCTGCCGGCGACGGCCTGCGCCGCCTGCGCGTACAGCGCCCGCCGCGCGTACGGGCCGTCGGTGCCGTAGCCGGCGGCGTGCACGTAGAGCAGGCGGGGGTTGCGGGCCGCCAGCTCCTCGTAGCCCAGGCCGTTGCGCTCGGCGACGCCCGAGCGGAACCCGGTGACGAACACATCGGCGCCGTCGACGAGGCGGTGCACGATCGCCCGCCCCTCGGCGTTCGACAGGTCGACCGAGAGGCTCTCCTTGCCGGCCGACACCTTCACCGCGCCCAGCTCGGGGCCGAACGACCGCCGCATCGGATCGCCCGAGGCGTCCTCGAGCTTCACGACGCGGGCGCCGAGCGCGGCGGCCAGCGCGAGCGCGTACGGCATCGCGTAGAAGAAGCCGAACTCGACGATCGTGATGCCGTCGAGCGGGTGGTGCGGTCTCGGCGTACCGGCGGCGGGCGCCTCGGCTGCCGGGGCCGTCGCCGCGAACGGACCGTGGTGGGAGCCGAGGGGCGGCGCGGCGCGCGGTGCGCGCGCCGGCGTCGCGGTGAAGTGGCCGAGCGGCCCCACCTGGCGCACCGGCCCGAACCCGGGGTCGTCGACGGTCAGGGCGTCGCCGTTGTGCAGGATCTGCGGGTGGTCGAGGCCCTCCTCGCTCCACCGGGCGACTTCGAACGCGATGTCCTCGTAGCTCTCGAGGACCGGCAGCCAGTCGGCCAGGTCACGCTCTCGAAACGCCTGCCACAGGAGGTCCTCCCACTCCTGCGCGTCCTCGGCGGTCGCGAACATGGGCAGGTTCGCGTACCTCGGGTCGTCGAGGACGTGGCTGATACCTGCGGCCTCCGTGAGCGCGACGGCCTGGTGCGGCAGCACCGTCGACGTCTGGATGAAGCGGCCGTCGCGTGTCGCGACGAGGACGCCGTAACGCGACGCGCCGAGCGCCGCCGACGTGTCGAGCGGCGGCGGCGCGCCACCGTTGCGGACGGCGACCTGGTAGATGGTCGTCATGAAGTAGTCGACCGGATCGAGGCCCTGGAGCAGCGACGTGTCGACGCGCTGCCCGCGACCGGTCCGTTCCCGCACGAGCAGCGCCGCGAGGACGCCCCCGGCCGCCAGCATCGCGGCGCCGAACCCGCCGAAGTTCTGAGGGAACATCGCCGGTCCGCGCCGGGGCGCGAACTCGCCGCGTGAGAACAACCCGGTCTTCGCGCACACGAGTGCCTCGTAGCCCTTGAGGTGGGCGTACGGACCGTCGGGCCCGAAGCCCGAGATCGCGCAGTAGACCAGGCGCGGGTTGGCGGCGCGCAACACGTCCGACCCGATGCCCCACTCGTCGGCGCGTCCCGGCGCGAAGGCCTCGAGCACCACGTCGGCGTCGCGCGCCAGCTCGCGGACGCGGGCCTGACCCTCGGCCTTGCGGAGGTCCGCGACCAGGCTCTCCTTGCCGCGGTTCCAGACGACGGCGGCCGGCGGGGCCGCACTCCGCAGACGGTCGCCCTCGGGCGGCTCGACCTTGACGACGCGGGCGCCGTGGTCGGCGAGCACCATGGCGGCGAGCGACGCGGGCACGCTGCCGGCACCGAGCTCGAGCACGTTCAGGCCGTCGCAGATGCTCGTCATCGGGACCCCCCGGCCGGCGTGGTCTACGGGCAGGCACCAATCATACAGATTATTGGGCGATTTCTCACCCGCGCCGGAGCACCATCCCCTGGGAGTTGAAGAAGAAGCCGCCCGGCGTCACGAGGGCCGTCTCGGCGCCCGCGACCTGCCGCTCGCCCGCCCGTCCCTGCAGCTGGAGGACGGCCTCGCGCAGGTGGCCCGAGCCCTGGGTGCCCCCCTCCGAGAGCGCGCCCCCGTGCGGGTTGACCGGGATCCGCCCGTCGACGAGGACGCGCCCCTCCTCCTCGTTCCAGTGCTGCTCCAGGAACGCGCCGGCCTCGCCCGGCCCGCACCACCCGGTGCTCTCGAGCCAGCCCAGCGTGATGATCGTGAAGCCGTCGTAGGGGAAGTAGACGTCGACGTCGTCGAGCCAGAGGTCGCTCCGGGCGCGCAGCGCCTCGACGACGACGTGCTGGGCGGTGCGGGCGAGGCTCGGGAGCTGGTCCTCGTCGTGCCGGTCGATCATGCCGAGCGTGGCCGCGTGCACGAGCACGGGCGGGTGGGGGAGGTCGCGGGCTCGCTCGGCCGTCGTGATCACGAAGGCGTCGGCGCCGTCGACCGGCACGTCCATGTCGTAGAGGCACAGCGGCTCGCGCACCATGCGCCCCGCGAGGTAGTCGTCCATCGTCATCGGCGCGCGCATTGCCGCCGCCGGGTTACGCGCCGCGTTCGCCCGGTCGTTCAACGCGACGTAGCCGAGGTGCTCGCGGGGCGTGCCGTACTCGTGCATGTAGCGCGACGCCCAGGCCGCGTAGGCGGGCGCGCCGGAGATCGTCTCCGGCCCGCGCCCTCCTCCGGGCGCCGCGCCGGGCGTGAGCGCGCGGCGGAACGGGTCGCGCAGCGCGGAGGCCGTGTTCCACGCCATGCGGTAGGCAGCGTGGTAGGCGAGCACGACGTCGCACACCCCCGACGCCACCGCCGCGACCGCGGCGACGACGTGGTTGCCGAACGGGATCACCGGGTTCGCGAACCAGGTGACGTCGGGGAGGCCGAGCGCGGCCTGCATCGCGGGTGCGTCGGGGATCGAGCCGCAGAGGCCGTCGACGTCGCCGGCGCCGAGGCCGCTGTCGCGGAGGACGGCCGTGCAGGCTTCGAGCGCGAGCGACGCCGGCGACCGCTCGGTGTTGTGAGGTACGAAACCGGTCGTCGACGCGTTCGCGATCGCGACCCGGTCCTTCATCGGGTTGCGCGACGCGATCACGCGGCGGCCGCTTCCGCGTCGGTGAGTCGGAAGACGGGGAGCGGTGTCCCGCCACGTTCGATCCAGTCGAGCTCGACCCGGCGACCGATCCGGATTGCGTCGTTGCCGGGCGCGCCGACGACGGTGCTCGTGAAGCGGAGGCCGGCCTGCTCGTCGAGCTCGACGGTGACGACCGGGTACGGGGTGGAGTAGTCGACGCCCTCGGCCGGCGGTCCCTGGTGGAGGAACGTCGCGAGGTGGATGGTGCCGGTGCCCGCCACCGGCGTCGGGCGCACGTCGGTCGACCAGCAGTCGGGGCAGATCGGGCGGGGCGGGTGGTGCCAGCGGCCGCAGGCCCCGCAGCGGGCGAGGGCGAGCCGGCGGGCGAGCCGGGCCCGGTAGTAGGGGGCCGTGTCGCGGTCGATCGGGGTCCCGGCGAACCGGGCGAGCAGGGTCTCGTCGTCGAGCGCGCTGGCGTCGGTTGCGTCCATCGCCGGCGGACTATACTTTGTAGAACTGATCCGCGGCGAGGCCGTCCGGCCCGCCGACGAACCGAGCAGTGAGGGAGGTGCCGTGGGCGCCGACTCCGCGACCCCGACGGCGACCGGGAAGATCTGGGCCCACTCGGGCGACTCGCACTTCCTCGAACCCGACGACCTCTGGCACCGCATCCTGCCGAAGGCGCAGGCCGAGCGGATGCCGCGGACGGAGCGGATCTCCGACGACGAGGAGGTCGTGCACGTCGACGGCCGGAGCTTCACGCGGATGCTTCCGCGCATCATGACGCGGAAGGGCAGCGACGGCCTCACGATCGCCGAGGCCAGCTTCCGGCCGCCCGGAGCGCGCGACGTGCGCGCCCGCCTGCGCGACCTCGACCAGGAGGGGATTTGGGGCGAGGTGATCTACTCGTCGATCGGTTTGTGGTCGAGCCTCATCGAGGACCCGAAGCTCGTGCGCGACGCCGCCCGCGCCGAGAACGAGTGGCTCGTCTCCGAGATCCAGGGTGTCGCGCCCGACCGGCTCGTGTGCGCGGCGCTGATGCCGATGCTCGACGTCGGCGACGCGGTCGCGGAGCTGCAGCACGCGGCGTCCATCGGGCTGAAGGCCGTCAGCCTGCCGACGGGCAACCCGCCGGGCACGAAGGACTGGAACCACGACTCGTGGGAGCCGCTGTGGGCGGCGGCCGAGGAGTCGGGCACGGTGATCGCGTTCCACATCGGCACCGACGGCGTCGACCAGGCCGCGGTCTTCGGCGGGCCGGGCGGCGCCGTCCTCAACTACGTCGCCACGACGTACGGCGGGCAGTACGCGGCGATGAAGCTCGTCGCGTCGGGCGCGCTCGACCGCCATCCCGAGCTGAAGGTGCTGATCTCGGAGGGCGGCGCGAGCTGGGTTCCGTTCATCGGCGACCGTATGAACGAGGGCTACCGCCAGCACGGCGCGTTCGTCCGGCCGGTGCTGTCGCAGCTTCCGAAGGAGATCCTCTACCGCCAGGTGTACACGTCGTTCCAGCACGACGAGACGGCGCCCGCGGCGTTGTGGGCGATGGGCTACCACAACGTCATGTGGGGGAGTGACTACCCGCACCTCGAGGGCACGTACGGGCACACGCAGAAGACGCTGCACGAGCTGTTCGACGACGTCGCACCCGAGGTGCGTGCCCGGGTCACGCAGGGCACGTTCAAGGAGCTCTTCCCGCACGTCAGCGACCCGCCGGCCGCGTGAGCCAGCGGCGCGCCGCGGCGCGGCCGCTCGCCGGGCGCGTCGCCGTCGTCACCGGAGCCGGGCGCGGCATCGGGCGTGCCCACGCGCTCGCGCTCGCCGATCTCGGCGCCGCGGTCCTCGTCAACGATCTCGGCACCGACCTCTCCGGGTGCGGGCGCGATGCGGAGCCGGCCGATGCGGTCGTCGCCGAGATCCGTGCCCGCGGTGGGACGGCCCTCGCGGACGGCGGTGACGTGGCGTCGATCGCGGGCGGGCGGGCCGTCGTGGAGCACGCGGTCGCGGAGCTCGGCCGGGTCGACGTCGTCGTCAACAACGCGGGGTTCGCCCTCGGTGGCGGTACGGTGGAGGAGCCCGAGGAGGCGGGCCTGGACGCGCTGCTCGCCGTCCACCTGAGGGCCGCCGTCGGCACGATGAGCGCCGCGTTCCCGGTGATGCGCGCGAACGGGTACGGCCGCGTCGTCAACACGGTCTCCGAGGTCGCGCTCGACGCCCGCTTCGCCGGCCCGCTCGGCTACGGCATCGCCAAGGCTGCGCTGTGGTCGGCGACGCTGAGCGCGGCCGAGGAGGGGCGCCCGTACGGCATCACCGTCAACGCGATCTCACCCGGTGCCCGCACCCGCATGAACGCCGACGCGCTCGACGCCGGGTTCCGCGAGGGCGCGTCCGCACGGCTCGACCTCGCGCCCGAGCACGTGGCCGCCGTCGTTGCCTACCTCGCGACGCCCGACGCCGGCGACATCACGGGCCGCGTCTTCCACGTCGCCGCCGGCGAGATCCGTGAGTACGAGACCCGCCGCCACGCCGGTACCGAGCTCGCGGAGCGGCTCGCGGCGGCCATTCGCGCGTCGCGCTGACGTTCATTCGGGGAATCCGGCCACGCCTTGGCCGCAATCCCCGGATGAACGGGTGGCCAGGCCGCGGATGAGGTGCTCGAGCCCGTATTCGAAGTACCGGTCGGCGGAGAGGCGCGGGATGCTCGGCTCGCGCATCGCACTCCGGCGGCGACGCAGGCGGCGCAGGCGCGGGCCGCGCAGCGACGCCTCCACGTAGAGGCGGCCGAGCAGGTAGTTGTGCACCGCGGTGAACGCGAGCGTCGCCTCTTCCTCGCCGAAGCCGGCGTCGACCAGCATGGCGATGCCCGATTCGACGACCCGGTCCGCGCCCGGCGTGGGGACGTCGCTGCCGAGCAGGTAGGGGCCGACGCCGGGGAACTCGGCCAGCCGGGCGCGCAGCTCTCGGACGAGCGCGGCGAGGCGCGCCTCCCACGGGCCGGTCTCGGGCGGCGGGACGGCCACGCCCGCGACCGCTGCATCGGCGACGAGTTGGAGCAGCTCGGCCTTGTTCTGCACGTGGTGGTAGACGGCCATCGGCGTGACGTCGAGCTCGGCGGCGAGCGCGCGCATCGTCAGGCGGTCGAGGCCGGACCGCTTCGTGACCCGCATCGCGGCGTCCACGATCTCGTCCCGCCCGAGCGGCTCCCCGACTGATGCCCGCGTCCGACCCATGGTTCTACTGCGTACAGTACCGGCGTGAGCGAGAGGGCCGCACCGCTCCGCGTCGGGGTACGGGTGCCGCACGCGACGTTCGCGGGCGGTGCCGAGCGGCTGCACGCGACCTTGGCGACCGTCGAGGCGCTGGGCTTCGACCACGTCACGCTCGGCGACCACGTCAGCTTCCGCGGCGGCCGCGGGTACGACGGTCTCGTGCAGGCCGCCGCGGTCGTCGCCGCGTCACCGCGCCTTCCGGTGCACCTCGCCGTGTACCTGCTCGCGCTGCGCCACCCCGTGCTCGTCGCCCGCCAGCTCGCGTCCCTCGCCGAGCTCGCGCCCGGCCGGGTCGTGTTCGGCGTCGGCGTGGGCGGCGACGACCGCCACGAGGTCGAGGTGTGCGGCGTGGACCCGACCGTGCGCGGGCACCGCACCGACGAGGCGCTCGAGATCGTGCGCGGCCTGCTCGCGGGCGAGCCCGTCACCTTCCACGGCGCCTGCTTCGACGTCGACGACGCGCGCATCCTCCCGGCGCCGTCGCCGCCGATCCCGATCCTCGTCGGCGGCCGGTCGGACGCGGCCGTCCGGCGCGCGGCGCGCTTTGCCGACGGCTGGATCGGCGTGTGGGTCACACCCGAGCGGTTCGCGGCGACCGCCGAGGCCGTGGAGGTCGGGGCGGCGGGGTTCGGCCGGGGCGCGACCGCATGGCGTCACGAGCTGCTCGTCTGGTGCGGGTTCGGCGAGACCCGCGGCGCCGCGCGCGCCTCCCTCGCGCCCGCGATGGAGGACCTCTACCGCATCCCGTTCGAGCGCTTCGAGCGCACGTCGCCGTACGGGACGCCCGCCGACGTCGCCGGCGCTCTGTCCGCCTACGTCGATGCCGGCGCCCACACGATCGACGTGATCGCCGTCGGCGCCGACCAGCAGCAGGCGCTCGAAGCCGCCGCCGCGGCGCGCGAGCGCCTGCTCGCGTGACGTTGCGTTCTCGGCACGTTGCGCCTCGCTCTCCGACGCGAGGCGTTCCCGGAATGCCGGTCAGCTCGCGGCCGCCGCGGCGTCAGGTACCGCTGAGCGCCGCGATCACGGGGGCGAAGTCGGCGATGCCGGGGTTCGGGAAGCCGGCGTCGAGCTGCAGGACGTTGAACCCGAACCGCTCGCGGCGGGCCTGCAAGGTCTCGACGCACTGCTCGACGGTCCCGACGAGGACGCTGGGCGACTCGGCGAGCAGCGCGGCGTCGACGCCGTAGCGCGCCGCGACGCGCCCGAGGAAGTCCTCCGCGTCGGCGACGGTCGGCGTCACGCGCGCGAGCCAGTGGTTCATCTCGAGCTCGATCGAATCGGGATCGCGACCCGCGGCCGCCGCTCCCTCTCTGACCCACCCGACCTTGCGCAGGACCCGCTCGCACGACAGGTCGCGGATCGCGTGCTCGCCCAGCTCGCCGGCCCTGAGGCTCGCGTTCACACCCGCGACGTCGGCCTCGCGCCCGGCGATGCGCAGCACACGCGGGCTCCCGCCACCGACGAAGAACGGCGGGTGCGGGCGCTGGACCGGCTTCGGGAGGCCGTCGAGCTCGTGGACCCGGTAGAACCGGCCGTCGAACGTGAACGGGGCGTCGCCGAAGAGACCCTTCAGGACCTGGAGCGACTCCTCGAAGCGGTCGACCCGGACCGCGGGCTCGTCGAGCGCGATCCCTGCCGCCTCGTAGTCCGACGTCATCCAGCCGGCGCCGAGCCCGAGGACGAACCGTCCGTCCGACACCACGTCGAGGAGCGCCGCCATGCGGTGCACGAGGACGGGGTGGCGGTAGTCGTTGCCGAGCACGCCCGTCTGCAGGCGCACCCGGGTGGTCGCGCCCGCCGCCGCCGTCAACGCCACCATCGGCTCGGCCGCGTAGCCCTGGGTGAAGTGGTCGGCGGCGACGAGGGTGTCGACGCCGAGGTCCTCGAGCCGGCGTACCTCGCCGTGCCACGCCGAGAGCGGCCGCGCCGGGGCGGGCAGGGTGGCCGCGAAGCGGAACGGGCGCGGCACGGTCATGGTTCCCCCCTCGGTCCCGGCGGTTGCGCCGGCCGCCTGAACAGGTAGATGATTATCCTATTCCGTGTCCGCGGGCCGGGAGCACCCGTGCACCCTGCGATCAGGAGGTGCGCCGCGAATGGCCGGCGACGGGTACGACTTCGACCACATCCTCGTCGAGGCCGACGGCCCGGTGCGTGTCGTCACGCTGGACAACCCCGACCAGATGAACGCGTTCTCGGACGCGATGCACGACGAGTTCGCCGAGCTGTGGGGTCGGGTCGCGGCCGACCACGACGCGCGCGCCGTCGTGCTCACCGGAGCCGGTCGCGCCTTCAGCGCCGGCGGCAGCATCGACGAGTTCGAGCTCTACCGCACCGACTTCGGTGCCCGGCGCAAGACGCTCCGCAACGCCCGCCGCCTCGTCGACGACATGCTCGGTCTGCACCTCCCGGTCGTCGCCGCCGTCAACGGACCGGCGGTGGGGCTCGGCTGCACGCTCGCGACGCTGTGCGACGTCGTCTTCGTCGACGAGACGACGTTTCTCGCCGACCCGCACGTGACCGTGGCGCTCGTGGCCGGCGACGGCAGCGCCGTCACCTGGCCGTTCATGACCAGCATGCTGCGCGTCAAGCAGTACCTCCTCACCGGTGACCGGATCCCGGCGGCGACCGCGGTCGAGCTCGGGCTCGCGAACTTCGCCGTACCCGCCGACGCACTGCTCCCGGAGGCGACCGCGTTCGCGCACCGCCTTGCCGCGCTGCCACCGCAGGCCGTGCAGGACACGAAGCTCGTGCTCAACCAGCTGCTCCGGCAGGCGGCCGTCAACGTGCTCGGCTTCGGGCTCGCAGCCGAGAGCCAGTCGCACGACACCGACGAGTACCGCGCCGTACCCGAGCAGTTCCGCGCCCGCGCCGCGCAACGGCGCTGAGGGCCGTCGTGGACTTCCACTTCACCGCCGAGGAGGAGGACTTCCGGGCCGAGTTCCGCGAGTGGCTCTCGGAGCACCTCGTGGGCGACTACGCCAAGCACCTCGGCGTCGGGAGCGCCACCGACCCGTCGTGCTGGGAACTGCGGCTCGAGTGGGAGAAGGAGCTGGCCGCCGGGCGCTGGCTCAACATCACGTGGCCGGTCGAGTACGGCGGTCGGGGCGGCACGCTGACCCAGGAGGTGATCTTCCTGATGGAGTTCGCCCGCGCCCGCGCCCCCTACTGGGTCGGCGTGCACGGGCGCGACCTGTTCGGGCCGACGCTGCTCCGGCACGGCTCGCCCGGGCAGAAGGCTCGCTTCCTGCCGAGGATCACCGCGGTCGAGGAGTTCTGGGGCCAGGGGTTCAGCGAGCCCGAGGCCGGGTCCGACCTGGCCGGGCTGCGCACCCGCGCCGTGCGCGACGGCGACCACTGGGTGCTCAACGGCCAGAAGATCTGGATGACGTTCGGGATGTACGCCGACTGGCTCTACGTCCTGTGCCGTACCAACCCCGAGGCGCCCAAGCACGCCGGCATCTCGCTGATCATGGTGCCCCGCCACCAGGACGGCGTCGACATCCGGCCCATCCGCAACATCGCCGGCGGTCGCGAGTTCTGCGAGGTGTTCCTCACCGATGCCCGCACCGACGCCGACCTCGTCGTCGGCGGCGTCGACGACGGCTGGCGGGTGGCCATGGGCACGCTCGGCACCGAGCGCGTGCTCACGACGCTGGCGTCGCAGTTCGGCTTCGACGGCGAGATGGACGACCTGCGCGCCGAGCTCCGCCGGCGCGGCCGCACCGCGGACCCGCTCGTGCGCCAGCGCGTCGCGCAGGCGTGGATCGGGCTGCAGATCAACCGGTACAACAACTACCGAGCGCTCACCGCGCTCATCCGGCGGGGCGAGCTGGGCCCCGAGTCGTCGATCTCGAAGCTCTTCTGGGCCAACTGGCACCGCGACTTCGGGGCGATGATGGTCGACGTCCTGGGGGCCGACGAGCTCGTCGTCGGCGACGGCTACGAGCTCGACCCCTTCCAGCACGTCTTCGTGAACTCGCGCGCGGAGACGATCTACGGCGGCGCCAACGAGATCCAACGCAACATCGTCGGCGAACGCGTCCTCGGCCTCCCCCGATGACGCGGCGCGTGCCTCAGAACTCCGGGTCGGTCCACCAGGGGTAGAAGTCGGGAAGGTCACGGCTCGGGCGGAGGGTGAAGCGGGGCGGGCGCTTCTCGAAGAAGGCGGCGACGCCCTCGGCGGTGTCGGGCATCCGTTGCACCGCGAGCAGCGCCTTCGACTCCAGCCGGTTCGCCTCGATCGGGTGCGGCGCGCCGAGCAGCTTCCACATCATCTGGCGCGTCAACGCGACCGACACCGGGGCCGTCTGCGCCGCGATCTCGGCCGCGATCTCGCGGGCGCGCGCCATGACGGCGCCGGCCGGGACGAGCTCGCGGACGAGCCCGGCTTCGAGCGCTTCGGTCGCAGGGAACACGCGGCCCGTCACCGACCAGTCGACCGCCCGCGAGATCCCGACGACGCGCGGGAGGAACCAGGTCGCGCACGACTCCGGGACGATGCCGCGCCGCACGAACGGCAGCGCGAAGCGCGCGCTGTCGGCCGCGATGCGGACGTCCATCGGCAGGATCATCGTGATGCCGATGCCGACAGCCGTGCCGTTGACGGCGGCGATGACCGGCTTGGTGCAGTCGAAGATGCGGAGCGCGAGCTGGCCACCCACGTCGCGGTTGCCGCCCCGGAGCGGCTCGGAGGCGCCGCCGACGGCGTGGGTGAGATCGGTGCCGGCCGAGAAGAAGTCCCCCGCTCCGGTCACGATCACGGCCCGCACGTCGTCGTCGGCGTCGATGCGGTCGAAGAGCTCGAGCAACCGGTCGAGCATCCCGTAGGTGACGGTGTTGCGCCGATCGGGACGGTCGAGGGTCACCACGGCGGTGCTCGCGTCGACCTCGTAGCGGACGCCGTCCACGGCTGCTCCCTCCACGGCCGGTCCCTCCACGGCTGCTCCCTCCACGATGGTCACCTCGCCGGCAGGCGGCTATTCAGCTAGAAGAGTAAGACGATTCCGGGTAGCGTACCGGCGTGCCCGGCCCGTGCCCGCCTGCCGTCACGCCCGAGCGGATCGGCGCCCTGCTCGCCGCCGTGCGCCCGGGCGTCGTCGTCGACGCCGTCGACGTGCTCGACGAGTCCTCGGGGTCGGCCAACCGGCTGCGGCTCCGGCTCCGGTACCGTCCCGGGTGCGACGGCGGGCTCCCGGCGGAGCTGTTCCTGAAGCGCAACCTCCCCGAGTTCACGTTCCCGCCCGAGATGTACCTGACCGAGTGCCGCTTCTACCGCGACCTCGCGCCCCACCTCTCGATCGAGACGCCGGAGGTGTTCGCACTCACCGTCGACGAGGCCGCGGGGACGTTCACGCTCCTCATGGAGGACCTCCGCGCACGCGGCGCGCGCCTCGGTATCGCCACCGATCCGGCGACCGTCGACGAGGTCGCCGGCGTGCTGCGCACCCTCGCGGCGCTGCACGCGCCGTTCTGGGCACGCGGAGATCTCGCCGCGTCCTTCCCCTGGCTCGACTCGCCCAGCGACAGCGCCTTCGTCCGGTTCTGGCGCGAGGCCGGGCCGCGCCTCGCCCGCCGCCATCTCGACGGTCGCCATCGGGGAGGTGTGGTCGGCGACCGTGCTTGGGTGCACGACCGGGTCTGGACCGCGTTCGACGCCCTCGTCGACGATCTCGCGACCGGCCCCGAGACGGTGCTCCATGGCGACGTGCACGTCGGCAACACCTACTTCCTGCCCGGAGGGGGCGGTGGCGTTCTCGACTGGCAACTCATGCTGCGGGGCAACTGGTCGGTCGACGTCGCGTACCTCGTCATGACCGCGCTCGAGCCGCCGGTGCGCGCCGCGCACGAGCGTGACCTCCTGCGCGGCTACCTCGCGGAGCTCGCCGCCCTCGGCGTCGACCCGCCGCCCGCCGAGGAGGCCTGGCGCCTCTACCGCGCCAACGCGGTCTGGGGGGTCGTGATGTGGCTGGTCACACCCGAGGGCGTCCACAGCGACGCGGTGCAGGACACGAGCCTCGAGCGCTGCCTCGTCGCCACCGAGGAGCTCGACGCGCTCACCCTGCTCGGGGTCTGAACCCGGGCAGTCACTACCAGCAGACAACCCGACTCATGGACCGGAGGAAAGCGTGGCCGACGACGTGATCGAGGACTTCGTACAGGGACGGCCGTGGGAGGACCAGCCCGTCGGCTTCACGTTCCGCACGCCGGGGCGCACCGTCACCGAGCACGATCTGATGGCGTTCGTCACGCTGTGCGGGTTCAACGAGCCGCTCTTCATGGACGCCCGCTACGTCGAGGAGCACACCCCCTACACGGGCCGGCTCGTCCCGGCGGCGCTCACCTACGCGCTGGCCGAGGGTCTCGTCATCCAGACCCACGTCATCCACGGCACGGGCATCGCGTTCCTGCACGCCGACGTCGACGTGAAGGCGCCGGTCTACGTGGGCGACAGCCTGACGGTCGTGGTGGAGGTGACCGAGAGCCGCCCGGCGAGCAAGGGCGGTCGCGGTCTCGTCACCACACGCAACTCGGTCCGCAACCAGCGCGACGAGGAGGTGCTCGTGTACACGCCGGTGCGGCTCCTCCGGGGCCGGGCCGAGTCGTAACGAGGGCGCGCTCAGGCGCCGCGGAAGTGCGGGTCGCGCTTCTCGGCGAAGGCCGCGGTTCCCTCGGCGCGGTCGTCGGTCGCGAACAGGTTGGCGACCGTCTCGCGCTCGTGGTCGAGCGCGAGGTCGAGTGGAAGCGACCACGAGTCGCGCAGCCGCTTGACGGCGGCCAGGGCGAGCGGTGCCCGCGCGGCCAGGACGCCCGCCAGGTCGAGCGCCCGTACGAGCGCCGTCCCCGCCGGGACGACGAGGTTGGCGAGGCCGATTCGGTAGGCCTCCGTGGCGTCGATCGGCTCGCCGGTCATGAGCATCTGGGTGGCGACCGCGGGCGCCACGATCCGGGGCAGGCGCTGGGTGCCGCCCGCACCCGGCAGCAGCCCGAGCTTGATCTCGGGGACGCCGAAGCGCGCGTCCTCCGCGACCACCCGCAGGTCGCACGCGAGCGCGAGCTCGAGCCCGCCGCCGAAGGCGACACCGCCGACCGCGGCGATGCTCGGCTTCGGGAGCCGCTCGAGGCGTCGCAACGTCGTCTCCAGCCGCTCGATGAAGGCGCGGAACTGGGGTGCGCCCGGCAGCGCCGCGAACTCCTTGATGTCGGCCCCCGCCGAGAAGGCCCGGCCCTCGCCCGCGACCACGACGACCCGCACCGCCGGGTCGCGTCCCGCGGCGGCGACGGCGTCGTCGAGCGCCGCGATCGTGCGGGTGTCGAGCGCGTTCAGGCGGTCGGGGCGCCGCATCGTCAGGACGGCCACGCCGCCGTCCCGCTCGACCGTCACGGCCGGGCCGGTGCCGTCGCGCTCGCCGTTCACCGCGCCTCCACCCGTCCTCCCTCGCCTGGCTCGCCACCGCAGAATAGTGCAATCATTTAGCCAGATCTTCGGGCCGGACGGGCTCGATCGACCCGACCAGGAGGACCGCCGGTGCAGTTCGACGCGTACGGGGCGAGCCTGCCCCTCGAGGAGGCCGGTGCCGTCGCCCGCACCGTCGAGGACCTCGGGTTCGCGGGCCTCTGGTTCACGGAGTCGAAGCGGGTGCCGTACCTCGCCTGCGCGGTCGCGGCGACCACGACCCGGTCGATCACGCTGGGCACCGCGATCGCCGTGGCGTTCCCGAGAAGCCCGATGGTCACTGCGCAGACCGCGTGGGAGCTGGGGCGGGCGAGCCGGGGCCGGTTCTCCCTCGGGCTCGGCAGCCAGGTGAAGGCCCACGTCGAACGCCGGTTCTCGATGCCGTTCGAGCACCCGGGTCCGAAGCTGCGCGAGTACGTCCTGGCGCTGCGGGCGATCTGGCGGGCGTTCCAGGGCGAGGAGCGGCTCGACTTCAAGGGCGAGTACTACTCGTTCTCGCTCCTCACCGACTTCTTCTCGCCCGGTCCGAGCGACTTCCCGTCCATCCCGATCTCGGTGGCCGGGGTGAACACGGGGATGGCGCGTCTCGCCGGCGAGGTGTGCGACGGCTTCCACGTCCATCCGTTCCACTCGCCGCGGTACCTGACCGACGTCGTCCGGCCTGCGATCGCCGCGGGCGCTGCGAAGGCGGGGCGCGACCCGTCCGCGTGCGAGGTGTTCTGCCCGGTCTTCACGATCGTCGGCGATTCGGAGGCGGAGCGGGCACCGCAGCGCGAGTCGGTGCGCCGCCAGCTCTCGTTCTACGGGTCGACCCGCACGTACCGTCCCGTGTTCGACATCCACGGCTGGGGCGAAAC
>Ga0070741_10012721_pt1 | contig 15105 bp, 13 predicted proteins | sample Coa_R1_4_FD_66440 | JGI IMG/M metagenome (GOLD analysis project Ga0070741, IMG submission 66440) | Surface soil microbial communities from Centralia Pennsylvania, which are recovering from an underground coalmine fire - Coalmine... | ecosystem: Environmental > Terrestrial > Soil > Unclassified ... | reverse complement strand
ACCTGCGACTGCGAGCCGGTGAAGGTCACGGTGAGGCTCTGCGCCGCCGGCGTGGCGCCGTTGGCCGCCGCCGAGAAGTCCAGCTGTGTCGGCTGGGCCGAGATCATCAAGGGGTCCGAGCCGATCTGATACGCCACCTGCATGTCGACGTAGGTGATGTCGGTGCCGTCGGTGTGCCCGGTGACGAAGCGCAAGGTCGTGGTAAACGTTTGCGGCGGGAAATCGGGCGGCGACACCGTGACCAGGAAGCTGGCGTGCCCGGACGTCGAGCTGGTCGTGGTGACGTTCAGCCAGCTTGGCTGCGGCACATCCGGCGGAAATCCGACCAGCACGCCATCGCCCGCATAGGAAACGTCGACGGTCTTTCCGGCCGGGGCCGGGTCGCCCTGGACCGCCTGGAAGGTCAGGGAGGTCGGATTGATCGAAATGCTGGTGCCGTTGCCGCCGCCGCCGCCGCCGCAAGCGGACAGCAGCAGAACCGCGGCGATCACCGCGAATCGGATGTTGAAGAACACAGACTTTCCCCAAGTCTCAAAGATCGCAGATTCGTACTTCCCCTGAGGTACGAAGAGCCGTCCGGGTATCGATCGACGCCGTGGCCCGAGATGACAGTATCACACCAGCCGGAAAGTCAGCACGGCCCGGCCGCTCGCCAGGCAGCGCGGCAAGGATGCCGGCGGCATCGCTCAGCTTCCGTTCAGCCGCCGAAATCGAGAATACTGGGCATGGAACAATCGATCGGCATGGGGCCCCGGATGAAGCCCAGCAGCATCTGCTTCCGCATCGGCGGAACCGCCTGGATCCTCCTGCTGGGCCTGGCGCTGCTGTCCTTCATCGGCCAGCACATCGTGCACTACGGCATCCAGTCCGGCGCATGGCCGGCGCTGGAATTCACCCTCGGCGGCGGCGGGGTCCTGTGCTTCATGGTCGGCGGCATCCTCTCCCTGTGGGAGCGCTGACGCCGATGCGAGGCTAGGGCAGGCCCAGGCTGCGCACCTTGGCCGGGCCGATCGCTCGTCCCACCACGGCGCGCTCGCTGTTGAGGCCGCGCACGCCGTTGGTCAGCAGGCTGGTGGCGAACTCGGCCGCGGCCTCGGCGGTGACGCCGGGCTGCTCGACCAGCACCCGGCCCAGCTCGAAAGCGGTGCCGTAGAACGCTGCGGCCAGCATGTTGACGTCCGTGTCGGGGAACACGCCGCGGCGGATGGCGTCGCGCAGGTCGTCCTTGAGCGCCCGCATCGGCGCCCCGATGACGGTATCGCGGAACAGGCTGCGCACGGCGTACTCGTTGCGCAGGATCAGGCTGAAGAAGTCCGGCACGTCCACCACCATCTGGAAGAAGGTCCGGTAGGCGTCGCGGATGAAGGCTTCGATCGACTGCGCCTGCTGCCGCACCGTGCGCAGGCGGACGTTCAGCTCGTCGATGTGCGTTTCGAGAATCTCCCGGAACATGCACTCCTTGTCCGGGAAATAGTTGTAGAAGGTGCCTGAAGCGAGGTCGGTCAGGCGCACGATGTCGCGCACCGTGACCGCCTCATAGCCCATGCCCAGGAAGCAGCGCCGCGCCGCGTCGAGCAGCGCTGCGCGGTTGGCCTGTTTGTTCTGCTCCCTTTTGCCGCCGCACGTTGTGTTCATGCCGTGTCTCCACCCTGGCCGGCAGACTCCCATATGTGCGGCCGAGCATATACCGACTCGCGGCGTTATGCGACGTGGAGCGGATGGGCGGAGCGCCCCTCTCCAGGCGGAGAGGGGCGGGGCAGGCGCTACCTAGCTGAACCTGGAGAAATCCGGCTTGCGCTTCTGCATGAAGGCGGTCATCGCCTCCAGGGCCTCGGGCATGCCGAGCATCGGCACGAAATGCTCGGCCTCGACCTCCATCGCCTGCAGCGCGGTTTCCTGCGACCAGCGGCGCAGCAGCTTCTTGGTGACGCGCAGCGCATTGGGCGGCTGCTGCGCCAGCTTGGCGGCGCGCTCCTGTGCATGGGCCTCGACCTCGCCCTCCGGCAGCACCGCGTTGACCAGGCCGTACTCCAGGGCCTTGGCCGCGGTGAAGGGCTCGCCGAACAGGGTCAGCTCGGCGGCGCGCACGTTGCCCATCAGGCGCGGCAGCAGGTAGGTGGAAGCGAACTCGGGGCAGATGCCGATGCTGGTGAAGGGCATCTGCAGGCGCGCGCCCTGGCCGACGTAGACCAGGTCGCTGTGCAGCATCAGGGTCACGCCGATGCCCACGGCGACGCCGTTGACGGCGGCGATGACGGGCTTGGGGAAGACCGCCAGCTCGCGCATGAAGCGCGCCACCGGCGCGTCCTGGCCCTTGGGCGGGTTCTTCAGGAAGTCCTGCAGATCGTTGCCGGCGCAGAACGCGTCCGGCGAGCCGGCGAACACCAGCACCCGCACTTCCGCGTCGGCCGCCGCGCCCTTCACGGCGTCGGCCATGGCGCTGTACATCTCCTGGGTCAGGGCGTTTTTCTTGTCGGCGCGGTTGAGGCGCAAGGTCAGCACGCGGTCCTTCAGGGTGGTCTGAACAAGATCGGACATCGTCATCTACTCCGTTGCATGAAGAAACTTTGCAGGCCGCCTTTCAGGGTGGCGGCCGGCGGCCGGGCCGGAGGCGGCACGCACCATCAAAGGCCCGGTGGCGTCGGCTTGCTGCCCGGGATCGGCTCGCCGGAATCGCGCAGGCGCACCGCCTCGTGGAAGCCGGCGCGCGCGGCGTGCTCGCGGAAGGCCACGCCCTCGGGCGAGTGGCGCGTGATGCCGTCGAACAGGGTCGCCAGGGTCTGGGTGGTGGACAGGCCGGCGTTCTCGCAGGCCAGGTTGATCATCATCTTCTGCATCATCAGCTGGTTCTTCGGCACGCCGCTCATGCGCCGTGCCAGCTTCATCACCGCGGCTTCCAGCTCCGCCGCCGGCACCGCGTCGAGCACCAGGCCCAGGGCCTTGGCTTCGCGGCCGTCGATCAGGTCGCCGGTGAGCAGCATGCGCTTGGCCTTCTCCATGCCCAGGCGGTGCACCCACATGCCGGTGACCGGGCAGCCCCAGACCCGTGCCGGGGGATAACCGATGCGGGCATCCTCGGCCATGATGGTCAGGTCGCAGGACAGGGCCAGTTCGCTGCCGCCGGCCACCGCGGCGCCGTGCACCTTGGCGATGGTCGGCTTGGGCGAACGCCACAGGCTTTGGAAGCGCTCGGAGAACTGCTTCATCATGCGGTAGTCGATCAGAGGGTCCCAGGGCATCTCCTGGTTCCACGGCGTGTCGCCCTCGGCATAGGCCTTGAGGTCGAAGCCCGCGCAGAAGCCGGGGCCGGCGCCCTCCAGCACGATCACATGCACCTGGTCGTCGCGGTTGGCCTGCGCCACCGCCGCCTCCAGCTCGCGCGCCAGGGTCGCGTCGATGGCGTTGAAGCGCTCGGGGCGGTGCAGGGTGAGGCGCGCGATGCGCTCGCCCACGGCGTAGCGGATGGTTTCGTAGTTCATCGGACAGTCTCGCGTGAGGCCGGGCAACGATCATATCGGCCGCTGCGCAACATTGGGCATTACCGGATCAGTGGAGCGTCTGCCGGCGCAGCCAGTCCAGCGCCTCGTCCCACAGGATGCGCGGTGCGCGCCTGCGGAAGTAGCCGAAGTGGCCGAGCTGGCGCAGGCCATGGTCGGCGGGGCGGATTTCGCGCACCTCGGCCCGATGGAAGTAGCCGCCCAGGTCGCGCACCGCGGCGGGCGGGGCATAGTCGTCGTCTTCCACCGCCAGCAGCCGCACCGGGTTGGCATAGCCGCGGAAATGCTCGCGCAGCGGCCGGTCGCCGTCGTCCACCAGGAAGTCGCGGTGGCGCGACCAGCGCGCCCAGTCCAGGGCCACGCCGCGCGGCAGGCTGTCGCCGCCGAAGATGGCCCCGGGCAGCTGGCCGAGCAGGTGGGTCACGCCCGGGATCATCAGGTGCATGGTGGTCCACATGAAGGCCTTGCCGCGCAGGGTCGGCCAGTTGCGCGGGTGCGGCACCTGCGAGCCGATGGTGAGCAGGGCGTCGGCGGCGCGGTTGCTGGGGGTGAGGCCAAACAGCCAGCCGCCGGCGGAGTGGCCGATGGCGGCCAGCGGCAGCTCGGCGTGGTAGCGGTACATCCATTCCAGCGCGCCGGGCAGGTCTTTCTCGCCCCAATCCAGCATGCGCGCGCCGCGGCCGCCGTCGCGGCTGCCGCCGATGCCGCGGTAGTCGTAGGTCAGCACCGCGCAGCCGCGGGCGGCGAGGTGCTCGGCGAAATGGCGGTAGTAGCTGCGCGGCACGCCGGTGGCGCTGTTGATCACCACCGCCAGTTCGGCGGCGCGCTGCGCCGGCGTGTAGGCAGTGGCGGCGAGGGCGAGTCCGTCGAGGGCCGGGATGCGCAGGTCGAAGCTGCGGCAGAACGGGTTTGCAGCCTGGGTGAATTCGGCGCAGAGCAGCTCGTAGTCGGGGGACGCCAGCTCTTCGGCGGGGGCTTCGATCGCGGTCATGGTGCACCGTACGGTTGCGTATGGTGCCCCTACACTAGTCCTCCGGCGGCGCGGCCACAAACGAATTCGCGGCGGGCTTCGGATGAATCAAATTCACCCGAAGCCCGCTAAGCGAAATTGCCCCTCGCACTCCTCTCGCCGTGGGGGCCCTGGCCGGGGAGCAGGGGCCGTCAGGCCACCTTGAGCAGCAGCTTGCCGAAGTTCTCGCCGTTGAACAGCTTGAGCAGGGTCTCGGGGAAGGTCTCGATGCCCTCGACGATGTCCTCGCGCGATTTGAGCTTGCCCTCGGCCATCCACTGGCCCATCTGCTGCGCCGCCTCGCCGTAGCGCTCGGCCCAGTCGAACACCACCATGCCTTCCATGCGCGCGCGGTTGACCAGCAGGGACATGTAGTTCTTCGGGCCCTGCATCGGCGTGGTGTTGTTGTATTGCGAGATGGCGCCGCAGATGACGATGCGCGCCTTCATGCGGATGCGCGTCAGCACCGCGTCGAGGATGTCGCCGCCGACGTTGTCGAAATACACGTCCACGCCTTCCGGGCAGTGCTGCGCCAGGCCGGGGAAGATCGGGCCGCGCTTGTAGTCGATGCAGCCTTCGTAGCCGAATTCCTTGACCGCGTATTCGCACTTCTCTGGGCCGCCGGCGATGCCGACCGGCTTGCAGCCCTTGATCCTGGCGATCTGCCCGACCACCTGGCCGACCGCGCCGGTGGCGGCCGAGACCAGCACGGTCTCGCCGGGCTTGGGCTGGCCGATGTCGAGCAGGCCGAAGTAGGCGGTCATGCCCGGCATGCCCAGGACATTCAGGTATTTGGGCAGCGGCGCCAGCTTGGGGTCGACCTTGAGCAGGCCCTTGCCGTTGGAAAGGGCATAGCTCTGCACCCCCTGCGTCCCGGAGACGTAGTCGCCGACCTGGAACCTGGGATGGCGCGAGGCGACCACTTCGCCCACGGTGCCGGCGCGCATGACCTCGCCGATCTCCACCGGCGCGATGTAGGAGCGGCCGGCGTTCATCCAGCCGCGCATCGCCGGGTCCAGCGAGATGTAATGGATCTTCACCAGCAGCTCGCCGTCCTTGGGCTCGGGCACCGGCGCTTCCTCGTAGGCGAAGTCGCTGCGCTTGGCCATGCCCACCGGACGGGCGGCGAGCTTGAAGAGCTTATTGATCATGGGACCTCCTTTTGGAATTCGTTGCGGCGCGTGCCGCATCATCGCACAGGCGTATGGCGCAGCCTCGGCGCGCGGTCATGAAATTGCGCGCAGTTGGTCCATGAAAAGCGTGCATGACTGCTTCTTTACAAGGCCGGGGCTATGCGGAAAACTCGCGCGATTCCAATTTCGAGGGGATGCGATGAACGTCTCGCGTTGCGGCCGCTGCGCCTTGTTCCTGCTGGCTTCCCTGGCCGTCGCGCCGGCCTGGCCGGCCGATCCGGCGCCGGCCGTCGACCCGGCGGTGCTGGCGAAGATCCGCGACGCCGCCCTGTCGAGCGACTGGGCCTGGCAGCGCCTGGCCGATCTCACCGACAAGATCGGCCCGCGCCTCAGCGGTTCGCCGCAGGCCGAGGCGGCGGTGACCCAGGTCAGCGATGCGCTGCGCGCCGCCGGCCTCAAGGTGACCCTGCAGCCGGCCACGGTGCCGCACTGGGTGCGCGGCGAGGAGCAGGCCGAGCTGGTCGACTGGCCCGGCCGTCCGGCCGGGCTGACGCAGCGCCTGGTCCTGACCACCTTGGGCGGCTCGGTCGCCACGCCGGACGCCGGCCTCACCGCGCCGGTGCTGGTGGTGCACAGCTTCGACGACCTCAAGGCCCACGCCGCCGAGGCCAAGGGCCGCATCGTGCTGTTCGACTACGCCTTCAACCAGGGCCTGGCCGACAACGGCCAGGCCATGACCGCCTACAGCCAGGCCGTGGCCTACCGCGTGCAGGGCGCCAGCGCCGCGGCGCGGCTGGGCGCCGTGGCCTCGCTGATCCGCTCGGTCGGCGGCGCCGACTTCCGCCTGCCGCACACCGGCGTGATGAAGTACGAGGAGGACGCGCCGAAGATCCCGACCGCCGCGCTCAGCGCCGAGGATGCGATGTGGGTGGCGCGCCTCTCCGCGCAGGGCCCGGTGAGCCTGCACCTGAAGCTGACGCCGCAGACCTTGCCGGATGCCGACAGCCACAACGTGCTGGCCGACCTGCCGGGCCGCGAAAAGCCGGACGAGGTGGTGCTGGTCTCCGGCCATCTCGACAGCTGGGACCTGGCGCAAGGCGCCATCGACGACGGCGCCGGCGTGGCCGCGGCGATGGGCGCGGTGCAGGTGCTCAAGTCGCTGGGCCTGAAGCCGCGCCGCACCGTGCGCGTCGTCGCCTGGATGAACGAGGAGAACGGCTCCGGCGGCAGCAAGGCCTACTTCGCCGCCAACAAGGACCGCATCGCGCAGCAGGTCGCCGCGATCGAGAGCGACTCCGGCGCCGGCCAGCCGCTCGGCGTGATCGCCAGCGTGACCAAGGACTCGGAAGCGCAACTCAAGGCGGTGACCGCCGCGCTGCAGCCGATCGGCGCCACGGCGCTCGACCGCCGCGAGGGCGAGGTCGGCGCCGACATCGATCCGCTGCAGCAAGCCGGGGTGCCCGGCTTCGCGCCGCTGGTCGATACCCGTCAGTATTTCTGGTACCACCACACCGCGGCGGACACGCTGGACAAGGTCAAGCCGGAGAACCTGCGGCGGCAGGTGGCGGTGATGGCGGTGCTGGCGTATTACCTGGCGGAGATGCCGGATCCGCTGCCGCGGGTGCCGGTCAGGGCGGCGGAGTAGGCTTTACCTCTGCCGGCGTCGCAGGACGCCGGCAGAGAGGCAATGCATGCCTGGTTCCGCACCCGGCAATTCCGCGCCCAGGTCCCGCCACTGTGGGTTGCTGGACTCGATCAGGGCGATCTTTTTTCGCTCGTAACCAGCCCTTGAGCTGCTCTTCCCTGGCAATGGCCTCCTCCACATGGGAGGTTTCTTTTATTCCTGTGCTCGTACAGGGTGCGCGACCGGTTGCTCAAGATGTAAACGATAGCGCTCAGGATAAAGCTAGAACATCTCCGACTTGTCGATCTGGATGTCCTTCTGCGGATCGCGCGAGGGGATCCAGTCGCCGGTGATCATCTCGGCGTAGCTGACGCCGGGGCCGACCATCGGGTAGACGCCGGCGTCCGGGTCGATGATCACTTCGAGGAAGGCCGGCCCGGCGAAGGCGACGAACTCGGCGATCGTCGCCGCCAGGTCCTCGTTGCGCTCCAGGCGCCTGGCCCAGGGGAAGCCGTCGGCCTGGGCCGCCTTGACGAAGTCCTTCTTGTGCAGGCTCTTGTCGCTGGCGGAGAAGCGTCCCTTGAAGAACAGCTTCTGCCACTGGCGCACCATGCCGTCGCCGTAGTTGTTGAGCACCACCACCTTGATCGGCAGGCCGTAGGTGGTGACGGTCTCCAGCTCGCCCAGGTTCATGCGGATGCTGGCGTCGCCGTCGATGTCGATGACGGTCTTGTCGCGGCGGGCGAACTGCGCGCCGATCGCCGCGGGCAGGCCGAAGCCCATGGTGCCCATCGAGCCGGAGGTCAGCCACAGGCGGGCGTCGCGGAAATCGAAGTACTGCGCCGCCCACATCTGGTGCTGGCCGACGCCGGTGCTGATGATGGCCTCGCCCTTGGTGTGCCGGTTCAGCTCCTCGATCACGGCGTAGGGCTGGATCAGCTTGGACTTGCGGTCGTAGTTCATCGCGTAGGTCCGCTTCAGCTCCGCGATGTGCTGATGCCACTCGGCGTAAGCCCCTGTCTCGCGGGGCCTGAAGCCCTGCGCCTGCAGGTAGGCGCGCAGCTTGTCGAGCGCCCGGGTCAGGTTGCCCAGGTGGTGCCAGTGCACGCGCTTGACCTTGTTGATCTCGGCCGAATCGACGTCGAGATGGGCGATGAACTTGGCGCTGCGCGCGAACTTGGACGGCACGCCGGCGACGCGGTCGTCGAAGCGGCTGCCGACGGCCATCAGGAAATCGCAGTCGTCGGTGGCGTAGTTGGCGTAGGCGGTGCCGTGCATGCCGAGCATGTGCAGGGACAGCGGCTCGGTGGTGTCGACGGCGCCCAGGCCCATCAGGGTGGCGGCGACCGGAATGCCGAATTCATGGGCGAAGTCGCGCAGGGCGCGGGCGCTCTCCGACAGGATCACGCCGCCGCCGGCATAGATCAGCGGGCGCCTGGCCTTGCGCAGGTTGTCGAGGAACACGGCGCAGGAAGCGTCGTCGAGCTGGCTGTCCTCCACCGCGCGCAGCCGGGCACGGTAGCCGGGCACCGACAGCACGCTGCCGGGCTGGTCGGGACCCTGGAACGGGCCGCTCCAGTTCTGCACGTCCTTGGGCACGTCGATGACGACCGGGCCGGGGCGGCCGGTGCGGGCGATCTCGAAGGCGGTGCGGATGGTGGCTTCCAGGCGCGTCGGGTCGGTGACCAGGAACACGTGCTTGGCGCAGGCGCCCATGATGTTGGAGATCGGCGCTTCCTGGAACGCGTCCGAGCCGATCGCGGCGGTAGGCACCTGGCCGCAGATCGCCAGGATCGGGATCGAGTCCGCCATGCAGTCGCGCACCGGCGTGACCATGTTGGTGGCCCCGGGTCCGGAGGTGACCAGGGCCACGCCGACCTTGCCGCTGGCGCGGGCATAGCCGGAGGCCATGAAGCCGGCGCCCTGCTCGTTGGCGGGCACGATCAGCGGCATCGGATCGCGGCCGTCGGCGGTCTTCTTCTCGGCGTTGAAGCGGAAGATGGCGTCGTAGGTCGGCAGGATGGCGCCGCCGCTGTAGCCGAAGACGACATCCACGCCCTCATCGGCCAGGACCTGGACGATGATCTCGGCCCCGGTCATGATGGTGCCGGCGAGAGGGTGGGGAGCGGTTTTCGGCTGGGCGTTCACGGCGGTTTCTACTCGGAAAATCCTGCGATTGGGGGGTGCTCTTATAGCATGGACGGCCTCTCCTCGCAGTGGCCGAACATCCCGCCGTCATCCGGAAGGAGTAAGCTGGCCGCCCACTTCAAGGAGGGAACGGGTATGGGACTGCTCGATCAGCTCGCGGGGAACGTGCTTTCGGGAATGCTGGGCGGCACCCAGCCGCAGGGGCAGAGCCCGCTGCTCCAGGTGGCGATGAACCTGATCCAGCAGAACGGCGGCCTGCCCGGCATCCTGGCCAAGTTCCAGCAGGCCGGCCTGGGCCAGCACGCCGACTCCTGGGTCTCCACCGGCGCCAACCTGCCGATCAGCGCCGACCAGCTCAAGCAGGTGCTGGGCAGCGGCGCCATCGGCCAGATCGCCGGCCAGCTCGGCCTGGATCACGCCCAGGTCAGCGGCGGCCTGGCGCAGATGCTGCCGCAGCTGATCAACCAGCTCACGCCGAACGGGCAGGTCCCGGCCAACCATGCCGACCTGCTGTCGGAGGGCCTGGCGTTGCTCGCCGGGCGCGGCGCGGGGACTGCGCCGGCGACCTGAACAACCGCCGCGATTGCGCGAAAACGCAATGGCGGCGCGGGTTTCCGCAGGATCGGGGAGGCTGGCGCACTTGCCCGGACCGTTGCGACACGCTATGTTCTCGAAATTATGCGCCACATTATTTCGATCCTGCTTCAGAACGAGGCCGGGGCACTGGCCCGCGTGGCCGGCATGTTTTCCGCCCGCGGCTACAACATCGAATCGCTCACCGTGGCGCCGACGCATGACGCGACCCTGTCGCGCCTGACCATGGTCACCACCGGCAGCGACGCCGTGATCGAGCAGATCATCAAGCAGTCGCGCAAGCTGATCGACGTGGTGGAGATCGCCGATCTCACCAGCAGCGCGCACATCGAGACCGAACTGGTGCTGCTCAAGGTCGAGGTCGACGCCAGCAGCGGCCCGAAGGTGGTGGAATGCGTGCGCCGCAACCGCGCCCTGGTGCTCGACGAGAGCGCCACCACCCGCACCGTGCAGTTCACCGGCACCGGCGCCGAGGTCAACGGCTTCCTCGCCGAACTGTCCGGCCTGGCGCGCGTGCTGGAGCTGGTGCGCAGCGGCACCGCCGCGCTGCAGAGCGGCGCCACCGTGCTGGCCCCACCGGTTTCGGCCTGAGCGGTGCCGCGGCATCCGTCCTTTTTAATTTCCCGTCCCAAGAGGTAATCCGCAGTGAGCATCAACGTCTATTACGACAAGGACGCCGACCTTTCGATCATCCAGTCGAAGAAGGTCGTCATCCTCGGTTACGGTTCGCAGGGCCACGCCCATGCGCAGAACCTCAAGGACAGCGGGGTCGATGTCACGGTCGGACTGCGCAAGGGCTCCAAGTCCTGGGCCAAGGCCGAGGGCGCCGGACTCAAGGTCAAGGAGGTCGCCGAGGCGGTGAAGGGCGCCGACCTGGTGATGATCCTGGCCCCCGACCAGGACCAGAAGAAGATCTATGAGGACAGCGTCGCCGCCAACCTCAAGCAGGGCGGCGTGCTGGCCTTCGCCCACGGTTTCAACATCCACTTCCAGCTGATCGAGCCGCGCCCCGACCTCGACGTGATCATGATCGCGCCGAAGGGTCCGGGCCACCTGGTGCGCAGCACCTACACCCAGGGCGGCGGCGTGCCGAGCCTGATCTGCGTGCACCAGAACGCATCCGGCCAGGCCAAGCAGATCGCGCTGTCCTACGCCTCCGCCAACGGCGGCGGCCGCGCCGGCATCATCGAGACCAGCTTCAAGGAAGAGACCGAGACCGACCTGTTCGGCGAGCAGGCCGTGCTGTGCGGCGGCGCCACTGCGCTGGTGCAGGCCGGCTTCGAGACCCTGGTCGAGGCGGGCTACGCCCCCGAGATGGCCTACTTCGAGTGCCTGCACGAACTGAAGCTGATCGTCGACCTGATGTACGAGGGCGGCATGGCCAACATGCGCTACTCGATCTCCAATACCGCCGAGTACGGCGACTACACGCGCGGCCCGCGCGTCGTCACCGAGCAGACCAAGGCGGAGATGAAGCGCATCCTCACCGAGATCCAGACCGGCCAGTTCGCCCGCGAGTTCGTGCTGGAGAACCAGGCCGGCCAGCCGACCCTGAAGGCCAACCGCCGCATCGGCGCCGAGCACCAGATCGAGAAGGTCGGCAGCAAGCTGCGTTCCATGATGCCGTGGATCGCCAAGAACAAGCTGGTGGACAAGAGCAAGAACTGAGGCTGCACCTGTAGCGGGCCCTCAGGCCGGCATCCGCCGCCCTGAAGGCGGATTGCGAGGGCGCTCCGCGGAGCGCCCTTCTTTTTGCACCCGCCGGCTGCATTAGAATGCCGGCGACAGACCGAGGATCATGCGCCATGGACGCATCCCACCCGCCGCGGAGGCGGCGCAAGGGCATCTACCTGCTGCCCAACCTGTTCACCACCGGCACCTTGCTGGGGGCGTTCTACGCCATCGTCTCGGCGCTGGCCGGGCGATACGACCATGCCGCCGTCGGCATCCTGTTCGCCATGATCGCGGACGCGCTCGACGGCCGCGTGGCGCGGCTGACCAATACCGCGAGCGACTTCGGCAAGGAATACGACTCGCTGTGCGACATGGCGGCTTTCGGCATCGCCTCGAGCATCGTCATCTACGCCTACAGCCTGCGCTACATCGACTTCCACTGGTTCGGCATCCGCCTCGGCGGCGTCGTGGCTTTTTTCTACGCCGCCTGCGCCGCGCTGCGCCTGGCGCGCTTCAACGTGCTGGCCGCCATCGCCGGCAGCAACAAGGACTTCTTCGGCCTGCCCAGCCCGGCGGCGGCCGCGGTGGTGGTGTTCTTCGTGTGGAGCGCCTACGACCTGGGCCTCGACGGCGAGGAGGTGCTGGTGCCGGCGGCGGTCCTGACCCTGGGCACCGGCCTGCTGATGGTCAGCAACATCCGCTACAACAGCTTCAAGAAGATCAGCCTGACCCAGCGCATCCGCTTCCTGCCGTTCGCCGGCGTCCTGGGCCTAGTCTGGCTGGTGGTGCTGGTGGCGGGACGCAAGCCGCCGCAGATCCTGTTCCTGGCGTTCTTCCTCTACGCCCTGTCGGGGCCGGCCGCCACGCTGTGGCGGCGCGCCCGGACCGGGCGCAAGCGGCCTGCCGCGGTGCCGCCGCCTGCGGCCTGATTGGCAGGGGCGGATCGATCCGCTATAGTGTTTCAATCATGCAGTCGAACAGCAGCCATCGTGGCATCTCCGGCGCGGCCCCCAGCCGCCGCGCCCTGCTGCTTGCGCTTCGACTTCTGCCGTAAGGCAGACCAGAACTCGCGCCCGCACGGGGGCCCAAGCCGTGTACAAAGCCAACATCCCGAAATACCCGGCCGCCGAGCGGCGGGGTTAAATAGTCCGCGCCACGGGACGGCGCGGTGAGCGACAGGACGTCACCCGGAGCAATGAGCATGAGCAAGCAGCAGCTGATCATTTTCGACACCACCTTGCGCGACGGCGAGCAGTCGCCCGGCGCGGCCATGACCCAGGACGAGAAGCTGCGCATCGCGCTGGCGCTCGAACGCCTGCGGGTGGACGTGATCGAGGCCGGCTTCGCCGCGGCCAGCCCCGGCGATTTCGCCGCGGTGCAGGCCATCGCCCGCGAGATCAACGACGCCACGGTCTGCTCGCTTGCGCGCGCCAACGCCGGCGACATCCACAAGGCCGGCGAGGCGCTCAAGCTGGGCCGCCGCAAGCGCATCCACACCTTCATCGCCACCAGCCCGATCCACATGGAGAAGAAGCTGCGCATGGCGCCGGAGCAGGTGCTGGAGAGCGCGGTGGGCGCGGTCAGGCTGGCGCGCGATTTCACCGACGATGTCGAGTTCTCGGCCGAGGACGCGGTGCGTTCCGACCTGGATTTCCTGTGCCGGGTGTTCGAGGCGGTGATCAAGGCCGGCGCCACCACCATCAACGTCCCCGACACGGTCGGCTACTCGGTGCCGGCGCTGTGGGGCGAGCGCATGCGCCAGCTGATCGAGCGCGTGCCCAACTCCGACAAGGTGATCTGGTCCACCCACTGCCACAACGACCTGGGCATGGCGGTGGCCAACTCGCTGGCCGCGGTGATGGCCGGCGCGCGCCAGGTGGAATGCACCATCAACGGCCTGGGCGAGCGCGCCGGCAACGCCTCGCTGGAGGAGGTGGTGATGTCGGTGAAGACCCGGCGCGACGTGTTCGACGTCGAGACGCGCATCGACGCCACCCAGATCGTGCCGTGCTCGCGCCTGGTGTCGGGCATCACCGGCTACCCGGTGCAGCCGAACAAGGCCATCGTCGGCGCCAATGCTTTCGCCCATGAATCCGGCATCCACCAGGACGGCGTGCTGAAGCACCGCGAGACCTACGAGATCATGCGCGCCGAGGACGTGGGCTGGGCCGCGAACAAGCTGACCCTGGGCAAGCTGTCGGGCCGCAACGCCTTCCGCGCGCGGCTGGAGGAGCTGGGCTACAAGTTCCGCTCGGAGGCGGAGCTGGCCGAGGCCTTCGCCCGCTTCAAGGACCTGGCCGACAAGAAGCACGAGATCTTCGACGAGGACCTGCAGGCGCTGGTGACGCAGGGCGACTCCGCCCGCACCGAGGACCGGGTGCAGCTGGAATGGATGGAGGCCACCTCCAAGACCGGCACGCGCCCGATCGCCAAGGTGGCGCTGAACCTGGCCGGCGAGATCCGCGAAGCCCAGGCCCAGGGCGACGGCCCGGTCGACGCCGTGTTCGCGGCGATCGAGAAGCTGGTGCAGAGCAAGGCGCGGCTGCTGCTCTATTCGGTGAACAACATCACCAGCGGCACCGACTCGCAGGGCGAGGTGACGGTGCGGCTGACCCGGGACGGGCGCGTGGTCAACGGCCTGGGCGCCGACACCGACATCGTCATCGCCTCGGCCAAGGCCTACGTCAACGCCATCAACCGGCTCGACGTGCCGCTGGCGGCGCATCCGCAACTGTCGTTCGAACCGACGCCGTAGCGTTCAACCCGAAAAGCCCCGCGCGAAGCTGCGAAGTCCAGCGACAGAAACGCCCCCGAATGAAGCCATTCGGGGGCGTGGGTGTATGCCGCAAGCGCCGGAAAAGCTCAATTCTGACCGTTGAGGTGCAGGTTCTCGCCGCCGCCGTTGTCGAGCACCAGCAGGGTCAACGGCGAGCCGTTGGCGGTGACCTGGGCGCTGCTGGCGTCGAGCGCGCCGATCTGGATCACGTTGGTGTTGGTGGTGGGCAAGGTGATGCCGCTGCCGCTGCCGCTGTCGTACAGCGGAGTGGTGCCGGAGGTGACGATGACGCGGTAGGTGCCGGTGGCGATCTCCACCGGATCCGAGGCCGCGCCCGCGTTCACGGTGGCGGCCGGCGTGGCGCCGGCGATGGTGCCGCCGGGCTGCACCAGGTAGATGCTGAGCGAGCCGGTGGCGGTCTGCGTGGTGTCGTTGACGAACTGGAAGCGGAACTTGCCGGAGGCCGGCGCCTGCACGTCCTCGTTGACGCTGAAGCCGCTGCCGCTGCTGCCGTTGATCGAGCCGCGGGCGTAGATCACGGTCAGGGTGTTGTGCCTGACGTTGACGTTGTTGACCGTGGTGAACGGGTCGCTGGCGTTGTCGTTGCGCAGCTGCACGTTGTAGGAGCCCTCCGGGATGGTCACGGTCGA
>Ga0070741_10012720_pt1 | contig 15106 bp, 10 predicted proteins | sample Coa_R1_4_FD_66440 | JGI IMG/M metagenome (GOLD analysis project Ga0070741, IMG submission 66440) | Surface soil microbial communities from Centralia Pennsylvania, which are recovering from an underground coalmine fire - Coalmine... | ecosystem: Environmental > Terrestrial > Soil > Unclassified ... | reverse complement strand
GTCTTCTGTCAAAAAGCTTAGAACTTCCACTTTTTTGACAAGGTCTATCATTTTTTCAAATAGTTCATCTGTTTTCTCGAGAGTGATTCTTTCTTCTTCTGAAACGGATGTTTCTTTTTTCCTGGTATCAAGGTCTACTTCTGAGAGAGCGAGGGCGGCCTGTTCTTTATCTTTAATTCGTTGGGCGATCTTTTCTTTTCTGTCTTCGCCTTCTTTTTTGATTAGTTCTCTTCTTTCTTCGTATATTTCTTTTGTCTCATTGATTTTTTCCTGTTTTTGATTTAATAAGCTGTCTACGGCTTTTGATCTTTCTTTGTCATTTACTGCCATTACAATATACCTGGCAAAATAGACTACTTGTTCTATTGCTTTTGGAGGAAGGTCTAATAAAAGCGAGATTTTACTAGGAGCGCCCTTAAAGAACCATACATGGACAACCGGCGCGGCAAGAGAAATATGCCCCATTCTTTCGCGTCTTACTCGAGATTCTGTCACTTCCACTCCACATTTATCACAGATAACTCCTTTATATCTGATTCTTTTATACTTTCCGCAATAACACTCCCAATCTTTCGTCGGACCAAAAATTCTTTCGTCGAAAAGTCCATCTTTTTCAGGCTTTAAAGTTCTGTAATTGATCGTTTCCGGTTTGATTACTTCCCCGTGAGACCAGGATCTAATTTCCGAATCAGATGAGAGCCTGATTCTTAAGCTTGTCAAGTCGTCGAGTTCTTTTAGTTTTACCAAGGGGTCGGCGGCTTGTTTTTTGGTCTTGTCTGAATTCTCTTCTGAAATTTTTTGGTTTCCTTCAATATCTATTGCGAGACCAAGGGCATTTAGTTCACGGACTAAAACTTTAAAGCTTTCTGGCACTTTTGCTACCGGAATTTCTTCTCCTTTAACGATTGCTCCGAATGCTTGGGCGCGTCCCACTATGTCATCGGACTTAATAGTAAGCATTTCTTGCAGCGTATGGGCGGCACGATGAGCTTCAAGGGCCCAGACTTCCATTTCTCCCAGACGTTGTCCTCCCATCTGAGCTTTTCCTCCAAGCGGCTGTTGTGTGACCAAAGAATACGGGCCAGTTGAGCGGGCATGGGCTTTATCTTCGATCATGTGCTTTAGTTTCATGATATAGCCTATTCCTACGACAGTTTCTTCTTTCAGCGGTTCACCTGTGCGGCCATCAATCAACCTTGTTTTTCCTGTAGTCGGAAGACCAGATTTTTCTAGTTCTTGTCTAATTTTTTCTTCGGGAATTTTATCAAAGACCGGCACGCTTCCTTTGACTCCTTGTTTTGAAAGGGCCCAACCAAGGTGGCATTCCAGAAGCTGGCCCAAATTCATACGTGCAAGGACGGATAGGGGAGAAATGACAAGATCGACGGGGGTGCCATCCGGAAGATAAGGCATATCCGCCTCGGGCATTATTTTACTGATCACACCTTTATTTCCATGGCGACCAGCAATTTTATCACCCACTGTAACTTTTCTAATTTGGGCAACTTTTACGATAACTGACTTGATTACACCAGGGGCAAGCTCGTCACCTTTGTCTTTGCTTAAAATCTGGACGTCAATCACTATACCTTCTTCACCGTGAGGGACACGAAGGGATGTGTCTCTGACTTCACGAGCTTTTTCCCCAAAGATCGCCCTTAGCAGCCTCTCTTCCGGAGTTAATTCCGTTTCTCCTTTTGGAGCGATTTTGCCAACTAAAATATCATTTGGGTGGACCTCGGCTCCGATTACGACTATTCCGTCACTGCTTAGGTTGGCCAACTCTGTTTCTGCCACGTTTGGTATATCTGAAGTTATTACTTCAGGGCCTAATTTGGTTTCAACAACATCTGCTTGGTATTCCCTAATGTTTATGGATGTCAACAGGTCCTCTTTGACAAGTCTGTCTGAAACTAAAATTGCGTCTTCGAATCCATAGCCACCTATTGAGGCGTACGCGACTACCAAGTTTTGGCCAAGGGCAAGCTCCCCGTTTTCACTTGATGGTCCGTCGATTAATAAGTCTCCTTTTTTGACTTTTTGGCCTGTTTTGACGACAACTTTTTGGTTATAGCAGGTTAATTGGCTTGTTTTTAAGAATTTGGTAAGTCTGTAGATGATCTTTTTGCCATTTTCTGCTACTTCGAAATCGGTCTCATCATTTTCTTCGATCTTTTTGTCTAATTTTATCTCAATCCTGTTTGCGTCAGCATATGTGACTGTGCCTGGGTGTGTTGCTCGAATCACTCTTTTCATTGACGATGCGACTATTCCTTCCATGCCTGTTCCCACTACGGGAGAAGAAGGATTGATTAATGGGACTGCTTGACACTGCATGTTGGAACCCATGAGCGCACGATTTCCTTCGTCGTGGTCTAAGAAAGGAATGAGCGAGGCCGAAGCTCCAAAGACCTGTCTTGGTGTTAAATCGATAAATTCGACAAGTTTACTTGGCCCTTCTGAAAATGTTCCATTGAAGCGAAACGCCACACGATCGTCTGTTATTCTTGAGTTCTCTATGTTAACAGCCGAGTGAGTAATATGATATTTTTGTTCATCGTCGGCCGTTAGATAGACAATTTCGTCTGTCACTTGCCTATTTTTAACAACTCTATATGGAGTTTCAATAAATCCGTACTCATTGACTCTTGCGTAAAGAGTTAAGTAAGTTACAAGACCTATATTCATTCCTTCAGGACTTCTTACGGGATCGATTCTTCCGTATTGAGAAGGATTAACGTCACGAATTGAGAAGCTGGCGCGCTCACGGTTTATCCCACCCGGGCCGAGCACTGAAACTCTCCTTAAATTATCAATCTCTGAGAGAGGATTTGTGTTGTCTAAAATAGTTGAGAGTTGATTGCTTCTAAAGAATTCGTTGAGGGATGCGATCAGCGGTCTGGCGTTGATTAACTGCGAAGGGTTTGGTGTTTCTTCAAGGGAAACTAAACTCATTTTTTCTTTGATTGACCTTTCAAGTCGAAGTAGACCGGTTCTGAATGCGTGAGTTGCGACAAGCTCGCCGACGCATCTTAGACGTCGATTGGCCAGATGATCGATGTCGTCAACCTGGCCGACTCCGTTCTGGAGTCCAATCAGGTAGCGAAGAGTTGAGACTATATCTTCTTTTGTAAGGACCCAGTTGGCTTTTACATTTTCAATGTTTAGCCCTAATCTTTTGTTTATTTTATAGCGGCCGACTTTTCCCAAGTCATAATGGCGATTGTCGAAAAATAAATTATGGAAGAGAGTCTCGGCGTTGTCTATCAAAGCAGGTTCACCCGGGCGAAGTTTCCTATAGATTTCGAGAAGAGCGTCTTCTCGAGTTTTTGTTGGATCCTTTTCAATCGTTTTTGATATGTATTTGTGATTTTCGTCTGTGTCAACTTCTTCGAATAATTTTTTAATAGCAGAATCTCCTTCTATACCCAATGCTCTAAGGATTGTTACTGCATTGACTTTTCGTCTTCTGTCTATTCTTGCTGAAATGACGTCATTTTTGTTTACTTCGAACTCAAGCCAGCTTCCGTGGTGCAGTGGCCTAATTTCCGCGTAATAGAGCATTCTTCCTGAGGCAGTGTCTAAATCTCCTGCAAAGTATACGCCGGGGGACCTTACAATCTGGTTTATTACTGTTCTTTCAATGCCATTGATGATGAAAGTTCCAACACTTGTCATTTGAGGAATGTTTCCGAAGAATACTTCTTGAGCGACGCTTCTTAGTGTTTTTTTGTTTGTTAGTGTGACATTTACCTTAAATGGAGATGAGTATGTGATTCCTTTTGCAATTGCTTCTTTTGGTGTAATTGCCGGTTTTTCAAGAGAATGATCCCCGAAGGATAGTTCCCAGTTCTTCCCGGCGAAATCTTCGATTGGAGAAATTTCGCTGAGTTCGTTTCTGATGCCTTCTTTCAAGAACCATTCCCAAGACTGCCTTTGTATTAAAGATAAATCCAGCTCGGGTAGTTTAGTGGATTCTTGGCCAAAGTTGCGCCTACTTTTTGGATTAGTCATGACGAAAAGAAAATCTACCCTCAGGTAGACCTAATAGGGAATTATACAGATAAATTTGCCCATGTCAACTAGATAAATTGCGTTTTTATTTTTGTTTTAGCAAATAATCTTTTTAATACCCATTTGTTTGGAACATACTTACTGTAAATATTTGGCAATATTGGCATTTTGCTCGTCTATTGTTGTCGCATAGTGAATTTGTCCGTCTTTGTCATGTAGGTAATACCAATAATTTGATTGTGTTGGATTTTTGGCCGCATTTATTGAAGATAAACCGGGATTGCAAATAGGTGTTGGCGGCAAACCTGTGTTTAAATATGTATTGTAGGGTGATTGAATTTTTAAATCGTCGGCGTTAACGGGATCCCAATTGCCCAACGCATACTGGATTGTTGCGTCCGCTTGAAGCGGCCAGCCTGCGTTTATCCTTTTGAGCAAAATACCTGCAACAATTGGCCTTTCTTCTTCGGATTTTGTTTCCCTTTCTATAATAGATGCCAGAATCAGTGTGCTTTTATCGATATTAGAATTTACCTTTTTTTCAAAATTGTCTTCGAGCATTTTTACTAAATTCGCCGGGGTTGAGTCTTTACTAACCAAATACGTATCCGGAAACAGATAACCTTCTTTACCTTGTGTAAGGCTTAAGAATTTATCTTTGAAATCTTTGGCTTCTTGTCCTCTCAGACTTAGGCTTTCAATAAACCTATCTGCCATTTCTTCTCGTCTTAGGCCTTCTGGTAGGGTTACCCATATACTGACTGGGCCGGCTAGCAACTTATTTGTAATTTGGGGAACTCCTAAGTTATTTGAGAGTTCGTAGGTCCCGGGTTTTATAAACTTTGCAGATTGAGTAATCTGGCTGTAGATTCTAAAAGCAATCGCGCTTTTTATTAAGTTTTGGTTTTGGAGATTGATCCCGATTTGATAAGCGTTTGTTCCTGGCGCAATTTCAAAATGTTTGATAGATTTATCATTTCCTAAAGGCATTATCGAGTTTACAAACCAAATGATACTAAGAAGTGAGATGAGTATGAAGATGAAAATAATTAAAAGCAGTTTTTTCATCATTAAACTTCCTCGAGAAGAGCTCTGCGGAATTTTTTGGTTTTTAAATCGTGGATGTAGATTCTGCCACATTTTTGGCAGGTTACTTTTTCGTAATCTTTTTTGAATTTAGATTTTGATCCGTCTGTGAGGGATGATCCGCAACCCACACACTTGCCTTGTGAGAGAAGCCAAGCCTGAATTGGTGCAATTACGTTTTTGAACATGTGGAGTACTTAGGTAAGTTTAGAGGAATCGATGTAATTTTGCAACATAACAGTTGCCGCCATCGCATCCTCAAGGTTTTTTCTTTTTGATCTTTTTATTCCTGCCTCAAAGGATAGTCTTTGAGCGTCTTGGGTTGAGAGTGTTTCGTCAAATTCAACTACCTGAATAATAACTTTATCTTTTAGTTTTTGTATGAATCTGCGCGTTTTTTCGGCCATATCCCCTTCGCTAATCCCTACAACTATTTTTTGGATGTTTTCTTCTTTGCAAATAAGCGCGATTTGGGAGATTAAAGAATCCATGGATTTGTATTTCATTGTTTTATAGGGACTAGCTAATCTGATGGTTGCTATTGCCAGGCCGACTTTTTTTAAACCAAAGTCAACTCCAAGTAAATACGGGAAATTGTCAGGCATAATTTATGTTGAGCGAACTGGGACTATCTTGGCCCTTATTATACCCCGTCTTGTTGTCAATCCGGGAGGGACACATGTAACTAAAGTGAGATAAGAGTCGTTATCATCCTGATTTAAGATTTGGATGTCTGAAGGATCAACTTCGAAGTATTCTTCAACTTCGTATTTGTAAGTGATCCCGTCGTAATCAAGAGTTATCACGTCGCCTTTGACTAAGGTTGGGATTGTTGAAAAAATCGTCAGGTAATTTGACGGATTGTAAAAGGCTGGTAACACAGAGTGCCCAAAAATGACAGTGTTTCCTATCTGACCTGGAATTGCCGTGCCAGGATATTGGATAAGGCTTTGGCTTAGGTCTTCTCCTCCGATTGATACGATGGCGTTTTTGATATTTAACCTTGAGATTGAAAGACGGTACGAAGAAACTTTAGTTTTTTCAAAATTTGTTTTGCGCGCTTTTGGGAACCAACTGCTAGCTTTTGTGTAGTCCAGGGCGCCCATTTTATCGTTTTCTTCGTTGTCGGGGATGGGAGAGAGAAAAGTTAGAGTCGGAGGGGCTTTTAATTCATGAACCAAAATGGGGTAAAAAATCCAGGCTAGAATGGATACTCCTATTAACGCGGAAGCAACTGCGGCCAACCTTGCAATAAGTTTTATTCCCATAATTATCTAGCTGATAGCGATATATAGATATTTTTGGCTATATGGGGAAGAGTTTGCATGAAACTAATGTCTGGTTTTAGCGCAAATTTAACATCGTCAAAACCCGGGACTTGGGACAAAGTTTGCTTTGCGTCTTTGAGATTTTTCCCCGCGATCTGACTTGCTAATTTTGAAGTATCAATCGAGGGTAACAAATTGATTTTAAACTCCACGTTTTTATCATTAATAATGAAATCCACTTGATCGTCTTTCATGGTGAAACCTTTTCCAACTTTGTCTTTGAAAATTCCTTTGGCCAAGGTAATCATGTCGTTTCTCGACACTGTCAGAGCTGTTATCTTTGCGGTGAGCGAAACCCTTACTGTACTTGCTTCTTCGCCTTCTTTGTGGTCTGAGGACTGGCTGATTGTAGTTATCGTCGTTTTATTATCGATCAAAATGTTTCCGTTTAGGTTCTCTTTTAATTTGTCTTTTCCTTTTTGTAATAATTCGTCTGAGAGGGATTTGGTTAGAGAAGCTATGTCGTTTTCTGAAACTGCTGCCACCTCCTGACTGGTTCCACCGGATAGCGCATTGTCGTTTTTGGCTTGAATTAGACTGCTTGAGAAGTTACCTACTGAAAAAATTGTTCCTTCTCCAAGATTGTAATCAGCGCCGACTCCAATTGCTGTAATATTTCCTGTTGCTGTGCTTGTTTGCGCTGCCCCACTTGCACTTGCGATAGTGACGTCATCGTCTAAAGAGTATTTGAGATTGTGAGAAGAAAGGATTGTTCCTTTATTTATTACAGTCGCTCCTCCTACATTGTAAAAAGTAACGCTACCTTTGGCAGGAGTACCAATTGTTTTTGTTCCACTTGTTTCTTTTGTTTTGTCAGAGGAGATAGTTATTTCGACCGATTTGGCCGGGACGATTAACTTCGAGACGTCTATTTGGTTCGCTTTTGTGTCCAATTTTACATCTTTTGTTTCGTCAATTTTTACAGGAGAGATAAAGACGTCAACATCGGCTTTTGGAACGAACCAATATAGCCCAAAAGCTGACGCAAATAAGAGTATTAGGGCTATGCTTCCTAGGAACAAGGCGTTTTCTTTGATTGGAAGTTTTTTTAGGGACCTAATGTTAATTGACGGAAGTTTGAGTTTTCTTAAATTTAGACTTGTGGGTTTGGGTTGCTTTGAAACATGAAAGCCAAGCGCTTGGAGATCGACATTATTATCTGTTGTTTTACTGGCCTGCGGAATTTCTTCAACAATATCTGACGCTTTTTGGATGTTGGTGTTTTTGAAATTGATTTTTGATAGGTTTGCGATTTCAGCGCCGCCAGCGAGGCAAATTGAAGCCATTTTTGAATCAGGGTCCACAATTTCGATTGTGGGAGTGTGAAGAAATCTTATTTTTTCATTTAAATTATTCCAGTCAGCTTTTATAAGCTCTTGTTTAATCTCGTCTAGATCGTTTGCATGGCCATCATAAAGAAGAAATTTTGACGGAATTGTTTCTCTTAAATCAAATCTGGCAATTCCTTCGATTACGTCTTCGACTAAATTTAGAGACCTTGCAACGTTAACTGTTCCGGCGAGATTCCCTAAGCGGAAAAAAGACACGTCGATGCTCCCTTTATAAATTCCAATCAATATACCGGACAGAGGGGTGTTTAAGTTTTTTTCAAGATGGGCGATGGCTTCGGGCAGACTAACAAATCCTGTCGGATTAAGTGATAGTTTATTGCATATTAACCTGATTTTGTCTAAGTAGGCTCTTTGTATCTGACCTTCCGATATCCAGTAAGCGGGAACCCCGAAAATCGCTTTTGAGGGCTCTTCGATGTTTTCCGGAAGGGTTTGAACACAGCCTGACAAACATTCATCGCAAGCTGTCACTAAGGTCTCGTCATCGTCGTAATTGACGGCCGGCGAAGAAGACAGTATGTTTACGCTTTCTTCTTTTATATTCCAGATTGATGACTGGACCAAATTCTCTTCAAGACATATTGAGACGAAGGAATCTTTTTCCATTAATTCATTGTAGCAAAGAGGGAAAGTTATTGAAACCTATCTGATCCTGAATTTGTTGGCTGAAGAGATTCTAGAAATTTCCTGATGAGCTTCTATTAGTTTATTGAATTTATTTTTATCCAGGCTAATCCCCTTCTTTTTTGCTAATTCCTGAGTTATCTCAAAAGGGAAGCCTTCCGACTGCATAAGATCGAACGCGAATTGTTCGTTTATTATGGAAGGGTCGGTTTTTTCCAGTTTTTTTAAACCGACTGAAAGTTTACTTAAAAATTTATGCATTTCTGAGGCTAAATTGGTTTCTATTTGTTTGTCCTGAACATTTTTGAAATAAATTGGATAAATTTCCATAACCTTTTTGGACAACTCCATTCCGATTTGAGGCGAACTTTCGTTTAGCTGCCATAATTTTAAAGTCGATCTCCTTATTAATCTTCTTAAGAGATAACCCTGAAGTTTATTTCCCGGTAATAATCCTTCCGCTAATAGGAATGTCGATGCTTTAATATGATCCGCGATGATTCTCATCTCGTTTTTATTTTCTGAGTATTGTTTCTTTGTTAATTTTTCAATTTCTTCTATAACTGGCCAGAAGAGATCTGTTTTGAATATGTCGGGGTCGTTGTTTATTGCCGCGGTTAATCTCTCTAGTCCGCCCCCAAAATCAACATTGTTTTTTGGTAATTTTTCTAATCCTTTCTCGGTTTTTTTATACTGCATGAAAACCTGGTTACCAATTTCGAGAAATCTCCCGCAGTCGCAGTTTGGGTGGCAAACTTTGCCGAATTTTTTATCGTGTTTTATTTGATCAAATTCATAGAATACTTCCGAAGAAGGACCTCCTATTTCTCCAACTGGCATTTGATCAGGAGTTCCCGCTCGACTCCACCAATTTTTTTTGAATCCGTAATAGAAGATATGATTTTTTGCTACTCCAACTTTTTCCCAAAGTTTTGCTGATTCTTCGTCTTTTGGGACACCGTTTGCGCCTTCAAAAACTGAGACATAAAGTTTCTCTTTTTTTAAATTAAGTTCTTTGGTGATAAATTCCCAGAACCATGGGATCTGTTCCTTTTTGAAATAATCACCGAGGCTCCAGTTTCCAAGCATTTCAAAAAAAGTGGTGTGGCGATTATCGCCTACTTCTTCGATATCTTGAGACCTAAAGGAGGGCTGGGAATCGGCTAATCTTTTATATCCTCCTGGGTACTTCTCGCCCATCAAATACGAAACCAATGGCTGCATTCCAGCTGACGTAAAAAGAGTTGTTGGGTCGTTTTTCAATACGAGCGGAGCCGGAGGAATAATTTTATGACCTCTTTCTTCAAAGAATTTAAGATATTTTTCTCGTACTTTGTTGCCACCCATGTTGCAATTATAGCCATTTTATAGGTTTATATCTAGTTATTTGATAGGAGAGATAAAAAAATAGTTATGCGCATTAATTTAAGTCGAGTATAATGAATTATGCCCAGAGATTTGTGGATGAAGGTTAATTTTCTTCTTCTTTTTCTTTTAATTATTTCTTTAATTTCCTTTTATGTCAGACTTTTCCCGAGAGGATATGAAATAAGTTTACTCATTACTGTTGATTTAGTCGCGACAATTCCTGTTGTAATTAGCGCGATAAATGCGCTTAAAAATAAAAAGGTTACTGTTGATTTGCTTGCTTCCATTGCCCTTTTTGTTTCTTTGATCCATCGAGAATGGGCAAGCGTTGCTTTTATAGGTCTCATGATTACTTCTGCGAGAATTTTTGGTATTTATACTGAGGGAAAAGCTGACAGCGCAATAAAGAGCATCCTTAAATTGAGGCCAGAGAGGGTAAAAGTTAAAAAAGGGAGGGAATTATTAACTTTGCCGATAGAAAGGGTTAAATTGGGAGATATTGTTGTTGTCGAGGCGGGCGATCGAATACCTGTTGATGGAATAATTATTGAGGGAAACGGAAGTATAGACCAGTCCAGCCTTACTGGAGAATCATTTCCAGTTACTAGAATAAAAGGACAAAGAGTTTTCTCCTCTACTCTTAATTTATCCGGGTCTTTCTTGATGAAAACAGAAAAAATCGGAGAGGACACTACTTTTGAAAAAATTGTCGCACTTATTCAAAACGCACAGGAGGATAAAAAAGGTATTCAAGGGATTGCTGACAGATTTGCAACTTTTTATATTGTAATCACCCTTTGCTCGGCTATTGTCATTTACACAATAACCCAAGATTTAAATTTGATTTTGTCTATTCTACTTGTTGCTTGCGCTGATGATATTGCCGTTGCCATTCCGATGGCTTTTTGGGGAGCGATTGCTAAAGCAGGGAGGCACGGAATTATTATAAAGGGTAGTGAATATCTAGAGGGGCTTTCTGATCTACAAACTGTTTTAATGGACAAGACCGGGACAATTACCAAAGGCGTCCCGGGAGCTGAAAAAATAATTTGTTTTAACGGATTCAAGGCTCCAAGAGCGCTTTCCCTTTTTGCCGAAGTCGAGTCAGTTTCTGAACACCCTATTGCCAAAGCGATTATAAAACATGCACAAAATGATGGAATAAAAATTCGTGTTCCCAGTAAATTCGAAGAGGTAGCAGGGCTTGGGATAAAGGTGATGCGTGGCAAGGAGAAAATTGTTGCTGGAAACTTAAAATTTTTAGAGAAAGAAAAAGTGAGGTTTAAGACTTCTGAACTTAAGATCGCATATAGTTACCAAAACCAAGGGTATGGCGTGGTTTATCTTGGGGTGAATAGAAAACTTGCAGCAATTTTTACATTGGCTGACCAAATCAGACCTGAGGCCAAGTCTACTATTTCTTCTCTTAGATCATTAGGTGTTAAAAGAATTATTATGTTAACCGGAGACAGTGAGAGGGTCGCTGAAAGAGTTTCGAAGGAAGTAGGCATCGAGGAGTTTCATGCAGGGCTTTTGCCGGAAGACAAACTGAATTATATTAGGAATTTTGCTAAAAATACCAAAGGGAAACTTGCAATGGTCGGGGATGGAGTGAACGACGCAGCGGCATTAAAACTTTCGGATATTGGGGTTGCAATGGGGGCTATAGGGACGGATAGCGCAATTGAAGCAGCCGATATAGCTTTGATGCAAGATAATCTTGGCAAAATTATACAAGCTATTAAAATCAGTAGATTCACAAGGGAGATCTCAAGAGAAAATTTTGCAATTTGGGGGGCCGTGAATATTTTCGGTTTGTTTTTGGTTTTGACTGGCACAATGGGGCCGACTGGAGCTGCAGCTTATAACTTTGTTACTGATTTTTTTCCAATTTTTAACGCCCTTCGGGTTTTTAGATATAAAATCAGTTAAGACTTTTTGCCTCTGAAAAATTCTATTATGCTTGTCAATTTATCGGGGCGGATTAACCCTCCGCCTAGGACTGCGTCTTCCAGAATAGTGTTTAATCTTCTTATTGATTTTCGAAGTTCAAAGATGACTAATGTCACTTGGACACCAACAATTATAAACAATAGAGCTAGGGCAATTACCACTATTGTGAGGACTGTTTCAACTCCCGTCATTCGACTTTTATTGTACGCGATATGCTCGTTGTTTTTCCACTTCTTGATCTTGCAACCACTTTAATTTGAGTTGTTTGGGCTGAGACATTAATATCTTCCTCGAAATTCCCATTTTCTTCAACTATTACTGGTTGGTTATTTATTTCAACTGTCGCATCGGGATCTGTGGAACCTGAAACTTTTATTTTATCATTGTTAATAACTTGGCCTTCTTGGGGTGTATTTAAAACGAGTGAAGGCGGAGAATTAAATTTTTTATATTGCAAGCCTAAGTATCCGATCACTACAAAAATTACTATTAGTATCCCCGCCAGGAAAGTGAGCCTTGGTCCCCAAATAAGCTTTCTTTTAAACTTGGGTTCTTTTATTTTTACGAAGTCTTTGGAAGGTTTATATTCCCTTTTTAACAACGCGACAGCTAAATTATCGTCGATGTCCAAAAAATGAGATATGCTTTTTACGAATCCTATTACAACGGGAAGTTCGGGGAGGGAATTCCAGTCAGATTCTTCAATTGCTTTAATAAAATTTGTTTTGATGCGCGTCAAATTCCCCAACTCGCTTCTTGAGAGATTTAACTTAAGTCTTGTTTCTCGTATTAAATTTCCTGCGGTTTTCATTCGGAGTTACCAGAGTTCAAGAAAGCTTGCGCATCTTTGATCTTAACCTCCCTTGGTTTCGCTCCGTCTGCCGGGCCAACGACTCCAGCTGATTCAAGCTGGTCAAGAATTCTTGCGGCTCTGGCATAACCTATTGATAATCTTCTTTGAAGAAGCGAGGCAGATGCTTTATCGTATTGACAAATTAATTCGACTGCTTGCTTAAATAAATCATCAATATCCCCTTGCACTCCTGGGATTTGCGAGGAACTTCCCGCCTTCGCCATCGAAGTGACTTCTTCGGTGTACTGAACATTGACGCCTTGGTTTTTAATATAGTTGACTAATTCAGCAATTTCTTTATCACTTATAAAGGCTCCCTGGATTCTGCTTGGTTTTGCTGATTCCGGGGGGAGATAGAGCATGTCGCCTTTTCCTAATAACTTTTCCGCTCCTTGTGTATCTAATATAACTCTTGAATCTACAAGGGAAGAGACTGCAAAAGCAATTCTTGTCGGGACGTTTGCTTTGATTAAACCAGTAATAACGTCAACTGAAGGCCTTTGAGTAGCAAGAACCATATGGATACCAGTCGCGCGGGACATTTGGGCAATGCGTGTGATTGCATCTTCGACTTCAACTGGCGAGAAGAGCATGATGTCTGCCAACTCATCGATAAATAAAACTATAAAAGGGAGAGCTTGAAAACCACTCATCTCGTTGTAGCCATCTATATTTCTTGCTCCCACTTCCGCAAAGAGTTTGTACCGCCTATCCATCTCGGCCATTATCCATCTAAGCGCTGATACGACTTTTTCAGGGTCCACGATGACAGGAGTCAGGAGATGGGGGATATTGTTATATCCGGTTAATTCCACTCTCTTGGGGTCTACCAAAATTAATTTGAGTTCATTAGGGGACGCTCTAAAAAGAAGAGATGCCAGGAAAGTGTTTATACAAACTGATTTACCTGATCCTGTCTGGCCCGCAATTAATACATGGGGCATTTTACCAATGTCTGCAATAATGGGTTTACCTGTAACATCAAAGCCCAAAGCTACAGCGAGCTTTGATTTGTTGCTTTGCATAAGTTCGCTATCCATCATTTTCTTTAGGGGAACAAATTCTGGAGAGCGGTTTGGAAGTTCTATACCGACAAGATTCCTTCCGGGAATCGGAGCTTCGATTCTTATCGCACCCGTCGGAGAGGCAAGAGCTCTTGCCAAATCCCTTTCCAAACTTGTAATTTTTGCGAGTTTGGTCCCCAGCGCCACTTCGAGGGCGTATTGAGTTACGGCCGGACCGAGATTAACTTCAACCACTTTGGCAGTTACTCCAAAAGATTCGAGGGTTTGTTCAATAATTGCAGCGTTGCCTTTAATATCGCCCCTGTCCGCATGACCTGCTTGGGTTTGTGTAAGGATAGAAAGCGGGGGATATTTCCAAACTTTTGTTTGGCCGGGAACATTGCTCACTAATTTAGTGTCAATCTCTTCTTTCTTAGATTCGTTTTTGTCTCTTTGCGGGGGTTCGTTTTCTTTCGGATTAACAGGATTGATATTTCCTCCAATGACTCTTAATTCTTTTTTGTCGTTTAATTTAATATTGCCTAAATTCTTTTCTCCTAATATATATTTTTTGAGCTCGAGTAAGATTTTAGCTATCATTGTCAAGACAAAATCTAGGGAAGTGTTAAATAAAATAATTAAGCCTATTACCATTACCCCGAAATATAAAATAAATGCGCCAAATGATGTTAGGAGGGCTGAAACAGATTCCCAGGTATTTATGCCTACTTTTCCACTTCTTGTTAGTGCGTTTATTGAGATAAAAAACAATAGGAAACCAATTATTACATTGGGCTGACCGAGAGGCCTTTTAAACTTAGAGAGGAGAAATGCAAATGATAAAAAAATAAATGGAATTAAAAAGGATGTCCAGCCAAAATAGTTAAGCAAGAGATTGTTTAATTCGACTAGAATGCGGCCTTCCCTTGAAAAAGAAGCAACAATTAAGCCGGCGAGACTGAGAAATAGAATCTGGGAAATGGATTTTGCAGTTTCCGGTATTAGTTTTAGTTTGTAGGAGCGTTTGGTCTTCCTTTTTTTATCTTTGGCCATGATTTTATTATACTACTAGGTCGGGGAAAAAAATTAAACCTCAACTACAACTGGGAGAATCATAGGACGGCGGCGAGTTTTTTCATAGAAAAATTTTTCTAGAAAATCGATACTGGCCTCTTTAGCAATTTTGCTGTCCATTTGGTTTTTGCGAGCGAGGTTTTGCATTAAATCACGCCCCGCTTCTTTTAATAATCCAGTGCTTTTGCCGCTAAAGACGAATCCACGACTGATTATTTCGGGAGTTTCTACAATTTTCCCGCTTGAGCTGTCTACTTGTAAAATTGCAATCGCGACTCCTTCTTTTGCTAAAACATTTCTGTCTCTTAGGACAATATTTCCCACGTCTCCTACCCCGAGACCATCAACTAAGACTGATTTTACAGGGATATGGCTATTAACTCTCCCAAAACCATTTGTGAATTCCACCACATCTCCACCTTTTAATTGGAATACATTCTTAACATCATT